>Ga0209491_10000053_pt1 | contig 184252 bp, 176 predicted proteins | sample BON02_FD_187213 | JGI IMG/M metagenome (GOLD analysis project Ga0209491, IMG submission 187213) | Freshwater microbial communities from Lake Bonney liftoff mats and glacier meltwater in Antarctica - BON-02 (SPAdes) (version 2) | ecosystem: Environmental > Aquatic > Freshwater > Ice > Glacier... | reverse complement strand
TGCGAGCCGGAGCCTTCTTGGCTGTCGTCTTGCGAGCCGGAGCCTTCTTGGCTGTCGTCTTGCGAGCCGGAGCCTTCTTGGCTGTCGTCTTGCGAGCCGGAGCCTTCTTGGCCGCCTTCTTTCTGGCGGGGGCCTTCTTCGCTGCTGGGGTCACCTTCGCCTCCTCGGCGTGTTGTTCGTCAGCCTTAGTTGTACCAACCGCGTCAACGTCAGGTGTGGTTCTTGCGCTTACACCGATGACCCTGGACGAGGTGGTTTCGCTTTCAATCTTTTTCGATGGCCCCTGGCTGCGTGGTTCTGCGCTTCGCTTTGCCGGCATACGACCTGCAGGAGAAGCCTCGTCGGTAGTTGCGCCGATGGGAGAACTGAGAGGGGGGGCTGCCACCATCGCCAGGTCGATTCCGCGGTGTGGGGCGTCGATCGAGTGCACGGCGAAGAGGCGCCGTTCGCCGACGACCATCACGTCGCGAGCGGCTCGCGGCGCAGGATTGCCCATGAGCTTGAGCGGGACGTAGCACCGGGCTCCGCCGGCGAGCACGTAGGCGCCGTGGCTCGAGAACACCTGCACCTCACCCTCGAGCGTGCTGCCCACCGGATGGGCGGCAACGAACTCGATGAAAGGAAGGGCGTCGTTCAGCGGCTCCGGGGGTTTGCGTGAGCCTCGGCCTCGGCGAGCCTTGGTGTTCTCGTTGTCGGCCGGCGCCGTGACGGCCGCTGTCTTCTTCCGGCCGCCTTGCTGACCACCCTGCTGGTTGACCGATTGGTTGCCTCTCGATCCGGCCTTCTTCGATCCGTTCTTCGCCGGTGCCGGATCGGTTGGCGTGTTGCCCTTGGCCCGGCCCCGGCCCCGACCCCGGCCTCCGTCGCCGTCCTTGGCTTCTCGGACGGCCCGACGGCTCACCGGACCGCGGACCGGGGTGCGCAGGAGAAAGACCCATCCCACGCCGGGTACGGGCTTGCCTCCGATGATGCGCCCGTCCTCGAACACCCACGGATGGGTGGCGTGAAGCTCCTGGAACGAGTCGTTCGACAGCACCGTGGCGCCCACCTTGTCGGCGATCTGCAAGATGAAGGCGTCGCCGCGGCCGATGGCCCCAGCCGGGGGTGTGACGAGTTCGCCGGCGAGAATGGCCTCTTCGTACTCGGGTCGCTCTGACGGGTCGATGCGGTTGGGGAAGGTGGCGTCGACAACCACGGTGAGCGTCTCGACGGGGTGTTCGTCGAGGAAGGCGGTGACGGCCTCGTCGAGCTGGCGCAGGCTCGGGGTCGTGCGCCCTTCGGTCGCGAGGTTGGAACCATCGACGACCACATGGGATCGGATCATTGAGTTTTCGACTCTTCTGTTCTTGCCCACCGGAGCGGGACTTCGGCGCCCGGGATCGGGCGGCGGCGAGCGGCACCAACCCGGACCGACCCGTTCACCCCTCGCACCAGGCGCCTGAAGCGCCGGTCGGGGGGGTGGCCGCGGCCGGGAGGTTGGAAAACGCTCCACGACGTGATGACGGGATCAGCCTACGCTGCGGACCGTGGCCGACACCGCAATGGGTCTCGAAGGCGAGTGCACCGAGCTGCTCCAGGCCTTGGTGCGTAACGCCTGCGTGAACGACGGAACCCCCGAGTCCGGCAACGAGCAGGTCAGCGCCGACCTGCTCGCCGCCTACCTGGAGGGGCCCGGGCTCGACCTCGAGCGCTACACCTCCGCGCCCGGTCGAACCAGTCTCGTCGCCCGCATCGAAGGACGAGACCCCGATGCCCCCACGCTGCTCCTCATGGGTCACACCGACGTGGTACCGGCGAACGCGGCCCGGTGGCGCCACGATCCGTTCGGCGGCGAACTGATCGACGGCGAGGTGTGGGGTAGGGGCGCCGTCGACATGCTCAACCTCACCTCGTCGATGGCGGTGGCCTTTCGGCACCTCGCCCGTGACGGGTTCACCCCGGACGGCAGCCTGGTCTACCTGGCCGTGGCCGACGAGGAGGATCTGGGTACTTGGGGAGCTGAGTTCATGGTCGAGCACCATCTCGACGCGGTACAGGCCGACTACGTGATCACCGAGTCAGGGGGAATCCCGCTCCCCAGCCCTGCCGGGATCAAGCTGCCGGTGATCGTCGGCGAGAAGGGCGCGCTGTGGGGCAAATTGCGTATCGGCGGAACACCGGGCCACGGGTCGCAGCCCTACCGCACCGACAACGCGTTGGTCACTGCGGCCGAGGTCGTCCGCCGCCTCCACGAGTATCGGCCCGAGACGATGATCCACGAGACCTGGCGTCGATTCATCTCGTCGATGGGGTACCCCGACGAGATCACCGGGCCGCTGCTCTCCGAGGATGGGCTCGACGACATGCTGGAGAACCTGCCCGATGGCATGGCCCGGCAGTTCCACGCCTGCACCCACACCACTTTCGCCCCCACGATCATGCAGGGGGGCACCAAGATCAACGTCATCCCCGACACCGTCGACCTGCACGTCGACGTGCGCACGCTCCCCGGCCAGAGCGAGGAGGACGTCCGCGCCCAGTTGTTCGAGGCGCTCGGCGACCTCGCCGAGAAGGTCACCTACATCCCGACGCGCTACGACGCCTCGAGCGCGTCGCCGATCGACACACCGCTCTGGGACAGTCTCTCCGCCCTCACCCAGCGCTGGTACCCGGGGTCGGAGACCGTGCCGTTCCTGACGGTGGGGGCGACCGACGCCCGGTTCTTCCGCCGCGCCGGTAGCACCGCCTACGGCTTCGGCCTGTTCAGCGAGAACCTCACGTTCGAGGATTACGGCACCATGTTCCACGGCGACGACGAGCGCATCGACACGGCGTCGTTGCGTCTCTCCACCGAGTTGTGGGGTGCAGTGGCCCAGGACCTGTTGGCCTGACTGACGCGGCCGCCGCCGGGCTCAGGCCTCGCCGAAGGTCTGGTCCCAGAGAAGGCGCACCTCGGCCTGGTGCACAGCCAGGGCGCCGGTGGCGGGGCTGGCCGACTCGGGGCGGCTGACCCGCTGGATCGAGTGCGTGTCGTCGTGGGCTTCGTACAACCGGCCCTTGATGTGGTTCCAGGCGCCCATGTTCTCGGGTTCCTCCTGGAGCCAGAACAGCTCGTTGGCGTTGGGGTAGCGCTCGAGGAGGCTGGCGACCCCTTGGAAGGGCCAGGGGTAGAGCTGCTCGACCCTGGCGATGGCCACTGGCGCCCCCCGCTGGTCTCGTTCGGCCTGCGCCTCCACCCCGACCTTGCCCGAGGCGAACACGACCCGCCGCACCGCGGCGGGGTCGACCACACCCGGGTCGTCGAGCACCTCCTGGAAGGACCCCGACACGAGATCGCTGATGGGAGAGCGGGAGGTCTTGGCCCGAAGCCCCGACTTGGGGGTGAACACGATCAGTGGCTTGCGAACGTCGCGGTGCATCTGGCGGCGCAGGAGGTGGAAGAACTGGGCTGAGGTCGTGGCGTTGCAGACCTGGATGTTGTCGCCGGCACAGAGGGTCAGGAACCGCTCGATGCGGGCCGACGAATGCTCCGGGCCCTGGCCCTCGTAGCCGTGGGGCAGCAGCATGACGAGGCCCGAGGTCTGCTCCCACTTGTCCTCGGCGGCCACGATGAACTGGTCGATGATGACCTGGGCGCCGTTCATGAAGTCGCCGAACTGGGCCTCCCAGACGACGAGAGCATCCTTGTTCTCCAGGGCGTAGCCGTACTCGAATCCCAACGCCGCGAACTCCGACAGCAACGAGTCGTAGATCCAGAACTTGGCGCCGTCGCGAGCGGCACCGTTGAGCGGTGTGATCTCGTCACCGGTCTCGAAGTCGACCATGGCGGCATGGCGATGGGAGAAGGTGCCGCGGCGGGTGTCCTGCCCGGCCACCCGCACCGAAGTGCCCTCGTGGAGCAACGATCCGAAGGCGAACGCCTCGCCGAGCGCCCAGTCGACCTCGCCGTCGGCGGTGTACATGGCCCGACGGGTGTCGAACTGCTTGGCCAGCTTGGGATGGACGGTGAAGCCCTCGGGCACGTGGTCGAGGGCGGCGAAGATCTCGTCGAGCGCCTCGCGAGGCACGCCCGTGTGTACATGGGGCCGCACCCCCATGTACACCCTCTCGGGAGCGCGGCTGATGGAGTGGGTCGGGGCCTGCGAGCGCGTTTCGTCGAGGGCGCTCTGGAGCTGACGCTGGAAGTCGTCGAGTGCGCCTTCGGCTTCCTCGAGCGAGATGTCGCCCTTCTTCACGAGTGCCTCGGTGTAGAGCTTGCGCACCGTGCGGCGGGCGTCGATGCGGCGGTACATGAGGGGCTGGGTGTAGCTCGGGTCGTCGCCCTCGTTGTGGCCGTGGCGCCGGTAGCAGAACATGTCGATGACGATGTCCTTGTGGAACGCCTGCCGGTAGGCGAAGGCCAGGCGGGCCACCCGCACGACCGCCTCGGGGTCGTCGCCGTTCACGTGCAGGATCGGGGCCTGCACCATCTTGGCGACGTCGGTGGGGTATTCCGACGAGCGGGCGGCAGTGGGCGGGGTGGTGAAGCCCAGTTGGTTGTTGATGATGACGTGGACCGTGCCCCCGACCCGGTAGCCCTTGATGTCGGAGAGGTTGAGGGTCTCGGCCACCACCCCCTGACCGGCGAACGCGGCGTCGCCGTGCACCAGCACCGGCAGTACCGGATAGTTGCCGGGCGGCTCGATGAGATCCATCTTGGCTCGGGTCATGCCCACGACCACCGGGTCGACCGCCTCGAGGTGCGATGGGTTGGCCGCCAGCTCCACCTCGATGGTGTTGCCGCGACGGCTCTCGAACTTCCCGGACTGGCCGAGGTGGTACTTCACGTCGCCCGAACCCTGGATCGAGTCGGGGTCGATGTTGCCCTCGAACTCGTTGAACAGCTGCTGGTAGCTCTTGCCGACGATGTTGACGAGCACGTTGAGCCGGCCTCTGTGGGCCATGCCCAACACGGCGGAGTGCATCCTGGCATCGGCGGCCTCGCACAGCAGGGTGTCGAGGAGGGGGATGGTGGACTCGGCGCCGTCGAGACCGAAGCGCTTCTGGCCGAGGTACTTGGTGGCCAGGAACTTCTCGAGGGCCTCGGCGGAGTTGAGCCGTTCGAGGATGTGGCGCTTCTCGCCTGCGTCGACCTCCACCGACACCCCTTCGACGTGCTCCTGGATCCAGCGCTTCTCCGCCGGTTCCTGGATGTGCATGTACTCGATGCCGATGGTGCGGCAGTACGCGTCGCGCATGACGTGCAACATGTCGTCGAGCTTCATGCGGGCGCGCCCGGCGATGCCCCCCGTGTGGAACTCGCGGTCGAGGTCCCAGATGGTGAGGCCGTAGGTCGCCGGGTCGAGCTCCGGGTGCATGTGCGGCTCTTCGCTGGACAAGGGGTCGAGATCGGCGATGAGGTGGCCCCGAACGCGATAGGAGTTCACCAGCTGCTGCACGACGATCTGCTTGTCGAGCATCGACGTCTCGCGGTCGACAGGGTTGACGTCGCGGCGCCACTCGACCGACTCGTAGGGCACACCGAGTGGACGGAACACCTGCTCGTAGAAGTCGTCGCTGCCCATCAGCAGCTCGTGGACCCGCTTCAAGAAGAGCCCGGACTCTGCGCCCTGGATGATGCGGTGGTCGTACGTCGACGAGATCGTCATGATCTTCGACATGCCGAGGTCGGCCAGGGTCGCCGGGTCGGCACCCTGGAACTCGGCGGGGAAGTCGAGGCTGCCAACACCCACGATGAGACCCTGGCCGAGCATTAGGCGCGGCACCGACTGCACCGTGCCGATGGTGCCCGGGTTGGTGAGGCTGACGGTGACGCCGGAGAAGTCGTCGGGGGTGAGCTTGCTCGAACGGACCTTCCGAATGAGGTCCTCGTAGGCGGCGAGGAACTCGCCGAAGTCGAGGGTGTCGGCGTTCTTCACGCACGGCACGAGCAGCGAACGGCTGCCGTCGGCCTTCTCGACGTCGACGGCGATGCCGAGGCCGATGTGCTCGGGGCGCACGACGCGGGGCTTGCCGTCGGGGCCCTCGAGGTACGACGAGTTCATCACCGGCACCGTGTCGGCGATGGCTCGCACCACGGCGAACCCGATGATGTGGGTGAAGCTCACCTTGCCGCCACGGGTGCGACCCAGGTAGCCGTTGGCGATCTTGCGGTTGACCTCGAGGAGCTTGGCCGGCACCTCGCGGAAGCTGGTGGCCGTCGGCACCGACAGGCTGGATTCCATGTTGACGACGATGCGGGCGGCGGCTCCTCTCAGTGGCTCGCCGGGGACCTCGTCGGCGGCGGGGGCCCCGGGTGCTGACGGTGCGGACGTCGGTGCCGTCGCCGCGACGCTGGGCGTGGGCGCAGGCATGGAGGACCCAGTCGACGCCTTGACCCCCGAAGGTCGGTAGTCGTGGAAGAAGTCCCGCCACGACTCGCTCACCGACTCGGGGTCGGCGAGGTATTGCTCGAACATTTCGTCGACGAGCCACGCGTTGGGGCCCGCGATCTGCGGGGAGGAGTCTTCGGCCACGGTCCGAGCCTACCGGTGCGTCACTCCCGGGCCGAGCCGCGGGCGGCCGCTTCCTGGGGCGGATCGAGCCCCGGGGCGAGGCCCTGCGCCACGGCCTCGGCCTCGGTCATGCCGGCCAGTCCGGGGGTGATCGTGGCCAGCAGGTCGGGTGGGATCTCCCCCTTGCTCACCCAGCCCCGGGTGTCGGCCCACACCAGCAGCGGGGGCAGCACGGTGAGGGCGACCAAGAGGGCGACGGCCACGTTCATGCCGACGAAGAGCAGGGCCAGGTAGGTGAGGAGGATCCGGTTGGCCTGGAGGTTTTCGAGCAGGCCGACACCCACGATGGCCAGACCCGAGGGCACCGCCTTGATCCCCTCGGGCGGTGACACCGTGTCGCGGATCTGGTTGACCGTGGCCTTGCGCTCCTCGAGCAACCCGTACGCGTACCCACTGATGAAGTCGACCGTGTCCTGGGAGAAGACCTGGTCCGGTGCGGTCTGGACGAAGAAGGCCAGCTCGGAACTCGAACCGGTCTGCTCCTCCACCGCCCGGAAATCCTTGATGCTCGCCGACGACTGGTCGACCCACTGCACGGGGTCGCTCTGGAGCTCGAGGCGGTCCTCGACCGCCACCCCTCCGAAGAAGACCACGAAGCTGACCGCGGCCAGGATGGGTCCAGCCCAGAGCGGGAGGGAGCCGAGCCACTTCGTGAGGCGCCCGAGCCGGTCGGACCCGAAGCTGCGGCCGGTCGTCGGAGACTTCCGTTCGCGGATCCCCAGCACGGCGAGGGGGATGACGATGCTCGCCAGGCAGATCACGGCGATGCCGACGGACAGCAGCAGGCCGAACTCGCGGATCATCGGGACCTTCGCGAAGCGCAGGGCCGTGAAGGCGAACACGGCGTCGAGGGTGACGACCACCAGCGCCGGACACAGGCCGCGAGCGGTCTCCTGGAGGGGCGCGTGGGCGCGATCGACGATGATCTCCTCGTCCACCCGCGCTTGCATCTGGATGGCGTAGTCGATGCCGATGCCGAGCGTCACGGGCAGGCCGGCGATCGTGACCAGGGTCAGCGGGATGCCCAGTTAGCCCGCCACGCCGAAGGCCCAGGTCACCCCGAACACGATGACCAACAGCGGGAGGAGACGCCACCGGACGTCGAACAGCAACAGCAGGATGATCGTCATCACCACCAGGGCGATGGCACCGAGTTGGAGCATCCCGCCGCGCAGGTAATCGTTGATGTCCTTCAGCAGGTACGAGGCCCCGGTGACGGTCAGGGTGGAACTGGGGAACGCGCCGGTGGCAACGGCCTGCTCGACCGTGTCCTTCACGGGCACGCTTCCGGCGCTCTCGGTCTCGATCGAGGCGTTGCCGACGAGCCGCACGATCATCTGGGCGTGGGTGTCGTCGGTGAACACCGGCGCCTGGGCCTTGCGAATCTGTCCGGCGTTGTCGAACAGGAGGAAGTCGATCCAGTCGGGGTCGGACATCACCCGATCGGTTCGGGGATCTCGCCCAGTCGCTCGAGCTGGATGATGGCGTCGGCGGTGCGGGCGGCCACGCTCTCGGCTGACTGCGGCTGGCCGCCGGCGGTCAGAGCCGTGGTCGAGTTGAGAAGGGCCACCCCGGCCGCCGACGCCGTGGAGGCGGGCGCCACCTGTCCCTCGGGGGTGAGCCGGAGCAGACGATCGGTCCAGTCGAGCGCGGTCTTCGGGCTGATCACCGACTGGATGAGCTCGGGCCGGGCGCTGAGATCGACGGCGATCCGGTCCATCTCCGCCTGGTTCTGCGGGCTCATGAGGTCAGAGACCGTCGATCCCTCGTCCATGGTGAACAGCACGAGCACGGCCTGGCCACCGAAGAGGCTTTGGTACTCCACGTTGTCGATCGCGATCTGGTCGCCGCGGTTGAGGTAGCTGTCCTGGCCGGTGGCGAACTGGAGTCGGGCCGTGCCGTACCCGAGGACGAGGGTCACGAGCAGACCGACGAGGGCCACGATGCCGGCATGGCGCCCGAGCCACAGTGCGAGCCACGACCAGAAGCGCTGCATCCGGGTCAAGTGGGTCGGGTCGGTCACCGCGGAATGCTCCTGTGTGAGCGGGTCGCCGGCAACCTACCTTCGAGCGAGCAGGGCCCTTCGACCCTTCTTGTCGGGCCCCTTCGGCCCTCGTCGAACCACCCCCGCCGATTCAACTACGCACCACTAGGCTGAGAAGCCGTGCTGCGCCTGGCCACCTGGAACGTCAACTCGTTGAAGGCCCGACTACCTCGGGTGGAGGAGTGGATCGAGCAGATGCAGCCCGATGTGCTGTGCCTGCAGGAGACCAAGTTGGCCGACGGCGCCTTCCCCGCGTTGACCTTCCGGGCGATGGGGTACGAGTGTGCCCACCACGGCCAGGGCCAATGGAACGGGGTGGCCATCCTGTCTCGCTGTGGCCTGGCCGACGTGCGGGCTGGTTGGGACGACGGCGGCGAGGCGGACCTCGACGCCCGCCTCCTGTGGGCGACCTGCGGCGATCTGCGGGTGGCCTCCGCCTACGTACCCAACGGTCGCGCCCTCGACGACGACCACTACGCCTACAAGCTTCGATGGCTCGAACGACTGCGAACCACCCTCGACGACCTCGAGGACCCCTCCGCCCTCGTGGCGGTCTGCGGCGACTTCAACATCGCTCCCGACGACCGCGATGTACACGACCCGGCGTCGTTCGTCGGAGCCACCCATGTGAGCGAGGCCGAAAGGGCGGCCCTGACCCGTCTGGAGGACTGGGGACTCGCTGACGTCTTCCGTGACCACTACGACGACGGAGGGCTCTTCTCCTGGTGGGACTACCGCCGGGGAGACTTCCACCAGGGTCGGGGCATGCGCATCGACCTCGTGCTCACGTCGGCGTCGCTCACCCCGAAGGCCCGCACCGTGCTGATCGACCGCAACGCCCGCAAGGGCAAGCAGCCGAGCGATCACGCGCCGGTCATCGTGGACCTCGACCTCGACCTCGACCTCGACCGGTAGGCCCACCGGCGGCACTTCGGCGTCGAGGGCACCGGGAGGGGTCACACGAGCTGATCGATCCAGGCGTCGACGGCTGCGGTCTCGGCCTCCTGGAACTCTTCGAGGCCCGACACGAGGGCGCGCTCGACCTGGCTGCCCACGACCATCACCTTCACCCGCAGGTCCCCTTGGACTCGCCGGGTGGTCCCCCCGTCGGGTCGCGGGACGAACCGGAACGTACCCGCGCACTGGAGGCGGTCGGGGTAGTGATCGGGGAGGAGCGCGATCGTGATGGTCCGGTCCGACATCGTCACGACGGTGCGTTGCACCCAGGTCAGGCGGGCAAGATCGATCACGGCCAGCGCGGCCCCGGGCAGGTCTCCCGTGTAGGCGTAGCGGATGTCGAGCCGGACGGTGTCGCCGCCGCGACGGTGGTCGACCACCTCGGGGCGACCGATTTTGGGCAGCTCGGGCAGGCCGGTGTACATGGTCGGGTCGGCGTAGGCATCGATCACGTCGTCGACGTCATGGGTGTACGTCTGGCTGCTGGCGAACTGCACCACCCCATGGTGGCTCAGCCGTCGGGGACGGTCGTGTCCATCGTCGCCGCCTGGCCGACGCCACCGGTGGCCACGAGCGCGAGGAGCTCGTCGCCGAACCGCGTCACCTTCACCTCGCCCAGGCCGTGCACGGTCAGCAGGGCGGTGGTGGTTCGGGGTCGTCGGGTGGCCAACTCGAGGAGGGTGCGGTCGTTGCAGACCACGTAGGGCGGCATGCTCGCGGCGCGGGCCTTGTCGGTGCGCCATGACCTCAGGGCGTCGAACAAGACGCGTTCGTCGTCGTCGAGATCGTCGGGGCCGGGGCCCCCGGTCGCTCTCGGCATGTCGGGGCGGGTACGCCCCCGTGCCGGGCGGGCTCGTTCGGACGAGGGCTCGGCGGGACCGCCGAGCGGCCCGACGCCCTTGCTCACCTCCGCCGGGTCGGCGCCGCGACGCAACGCGGCTGTGGCCGCGAGCACCGTGTCGAGATAGGGCGAGCGGTTGCGGTTCATCGTGCGGGTGCCGTAGGTCCGCTGGGAGGCCCAGCTGAGGTGCAGGGCGCGTTCGGCGCGCGTGAGTCCCACGTAGAACAGGCGCAGCTCCTCGGACAGGGCATCGCCGGTCTTGGCGTGACCGATGGGCACGAGACCCTGTTCGAGCCCGGCGAGGTGCACGACCGGCCACTCGAGGCCCTTGGCCGCGTGGAAGGTGGTGATCTCGACGGCATCGCCATGGCGGTCGGGCTGGTCGGCTCGGGTCGTGGTCCGGAGCCAGGTGAGGAAGCCCACGACCGTGGGCGCCGCTTCGATCGCCGCGTAGTCGTGTCCGAGCCGCACGAGTGCGGCCAGGTTGGCGCGCCGCTCTTCCGCCTTGTCCCCCTCGGCCGCGCCGTCTTCGGGGTCGACGGTGGCCGCATCGAGGTCGGTGAGGGTCTCGGTGAACCCGCTGGTGCTGCGGCCGAGGTCGCGCAGGACGGCCTTGATCTCGGGTTGGTCGAGCAGGGCGGCTCCGCCCCGCACGCGAAACGGGATGCCGACCTCGTGCAGCGCCTCCCCGAGCAGGGCGACTTGAGCGTTGGTGCGCACGAGCACGGCCTGGGCCGACCAAGGGCTCCCGGGCGTGTGCGCGTCGCGGGTGGCCCGGGCCACGCCGCGGGCCTCGGCGCGATCGTCTTCGAAACCGGTGACGTGGGGGATGGGGCCTTCGGGGCGGGTGGCCAGCAACACGCCTTCGCGGTCGACTCCACGCCCGCCGCCGGCGAGGACGGCGTTGGCCACGGCCAGCACCTGGGGGCTGGACCGGTAGTTGGTGGTGAGGCGGACCACCTCGGCCGACGGGTAGCGCTTGGGGAACAGGCGCAGCAACTGGGCGTCGGCGCCGTTCCACGCGTAGATGGCCTGGTTCGGATCGCCCACCACGCACAGGTCGAGACGGTCACCCAGCCAGGCCTCGAGCAGGGCCTGCTGCAGGGGGTTCACATCCTGGAACTCGTCGACGAAGAGGTGCTGGAACCGCCAACGTTGGGAAGCGGCGAAGTCGGGATCGTGCTGGAGGTCGCGGGCGCAGAGCCGCAGGAGGTCGTCGAAGTCGACCATGCGCTGGCGGCGCCGCTCTTCCTCGTAGCGGGCGTACACGTCGGCCACGGCATCGCCGGACATCGGGGGCCGCCGGCCGGCCCGCTCGGCGGCCTCGGCGTAGCGGTCGGGTGCGATTGTGCGGGCCTTGGCCCACTCGATCTCGGCCACGACGTCGAGCGCCGGAACCCGGGCCAGCGCCGGCGGCAGCAGGCGGGCCACGAAGCCGACCTTGCGCTCGAGCAGGGTGGGGGGCTCGATGCCCCGGTCAGCCCAGCGGGCCCGCAGCGAGGCGTAGGCCACCCCATGGAAGGTGCCGGCAGCCAACTGGTCGCGAAGGCCGAGCGACCGGAGCCGGGAGGTGAGCTCGCCGGCCGCTTTGCGGGTGAACGTGAGGGCCAGCACGTGGCGCGGGTCGAGGTCGTTGGTGCCCGCCCGCCAAGCGATGCGGCGGGTGAGCACCCTCGTCTTGCCCGACCCCGCGCCGGCCAGGATGCACAGCGGTGAGGCTGCGGAGGTGACGGCGAGGCGCTGAGCGTCGTTGAGGCCGTCGAGGAGGGCGTCGGGGTGCACGACCCCCGACGGTAGCCATGCCCAGGGACACGGCCGGCCGGTCGCCCTCGCGGTTAGCGTTTCGCCCATGCCCTATCCCCAGGACGTGCTGCACGCCAATGAGGAACTGGTGCTCGATCTGCACCCCCACTGGTGGTATCTGGCCAGCTCGCTCGTCGGCCTGGCGGCGGCGGTCGTCGTGGGTATCGCCGCTCTCGCCCTCGAATGGCCCGATGACGTCCGTCTGCTCATGGCGGTGTTGGTCGTGGGCACGTTGATCTGGTTCGTCGAGCGCTACATCCGCTGGATCAGCACCCACTTCGTGCTCACGTCTGATCGGGTGATCTACCGCTCCGGTGTCATCGCCAAGGAGGGCATCGAGATCCCGCTCGAGCGCATCAACACGATCTTCTTCCGTCAGCGCATCTTCGAACGGATGCTGGGCCTCGGCGATCTCGAGATCGAGTCGGCCTCCAAGGAGGGATCGCAGCGCTTCGACGACATCCGTCGTCCCGACGAGGTGCAGAACGAGATCTACCAGCAGATGGCGGCCAACGAGATCAAGAAGGCCGACCGGGTCTCCGGGGGCATCAACACCGCTCATGCCGCGGCCGCACCCCCTCCTCCGCCACAGCAGACCGTGCCCGAGCAGATCGAGCACCTGGCTCGCCTCCGCGACCAGGGCGCGCTCACCGACGAGGAGTTCCAGGCCAAGAAGTCGGAGCTGCTCGGCCGCATGTGAGCCGCCGATCAGGCGAGAGTTGTTCGAGCCCCGGTCGACGGGCGGACGATCCAGCCCCGCCCCGTGACCCCCGACGGGTCGGCGATGGCGCCCTGCTCGGTCAGCGTCACCACGCAGCCGCCGAACCCGGCGCCGGTCAACCGGGCGCCCAGCACGCCTGGCAACGCCGTGAGTTGGCTCACCGTCTCGTCGAGAGCGGCGGTCGACACCTCGAAGTCGTCGCGCAGACTCAGATGGCTCTCTGCCATCAACGGTCCGATCAGGCTGGTGTCGCCGCTCGCGAGAGCGGCGGCGAACGACCTCACCCGTACGTTCTCGGTGATCACGTGCCGGGCTCGACGGCGTACCGCGTCGGGGAGTGAGCGAGCGTCGGCTGTCGTCGCGGCTCTCAGCGGGCCGATCTCCTCGATCGCGCTCTCCACCTCGGCGCGACGGCGGGCGTAGGCCGAGGTGGTCAGCGCCCGCTCCTCGCCCGAGTGCACGACGATCACGTCGATGCCGTCAGGGACGCGAACCGGCAGGATGGTCTCGTCGGAGAAGTCGATGAGTAGGGCATGCCCCTCGATGCCGCACGCCGAAGTGAGCTGGTCCATGAGCCCGCAGGGCACGCCGGACGCCCGCTGTTCGGCCCGCTGACCGAGATGGGCCAGAGCCCGGGGCGGCCCGGCGAAACCCATCGCCAGGGCGACCGCCAACTCGAGGGCGGCGCTGGACGAGAGCCCGGCGCCGATGGGCAGCGTGGTGGTGATCGCGCCCACCAATCCCCGGTCGGGCTGGAGTTCGGCGACGACCCCGGCGAGGTAGCGGCCCCATGTCGGTTCGACGCTCGCCGGGTCGGGGATCGAGAGCGGCAGGTCCACCGCCCGCTCCCGGTCGGCCGAGGTCAGTACCACCCGCTCCCCACCACGGATCCCCCGAATGGTGGTGCCGAGATCGACGGCCATCGGCAGGGCGAGGCCGCCGGCGTAGTCGGTGTGGTCGCCCATCAGGTTCACGCGACCCGGTGCGAATGCGGCGATCTCGTCGGGCACGTCAGGCCCGTCGCAACCGCTCGGCGGCGTCGGCCGGGTCGATCGGGTTGAACCACACCTGGCTGCCCAGCTCACCGGCGGCCACGTAACGCGGTGTCCCCGCGGACCGCAGGATCGGTGCCACGTGCAGGTGCAGCCAGGCCTGGGGCCAGTCGCCCCCGTCGAACGGGCGCTGGTGGAACCACAGCATGAGGGGCATCGGCTCGGCGAAGAGCCGGTCGAGCCGACCGACCGCATCGACGAGAAGGGCGCCGAGGGCGTCACGACCGGCGCCGTCGAGGGAGGGGAGGTCGGGAACCCGACGGGCCGGGGCGAGCAGCAGCTCGAAGGGCCATGTGGCCGCCCACGGCACCCAGGCCCGCCAACCCGCGGCGCCTTCAGTCACCAGCCGATCGCCGGGAGCGTCGGGTCCCAGCGCCGCGTCGGTGTCACCGGAGGTGAGCTCCGTGAGCGCTCGCGGCGGCACCGCGTCGAAGGCGTAGATCTGACCGTGGGGGTGGGCGATGGTGGCCCCGACCGCCGGACCCCGATTCTCGAAGACGAGGACGTAGTCGACGTCGGGGAGCGCACCCAGCACCGCACTGCGCTCGGCCCACAGGTCGACCACCTTCCGCGCCTCGGTCGCCGAGAGAGCGGCGAAGGAGGCGTCGTGGCGGGGGGTGTACAGCACGATCTCCGCCCGCCCTTCGGCGAACGGTGGCCAACGGTTCGGGAACGAGCGCACGTGGTAGGGCTCCGGCGCCTCGAGGCCACCCGGGCAGAACGGGCAGCCGTCGGGCGGGAGGTTCGGGCGATCCTGTCGAGAGGCGACGATCCACGCCCGGTCACCCGTCAGCGGGTCCCTCCGTTCCACGCCGGCACGCTACCGACCGCCTTGACCCCTTGCCGGTGCGGCGGAAGGATGCCGTCATGCGCACTGCGGCCAACGGAATCGAGATCGAGTACGAGACCTTCGGTGACGCGGCCGATCCCACCCTGCTCCTCGTGCACGGGATCGGTGCCCAGTTGGTGTCATGGCATCCCGACCTCTGCCAGGGGTTCGTCGATCGCGGCTTTCACGTGGTGCGGTTCGACAACCGTGACGTCGGATCGTCCACCAAGATCGATGACCACCAGATCGACGTGATGGCGGCCATCCTCGGCGCGTTCTCGGGAGGGCCCATCGAGGCGCCGTACACGCTGGCCGACATGGCCTCCGACGCCTGGGCGCTCCTCGACCATCTCGGTGCGGCGCGCGCGCACCTCTTCGGGCACTCGATGGGCGGGATGATCGTGCAGCAGATGGCCATCGACCAGCCCGAACGAGTGGCCACGCTCACGTCCCACGGCTCCACCACCGGAGACCCTGACGTGGGTCAGCCCACCGCCGAGGCGGCCGCGATGCTGCTGGCGCCGGCTCCCGTCGGACGGGAGGCCAACATCGAGGTCTCGGTCGAGCAGAGTCGTTTCCTCGGCGGCCCGGTCTACGTGGACGAGGAGTGGAACCGCGAGCGAGCGGCGATGTCGTTCGACCGTTGCTATGACCCCGACGGGGTGACCCGTCAGTTCCTGGCCATCCTGGCGTCGCCGTCGCGATCAGCCGGGCTACGGGCCCTCGATCTCCCTGCCCTCGTCGCCCACGGTGAGATCGACCCGCTCATCGACATCAGCGGCGGCGAGCGCACCGCCGAGTGCCTGCGGGGCTCGGAGTTCCTGCGCCTCGACGACGCCGGTCATCCGCTGCCTCACTACTACTGGGCATCGATGATCCAACACATCACCGCGTTGGCCGCCCGATCGGCGGCCTGACGCCTCGCTCGTCACCCGATGGCACCCGCCGGTGTCGTCCCTACCGAAAGATGCCGACATGGGACCGCTCGCGGGAGTGAAGGTCGTGGAGATCGCCGGGATCGGGCCTGGGCCCTTCACCGCCATGATGCTGGCCGACATGGGGGCCGACATCGTGCGGGTCGACCGGGCCGGTTCGGTGTTCGGCGGCGACCCGGCTTCGCCCCCGAAGGACGTGATGAACCGGGGACGGCGGTCCATCGGCGTCGACCTCAAGCACTCCGACGGGGTGGCCACGGTGCTCGAACTGGTGGCTGGGGCCGATGCGCTGATCGAGGGCTTCCGCCCCGGGGTGATGGAGCGCCTCGGGTTGGGCCCCGACGTCTGTCTCGGCGCCAATCCCCGCCTCGTGTACGGCCGCATGACCGGGTGGGGTCAGACCGGGCCCATGGCCCCCATGGCCGGCCACGACATGAACTACATCGCCATCGCCGGGGCGCTCGGTGCCATCGGGCGGCCGGGCGAGCGTCCCCAGCCGCCGCTGAACCTGGTGGGCGACTTCGGGGGCGGTGGGCTGCTCCTGGCCTTCGGCGTCGTGTGCGGCATCCTCGAGGCCCGATCATCGGGCCAGGGGCAGGTGATCGACGCGGCGATGGTCGACGGCACCGCCGTGCTCACCACCTTCATCCACGGCTTCATGGCGATGGGGATCTGGACCGACGAGCGGGGCGTGAACATGCTCGACACCGGGGCGCACTACTACGAGGTCTACGAGTGCGCCGACGGTCGCTTCCTCTCGGTGGGCTCCATCGAGCCGCAGTTCTACGCGGTGTTGCTGGAGAAGACCGGGCTGGCCGACGACCCCGACTTCGCCCAGCAGAACGACCGGTCCATGTGGCCGGTGCTGAAGGAACGGCTGGCCGCAGTCATCGCCACCCGGACCCGCGACGAGTGGGCCGAGATCTTCGACGGCACCGACGCCTGCGTGGCGCCGATCCTGAGCCTCGGTGAGGCGGCTCACCATCCCCACAACGTGGCCCGGGAGAACTTCGTGATCGTCGACGGCATCAACCAGCCGGCGCCGGCTCCCCGCTTCTCACGCACGGCCGGATCGATCCAGAGGCCACCTTCGCACGCCGGCCAGCACACCGACGAGATCCTGTCCGAGTGGGCCGGGCTCGACGCCGACACCATCGCCGCCCGTCGAACGTCGGGCGCCGTGGTCTGACTGCGACCGTAGGCTCGCCCCATGGCCACCCTCGTCTGCTTCCATGCTCATCCCGATGATGAGTCGATCGCCACGGGGGGCACGATGGCCCTCGCCGCCGATGCCGGCCACGACGTCGTGCTCGTGCTCGGGACGCGCGGCGAACAGGGCGAGCCGGTGCCCGGCGTGCTCGGTGATGGCGAGGAACTCTGGCAGCGGCGGGTCGTCGAGACCCACGAGGCGGCCCGGCTGCTCGGGGCCAGTCGGGTCGAGTTCCTCGGTTACGAGGACTCCGGGATGATGGGCGAGTCGACCAACGAGAACCCGGCGTGCTTCTGGCAGGCCGACCTCGACGAGGCGTCGGATCGGCTGGCGGCGCTGCTCTGTGAGGTGGAGGCCGACGTGCTCACGATCTACGACGACCACGGCGGGTACGGCCACCCCGATCACATCCAGGTGTACCGGGTCGGGCGGCGGGCGGCCGAGAAGGCCGGAGTCACGCAGGTCTTCCAGGCCACCATGAACCGCGACCACATCTGGCGGTCCATGGAGGAGCAGGCCCAGGCCTTCGAGGGCGACCTCGAGGAGGCGGCCGAGGGGGTGGCCGCGGCCGGGGGTCTGAGTGCAAAGGAGGCCGACCGCATGCGGCGCGTCACCCAGGAGGCGTTCGGCTCACCCGAGGCCCTCATCACCCACGCCGTGGACGTGTCCGCACTGGTGGCCCGCAAGCGCGCCGCCATGCAGGCCCACGCCAGCCAGATCGGGCCGGACTCGTTCTTCCTGGCCATGCCTGATGAGGTCTTCACCACGGCGTTCGGGACCGAGTGGTACATCGCCGATGGTTCGACTCGCGAAGCCGGCGAACCATGCCTCGGGTCGATCATGGGTGACCTCGGCTGATCCCGCACGGCCAGGATGCGATCGCGTGGGATAAGTCGGTTCAGGTAGGACCAGCAGCGTTGAAGGGAACCTGGTGAAGCGAGTCGGGATCTGGACCGTCGTGGTCGTTGCGGGGATCTTTGCCCTGGCCGCCTGTTCGAGCGGTGGCGACGCCCCGCAGGTGGTGGCGGCCGCGACGACGGCGGCACCGGCGACCACCGAAGCGCCGGCGGTCATCGACGAGATCAAGCTCCAGAACGAGATCGATTCGTTGTTCGCGGAGGCCAGCGTGGTGGTCTCCGAAGTGCGGTGCCCGCAGGAAGTGGAGATCAAGTCCGGCGGCACGTTCCAGTGCACCGCCGTGACGACCGACGCTCTTTCCCTTCCCGTGGTGGTGACCATGACCGACAACAAGGGCACGCTCGACATCGACGCCGGCAAGGATGTCCTCCTCGTCACCGATGACGAGGTCACCCGGGCGGCCCAGGTCCTGGCCGACGATCTCGGGGGCAAGGTGACCATCGAGTGCTGGCGGGTCCAGATCGTCACCGATGCCACCGGCGTGATCGTGTGCGACGGCTCGACCTCCGCCGGCGTGGCCGGCACCAGATAGGCGATGGGGAAGACGAGCAGCAGCGGTTGCAGGACCGTGCGGGGGATGAACTCTTTGAGGTTGCGCAGCAGGACGTGCAGGTCGCGTTGCAGCAGGGCCACGAACGCGCCGACCGCCGAGGGCCGGGCGATCGGGGTGGGGCCGGTGGTGGGGGGAGGGTCGTGGCGGTCATCAATCCCGGAGCTCCTTGCCGGTCATCTCGAGGAACACGGTCTCGAGTGAGGGTTCCTCGAGCCGGAGATCGCGGAGCAGGTTGAATCGTCTGGCCTTCGGCGTGCAGCTCACCGAGGATCCCCCACAGGGCGATGCGGCTCTGGGGGTCGAGCCCGGCGGTGGGTTCGTCGAGGAAGAGGATGGCCGGGCGGTGCATCACGGCGCGGGCCACCATCAGACGTTGGGCCATGCCGCCCGACGTCGACACCACCGACGAAGGCTCGTCCACCGGTGGGGGGGCCTACGGGGGGTCGTGCCCCACGTCGCCCTCGACGAGCCCCTCGAGGACCCCGACGCCGCGGAAGACGTGGCGCTGGTCGTCGGAGCGCACGACGACGGCATCACCGCGAAGGGTGCGTCCGTCGGCCAGCACGACCATGGTCAAGTGCTGGGGCTCTCGCTCGTAGGCCGAGATCGGGAGCGTCGCGGCGACGCACTCCCAGTCGAGCTCGTCGTTCCCGTCGTGGCGAACGACCACGAGGTCGGCGTACATCAACGGCAGCTCGGTATCGCCGACGTGGAGGGTGGCGATGGTGAACTGGGCGTGGCGCACGTCAGCCGGTGGCGGCGGCCGATGCGGGACGAGCGGTCGCCGGAGCACCAGCGGGGGCGGTGAGCACCTCGACGCCGACATCGGTGACGAGGACGGTGTGTTCGAACTGGGCGGTGCGGCTGCCGTCGGCGGTGACGGCGGTCCAGTCGTCGTCCCAGATGCGGTGGTTGCCGGTACCCATCGAGATCATCGGTTCGATGGTGAACACCATGCCCGGCTCCATGAGGGTGGTGAGTCGCGGCTCGAAGTAATGAGGGATCTGCAGGTCGGTGTGGAACTGCTCGCCGATGCCGTGGCCCACGAAGGCCCGCACGACCTCGTAGCCGTGGGCGTGGGCATGGGTCTCGATGGCCGCCCCGAGGTCGCTCAGCGGATGGCCGGGTCGTACTGCGAGGATGGCGAGGTCGAGGCACTGGCGGGTGATGTCGACCAGTTGACGGGAGGCGTCGTCGACGTCACCCGCCAGGTAGGTGGCGTTGGTGTCGCCGTGCACACCGTCGAGGAAGATGGTGACGTCGAGGTTCACGATGTCGCCGTCGCGCAGGGGCCGGTCGTCGGGTATGCCGTGGCAGATGACCTCGTTGACCGAGGTGCACAGAGACTTCCGGTAGCCCCGGTAGTTGAGCGTGGACGGATATCCGCCGCGATCGATGTAGGCCTGGTGGACGATGGCGTCGATCTGGTCGGTCGTCACGCCGGGTGCCACTGCGGCCGCCCCGATCTCGAGTACCTCGGCGGCGGCGGCGCCAGCGGTACGCATGCGGGCGATCACGTCGGCCGACTTCACCCACGGTTCGGCCCATCGGATGGGCAGCCCGGTCTCGGCGTAGTCGGGTCGCGGGATCTCGGGGGGCACGGTTCGCATCGGGCCTATGTTTCCGGGACGGAGCTGTTCGGTGTCGTCACGGTGGCAGCGCTTGAACTTGCGGCCGCTGCCACACCAGCAGGGATCGTTAGCCTTCATCACGTGTTCAGTGTACGGCCGGGTCGAGCGACCCGTTCGGCTGGGCGGGTCTTCTGAACCCGGGCCGACTGGCGTCGACGTCGAGCGCCGGGCACCATCGGTCCATGACGATCATCCGGATCAACGCCATCACCGTGCCCGCTGACGCCGGCGACGAGCTCGCCCATCGCTTCGCCGCCCGGGCCGGGGCGGTCGACGGGGCCGACGGGTTCGAAGGGTTCGAACTGTTGAAGCCCACCGACGATCGCACCACCTGGCTGGTGATCACCCGCTGGCGCGACCAGGCGGCCTTCGACGCCTGGCTCTCCTCCCCCTCGTTCGCCGCAGGCCATGCTGGTACGACAGGCGCCCCGGCCGGTGGCGGGCATCCCGGGGGAGAGGCCGGCGGACCGCCCGCCGGGGCCCAACGCCCGGTGGGCGTGGCCAGCGAGATCTGGGCCTACGAGCCGGTGGTCTCGCGCCCCGGTCAGGCCTGAGGCCAGGCGCCCGTGGCGCTCAGCGACGCTCACTCGGGACTCGCCTGGGTACTGATCGTCGCCAACGGGTTGGCCGGTCTCTGGGTACTCGGCGCCCACTGGTTCGTCGGCTTACGGTCCCGGATCATGTGGTGGGCGGTGGCGTTCGCCCTGGTCGTGGTGGCGCTGGAGGTGATCCTGGGCGTCGTCGTCCAACGTGTCGACGAGGTCGAGGTGCCGCCCCTGCACGCCCTCTACGGCTTCACCGCCTTCATCGCGGTCGGCATCATCTACAGCTACGCCAAGCAGATGCGGGACCGGCAGTACCTGGTCTACGGCCTCGGGATGCTTTTCATCATGGGCCTCGGCATCCGCGAGCTCTTCTTGCGTTCTTGATCCGGGCCTGGCCGCGTCAGTCGGCGAGGCGCTTCTCGAGCTCGCGCAACTCGTCGCGCAGCTCGTCGGGGAGGCGTTCTCCGATGCCTTCGTAGTGGGCCTCGATCTGGGGGATCTCGGTCCGCCAGGCATCGTTGTCGACCGACAGCAGGGCGGCCAGCGTGTCGGCGTCGAGGTCGAGACCTTCGGTGTCGAGATCGCCGGGGGCGGGCACCCGACCGATGGCGGTGTCGACCGCGCCGGCGGTGCCCTCGAGACGCTCGACGACCCACTTGAGGACCCGGGAGTTCTCGCCGAAGCCGGGCCACAGGAACGAACCGTCGTCGCCCTTGCGGAACCAGTTCACCCAGAAAAGCTTGGGCAGGTTGGCGGGGTCGGTGGTTCGGCCGATCTCGAGCCAGTGGCCGAAGTAGTCGCCCATGTTGTAGCCGCAGAACGGAAGCATGGCGAAGGGGTCGAAGCGCAGCTCACCCACGGTGCCGGTCGCGGCGGCGGTCTTCTCCGAGCTCATGATCGAGCCGAGGAACGTGCCGTGCTGCCAGTCGAACGACTCGGTGACCAGCGGGACGTTGGTGGCGCGGCGGCCGCCGAAGAGGATCGCCGAGATCGGCACACCGGCCGGGTCTTCCCACTCGGGGGCGATCGACGGGCACTGCGAGGCCGGAGCGGTGAAGCGGGCGTTGGGGTGGGCGGCCGGCGTGCCCGACTCGGGAGTCCAGTCCTGGCCCTTCCAGTCGATGAGGTGGGCCGGGGCCTCGGAGAGGTCCTCCCACCAGATGTCGCCGTCGTCGGTGAGAGCGCAGTTGGTGAAGATGGAGTTGGCCCGAACGGACTCGAGAGCGTTGAAGTTGCTCTTGGTCGAGGTGCCCGGAGCCACGCCGAAGAACCCTGCCTCCGGGTTGATGGCGTACAGGCGGCCGTCGTCACCGAACTTCATCCAGGCGATGTCGTCGCCGACGGTCTCGACCGTCCAGCCCGGCAGGGTGGGGATCAGCATGGCCATGTTCGTCTTGCCACACGCGGACGGGAAGGCCGCGGCCACGTACTTCTTGACGCCCTCGGGCGAGGTGAGGCCGAGGATGAGCATGTGCTCGGCCATCCAGCCGTCGTCGCGGGCCATGGTGGAGGCGATACGCAGAGCGAAGCACTTCTTGCCGAGCAGGGCGTTGCCGCCGTAGCCCGACCCGTACGACCAGATCTCGCGCGTCTCGGGGAAGTGCACGATGTACTTGTTCTCGGCGTTACACGGCCACGCCACGTCGGCCTGACCGTCGGCGAGGGGCATGCCCACCGAGTGCAGACACGGCACCCACGTACCGTCGCCGAGCACGTCGAGGGCACCCTGGCCCATTCTTGTCATGATGCGCATGTTCACGGCCACGTAGAGCGAGTCGGTGAGCTGCACGCCGATGTGGGCGATGGGCGAGCCGAGGGGACCCATCGAGAAGGGGACCACGTACAACGTGCGGCCCTTCATGGCCCCGGTGTAGAGGTCGGTCAGCTCGGCCTTCATCTCGGCCGGGGGTCGCCAGTTGTTCGTGGGTCCGGCGTCGATCTCGTCGTTGGAGCAGATGAAGGTGCGGTCCTCGACCCGGGCCACGTCACCGGGGTCCGACAGCGCCAGGTAGCTGTTCGGCCGCTTGGCCTCGTTCAGCGTGCGGAACGTACCCGTGGCGACGAGCTCGCCGCACAGGCGGTCGTACTCCTCGGCCGAGCCGTCACACCAGTAAACCTGGTCGGGCTGGAGCACCCCTCGCCATTGCTCGACCCAGTCGAGCAGTTGCTGGTTCGTGGTGTGACCGGCCATGGGGACCTCCGACATCGTTGTCGTCGACTCTCGAAGGAGAGCATGTGGGGGGCCGTCACGGGTGAACACTGGACACTTGTTCCGTGACGTGCCAGTGACAGTCATCTTAGATGGAGCGGGAACGGAGGAAACGAGCGGGGGGTCACACCACACCGGGCCGATCGACCCGGGTCGACCGTCGACGATGTCAGCCGACGAGGCCGCCCCCCTGGGGGTGTTGGGTGTCGCCGGGGTGGGCGGCGGGGAACCCGGGGGTGCCCATGTCGGCCTCGGAACCGGTGCGCAGCCGGGTGGCGAGGCCCCGCTCGTCGAGGTCGAACACCACCCGTTGCCCCTGGCGGAGCATGCGGAAGATCGAGTTTTGCAGTGCCGTACGAGAGAGTTCGTACTCGGCCAGGTCGGTGTCGCAGAGCACCACGCCGTCGGCGGCGATGGGGTCGAAGGCCTTCACCACACCCTGCAGTGAGGTGCGGACCGCCGCCCGGGGAGGATCGTCGGGGACGACCGTGGCGTCGGCCACGGTCAGCGAGCGGCCTTGGTGACCTTGCCGGCCTTCAGACACGACGTGCAGACGTCGACCCGCTTGGTGGAGCCGTTCACCACGGCCCGCACCCGCTGGATGTTGGGGTTCCAGCGGCGCTTGGTACGCCGATGGGAGTGGCTCACCGCCATGCCGAACGACGGGTGCTTTCCGCACACCTCGCAAATCGATGCCATGGGGAACCACCTCGGGAGACGACACGAACGAACGATGGACCCTACCCGTGGGGCTCTGAACATCCCAACTCGCGCCGCTGGCCCCGGGCATCCTGCCCAGGGTCACTACCATCTTCGACCGTGCCCGTGCTCGAGCAACTCTCCGCCGACGACCTACGTGAGATGGTGCGCGGCTATGCGGACATCCTGGCCGTGCATCGCGAAGCCATCAACCGGCTGAACGTCTACCCGGTCCCCGACGGCGACACCGGAACCAACATGTCGCTCACCATGGCCTCCGTCGTGGCCGAGATCGACGGGGCGGACACCGACATGGCGTCGGTGTGCCAGGCGCTGAGCCACGGCTCGCTCATGGGGGCCCGGGGCAACTCGGGGGTGATCCTCTCGCAGATCCTCCGGGGCCTGGCCGAGGGGTTCCGCGACGCTCCGGTGGTCGACGCCTCGGTGGTGGCCGCGTCGTTCGACCGGGCGGCCACCGCCGCCTACGGGGCGGTGATGCGCCCGGTGGAGGGGACGATCCTCACCGTGGTGAGGGCGGTGGCCGACGGCGCCGCCGCGGCCCACGCCGCCGGTGCCGACCTCGTCGGGGTGCTCGACGCCGGCCGGGAACGAGGCGCTGACGCTCTGGCCCGCACGCCGGAGATGCTGCCGGTCCTGGCCGAGGCCGGCGTGGTGGATTCGGGTGGCACCGGCCTGCTGTTGCTCGTTGACGTGGCCCTGCACGTCACCTGCGGTCGCGCTCTCCCCGAGCCTCCCGAAGGTGGGGGTGCCTCGGCTGATTTCAGCGTCGCCTTCGAGGCCGCCCACGACGGCGAGGGGCAGGGCGGGTTGGCCGACCTGCGCTACGAGGTCATGTACTTCCTCGAGGCCCCCGACGAGGCCATCCCCGGCTTCAAGGACGTGTGGGCCACCCTGGGTGATTCCATCGTGGTGGTTGGTGGCGACGGGATCTGGAACTGCCACGTCCACACCGACGACATCGGGGCGGCCATCGAGGCCGCCGTCGACATCGGGCGCCCGCGCTCGATCCGGGTCACCGATCTTCTCGAGGAAGTGGAGGAGGAGCGATGGGTGCGCGAGGCCCAGCCCGCCCCCACCGCGCCGGCCCGCGTGCACGAGGCTGTTTCCTGTGCCGTCGTGGCCGTGGCCGCCGGCGAGGGCGTGCGACGGATCTTCTACAGCCTCGGGGCCCAGGGCATCGTCACCGGCGGCCAGACCATGAACCCGTCCACCGCCCAACTGCTCGAAGCGGTCGAGGCGGCGCCGGCCGACGAGGTGGTGATACTGCCCAACAACAAGAACATCATCCCCGTGGCCCAGCAGGTCGACGCCATGACCACCAAGCAGGTGCGGGTGGTCCCCACGCGTGGGGTGACCGAAGGCTTCGCCGCGTTGTTGAGCTACGACCCCGAGTCGACGGCCGCGACGAACGTCGACCAGATGACGTCCGCCGCCGCCCATGTGGTGGCCGGCGAGGTCACTCGCGCCGTGCGCCAGTCGAGCTGCGATCTCGGACCTATCGCCGAGGGCGACTGGCTGGGCATCGCCCGTGACGGCATTCTCGCCATCGACCGTGAACTCGGCTCCGCCGCCACGGGCCTGTTGGCCGAGCTCATCGGCGCCGACCACGAGATCGTCACGGTGATCGAAGGCGAAGGGGCCACCCCGGTGGCGACACGCCACATCGAGGTGTGGGTGCACGAGAACCGACCCAGATGCGAGGTCGAAGTACACCACGGCGACCAGCCTCTGTACCCCTACCTGTTCGGCATCGAGTAGGGCCGCGGCTATGGCCCGCCGCCTGGCCCAGCTCGCCGTCCTCCCGGTGACCGAGCTCAAGGGAGTGGGGGAGTCCCGCGCCGGAGCCCTGGCCAAGGTCGAGGTGCGCACGGTGCTCGACCTGCTCACCTACTACCCCCGCCGCTACATCGACCGCACCAATCAGGCCCGACTGGCCGACCTCGATCTGGGCGAGGAGGCCACCGTGCTCGTCACCGTGGTCCGCACCACGGCCCGGAGGACCCGCAACGGCAAGTCCCTGGTGGTGGTCGACGTCACCGATGGTTCGGGTCACCTCAAGGTGAGCTTCTTCAATCAGCCGTTCCGCGAGCGCCAACTCAAGGAGGGGAGCGACGTGGTGCTGTTCGGTCGCACCGAGCTGTTCCAGGGGCGCCGCCAGATGACCAACCCCGTCGTCGACCTGATCGGTGACCGCACCGGACGGATCGTCCCCGTGTACCCGCAGAGCGAGAAGGCGGGGGTGACGAGCTGGGACATCGCCCGGTTCGTCGAGGAGGTGTTGCGCCGCGCCGGCGACTTCGCCGATCCGCTCGATCCCGCCCTGCGTCAGCGCTTCGACCTGGTCGAGCGCACCGTCGCCTTCCACGACATCCATGCCCCCGACACGATGCGCGTCGCCGCCGACGCCCGTCGGCGGCTGGTGTTCGACGAGCTGTTGCGGGTGCAATTGGAACTGGTCCGGCGCAAACGGGAGCTCGAACGCAGCGCGGTGGGTGTTGCGCACGACGTGGGGACGGGCCACGGCGGCGGACCGCTCGTCGACCGGTTCCGTGACCGATTGCCCTACGACTTCACCGCGGCCCAGCAGCGTGCGGTCGCCGAGATCGTGGTCGACCTGGCCAAGGGACACCCCATGCACCGCTTGTTGCAGGGCGACGTGGGCGCCGGCAAGACCGTCGTGGCGGTGTGCGCCCTGCTCGTGGCGGTTCAGGGGGGTCACCAGGGCGCGCTGATGGCCCCGACGGAGGTGTTGGCCGAGCAGCACTTCGCCGGCATTCGCCACCTGCTCGATGGCTTCATCGTGCCCGACAACGACGAGCACAACCTGTTCGGTGGCGCCGGGCTCGACCGGCCGCTCAAGGTCGTGCTGCTCACCAATCGCACCCCCGTTGCCGAACGGCGTCGGCTGCTGGCGGAGCTGGCCACTGGGGCCGTGGACATCGCCATCGGGACTCACGCGCTCATCTCCGAGGGCATCGAGTTCCAGTCGCTCGGTGTGGTCGTGATCGACGAGCAGCATCGGTTCGGCGTCGAGCAACGGGCGGCGTTGCGCGACAAGGGGGCCGGTGACGCCATCCCCGACGTGCTCGTGATGACGGCCACCCCGATCCCTCGGACGGCGGCGATGACCGTCTACGGCGACCTCGACGTGTCGGTGCTCGACGAGCTCCCCCCGGGGCGAACGCCCATCGTCACCCGGTGGGCGCATACCGAGCTCGACGAGGAGGAGGTCTGGGAGCAGGTCCGCACCGAAGTGGCCGCCGGCCGCCAGGCGTTCGTGGTGTGCCCGCTCATCGAGGAGAGCGAGAAGCTCGAGGTGCGTTCGGCCGAGGAGACCCACGCCGAGCTCACGGCCGGCGAGCTGTCGGGCTTGCGCGTGGGGCTGCTCCACGGCCGGGTGCCCACGGCCGAGAAGGACGCGGTCATGGGCGCGTTCCGCACCGGCCACCTCGACGTGCTGGTGGCCACGACGGTCATCGAGGTGGGGGTCGACGTGCCCAATGCCACGGTGATGGTGATCCTCGACGCGTCGCGGTTCGGCATCGCCCAGTTGCACCAGTTGCGTGGTCGGGTCGGACGTGGAGCCGACCGCTCGCACTGTTGGTTGGTCGGCGAACCAACCACCCCAGACGGTGAGGCCCGGCTCGAAGCAATTGTTCGCACCACCGACGGCTTCGAGCTGGCCGAGATCGATCTCGATCTGCGGGGCGAGGGCACGATCATGGGAGAGCGGCAGAAAGGGCAGAACGACCTGAAGTTGGCCTCGCTTCGTCGCGATCGAGAGTGGGTCGTGAAGGCTCGCGAGCTCGCCATCGAGTTGGTCGACTCGGATCCGAGGCTCGAGGAGCACTGGCTTCTGGCCGAGGAGGTCGACCTGTTGCTCGGCGACGCCGATGCCGAGTTCCTTTTGAAGGGCTGAGCGCGCCGGTCTGCGACCCTTCGATCCAGTCGTCGACGTGTTCGAGGAGGTGGGCCGTCACTTCGTCGCCTGCCTCCTTGCCGATGGCGGGTGAGTCTTGTGAGGTGGTGACGTCGCGGGCTGTTGCGATGTCATCGCGGGGTCGACGCCGGCCCCTTCCTGGGAGAGTCTGACCGCATGGAGATCACGATTCGACCGATCGGGTGGGTGCGGGGCGGACGGGTGGAGGCGGTCGATGACGACTGGGGTGACGAGCGGTGCACCATCGAGCTCGACGGACGTTTCGGCCCCGACGCGCTGGTGGGCTTGGGCGCCTTCTCCCACGTCGACGTCGTCTACTGCTTCCACCAGGTGGCCGAGGACGAAGTCGTGCAGGGGGCACGTCGCCCCCGGGGTCGGGCTGATTGGCCCGAGGTCGGAATCTTCGCCCAGCGCGGTCGGGTGCGTCCCAACCGGCTCGGGGTGACGACCTGCTCTGTCGTGGAGGTCGTCGGCACGACGGTGCATGTGCGCGGCCTCGACGCCATCGACGGCACTCCGGTGCTCGACCTCAAGCCCCACATGCGGGGCTTCGCCCCCCGAGGCGAGGTCGTGCAGCCCGTGTGGGCCGACGAGATCATGGCCGCCTATTGGTGAGCTGGTCCGGCGCGAGGATTGCGCGACCGGCGTGGGGATCAGCCGGCTTCGAGCCACTCGAGCAGATCCGGCATCGGGGGAGCACCGCGACGCTGGCGGCGGACGAGGTCGACGGCTCGGGTCCGGACCATACCGGTGGTGTCGAGGTCGGTGAACTCGATGCGGGTCGACTCGATCTCGGCGGGCTCGATGCCGGTCGGGTCGGTGTGGGAGGGCTGGGGATCGCTGGACCGGGTGCTCGCGGTCGGGGGGTCGGGGAAGGTGGGGATGAGGCCGTGCGTGTGGGGGTGGTGCAGCGGCAGCACGGGTGGGGGGTGGTGTCGGGGGGGTGGGCTGGTGAGCACGGTGGCGTCGGGTCGGGTGAACACGAGGGTGCCGTCGGGTTGCAGGTGGAGGTCCCATCGGTGGCGGTGGACGACGCCGTGGTGGGTGGCGCAGAGCCCGGCGAGGTTGGCGAGGTCGGTTTCCCCGCCGTGGTTCCAGTGGGTGAGGTGGTGGGCGTGGACCCAGGCGGTGGGGGCGTGACAGTGGGGGAACCGACAGCCCCGGTCGCGTACGACCATGGCGTCGCGCAGGTTGGGTGATGCCAGGCGCAGGGTGCGGCCGCGGTCGATGACTTGCCCGTCGACGATCAACAGCCGGTGGAGGAGGGTGCCTTCGGTGAACAACCGGGCCAGGCTGCCTGCGGTCAGCGGGTGGTGGTCGTGGTCGACGGGGGTGCCGGGGTGGTGGGCGAGGGCGTCGCGGTACAGCCCTTCTTCGAAGATGCTCACGGGGCGGGCGGCCAGCAACGCCTCGAGGTCGGCGGCGGTCTTGATGCCGAGGCCGCGTAGGGACCCGGCGATCATGTCGGCGGGGTCGATGGTGACGGCCACGTGGGGGTGTTGCCGCCCGGGGCGTTCGCCGGGGGCGGCGGCGTGGTCGCAGAAGAACCGCATGACCCGCCCGAGGGCGTCACCGCGCCGTTCGGCCGCGGTGCGGAACCCGCCCGGGAGGTCAGGATCTTCGGCGCCGGCGACGCGCAGGGCGGTCTCGGTGAGCGTGGCGGTGTCGGGGTCGAGGGTGGCGTCGAGGACCGCGCGCCCGTCGAGGGTGCGTGACAGGTGCGCGGTCGACCCGGGCCCATCAGCGTCGACAGCGCCACCGGCCACGACCGCTTCGGCGCGGGTCACCCAGTGCCGCACCGCCCGCTTGGTGTCGGCGGCGGACAGGCCGACCAGCAGCGGGGAGATCTCGGTGTCGTGGTCGGCGAACAGCTCCACCAGACCCTTCGGGATCATCCCGACGGTCAGGTCGACCTGGGCGCCCGAGAGTTCAGCGGCGAACCACAACCGGGCCAACTCGGGCCACGCCGCCAGACGCGACACCCGCACCGCCAACCGTTGGGCGTCGCGTTCACCGACCCCGTGGGCCCGCAACCAGCCCGCCGTCGAACCCCACCCGTCGACCCGATGGCCACCCCGGGCGACGAAGCCGGAGAGGGCCTCACACACCTTGGCGTCGAGCCGATCACGGGCCGCCAACAACTCGGCCACCACCGCCGAACACGGCGCCGGGTCCACCGCTTCGATCGCTGTCGTCAACCCCGGATCCATGCCCAGACCCTAGCAGAACACATGTACGAGAACAAGCAGAAATCCGAGGAAATCTCTGATGATCTCGTGTGAATCGAGGAGGGTCTCGACCCTCGGAGGCGTGGCCGGACCACGCCCGCTGCCAACGACCGACGGCGACAGCAGTTGTCGCTCCGACGGGGCCCGAATCACCACCGGCGACGCCCTCTGATCGGACCCCGAAACAATCGACCGGACCGCAGAAGAATTCGTTTCGCGACGCCAGCGGATCGAGCTGAGGTCAGTAGCGGTCGTCGTCGTCGAGGTCGGGCAGCACGATGTCGAAGCGCTCCAGGCAGTCGGGGCAGCGGTAGGCCACCACGTCGCCCGGCTCCCACCCGCCTTCGGGTGGGTACGACAGCGGGCGCAGCGTGCCGTCGCAGTCCACGCAGGTCATCCCGAGCTCGGCCTCCACGCCGTGAGGGTAGGCCGGGCCCGGGTCGAACGAGGCGGGACGGTACCGTCATCGGCATGAGGGTCGTGGCCGGCGAAGCGAGGGGGCGACGGCTTCAGACACCACCCGGTGACGACACCCGGCCCACGCTCGACCGGGTGCGCGAGGCACTGTTCAACGCTCTCGTGAGCCTCGATGCCGTGGCCGACGCCCGAGTGCTCGACCTCTTCGCCGGCTCGGGGGCGCTCGGCATCGAGGCGCTGTCGCGTGGAGCCGCGCAATGCACGTTCGTCGAGCGCTCGGCCGCAGCCCGCCGAGTGGTGCAGATCAACCTGAACGCCACCGGATTGGCCGATCGCGGAAAGATCGTCGCCGTCGACGCGACGGCGTTTCTCGCCGGCGCCGAGCGCGACGAGTGGGCGACAGCATTCGATCTGGTGCTTCTCGACCCGCCCTACGCCACCGACGCCGCGACGTGGGAAGGGGTCCTCGTCGGCGTGCGCCTGATCGCGCCCGACGCCGTGGTGGTGACCGAGTCCGATCGCGACGTCTTCCCCACCGACGGGTGGCATGTCCTGAGGACGAAGGGTTACGGCGGTACGGTGGTCTCCATCGCCCAACCGTCCAGCCCCCCGCCGGAGCCCTCGTGACCCGCGTGCTGTACCCCGGATCCTTCGATCCGATCCACAACGGCCATCTCGAGATCATCGAGACGGCGTCCCGGCTCTTCGACCACGTCGTGGTGGCGGCGATGCGTAACCCCCAGAAGGGGGAGCCCATGTTCAAACTCGACGAGCGCCAGCAGATGCTCGAGGACTCCGTCGCCCACCTCGACAACGTCGTGATCACGATGTTCGCGTCGCTGGTCGTCGACCTGGCCCGTGAGCTCGATGCCGACTTCATCGTCAAGGGCCTGCGCGCCGTGTCCGACTTCGAGTCCGAACTGCAGATGGCCCAGATGAACCACAAGATCTCCGGCGTCGACACGCTGTTCATCCCGTCGGCGTCATCGCAATCCTTCCTCGCATCCAAGCTGATCCGAGAGATCCACCGATTCGGCGGCGACGTGACGGCGATGGTGCCCCCCGCAGTGGCGAAGCGCCTCGAGGAGCGCAAGGCATGACCGACTTCGAGCCCGACCTCGACCTCACTCCGCCGCCCGTGGGCGCGCAGTACCACCCTCCGGAAACCGAGGAGGTACTGATGCAACTGCGCGACGTCATCCAGGCCGCTCGGCCGGTGCCGCTGTCGGCCTCGTCGATGATCGCCAAAGAAGAGGTGCTCGAGCTGGTCGACGAGGCCTTGCAGGAGTTGCCCGAGGAGCTCCGGGCGGCCCGGTGGCTGTTGAAGGAACGCGAGGAGTTCTTGGCCCGCACCCGTCACGAAGCCGCCGAGATCGTCGAACAGGCCCGAGCGAGGGCCGAGCGGATGGTGCAGCGCGCCGAGGTCGTGAAGGCGGCCGAGCAGCGCGCCTACGGCATCATCGAGGCCGCCGAGGCCGACGCCCGCCGCCTCCGCCACGAGGTCGAGGACTTCTGTGACCAGAAGCTGGCCAGTTTCGAGATCGTCCTCGACCGCACCCAGACGCTCGTCGCCGCCGGCCGCGAGAAGCTCCAGGGCACGAACCTTCTGGCCGAGGCCGCGGCGGCCGCCGCTCAGGGTGTGGGCGGGCCTCAACCCGACCCCGTGCCCGACGGCCGCGACGCCGACGGCCCCGACGCCCTCGACGACCGTCACGAGGATGGCTACGAGGACGCCTTCTACGACGACGACCCGCCGGTCGAGCCCCATGGCGCGGACCAGTTCGACGACCTCCCCCCGCCGCCGGAGGCGCGTCCCGAGACGATTCGCGGGGCGGCGTCCACCTTCTTCGACCAGGGCGACTGAACCCCCGGGTTCTCGTCGTCGCTGCCAACGCCCGTGTCGGCCCGAGTCCTCGTTGCGGCGATCGCCGATCTGCGGCGACACCCCGGCGCCCGGCGTCGCTTCACCGAGGTGGTCGTGCTTTCCGGCCTCGGCATCTCCACCGCCCGGGTGCCCGACGGCGCAGCGATCGAGGTCGACCTCGAGCTCGAGACGCTGAGCAAGGGGCTCGTGGTGACCGGCACCATCACCGTGCCCTGGGAGGGCGACTGTCGTCGCTGTCTCACCCCCGTCACCGGCTCCGCCATCACCCGGGTCAAGGAGATCTTCGAGCCCCGCCCCGTGGAGGGTGAGACCTACCCGATGGGCGACGACCTCGTGGATCTCGAGCCGATGGTCCGCGACGCGGTGTTGTTGGCTCTTCCCCTGGCCCCCCTCTGTGGCGAGGATTGCCGGGGGCCGGCGCCCGACCTCTTCCCTGCTCACGTCGCCGACGAGGACGCTTCGGACCTCGACCTCGACCCCGAGCCCCGCCCGGTGGACCCCCGTTGGGCGGCCTTGGACGAGCTGCACTTCGATTCTGGGGCCGACGCCGGGTAAGCTCCGCTGCTCGTGCCCCAGGTCGGCCTCGCGCCGTCCCGTCGGGTACCCAAGCCGCGGGCCCCGCAGGCCCCTTCGCGCCAGGAAAAACGATGGCTGTCCCCAAGAAGAAGACGTCCAAGTCGAAGAGCCGCAGCCGCCGATCCTCGGCGTGGCGCCTGTCGGCGCCCTCGCGCAGCACCTGCCCCCGCTGTGGAGCGGTGAAGCGTCCCCACATCGTGTGCGGTAACTGCGGTTGGTACCACGGCCGCCAGGCCATCGACGTCGACTGAACACCCCGCGCTCCTGATGACCGTCGCCGAAGCCGGCGCCATGTTGCCCATCGCCGTCGACGCCATGGGTGGCGACCACGCCCCCGCGGAGATCGTGGCCGGGGCGCGCCGAGCGGCCGACGAACTGGGCGTACCGATCGCCCTCGTCGGCCGGCCCGAGGAGCTCACCGACACCGGTGGCCTCGAGGTCATCCCGGCATCACAGGTCATCGCCATGGATGCCGACGGCGCGTCGAGCGTGCGCCGCATGAAGGACTCGTCGCTGGTCCGGGCGGCGGAAGCGGTCCGGGACGGCCGGGCCTCGGCCATGGTCAGCGCCGGCAACACCGGAGCCACCATGGCCAGCGCCCTGTTGCGGATGGGTCGCATCAAGGGGGTGCAGCGTCCTGCCATCGCCACGCCCATTCCGGTGTTCGGTTCCACCCCCACGGTGCTGCTCGACGCCGGCGCCAATGCCGAGTGCAACGCCGAGTGGCTCGTGCAGTTCGCCCAGATGGGGGCGGTGTACGCCCGCGAGCGCTACGGCATCGCCGAACCGAAGGTGGCGCTGCTGTCGATCGGGGAGGAGCCGACCAAGGGCAGTCCGTTGGTGAAGGAGACGCACAAGCTGCTGGCCGAGGGCGAGTGGCTGGCCCAGGCCGGCGCCACCTTCGTCGGCAACGTCGAGGGTCGTGACCTCATGGGTGAAGCGGCCGATGTCGTCGTCACCGACGGCTTCACCGGCAACGTGGCCCTGAAGACCCTCGAGGGCGGTCTCGAGGCCATCGTGTCCGGCCTGCTCGAGGCCTTCGACTCCTCGGACGAGGCCCGGGCCGCGGCCGCCGTCCTCTGGCCCACCCTCAGCCCTCTCTACGAGAGCCTCGACCCCGAGAACACGGGGGGCGCCATGCTTCTCGGCACCGATGGTGTGTGCATCATCAGTCACGGATCCTCGTCGGCCATCGCCATCGTCAATGCGGTGCGCGTGGCCCGTGACATGGTCCTCGGCGACGTGGTGGGCCACCTCGCCCGCACCATCCGCCCCGGGTGACAGCCTGACCGGCCAGCGCCCGAGGCCGGTGAGCCCTCGGTTTGTTCACAAGCGCACGAGCTTCAGCCACGGTACGATCCCAGGACCGAGACCGGACGAGGAGAACGATTTCGTGCCCGCAGAGACCCATGTCGAACAGCCGCCGATGGACCGTGCCGGGGTTCTCGACCTGATCCGTGACCGGTTGGCCGACATCCTCGAGGTCGAGCCGCTCTCGATCAACGAGGGCGACTCCTTCGCCGACGACCTCGATGCCGACAGCCTGGCCCTCATCGAGCTCGTCGAAGCCCTCGAGGAGGAACTCGGGGAGCGCAGCGTGGGCTTCCGGATCGAGGACGAAGACCTCGAAGACCTCAAGACCGTCCGCGACGCCGTCGACTACGTCGTCGCCAAGCTGGGCTGACGCCCTGGGAACCGACACGCTCGCGTCGCTCTCCGAGCGGCTGGGCTACGTCTTCGACGACCCCTCCCTGCTCGAGCTGGCCCTCACCCACCGGTCGTGGTGCGCCGAGCACCCCGGCGCGGCCTCGAACGAACGGCTCGAGTTCCTGGGCGATGCGGTGCTCGGCCTGATCGTGGCCGAGCACGTGTTCGCGGTTCAGCCCGAGTTGTCCGAAGGTTCCATGGCCAAGATCCGTGCCGCGGTGGTGAGCGCCCCCACGCTGGCCGAGGTCGCCGCCGCCCTGGGCCTGGGCTCCGACGTGCTCCTCGGCAAGGGTGAGGACGCCAGCGGGGGGCGCACGAAGCCATCGATCCTGGCCGACGCCATGGAAGCCGTCATCGGCGCCGTCCACCTCGATGGTGGCATCGTTGCGGCCCGCCTCGTGGTGATGGGGCAGCTCGCCGGGCGCATTGCCGCCGAGGTGAGCGACGGACCCGGTGGCGCCGACCACAAGACCCACCTCCAAGAACTCGCCGCGCACCGTTTCGACGAGTTGCCGGCCTACCGCCTGTCCGACGAGGGCCCCGACCACGAGAAGCGCTTCCGGGCCGAGGTCAGTCTCGGCGCCGCCACCGTGGGCGCAGGAGAGGGCCGATCGAAGAAGCTCGCCGAACAGGCGGCGGCCAAGGTCGCCCTCGCCGTGCTGACCGACGACGACGGATCGCCGAGTGATGTCCGCCCGGATCCGGCCGGCGTCCCACCACCCACCACCAGCGAGAGCGAGCAGGGCCATGCCTGAGCTGCCCGAGGTCGAAACCATCCGTCGTGAACTGGAACGTGAGGTCGTCGGCAAGAAGATCAAGTCCGTCGAGGTGACCGGCGCGCGCACCGTTCGCCGTCAGAAGCCGAAGGAGCTCATCGCCCGCCTCGAAGGGATGAAGATCACCGGCGCGCAGCGCAAGGGCAAGTACCTGCTGCTCGTGCTCGACAGCGGCGACGTGCTGGTGATCCACCTGCGCATGAGCGGGCAGTTGCGTCGGGCCGTGCCGAAGGACCCGAAGGAGCCGCACACCCACCTGGTGATCTCCTTCACCCAGGGCGGCCAGCTCCGCTTCGTCGACCCGCGCACCTTCGGCGAGATGTTCATCGCTACCCCCGACGAGATCACCTCCGACATCCCCGAGCTCTCCGACCTCGGCGTCGACCCGGTCGAGACCCCCATGTCGTGGGTGGACTTCGGCCGTCTGCTGCGCCGCAAGCGCATGAAGCTGAAGGCGTTCTTGACCGACCAGTCGATCATCGCCGGGATCGGCAACATCTACGCCGACGAGATCCTGTTCGATGCCGGCGTGCGCTACGACCGCGACACCGACACGCTCACCACCCAGGAGATCCGGCGGGTCTACCGGTCACTCGTCGAGATCCTCCACGACGCCATCAAGTACGGCGGTTCCACGTTGTCCGACGGTCAGTACGTCGACCTGAACGGCAAACCCGGCGAATACCAGAGCCACCACCAGGTGTACGACCGGGAGAAGCAGCCGTGCCGGCGTTGTCGGCGTCACGACATCGTCAAGGCCAAGTTCGCCAATCGGTCCACCTACTTCTGCCAGGTCTGCCAGGTCTGACCGTCGATACGCGCCTCGTCCCGTCCGAACCCACGCGCCTCCGAGCCCGTTGAGCCCCCACGAGCCCCGATGTACCTGAAGCGACTCTCCATGAAGGGCTTCAAGTCCTTCGCCGACACCACGGTCCTGGACCTCGAACCCGGAGTGACCGTCGTCGTCGGGCCCAATGGGTCGGGCAAGTCCAACGTGGTCGACGCCATCGGTTGGGTCCTCGGCGCGCAGGCACCCTCGGCGGTGCGCTCCCAGAAGATGGATGACGTCATCTTCGCCGGCACCTCCAAGCGGACCGCGCTCGGCCGGGCCGAGGTGAGCCTCACGATCGACAACGGGTCCGGCCAGCTCCCCATCGAGTTCAACGAGGTCACCATCACCCGCACGTTGTTTCGCTCCGGCGACAGCGAGTATGCGCTCAACGGCGTGCCGTGCCGCCTTCTCGACATCCAGGACCTCCTTTCGGATTCCGGTGTCGGGCGCCAGCAGCACGTCATCATCAGCCAAGGCCAGATCGACGCCGTGCTGAACGCCCGCCCGGAGGATCGCCGGGCGGTCATCGAGGAGGCGGCCGGGGTGCTCAAGTACCGGCGCCGCAAAGAGAAGTCGGAGCGCCGGCTCCTGGCCACGGAGGGGAACCTGACTCGTCTCCAGGACCTGCTCCGCGAGGTGCGGCGCCAGCTCCGCCCCCTCGAGCGCCAAGCCGACGCGGCGCGCCGCCACGGCGACGTGGTGGCCGAGCTGACCGCCCTGCGTGTCCACGTCGCCGGTCGTGAGTTGCACGGGCTGCGCCAACGCCTCGAACAGGGTTCACGACGCCGGGCCGCGCTGCTCGACGACGAGCAGCGCCGGCGCCGGTCCCTCGCCGAGCTCGACACTTTGGTGCTGGCCACCGAGGCGGAGCTCACGGCGATGGGCGGGGACGATCTCGGGGATGCGCTGGCCGGGCACGAATCCCTCTTTCAGCAGGCCCGTGGCCTCACTGCGGTGCTCACCGAGCGCCGGCGCGGCGTGGAGCGGGCGCAGGGAAGCTCGGTCGACCAGGGTGTGGTCGCGTCGCTCGAAGCCGAAGCGGCGCGCCTGGCCGCCGAGCTCACCGGGATCGCGGCCGAGGAGGCGGAGCTGGCCCCGCTGGCCCGAGAGCTGTCGGGGGCCGAGGGGGCGTTGGCCGAGGAGCGTCGCACCTTCGAGGCGGAGTGGGCCACGGGGGTCTCGGCCCCGAGCGGCGCCGCCGCCGAGGTGAGGGGTGAGCTGACGGCCTTGCGGGCTGCGGCCGACCGCGATCGGTCCGAGCACGAGCGTGTGCAGCTCCGTGCTGATGGCCTCCGTGATCGGATCGCCTTCCTGGCGGCTGAGGCCGAGGGTCTGCGCAGCGAGCTGGCGGCGGCCGAGCAGGCCGAGCGGCCCCTCGTCGAAGCCATCGACGCCGCCGAACACCGCCGCGGTGCGGCGACGGCTGCGCTCGACGAGGCCGAAGCCGTCCACCGTCGCCGCGAAGGTGAACGTCATGCCTGGGAGGCCCGGGTGGAGGCGCTCGACCTCGCCCTCGACGAGGCCCGCTCACGGGCCGGAGCCCAACGCCTGGCCGGCGTCGAGGGAGTGCTGGGCACCCTGCTCGATCTGGTCGAGGTCGACCCCGGGTGGGAGGCGGCGTTCGAGGCGGCCATGGGCGAGGCCCTGGTGGCCATCGTCGTCGACGACGTGGCCGCGGGCCGCCGCGCCCTCGAGGCGTTGCACGGCGAAGCCCTCTCGGGAGCTGTCATCGCCCTGGGCGCGGGCATGGCGGCCCGCACGTCGCCGGCCGTCGGCGAGCCTCTGCGTCGACACGTTCGCGCTCATCGCCCCGATGTCGAGGCTGTTCTCGACGGGCTCATCGGTGCCGCGGTCGTGGTCGACGGCGGTTGGGTGGAGGCCGTCGACGTCGCCCTCGCTCATCCCGACGCCATCGCGGTGACGGCCGATGGTGACCGTTTCGCCCTCACCGGTTGGCGGGTCGGCGTCGCCGGTTCCGGCGCCACCGGCGCGGCCCGTGACGAGGCCCGTGTCCGGGCCCAGGCGGCGGCGAAGTCGGGAGCGGTCGCAGCCGCAACGCTGACCGAGGCGCGGGCGGAGCTGGGCGCGGCCGAGCAGGCCGAGCGAGCCCTGGCGAGGGATCTCGACGACAACGACAGCCGGCTCACCGCCGCCGCCGATCGACGGCAACGCGTCGAGACCGACCGCCGTGACGCCAGCACCGAGAACGACGCCCTGCACGGACACCTGGCCGAGCTCTCCGGCCGCATCGTCCGGGAGGACGCGCGCATCGCCGAGCTCGAGACGGTTCTGCCGTCGCTCGAGGCGGCCGACGCCGACCTGGCCGAATCATCTCGACGGATGGTCGAGGCCCGCTCTCGTCTCGAGGAGCTGGCCGCCGATGTCGGGGGCCGTCGTAGCGACCTCGAGGTGCGGTCGGCGTCGGTGGCCGAGCGGCACACGTTCCTGGCCCACCGGGCGGCCGAGGTCGAGCGGCGCCTCGAGGGCGCGGCGTCCGAGCGCGACGTCGCCGAAGCTCGCCGCCTCGAGCTCGAGCGCACCGCGGTGGCCCTGGCCCGGCTCACCATCGTGGTGGCCGAGGCCACTGTCACGATCGAGGCCCGGCTCGGTGAGCTTCGCGACCGGCGTCGCCGCCAGTCCGAGGCGGCCCGCCAGGTGGCCGCCGATCTCGACGAGCGCCGCCGCCGCCGGGCGGTCGAGGAGCGGGGACTCAGCGAGCAACGCGAGCTGTTGCAGCGCGCCGAGCTCGAGGAGGCCGAGGTGAAGCTGCGGATCGAAGCGGCGGTGGAGGCGCTGAGGCGGGACCTCGACTGCGAGCCCGAGGCCGCGATCGCCGCCGACTGCCCGCCCTTGCCCGAGACCGTGCATCCCAACGCCCGGATCCGCGAGCTCGAGCGAGAGTTGCGGATCATGGGCCCGATCAACCCGCTCGCCCTTCAAGAGTTCGAGGCTCTCCAGGAACGTCACGAGTTCCTCCAGGCCCAGCTCGACGACGTGAAGGAGAGCCGGCGGGAATTGGCCAAGATCATCCGGGCCATCGACGCCGAGATCGTCAGCGTGTTCGCCGCGGCCTTCGCCGACGTGGCCGTCAACTTCGAGACGCTGTTCTCGATGTTGTTCCCGGGGGGCGAGGGACGGCTGAAGCTCACCGATCCCGACGATCTGCTCGTCACCGGTATCGAGGTCGAGGCCAAGCCGTCGGGGAAGAACGTTCGCAAGCTCTCCCTTTTGTCGGGTGGCGAGCGCAGCCTCACGGCGTTGGCCTACCTCTTTGCCGTCTTCCGTAGCCGACCGTCGCCCTTCTACGTGATGGATGAGGTCGAGGCGGCGCTCGACGACGTCAACCTCCACCGGTTCCTGGGACTGGTCGGCGAGTTCCGGTCCGACGCCCAGCTGGTGATCGTCACCCACCAGAAGCGCACCATGGAAGCGGCCGACTGCCTCTACGGAGTCACCATGCAGCCGGGCGGATCGAGCAAGGTCGTGAGCGAGAAGGTCGGCGCGACGTGAGGGCCGTGCTGACCGGCGCCGGCTCGACGACTACGGGAGGCGGGAGAACCAGGCCAGGCTGAGGCCACCGGCCACGAACAGGGCGATGAGTGCTCCGCCCACGAACCAGGCCGTGACCTCGACGTCCTCGGTCTCGTAGCCCACCGACGACCCGATGGTGGCGTACACGTCGCGTAGCTCGCCCTCGGTGGTGGCCTCGTAGAACTTCCCACCGGTGTCGCTGGCGATGGCGTCGAGGGCGCGGCGATCGACCGGTACCGGGACGGTCCCGCGTTCCCCGGGTACGACGATGTAGCCCTCGTCGGTGCCGAACGCGATGGTGGACACCGGAACGCCCTGTTCGGCCGCCGCCGCGACGGCTTCGCCGTCGGGCCGTCCGCTCGTGGTCGTGCCGTCGGACATCACCACGACGGCCGCGGGCACCGGGCTGCCGTCCTCGGCGGGGGGAACGGTGGCGAGGGCGTCGAGGCTGGTGAAGATGGCTTCGCCGATGGCGGTGCGCTCACCGAGCTCCACGTTGCCGATGGCCTGGCGGACGGCCTCGCGGTCGGTGGTCGGTGGTACCCGCAGCGATGCGGCGGCGTTGAAGGTGACCAGGCCGACGTTGACGCTTTCGGGCACCTTGTCGAGGAACGACACCGCCGCGGCCTGCGCGGCCTTGACCCGCGAGGGGCTCACATCGGTGGCTTCCATCGACAGAGAGGTGTCGATGGCGAGCATCACTGTTGCCCTCTCGCGGGGAACTTGGTTCTCCCAGGTGGGACGGGCGAAGGCCAGCACGAGGGCGCTGAGGGCGACGACGTACACGGCGGCGGCGGCGTGACGGCGCCAACCCGGTCGCTTGGGGGCGACCGACGCCAGGAGTTCGAGGTTGGTGAAACGCATGGCGTAGGCACGACGACGTTGCTGGATGGCGACGTAGATGCCCACCAGCGCCAGTGGCCCGATGAGCAGGACGAGACGCCAGGGGTCGAGGAAGGAGACGGCGAAGACGTTCACGAGACACCGACCTGATGGGCGGTGGCCCGGGAGAGGGAATCGATCCGGTCGCGACGCCGCGACACGAACCGGGCGATGTCGAGCAGCCAGTCACGGTCGGTACGCAGCTGGAGGTGGTCGGCGCCGGTCTGTCGGATCTGGGCGGCGATCCGGGCCCGCTGGGCCGCGGCGGCTTCGGCGTATCGGGCTCGCAGCCCGGCGTCGTCCGTTCGTACTTCGAGCTCGGCCCCGGTCTCCGGGTCGAGGAGGTTCAGGGTTCCCACCGCGGGAAGGGCCAGCTCGAGCGGGTCGACCACTTCGAGGCACACCACGTCGTGGCGAAGGGCCAAGGTCCGTAGCGGTCGGGCCCAGTCGGCCGGGTCGAGGAAATCGGAGACGACGACGATCAGGCCGCGACGCTTGGCGATGGCACCGAGGCGGAGCATGGATCCAGGGAGGTCCACTCGCCCCGCGACCGGGGCCTCGACCGCGGTGAGGACCTGTCGCAGCAGGGCCTGGGTATGGACCCGTCCGCTGCGGGCGGGGATCATCGTGGTGCGGCCGGCGCCGTCGGCGGTGAGGGCTCCGATGCGGTTCCCGGTGCGGGTGGTGAGGAAGGACACGGCGGCCACGCCAGCCAGGGCCAGGTCGCGTTTCTCGGCCAGCGCGCTGCCGAAGGCCAGGCTGGCCGACGCGTCGACGAGCACCCAGGTCTCGAGCTCACGATCGGCCACCGTGTCGCGGACATGGGTGTCGCGCAGGCGGGCGGTGACGTTCCAGTCGATGCGCCGCACGTCGTCGCCGGGCTGATAGCGGCGGATCTCGCCCGGGTCGGAACCATGCCCGGGAGTGAGGCCGCGATGGTCGCCCTGCAACAGCCCGTCGAGGCGGCGGGTGACGGCGAGCTCGAGCCGGCGCAGCACTTCGGCGGCAGGTGTGCCGGCGACAGCGGGAGCCTGAGGGGTGAGGCCTCCGCTCACCATGGGGGAGCGTTCGGCGGGTGTGGGCATCCGGGCTGGTGGTCCGGTGGGGAAGGCGGGGCTCACGGATGGTGCACCGAGGTCGGATCCTGGGCCGGGGCGACCATAGGCGCGGGGATGGTGGAGAGGAGCCGGGCGAGGAGCTGTTCGACGGACAGGCCTTGGGCCAGCGCCTCGTACGACGGAACGACGCGATGGCGCAGCACGTCGGGAGCGACGTCGAAGATGTCCTGCGGGAGCACGTAGGTGCGGCCCCTGAGTAGGGCCAGGGCTCGGCCGGCGGCCACCAACCCGAGGGTGGCGCGAGGGCTGGCACCCCACGAGATGAGTTCGGTCAGTTCGGGCAGGCCATGGGTGGCCGGCTCGCGGGTGGCCACGACCAGCCGAACGGCGTAGTCGGCCACGCTGGGGGCGACCTGCACGGCATCGGCGGAGGCCTGGAGCGAGACGAGCTGCTCGAGGGTCAGCACCTGCTCGGCTCTCGGGGGCTTCACGCCCATCCGCGACACGATCTGGGCTTCCTCGAGCGGGCTGGGGTACCCGAGCACGATCTTCATGAGGAAGCGGTCTCGTTGGGCCTCGGGGAGCGGGTACACCCCTTCGCTCTCGATGGGGTTCTGGGTGGCCATCACCAGAAAGGGCTCCGGGACACGCCGGGTGGTGCCGGCGATCGAGACCTGGTGCTCGGCCATGGCTTCCAGCAGGGCCGACTGGACCTTGGCGGGGGCCCGGTTGATCTCGTCGGCCAGCACGATGTTGGCGAAGATCGGCCCCCATTCGATGTCGAACTGCTCGCTCGATGCCCGGAAGATGCGGGTTCCGACCAGGTCGGCGGGAAGCAGGTCGGGCGTGAACTGCAACCGGGCGTAGGAGCCTCCGATGACCCGAGCGACGGTTTCCACGGCGAGGGTCTTGGCCAGGCCGGGGACTCCTTCGAGTAGCATGTGTCCTCGCGCCAGCAGCCCGATGAAGAGCCGCTCGATGGCGCGGTCCTGGCCGACGATCACCTTCTTCACCTCGAAGAGGGCCCGCTCGAGCTGGGCCGCGTCTCCGTCGGGACTCGGGAGGATCGGCTCCGTCGGGGCCATCGGGGTCTCCTGGAAGGGCGGGGGGGTGCGGGGATCGGTGGTCGTCACGGCGGGGAGCCAACCACGTCGCGTGGAAGAACACGGTAAAGCGCCCAACCGGCCGTCGCGTGTCCGGAAGGTGACATTGCTGCGATGGTGCGGTCGCGCCAGTGGTCCCCGGCTCTAGCCTTTCCCCCGTGCGAGTGCTCGTGGTCGACGATGAGGTGGAACTGGCGGACGCGGTCGCACGGGGCCTGCGTCGAGAAGGGTACGCGGTCGACGTCGCCTACGACGGCGACGAGGCCCTGTCCAAAGCTCTCGTCAACGGGTATGACCTTCTCTGCCTCGACGTCACCATGCCCGGAACGGGCGGGCGGGAGGTTTGCCGGCGGGTGCGGTCGGAGTCACTCGAGCCGCAACCCCGCGTCCTCTTCCTCACCGCCCGCGACAGCCTGGATGACCGGGTGGCCGGACTCGACGACGGAGCCGACGACTACCTCGTCAAGCCCTTTGCCTTCCCCGAGCTCACGGCGCGGGTGCGCTCCCTGCTGCGGCGCGACACTTCGGCGTCGTCGTCGCTGTTCGCCGTCGGTGATGTCACGTTGGACGACGCCCGCCACGATGCCCGTCGTGATGATCGCAAGCTCGACCTGACGGCGAAGGAGTTCGCGTTGTTGCGCTACTTCATGACCCGACCGGGCGAGGTGCTGTCGCAGGAGGTCCTGCTGGAACACGTCTGGGACGAGCACGCCGATCCGTTCACCAACACCGTTCGGGTCACGGTGGGCACGCTGCGGCGCAAGCTCATGGGTGACGGTGAGCCGTCGGTCATCGAGACCGTCATCGGGCGTGGCTACCGCCTGGTCGACCCGTCCGGATCGTGAGCATTCCGATCGGTTCCGTACCTGGGGTGGGGCCCATCCCTCGCGAGCCCCCGACCGGCGAGCAACCAGCGGTCGTGGTGCGAACCCGGCTGCATTCGAGGGGTCAGCGACTCGCCGACCGCCTTCCGGGCTGGGCCGGTTCCATTCGCTTTCGCCTCACCCTCGTGTACTCGACCGTCGTCTTCGGTCTCGCTGCTCTCGTGGTCGCGTCGCTCTATTTCGGGTTGCGGCACTCGTTGCAACAAGAGACAGTCGGGTTCTTCTACGACGTTCCCGGCGGCACCTTTCTCCAGATCGATCAGGCTCGCCTCCTCCAGAACCAGGTCAACGAGCGGGCGCTCGACGCGTTGCGGGTGTACTCCTTCTCCGCCCTGCTCGGCCTGTTTTTCGTGAGCCTCGCCGTCGGATGGCTGGTGAGTGGTCGGATGCTGCGGCCCATCGGGCAGATCACGTCGACCGTCCGTGAGATCCAGGCCAGCGATCTGTCGCGTCGCATCGACCTCGGTGGGCCCGACGACGAGCTGCGCCGCCTGGCCGACACCTTCGACAGCATGCTCGGGCGCATCGACGAGGCCTTCGAGGGGCAGCGCCAGTTCATCCACGAGGCGAGTCACGAGCTGCGCAATCCGCTGGCCGTGATCCGCACCAACCTCGAGGTCACGCTGGCCGACCCCGACGCCGGGCCCGAGGAGCTGCGGCGGACGGCCGAGGTCGTGGAGCGCTCCACGGAGCGCATGGCTCGCCTGGTCGACGACCTGTTGATCTACGCCCGAAAGGGCACGCTGTCACTCGACCGCCAACCCGTCGATGCCGCCCAACTGGTCGCCGAGGCCGCCGACGAGTTCGTGGCTGTGGCCGAGGCCCAGGGCGTCCACCTCGATCGGCACACCGACGTCGGCCTCTGGGTCCTCGGTGATCGACTGGCTCTGCGTCAGGCGTTGGCCAACCTGCTGGCCAACGCCGTGCGCTACTCGCCCGCGAGCACCACGATCCGCCTGCGCGCCGGTCGTCAAGGACCCTGGGTGTGGCTCTCGGTCGAGGACCAGGGCCGGGGCATCGACCCGTCCGAGCAGGACAAGGTCTTCCAGCGCTTCTGGCGCGGTGATCCTCGTGAGAGCCGCGAGCAGGGCCGAAGCGGTCTGGGTCTCACGATCGTGCGCCAGACCGCCGAAGCCCACGGTGGTGAGGTGAAGTTGGTGTCGGTCCCGGGGCAGGGTTCGGCGTTCGCCCTGTGGCTGCCGGCGTTGCCGGCGCCGTCCCCGGTTGGTCCGTCCTGACATGGGTGTCGGCTTTCGCTCGAGGATCGCTGGGCTTTCGTTGCGCTTTTCGGCCTGTCCCGTACCGTCATCGTCGAGGTGCCGTTCGGCGCCCGTCGTTCCCGCCTTCCGCACCCACCGTGCGGGTTCCCTTCAGGAGCACCGATGACCTGGGATCCCACCCCCCCCGAGCAGCCGCCCGTCGATGGCGGCCGCTTCGATGCCCCCGCCGATCCCCACGCCCCCACCGTGGCGCCGCCGGCGGCCCCTGCGCCGAGCACCGGCCCGCCGCCCCCGGCCAACCCGGCCTGGCCGGGCGCCGCCCAGCCGACCAACGTGAGCGTGCCGGCGGTCCCGCCTCGCCCGGCCCCGCCGCAGGGTCCGTACGGCGCCTACGGCAGCCCTCCGCCGATGCCTCCGGCCCCGCCGACTGCCCCGGGTTGGGCACCCGGCGCTCCGACGCCGCCCCCCACCTATTCGGTCCCGGTCGCGCCCCGGCCTCGTCACACCGGCCTCAAGGTCGTCGGAGCCACGGTCTTCGCCTTGGCCCTCGTCGGCTCCGGTTTCGGGGTCCGTGCCCTCACCGAGGACCAGACTGCGTCGACGATCATCCGCAACCCGGCGCCGGTCGCCACCGTGCCGAGCGTGGCCATCGACCCGAACGCCGAACCGCTGGCGGCCGTGGCCGCGTCGCTTTCTCCGTCGGTCGTGCAGATCGAGGTCACCAACGGCCTCGGTTCCGGGGTGGCCTACGACGGGCAGGGTCACATCCTCACCAACGCCCACGTCGTCGGCGAGGACCGCACGGTCACCGTCCGTACCGCCGACGGCCGCGCCGTCGAAGGGCGGGTGCTCGGCACCGACACGGGCACCGACATCGCCGTCGTCCAGATCAGCGGGGTCAGCATCCCGGCGGTCCCGCTGGCCGAGAGCCCACCCATCGTGGGTCAGACGGCGGTGGCGCTCGGAAGTCCCTTCGGGCTCGACCAGACCGTCACCGCCGGCATCGTGTCGGCCGTCAACCGCCCCGTCGACAACGACAAGGGCGTCGTGGTCAACATGATCCAGACCGACGCGTCCATCAACCCCGGCAACTCGGGAGGGGCGCTGGTCAACAAGAACGGCCAGCTCATCGGCATCAACACCGCCATCTTCAGCCAGTCCGGTGAGAACAACGGCATCGGCTTCGCCATCCCCGTCAAGACGGCACGCGCCGTGGCCGACAAGATCGTGAACGGTCAGTCCACGGCCAAGGCGGGCCTGGGCCTCACCGGGCCTCCCGAGACCCCCTCCGGCGATGCCGGCGCCTACGTCGAAAGCCTGACCGCCGGCGGCGCGGCCGAGGCCGGCGGCATCAAGGCGGGCGACGTGATCGTTTCGGTCGACGGCACTGCGGTGCGCTCGTTCGAGCAGCTCCGAGGGGTCATCAGCGCCTATGGCCCGGGCCAGACGGTGACGGTCGAGGTCGTCCGCAGCGGCACCCGTCAGTCCGTTCAGGTGACGCTCGGGACGTTGAACCTCGCCTCGCCCCCCACCACCACCCGCTGAGCCCCGGCCCGACACGGCCGACCCTTGCGGCCGTGGCGGGCCCGGCGGACCCGGCGGACCCATCAGTAGGCTGACCCGGCCATGGAAGCCGTCGTCGTCATCATCGTCATCGCCGTGCTCGGCGTGCTCATCGGAACCGGCTTCGCCCTCGTGCGGAGCCGGCGTGGCGCCGACTCGGCCCTCGAGCCGCCGCCCGTGGCCCGCCCCGTCGAGCCCGAGCGGGCCGAGGTCGTGGCCGAAGCCGAAGCGCTCCTGGCCGAGGCCGTGGTCACCGAGCCCGCGCCGGCCGAGACCCCGGGCGCCCTGGCTCGGCCTCGCTTCCGTGATCGCCTCAGCAAGGCCCGTGGCCTGCTCTCGGGGTACGTGGGGTCGATCACCGGTCGTACCCGGATCGATGCCGAGACCTGGGACGAGTTGGAGGAGGCCCTCATCCGCGCCGACGTCGGCGTCGAGGCCACCCAGGAACTGCTCGACGTGCTGCGGGCCAGAGTGAAGGCCGACGGCCTCGAGAACGGTGCCCAACTCCTCGAGGCGTTGAAGGTCGAGCTCATCCAGCGTCTGGGCGGTCACGATCTCGAGCTGGTCCGCACCACCGGTACCGGCCCGTCGATCTGGCTCTTCGTGGGGGTCAACGGCGTCGGCAAGACCACCACGATCGGCAAGCTGGGCAAGCGCGAGGCCGACGCCGGGCACAAGGTCGTGATGGCTGCCGGTGACACCTTCCGGGCCGCCGCGGCCGAGCAACTCGGCATGTGGGCCGACCGCGCCGGCGCCGAACTGGTACGAGGCAACGAGGGCGGTGATCCGGCAGCGGTGATCTTCGACGCCGTCGAGGCGGCTGCGGCCCGCGGTGCTGATCTGGTGCTGGCCGACACCGCCGGGCGTCTGCACACCAAGGTCAACCTGATGGACGAGCTGCGCAAGGTGCGACGGGTCGCCGACAAGGGTGCCGGTCAGGTGACGGAGGTCCTGCTCGTCCTCGACGCCACCACCGGTCAGAACGGGCTGGTCCAGGCGGCGCAGTTCACCGAGGCCGTCGAGGTGACGGGCGTGGTGCTCACCAAGCTCGACGGGTCGGCCAAGGGGGGGATCGTGGTCGCCATCCAGACCCAGCTCGGCATCCCGGTGAAGCTGGTCGGGCTGGGCGAGGGGGCCGACGACCTCGTCACGTTCGATCCCGCCGAGTTCGTGGAGGCCCTGTTCTCGTGAAGGTCGTCACCATCCCCGCGGAGATCGTGGCCCGGCTCGTGGCCGTGGTGGGCAAGCTCGTGTGGGCCACCGGCGAAGTGACCTTCCGGGTTGGCTACGCCGTCGGGTCGCTACCGGTGAAGGGCACCGCCGCGGCGACGCGGGCGTTGGGTCCGAAGGCGGTGCTGCTCTTCGTGGCTGGGGTCCTGGTGGGAGTCTTCGTCACCCGCAAGCTGGTGAACGGGCCCGGCGGTCCTGCCCTACCCTCAATCGTCCCCGACCCTCCCGACGAGGTGGCTGTCGATGTTTGAGAACCTCTCCGACCGATTCGAAGGCGTCCTCGGGCGTCTGCGCGGCAAGGGCCGCCTCACCGAGGCCGATGTCGACGAGGCCCTTCGTGAGATCCGCCTCGCCCTTCTCGAAGCCGACGTCAACTTCACCGTCGTCAAGAACTTCATCGGCCGGGTTCGGGAGCGGGCCATCGGCGTCGAGGTCTCGGGGGCGCTGAATCCGGGGCAACAGATCGTCAAGATCGTCAACGAGGAGCTCACCGCCACCCTCGGCGGCGAGACCATCCGCATCACCTTCAGCCCGAAGCCCCCGACCGTGATTTTGATGGCCGGCCTGCAGGGCTCGGGCAAGACCACCAACTCGGCCAAGCTGGCCCGCTGGTTCAAGAGCCAGGGTCGCCACCCCCTGCTCGTCGGCGCCGATCTCCAGCGCCCAGCCGCCGTCGAACAGCTGCGCACCCTCGGCCGTCAGATCGAAGTGCCGGTGTGGTCCGAGGACACCGACCCCGTCGCCGTGGCCAGCGGGGCGGTCGCCGAAGCCCGCCGCACCGGACGCGACGTCGTGATCGTCGACACTGCCGGTCGTCTGGCCATCGACGCCGATCTGATGGACGAGGTGCGCCGCATCTCCGAGGCGGTCGACCCCGACTACACATTCCTGGTCATCGACGCCATGACCGGCCAGGACGCCGTGAGTACGGCCGAGTCGTTCCACGCCACCCTCGAGCTCGACGGGGTGATCCTGACCAAGCTCGACGGCGATGCCCGCGGAGGCGCCGCCCTCAGCGTCAAGGAGGTCGTCGGCCGCCCGATCGCCTTCGCCTCCACCGGCGAGAAGCTGAAGGACTTCGACCTGTTCCATCCGGATCGTCTGGCCGGGCGCATCCTCGGTATGGGCGACATGCTCACGCTGATCGAGAAGGCCGAGGAGGTCTACGAGAAGGACGAGGCCGAGGCCGTGGCCACGCGGTTGCTCGAAGGCCAGTTCACCTTCGACGACTTCCTCGACCAGATGCAGCAGCTCAAGAAGATGGGTCCTCTGTCGGGCATCATCGGCATGCTGCCCGGCGTGCCCAAGGAGGTGCGCGACGCCCAGATCGACGATCGCGAGATCGCCCGTATCGAGGCCATCATCCGGTCGATGACCGCCGCCGAGAGAGTCGACCCGGACCTGATCGACGCCTCTCGTCGAACCCGCATCGCTCGAGGATCGGGCACCGATGCCACCCAGGTCGGCGACCTCGTCAAGCAGTTCAAGGAGGTCTCCAAGATGATGAGGCGCATGGGGGGCTCCGGCTCGAAGAAGATCGCGAAGTCGCGGCGCAAGGTGGCCAAGAGCAAGGGCAAAGGCCCGGGAGGGGGCCGGGCCAGCGGCGGTCGCGTGGCTCCCAAGGGCAAGGCGCCGTTGCGGCTTCCCAACCTCGATGTTGCGGCGCTCGGTGCCGGCGGCCCTGGTGGCCCGGGCCTGGCGGGCCGGCCCGATCTCGGGGCCGGGAACCCCTTCCCCGACCTCGGGGGCAAGGGCGGTTCTGCGCCTCGTCGCTGAGGGGCTCGGGGGCCGGTAGCCTGGCCCTCCCGTCGGTCGACTTGCTCCGCACCGGCCGCGTGCCTCACCATTGCTGCTCACCGGAGCGCCGTTTCCCCGCGCCGACCCGTTCGACAGCGACGCCGAAACCGAGAAGAGAGAAGAACCTGTGGTAAAGCTCCGCCTCATGCGGATGGGCAAGACCAAGCAGCCGACGTACCGCATCGTGGCGGCCGACGCCCGTTCGCCGCGCAACGGCCGCTTCATCCAGATCGTCGGCCACTACGACCCCCGTCAGGAGCCGTCGGCCATCACCGTCGACAACGACAAGGCGGTGGCCTGGTTGCAGAAGGGGGCCCAGCCCACGGAGGCCGTGGCCAAACTGCTGAAGATCTCCGGCGCCATGGATCAGTTCTCCGGCGCGGCGTCGTGACCGATGCGACCGACACCGAAGTGGCCGAACCCGAACCCGACGACGACGCTCCGGTCGAGGCGGCCGTGGCCATCGAGGTGCTCGAGTACCTCGTGAAGGCGCTCGTCGCCGATCCCGACGCCGTCGACATCGAACTCGATGCCCGCGGGCGACGCCCCGTGCTCAACGTGCACGTCGGCGAAGGTGACATGGGACGGGTGATCGGAAAGCGTGGTCGGGTGGCGCAGTCGATTCGTACCGTCGTGCGCGCTGCGGCCGTTCGCGACGGCATCGACGTCGAGGTCGAGTTCGTCGACTGACGTGGAGAACCTGCTCGAGGTCGGTCGGGTCGGCAAGCCCCACGGCCTCCGGGGCGAGGTTCTCGTGACCCTCACCTCCACCGAGACGGCCCGGGTGGCGCCTGGGTCGACCCTCGAGATCGACGACCGCACCCTGGTGGTCGCCAGTTCGCGCCCCCACCAGGGCAAGTGGATCGTGGCCTTCGAGGGGTTCGGGCGACGTGAGGACGCCGACGAGATCGTCGGTTCGGTCCTGCGGGGTGAGCCCTTCCCCGACGCTGGCGGCGACGCCTTGTGGGTGCACGAGCTGATCGGCTCCGAGGTGGTCGAGACCGACGGCACCGGGCGGGGCCTGGTCGAGGCCGTGCTGGACAACCCGGCCAGCGATCTGTTGGTGCTGGCCAGCGGAGCACTGGTGCCGCTCACGTTCCTGGTCGGCCGTGACGATGAGGGCCGGCTCGTGGTCGACGTTCCTCTCGGGCTCTTCGAACTCGTCGAGGGCGAGGACGGCGACCGGTGACCGAGGCGTTCCGGATCGACGTGTTCACCATCCTGCCGGAGATGGTGGATGCCGCCGCCCGGGAGAGCCTGCTCGGCCGGGCTCGTTCCAAGGGCGTGCTCGATGTTCGCGTTCACGACCTTCGTGAGCACACCACCGACGTACACCGCACGGTGGACGACGCCCCTTTCGGCGGGGGCGCGGGCATGGTGCTGCGCCCCGAGCCGATCTTCGCGTCGGTCGAGGCCGCCGACCCTCCTCGCCCGCTCCTGCTCCTCGGGCCGGCCGGGCGGCGCTTCGATCAGGGTTGGGCCCGCGAGCTGGCCGACGGACCCGGGTTGTCGTTGCTGTGCGGACGCTACGAGGGTGTCGACGATCGGGTCCGCACCCACCTCTGCGACGGTGAACTCTCCGTCGGGGACTACGTGCTCGGTGGCGGCGAGGTGGCAGCGATGGTGGTGCTCGAGGCCGTGGGTCGCCTGGTTCCGGGGGTGATGGGCAACGCCGAATCGGCGACTGACGAGTCGTTTGCTGACGGCCTCCTCGAGTACCCGCAGTTCACCCGGCCCGCCGACTTCCGGGGCCATGTCGTGCCCGACGTGTTGCGGTCGGGCGACCACGCCCGGGTGGCCCGCTGGCGCCGGGCGGCTTCGCTGAAGCGCACGTTGGCGGCGCGCCCCGACCTCGTCGAGGCCGCCGGCGGTCTCGACGACGCCGACCGGGCCCTTCTGGCCTGGTTCGACGAACTGGGGCCGGAGTGAGGCGTCGCGGCGGGGCCATGGCGGCGCTTTGCCGGTTCGGTGAGCGGGGACGTATCCTCTGGGGTCCCCTCGGGCCCGCCCGCCGGGTTCGCCACGACCGCCGCCGCCCGATCGCCGATCCGGCATCAACGCCAGGAAACCTCCAGCCATGAACGCCACCGACCTCGTCGACCTCCAGAGCCTCCGCGACGACATCCCCGAGTTCGCTCCGGGTGACACCTTGAAGGTCCACGTCCGGGTGGTCGAGGGCTCCCGCGAGCGGGTGCAGGTCTTCCAGGGAGCGGTGATCCGCCGCCAGGGCGACGGCATCCGTGAGACCTTCACCGTCCGCAAGGTCAGCTTCGGTGTGGGCGTCGAGCGCACGTTCCCGGTGCACTCCCCGATCGTGCAGAAGATCGAGGTCGTCACTCGTGGCGACGTCCGCCGGGCCAAGCTCTACTACCTGCGCGACCGGGTTGGGAAGGCCGCCAAGATCAAGGAGAAGCGGCAGCCTTAGCCGCTGCCGCCCGGCTCACCGCAAAGAGCCAGCCGTCCGCTCCGGGCCCCTGACCGACACTGCCGGTGGTCAGGTGCCAGGGGTCCGGTACGCGACCGACCGACCGATGGCCGCGTCAGCTTCTTCGACGGTCAGCAGCTTGACCGTTCTCACCTGCGTGGCGGGGCTCGCCCCGACCGTGAAGGCAATCGTCGCGGCGGCTTCATCGTCGGGCAGTTCGACCACCGCGAACGCGTCCACATCGCCGAAGGCGAAGTAGAAGGAGTCGAGGTTGCCTCCGAGTTCCGAGCACATATCGCTGATTGCTGCCTCGCGGCTCGCCGCGCCGGCTTGCTTCAGGCCCTTCATTCCTTCGGACGTGTAGGTCGCCTCGAACAGGTACTTCGGCATGATCTCTCCCTTTCGCCCGACCAAGTGGTCACAGCAGGATTGAGGCTTATCACAACCGGCCCGAAAGGTGACTCGGTCCTACTCGTGGGGTGACGATCACCTGAACCGCCCTTGGCCGAGCGGGTCGGTTCTGACCGTCCCGTCCTCTTCTTCGCGGCGAGCGGACCCCGCAGGTTGCGCCGTACGCATCGAGCCCCGGATCACGGGTCACGTCCCTACTGTCTCAGCCCAACCGGTAGCGTAGCGACACTGCACTTATGACTGGGAACAGCTGTCGAGGACAAGCGCGACTCACGTTCGACGTCGTCGCGTCGACTCGGTCGGAGGATGCCGGCCGGGCGTCGACACCATCGCAATCATGGGTCGATTGGGCCGCAGGAGGCATCAGGTGAGCACCGAGGATCTCGAGGACTATGAGTCCGACGTCGAACTGCAGCTCTACCGCGAGTACAAGGACGTCTGTCCGATGTTCCGCTTCGTGGTGGAGACCGAACGCCGCTTCTACCTCGCCAACGAGGTGAACCAGTCGGTGGTCGCCGATGGCGGGCGTACCCGCGTCGAGCTCGACCTGCGCGACGCCTGGGTGTGGGACATGTACCGGCAGAATCGCTTCGTGACCCATGTGCGGGTCGTCACGTTCAAGGACGTCAACATCGAAGAGCTTCCGGCGACCGACTTCGGGGCTTCAACGAGCCAGCCGCCCGGTTGACCTCTCGTCGCCGCGACCTCGGCGCCCACGGTGAAGCACTGGCCGCCCGCTGGTACGAGTCCAACGGCTATCGGGTGCTGGCCCGCAACTGGCGATGTCGCGACGGCGAGCTCGATCTCGTGTTGGCCCGTGGGTCCACCCTGGTCTTCTGCGAGGTGAAGACCCGCTCGTCGACGGCCTACGGCTCACCGGCGGAAGCCGTCACTGCCGTCAAGCAGGCCCGCCTGCGTCGCCTGGCGGTGCGTTGGCTCGACGAGACCGGTACCCGCGCCGGCTCGCTGCGCTTCGACGTGGTCGGCGTCATCGGATCCGACGTCGACGTGATCCAAGCGGCCTTCTGAAGACGTGATTCTGGCGGCGCGGTGGCGGCGCCGCCCGGGCTCACCCCTGTTCCGAGTGTGGTCTGGTGGCCCTTGTCACCGGGTGTGCAGGTGTTCCGGGAGGTGGCTGGTGTCGGAGAATCGGAACAGGCTGAAGGAGTGCACACCGCTGATGGGCATCGGACGCACGGTGCTCACCGAGGCGTGGAACGACACGAAGCGCTCCCACTCCCACGGCACCGGCTCGATGCCGAGCAGATGGCCGAGGCTCACCGCATTGGTTCCGGCGTGGGCCACGATCACCACGTTCGGTCCCGGTTCCTCGAGGTCCCACACCAGCGGGTGGGTGGTGAGGCGCCGGGCGCCGAGCTCGCCCAACAGCGCGTCGAGGCCTTCGGTGATGCGTTGGTGGAAGGCTCGAAAGCTCTCGCCGCCGGGGAGTCCGTCCCACTGCTCGTCGAGAGGTCGGGCCCGACTGTCGGCGAAGGCCTTCGCCACGACCTCCGAGGGCGTGCCTTGCCACATGGGCGCGGCGATCTCGGGGAGCCAATCGAGGACTTCCGGTTCGATCTGCAGGGCCTCGGCGATCGGAGCTGCGGTCTGGCGGGCCCGCACCAGCGGTGACACGAGCAGCCGGTCGACGGGGCGACCGACGAAGGCTTCCCCGAGCCAACGGGCCTGCTCCTCGCCGAGGGGGGTCAGGATCGGGTCGTCGACGGCGAAGCCGCCGCGGTCCCACTCCGGCTGGCCGTGGCGGATGTAGGTGAGCTCCATCAGCCGAACAGCGCCCAGGCCACGAGGGCGGCGCATACCAGCACGGCGGCCACGACCATCACGACGTCGGCAGGGGAGCGGCGATGAGGTCGGAACGGGTTCATGCCCACGCCTCAGTATCGCCCGTGGCCGGCGGCCACCTCTCATTCGATGAGGGTTACGGGTGTCACCGTCGCCCGCTACCTGGGCCGAACCGTGACGTTGGTACCGTCGGCCCGTGACTTCTTGGCGTGCGCTGGTGGTGACGGTCGTGGTCGTGCTCGGGGCCGGTGGCGTGGCCGCGTGCGCCTCGACTGAGACCCAGACGGCGCCCACCGACCCGGTGCTGGCCCAGGGTCAGCAGATCTACCTGGCCAACTGCGCCAGCTGTCACGGGCGCGGCGGCGGCGGCGGTCTCGGCCCCAAGCTGTCCGACGGTCTCGCCGCCACGCGATACGGGAACATCGCCGACCAGGAAGCCCTGATCCTCAACGGCCGGGGCTCGATGCCGGCCTTCAAGAGCCGGTTCACGGCCGAACAGCTCGATGCGGTTGTCCGGTTCACCCGTGAGGCGCTCTGACCCTGGCGTTGCTCCGCGCACCCCGGGCGGCTCAACCCCGTTCAGCTCGTCGACGACCCTCAACAACTCACCCTGGTCGTAGAAGTTGACCCCGATCAGCGTGGGGAACTTCTTGCGGGTCTCCTGGCAGGCCTTCACCCGGGGCATGAGCACGTCGTAGGCGTTCACTGTGGCCGCCGAGCTTGCACTGGACGTGGCAGAGATACACGTCGCACCGGGCCGGGTTGGCGGTCCGGCCGCCGGAGATGACGTTGGCCCGATCCACCGCTCCCGCCGGCAACTCCTCCTCGGGGGGCACGGCCCGGCCGGTGGCGGCGGTCGGGCCGCGCCCACCGACGGGTCCGCGTCGGCGGGTTCCCCCTCGGCGGCGTCGTCCATCGCCATCCGCCCCGATTTTTCTCGCCGCGTACGGATTGCCCGTTGTGTCGGGCGCTATCTGGATCTATGTTCGCAGGTGCGCTCGGTGGTCTCGGTGAGGCCGCCCTCCACTCCTCGGCAGCTCTTGTCGAATGGCCATGGAGGGCGTGATGCTCGCCACCGTTTCTTCCGCAACGCTCGTCGGTGTCGACGGGGTGGCGGTCACCGTAGAAGTGCACGTGGGCAACGGTCTGCCTGGCTTCACTGTCGTCGGGCTTCCCGATGCGTCCTGTCGCGAAGCGCGTGACCGCACCCGGGCCGCGATTCTCACCAGCGAGCTCGAGTGGCCCATGCGGCGCACCACGGTCAATCTGGCGCCGACGACCATCCGCAAGGTCGGGGCCGGTCTCGATCTGGCCATCGCCGTCGCCGTGCTCCTCGCCACCGGCCAGCTCCCGTCGGAGGGCGTCGAGGGTCGGGCCTTCATCGGTGAGCTCGGGCTCGACGGATCGCTCCGTCACGTGCCGGGCATGCTCTCGCTTGTCGACGCCGTGGAGGCGACCGAGGTGGTGGTACCGCCGAGCTCGGTGACCGAGGCCGAGGTCGTCAGGCGCCACACCGTGCGCACGGCGGCCACGTTGGGGCGTCTCGTCGAGGCCCTGCGGGGTGATGCGCCCTGGCCGGCCCTTCCCGATCCCCCGCCCCTGCCACCGGCGCAGGATCAGCCCGACCTGGCCGATGTCCGCGGTCACACCCTCGGCCGTCAGGCGCTCGAGATCGCCGCCGCCGGCGGACACCACCTGCTCATGACCGGTCCGCCTGGAGCGGGCAAGACGATGCTGGCTCAGCGCCTGCCCGGCCTGCTTCCCGACCTCGACGACGCCACCGCCTTCGAGGCCACCCGGGTCCACTCCGCCGCCGGTCTTCCTCTGCCCGGGGGTCTGATGCGCCGCCCCCCGCTGCGCGCCCCGCATCACGGGGCGTCGGCCGTGGCCATCATCGGCGGGGGTGGTACCCACCTGCGACCCGGGGAGATCAGCCTCGCCCATGGAGGGGTGCTGTTCCTCGACGAGCTCGGCGAGTTCCCACTGGTCGTGCTCGATGCGTTGCGCCAGCCCCTCGAGGAGGGAGTGGTGCGCATTGCCCGGGCCGAGCACCGCGTCACTGTGCCCGCTCGCTTCCTGTTGCTGGCCGCCATGAATCCGTGCCCATGTGGTGAGGGCATGGGCCCGGCGGGGTGTCGGTGCGGCGACCGGGCCCTCGAGCGCTACCGCCGCCGGGTCTCGGGTCCCCTGCTCGACCGCTTCGACCTCCGGGTCGACATCCTGCGCCCGGAGCCGACACAGCTTCTGCACGGTGCCGCAGGAGACACCACGGCCACGGTGGTCGCCCGCGTCCTCGCGGCGCGCCAGCGGGCCGCCGAGCGTGGAGTGATCGCCAACGCCGAGCTCTCGGGTCGTGACCTCGACGCGACGGCCCCGCTGTCGGGGCGGGCCACCACGCTGCTCGAACAGGCGCTGGTGTCGGGTCGGTTGAGCGCAAGGGGCTTGCGCCGGGTGTGGCGGGTCGCGCTCACGGTCGCCGACCTGGCCGGTGCCGAGGGCCCCCTGGCCCCCGAGCACGTGGCCGCAGCCCTGCACCTTCGTTCCGAGCCGTCGTTCCTCGCCCGCCGTCGGGCCAGCTGATGTCGGTTCCGACATCAGGGCTGCCCGACGAGGCCTTCGTGGTGGCGCTCTCCCGCCTTCCCGGCCTGGGGCCGTCCCGCCTTCGGGCCCTGCTCTCGGCGTGGGGACCGGTCGACGCGTGGCGGGCGGTGCACGCCGGTCGGGTCGACGCCGAGTTGCTGGGCCAGACCGGCAAAGCGGATCCTCGCGCCATCGTGGCCCGGTGGGCCGCGGTGGCCCGTGGGCTCGATCCGGCCGAGTACTGGCAGGCCCACCGCCGCGCCGGGATCGGTGTCGTCGTCCTCGGTTCGGCGGGGTTCCCGGCGGCCCTGGCCGCCGACGACGACCCTCCCGCGGTGTTGTTCTGCCTCGGTGACCCCGACCACCTGGCCGGGGCCCGCGTCGCCATTGTCGGCACCCGTGACGCCTCGAGCTACGGGATCGACGTGGCGCACCGCCTCGGCCGTGACCTGGCCGGGTGCGGGGTCGGCGTGGTGTCCGGCTTGGCCCTCGGGATCGACGGCGCCGCCCACGCCGGTGTCCTCGCCGTCGACGGAGCCCCACCCGTCGGTGTCGTCGGGTCCGGGCTCGACCGGGTGTACCCGCGCGACCACGGTCGGCTGTGGCGTCGGGTGGCCGAACGGGGTGTCCTGCTCAGCGAGTACCCCCTCGGCGCCGCTCCGGCGCCGTGGCAGTTCCCGGCCCGCAACCGGATCATCGCCGCGCTGGCTGACGTGGTGGTGGTGGTCGAGTCGCACATCACCGGCGGGGCCATGGGCACCGCGGTGGAGGCCGATCGGCGCGGGCGCCCGGTGCTGGCGGTGCCCGGGCCGGTCACCGCCTCGAGCTCGGCCGGAACCAACCAGTTGTTGTTCGAGGGTCGAGGGCCGGCACGCGACGTCACCGATGTGCTGCTGGCCCTGGGGCTGGAGGGTGGACATCGGCGTGAGGCGGGGGAGTCCCGAACGACGCCCGTCGACGCCGCGGCCACGGTGCTGGCCGCGACACCGTGGCAGCCTGTCGGGCTCGAACACCTGGTGTTGGCCACCGGGCTCGACATGGGGGTGGTGGCCTTCGCCCTCGACGATCTCGAACTGGCCGGCTGGGTGGTCCGGCGCGGGGGCTGGGTGGAGCGGTTGGGCCGGGATGCGGCCGGAGGGACCAGGAGATGATCGTTCGAGGGCAGTGGGCCATTCGAACCCTGGAAAACCACCCTGACCAGCAGTTACGGTGTGGGCATGCACGAGGACGGGGGCGCCTGGGCGCTCGACGGCTTCACCGCGTCGCTCACCGGCGCTGCTCCCCTCACCGTGCGCGCCTATCGATCCGACCTCGGGGCCTTCGTGGAATGGGCCGAGCGCCTCGGGCTCGACGGCCCGACCGGCGTCACCCGCACCACGTTGCGGCGCTACGTCGCCCACCTCGGAACCCGGGGCTATGCCCGGCGCACCGTGGCCCGCAAGGCCTCGTCGCTGCGGCGGTACTTCGGATGGGCGGACCGCATCGGCCGGATCGGCACCGACCCGTCGGCGGGGCTCAGCGCCCCGAGCGGCGAGGGTCGGCTCCCTCGGGTGCTTCGCGGCGACGAGCTCACGACCCTGCTCGACTCACCCGTGGCCACCGCCGCGGCCGACTCGCCGGCGGTGCGCAGCCGCGACGATGCGGTGCTCGAACTCCTCTACGGCAGCGGCCTGCGGGTCGGCGAGCTGTGCGCCCTGGGCCCGGAGGATCTCGACCTCGATCGGCGGCGCGTCACCGTGTGGGGCAAGGGGTCGAAGCAGCGGGTCGTGCCTCTCGGGGCTCCTACCGTCGAAGCCCTCCGCGACTGGATCGGACACGGCCGTCGGCTTCTCGCCACGGCGGCGACCCCAGCCGACGCCCTGTTCGTGAACCGCAGGGGTGGGCGCCTCGGACCCCGCGACGTGCGGCGCATCCTCGACCGCCGAGCGGCGGCCCCCACCCACCCGCACGCGTTGCGGCACACCTTCGCCACTCATCTTCTCGACGGGGGTGCCGACATACGAGCGGTGCAGGAATTGCTCGGCCATTCCGACCTGGGCACCACGCAGCACTACACTCACGTCAGCAAGCAGCGACTCCGCTCGGTGCTCGAACAGACCCACCCCCGAGCGTAGAAATCGCCGTGGATGACGAACAGGCTGCACAGACGCAACGACTCTGGGCCACCTACAAGTCGTCGGGGCTCCAGGTCGGCCGTGATCGGCTCATCCCGGTCTACGCGGCCCTGGTGAAGTACGTGGCCAGCCGGGTAGCTGTCGGCTTGCCTCAGAACGTCGAGCAGAGCGATCTCGTGAGCTACGGCATGTTCGGGCTCATCGACGCCATCGAGAAGTTCGACCTCGAGCGAGGGTTCAAGTTCGAGACCTACGCCATCGCGCGGATTCGCGGCGCCATCCTCGACGAACTGCGGTCCATCGACTGGGTACCCCGGTCGGTGCGGGCCAAGGCCAGGGCCCTCGAGCAGGCCTACGCCAACCTCGAGAACGAGTTGCGGCGCACGCCGACGGAGGCCGAGATCGCCATCGAGCTCGATCTCACCGACGATCAGCTCCAGACCACTCTCGCGCAGATCTCCTTCATCGGTCTCGCGGCCCTCGACGAGGTCATGGGCGGCGGTGAGCGGGGCGAATCCATGACGCTCGGCGACACGGTCGCCGATGCCGGTCAAGGGCCGGTGGCGGCCTTCGAGGTCGTGGAGATGAAGCAGATCCTCGCCGACGCCATGCGCGGCATGCCCGAGCGAGAGAAGCTCGTCCTCACCCTCTACTACTACGAAGGTCTGACCCTCGCCGAGATCGGCCGGGTGCTCGGAGTCACCGAGAGCCGGGTGTGTCAGATCCACACCAAGGCCGTGTTCCAGCTCCGGGGCCGCATCCAGGCCACCGAGCGCGAACCCGTCTGACCCGGCTGAGGTCGGCTTCCGGTCGTTGATCGGGTGAATCGGACCTCTCCCCCGAGCGCACGTTCCTCGGTTCCCGTTCCCCGGGCACCCAGCTTCTTCCCCCTGGTGTTCCTGCGTGCCCCAGGGAGGGTCTGTGCTCCGTTCGTGTCGTTGTTCCAGCGCGGTCATCGGCGTTCTGGTCGTCGTCGTTCTCGCCTCCGGTGTGCCGGCCGGGGACGCCGCTCAGGCCGTACCCAGCGGCTACCGACCCCCCGTGCCGGGGCCGGTGGTGTCGCCCTTCGACCTTCCGGCCGAGGCCTGGATGCCCGGCAATCGGGGCGTCGACTACGACCCCCCGCGCGGGACCCCGGTGGTGGCTGCCGCCGACGGCGAGGTGGTTTTCGCCGGGGCCGTCGGCGGCTCCCTGCACGTGACCGTTCGCCACGCCGACGGGCTGCGCACCTCCTATTCGTTCCTGGCCGAGGTCTCGGTCCGCGTCGGGGCCCGCGTCCGTGGAGGTGACCAGGTCGGGGTGGCCGGCGGGGCCGTGCACTTCGGGGTCCGCGACCCCACGAATCGTTACCTCGACCCGCAGCTGCTCCTCGCCGGCACCCTGGCGCCGACCCCGGTGCTCGTCCCCGGCTCGGGCGAAGGAATGGATCCTCTGGCCGAGCGCCGGAGCCTCCTCGGTGTCCTGGCCGGTACCGGCTTGGCCGCCGCCACCTGGGCCCTTGACACCACGGTCGACGCCGTGGTCGACCTTCCGGCCCGGTTGTACGGCGTGACCGTCGTGGTCGGTCACCTGCTCGACGCCCTCCGGGAGTGCACCCCGGGCGACGTGGTGGTGCCGGCGCCGTCCGAGCGGCGCATCGTCGTCTTGGTGAGCGGCCTCGGGACGGACAGCGGCGGGAACTCGGCTTTCGAGTTCCCGACCGGGGAACTGGGGTATGCGCCCGCCGACGTGGTGCGCTTCTCCTACGCCGGTGGCCGCTCGCCCGATGCGGCGGCGCCCCAGAGCTCGTCCGCAGGGGATCTGGCCGGGATGGAGCAGCGCCCGTTCACCGGCACCGACTCCCAGCAGGACCTCCTGGTGTCGGCCGACCGGCTGGCGGCTCTTGTGCAGGACGTGGCGGCACGCGAGCCGGGGGTACCCATCGACGTGATCGCCCATTCCCAGGGTGGGGTCGTGTCGAGGCTGGCTCTGGACGAGGCGGCCGAGGAAGGTCGGCTCCCGCCGTCGGTCTCGTCGCTGGTCACCCTCGGTTCCCCTCATGCCGGCGCCCCGGTTGCCGACATCGTGGCCGGGCTCCAGGCCAGCCGGGGCGGCCGACAGGTCGTCTCCGGCGTGATCGAGTGGGGCGATCTGGCCCCGTTGGATCCCGACGAGCCCGCGCCGCGACAACTGGGTCGGTCTTCTCGGGTGCTGGCCGAAGTGCGGGACCGACCCCTCCCCGAGCAGGTGCACTTCGTGTCGATCGGGGCGCGGTGGGACCTCGTGGTTCCCGGGGGGCAGACGGCCGATGACGCCGCCCACCAGGTGGTGGTGAACCCGGCCGGGCCCAACGCCGACGCCCACTCGGCGTTGACGACCTCCCCGGAGGCCCTGCGTGAGGTGCGCCTCGCAGTGGCCGGCCTCCCACCGTCGTGCCAGGGCGTGGTCGATGCCATCGTCGATCGTCTGGCCTCGCAGGGCATCTCCGGACTCGAGCAGGGCCTCGGCGCCGGCGCCTGGACTGCCGCACTGGTCGACGCCGGGCTCGTGTCCCCAGCCCAGGCCCCGATGGTGGTCGACGCGCTGAGCGGTGTGGGGACCGGGAACCGAGGCGGGTTGGCCGCCGGCCCCCAGCGTCCGTAGACTGCGACTTCGGTTCGACGTCGCGTCGAGCCCCGTCGAGGAGCCGGTTGCCCCTCACCACTTCTGCGGGTCCGCCGACCAACGGTCGCCTCTTCGGGGCGCGGGCGGGGCTCGTTCCGCCCAACCGTTGGAGGAGACAACCATGGCCCCCGTCGTCACCATGCGCCAGCTGCTCGAGGCCGGTGTCCACTTCGGACACCAGACCCGCCGTTGGAACCCGAAGATGAAGCGTTTCATCCACGGCGAGCGCAACGGCATCTACCTCATCGACCTGCAGCAGACGCTCGGCCGGATCGAGACGTCCTACAGCTTCGTCCGCGACCTCGTCGCCGGCGGCGGCACCATTTTGTTCGTGGGCACCAAGAAGCAGGCCCAGGATCCGGTGCAGAGCTACGCCGAGAAGTGCGGGATGCCCTACGTCAACGAGCGCTGGCTCGGCGGCATGCTCACCAACTTCCAGACCATCTCCAAGCGGGTCGCGAAGATGAAGGAGTACCAGCGCATGCGCGACTCCGGTGAGTTCGAGGCCATGCCCAAGAAGGAAGCCCTCCTCATCAGTCGGGAACTCGAGAAGCTCGAGCGCAACCTGGGCGGCATCCGCAACATGGAGCGCCTGCCCGATGCCATCTTCGTGCTCGACACGAACAAGGAGGACATCGCGGTCACCGAGGCCAACAAGCTGGGCCTTCCGATCGTGGCGGTCGTCGACACCAACTGCGACCCCGACATCATCCAGTTCGTCATCCCCGGCAACGACGACGCCATCCGTTCGGCCAACCTCATGGCCCGCGTGATCGCCGATGCCGTGGAGGAAGGCCGTTTCATCGCCTCGCGTTCGCGTCAGGCCAGCGCCGACGCCGCGGCCGTGCCGGCCGAGCGCACGGCCGAGGAAGAGGCGGCCCACGAGTCCGCCCAGGCCGAGGCCCGCCGTGAGGCCACGCTCGCCGCGCAGCAGCGTGAGGCGCGCATCGCCGCGGAGGCGTCGGAACCGTCGCAGTCCGCGATCGAGACCGAAGCCCTGTCGGCCGACGAGGACACCCGCGCCGGCCTGACCCCCGAGAACGCCCAGAACCTCCTCGACGACGCCTCGGCGGTCACTCAGGCCGAGATCGCCGCTGAGACCCCCGCTGAGACCCCTCCCGCTTCCGAGACCCCCCAGGAGTCCTGAACACCATGGCCGATTTCACCGCGCAGGACGTCAAGGCCCTTCGTGATGCCACCGGAGCCGGGATGATGGACGCCAAGAAGGCGTTGCAGGAGAACGACGGTGACATGGAGGCGGCGGGCCAGTGGCTGCGCGAGAAGGGCATGGCCAAGGTGGCCAAGCTCGAGGACCGCGACAACACCCAGGGGTCGGTGACCGTGGTCGTCGACGGCTCGGTCGGCGCCATCGTGGAGCTGAAGAGCGAGACCGACTTCTCGGCCAAGGCCGACGACTTCACCTCGCTGGTGCAGGACATGGCCGAGTTGGTCGTGGCCAAGGGGGCCGAGGCGGTGAGCGAGTTGAACGACGAGCTCGACAGCCTCCGGATCGCCAAGAAGGAGAACATCGAGCTGGGGCCGGTCGTGCGGTTCGCCGCCGCCGACGGGAACGTGCTCGACTCCTACCTGCACATCCAGGACGGGCGCGGCGTCAACGCCGTGCTCGTGGAGCTGGCGGACGGCAGCCGCGAGCTGGCCCACGACATCGCCGTGCACATCGCCTTCTCGAAGCCGGCGTACCGCACCCGCGACGAGGTGCCGGCCGATGCCGTCGAGAAGGAACGCCAGGCCCTGCTCGACATCACCAAGGCCGAGGGCAAGCCCGAACAGGCCTGGCCGAAGATCGTCGACGGCCGCCTCAACGCCTGGTACAAGGATCAGGTGCTGTTGGAGCAGAACTTCGTCCGCGACGACAAGCAGACCATCACGCAGTATCTCGGCGACGCCACGCTGGTGCGCTTTGCCCAGGTCTTCATCGGCGCCTGATGGGCGAGTCGGCGTCGGCTGAGCCATCGGCGGCCCGCTGGTCCCGGGTACTGCTGAAGGTCTCGGGCGAAGCTTTCGCCGGCGAGGCCGGGTACGGCATCGACGGTGTGGTCGTCCAGCGGATCGCCAAGGAGATCGTCGAGGTCTCTCGTGATCTGCAGGTGCAGATGGCCATCGTGGTCGGTGGTGGGAACATCTGGCGAGGCATGTCGGGGGCCGGTGCCGGCATGGACCGCGCCCAGGCCGACTACATGGGGATGTTGGCGACGGTCATCAATGCGCTGGCCCTGCAGGACACGCTCGAGCAGCTCGGCCAGCCCACGCGTGTGCAATCGGCCATCCACATGGCTCAGGTCGCCGAGCCCTACATCCGGCGTCGCGCCGTTCGCCATCTCGAGAAGGGTCGAGTGGTCATCTTCGCCGGTGGTACGGGCAACCCGTTCTTCACGACCGACACCACCGCGGCGCTACGGGCCGTCGAGATCGAGGCCGGGGTGCTGCTCAAGGGCACCCACTCGGGCACCGACGGCATGTACACCGACGACCCTCGCACCAACCCCGACGCCACCAAGCTCGACGAGGTCACCTACCTGGATGTGCTCAACCAGGGTTTGCGGGCGATGGACTCGACGGCGATCACCCTGTGCATGGACAACCGTCTGCCGATCGTGATGTTCGACCTGACCGGTGACGGCAACGTGCGGGCTCTGCTCGAGGGGCACGCCATCGGCACCCTGGTGCACTGATCCCGCTCGGGTCGTCGGCGCCCACGCCCGCCCCTGGAGCCGGAAGGGGTAGCGTCGGGGGCGTCCGGTCGGGCTGGTTCCCGGCGCCGCACCGGACCCGTCCCCGGTGAACGGGTCCTGTGGTTCGAGCCCCCGGTCGCACCGCCCGACGAGGTCGAAGGTGAAGGAGAGCGGTACCCCATGACGAGCGAGATGGCCGATCTGGCCTTGGCCGAGTCCGTCGAGAAGATGCAGAAGGCGGTCGTGCACGCCAAGGCGGAGTTCGCCAGCATTCGCACGGGTCGCGCCGCACCGGCGCTAGTCGAGCGGATCATGGTCGACTACTACGGTTCCGAAGTGCCGATGCAACAGCTCGCCGGTTTCTCGGTGCCCGAGGCCCGTCAGCTCATCATCAACCCTTTCGACAAGGGAGCGATGGGCGCCATCGAGAAGGCGATCCAGAACTCCGACCTCGGCCTCAACCCGAGCAACGACGGGAACTCGATCCGGTTGTCGTTCCCGCCGCTCACCCAGGAGCGACGCAAGGACCTGGTGAAGGTCGTCAAGAACATGGCGGAAGAAGGTCGCGTGGCCCTGCGCCAGGTACGGCGCCAGACCCGCCATGAGCTCGATGCCCTCGAGAAGGGTGGCGATTTGTCGAGCGACGAGTTGGCTCGGGCCGAGAAGGAGCTCGACAAGATCATCCATGCCCAGGAAGCCGAGATCGACAAGGCCTTGGCGACCAAAGAGCACGAGCTGCTGGAGGACTGATGGCGTCCGACGATCTCTTCCCGACCGCCGGTGACGACGAGACCCCACCGGCGCCGAACGAGGGGGTGCGGCTGATCTCCGCCGATGAGGTCGACAAGGTGGCCGAGCGGGATGGGGTGGCCAAGCGCCGTCGGGCCGACGAGCCGAAGTACGGCGATCGGCCCGCGGCGCCGCCCGACGACGCCCGACCCACCATCCGGTTCCCGCTGCCCGGCTCCGGCAACGCGGCCGAGATCGAGCGGCCGCGCGTGGCGCCGGTCGAGCCTCGCGTGGCCGAGGGCTCGGTGCGGCCGACCCCTGCGCCCGGGCCTGACGACGTGACCAGGGTGATCCTCGGAGATGCGGCCGAGCCGGTCCTGGACCTCGGGCCCGGCACCGGCGAGTCGTTGCTTCCCCACTGGACCGAACCGGCCACGGGGCAGGTGCCCCGTGTGGTGAGCGGCGACGACGCCCCGGCTGACGCCGACGACGAGCAGCGATGGGGCGCCTACGCCGCCGGCACCACCCGCTGGCGCGACGAGCACGACACCACCGACCACGGTGACCTCATGGCCGACCTGGCCACCACCGCGCCGGACCCGGACTCCGGCTCGGGCATGGGGGCGCTCGACACCACCCCCCGGGCCAGCGAAGAGGCCTATCTGAACTTCGACGACGTGGACCTCGCCGCCGGCGCGCCGCCGACCAAGGCGGGTCGGCGACGCCGTTCGGCCGGTGCAGCGGGTGCGGCGGCGGGTGGCCCCATCGACCTCTCCGGTCGGTCGCCCGCGCCGAGCGTTCCCCCTCCCCCTCCGCCCCTCCCTGCCGTCGACGAGGCGGTGGCCGATGCACCGCGACGCCGCCGTTCGTCGTCCTCGGACTCGCCTCCGCCCGTTCCTCCGCCGTCCTCGGGGGGCGGGCCGCGTCTGCCTTCCACCCACCCGGGGCCGGTCGACCCCGAGTTCGATCCGGCGGCGCCGCGGTCACGTCGCCGCCCCCCGGCCGAGCCGCCCGGTACCGACGGTACCGGGCGCAACGTGCCCCAGGCCGTGGCCGTCGGTCTGGTCATCGCCCTCGTCGCCGCGGTGGCGTTCGCCATCGGCCCGGCCGCGGCGATGGTGCTCGTGACCGTGGTGGTGGCCGTCGCCGGCGCCGAGTACTTCGGGGCGGTGCAGCGCGGTGGGTTCCGCCCGGCGACGTTGCTCGGCCTGGTGGCCATCGCGGTGCTGCCCGTCGCCGCCTACTGGCGGGGCGAGGCGGCGGTGCCGCTGGTGTTGTTCTTGTCGGTGGTCGTCGGGGTGCTGTGGTTCATCCTCGGTGTGGGGGGGTCGGCCCGGCCGACCGCCAACCTCGGGGTGACGCTTCTCGGGATCACGTGGATCGGCGTGTTCGGCTCGTTCGCCGCACTGATCCTCGACATCCCCGCCCAGGGCGTGTCGATCCTGCTGGTCACCGTGGTCGCCGCCGTCGCCGCCGATGCCGGGGCGTTCTTCGTCGGTCGGGCGATGGGACGGACGCCGCTGGTGGCCACCTCGCCCAACAAGACCGTGGAAGGGCTCGTGGGGGGCATCGTCTGCACGCTGGTGGCGGTGTTCGTCGTGGCGGTGGCGTTGGGGTTCGGTCCGTTCGGCGTGGGTCAGGCCCTCGTGTTCGGTCTCGTCGTGGCGGTCGTGTCGCCGCTCGGCGACCTGGCCGAGTCGCTGCTGAAGCGTGACCTCGGCCTCAAGGACATGGGCTCGTTGCTGCCCCAGCACGGCGGGATCCTCGATCGGTTCGACGCCCTGCTCTTCGTGCTGCCCACCGCCTACTACCTGTCGAGGGCCTTCGGCTTCGTGGGCTGATCGCCGGCAAAGGTCCGGCCCGGGGCGAATCCCTGGTGGCGCGTCGGTAGGCTCGTCCCATGTCTGCCACGCGGGTTGCGCTGGCCGGTTCCACCGGCTCCATCGGCACGCAGACCCTCGACGTGGTGGGGGCCGAACCCGACCGGTTCGAGCTCACCGCGCTGGGCGCCTCGGGCCGCCAACCCGAGATCCTCATCGCCCAGGCCCGGGCGGTGCGACCCAAGGTCGTGGCCGTGGCCGACCCCGGTGCCGTGGCCGAGGTGGCGGCGGCCTTGCCCGAGTGCGACGTGCGCGGCGGCCCGGAGGCCCTGGCCAGCCTGGCCGAGGAAGCCGACGTCGTGGTCAACGGCGTGGTGGGCTTCGCCGGTCTGGCTGTCACGCTGGCCACCTTGTACGCCGGGCGGCGCTTGGCGCTGGCCAACAAGGAGTCGCTCATCGCCGCCGGGCCCGTCGTGCAGAAGGCCCGCCGCACGCCAGGGGCCGAGCTGGTGCCGATCGACAGCGAGCACGGCGCTCTGCACCAGTGTCTGCGGGCCAACGACGAACCGTCCCGGGTGGCCCGCCTGCTGCTCACCGCCAGCGGCGGCCCCTTCCGCGGTCGCCGGGCCGAGGAGCTGGCGTCGGTCACCATCGACGAGGCGTTGGCCCATCCCACCTGGTCGATGGGACCGAAGATCACCGTGGACTCCTCGACGCTCATGAACAAGGGCCTCGAGGTCATCGAGGCCCACGAGCTGTTCGGCATCCCCGCCGGTGACGCCGGGGTGGGCATCGGCTTCGACCAGATCGACGTGGTGGTGCACCCGCAGTCGATCTTGCACTCGATGGTGGAGTTCACCGACGCCTCGACGATCGCCCAGCTCTCCAACCCCGACATGCGCCTGCCCATCGGGTACGCGCTGGCCTGGCCCGACCGCATCGCCACGCCCTTCGGTCGCATCGACTGGACCGAGCTGGGCCGGCTCGACTTCGAAACCCCCGACCGGGTCGCGTTCGGTTGCCTCGACCTGGCCTACGCCGCCGGGCGCACCGGCGGTACCGCACCGGCGTGGCTGAGCGCCGCCAACGAGGTGGCGGTCGACGCCTTCCTCGAAGGGCGCATCCGATGGGCCGACATCGCCACCCTCGTGGGGGCCACCCTCGACGCCCACGACGGTGCCCCTCCCTCCGACGTTGAAGCCGTCATCGCCGCCGACGCCGAGGCGCGTCGGGTGGCCACCGCCCTGCTCGCCCAGTTCGATCCCCCCGGAGCCCCATCGTGAGCGACACCCTCCGCCCTCCTGCGCCGTCCGACCCGAACGCCACCGACCACCGCCCCTGGCCGTCGGTCGGGGCCCCGGCCCCGCCCCCGTTGCCGCCGGTCGCCGACGACGGTCGCCATTCGGGTGGTGGAGAAGAGCCGCCGGTGCCCGCACCGGTCGGGTCGCCCCTCTTCGCCGACCAGCGGGTTCGTCTGGCGTTGCTCGTCGCCTCGGTGATCGGTCTCGGGCTGTTCGCCGGCTGGCCGGTTCTGCTCATGGTCGGCGCCATCGTGGTGTCGGTGTTCCTGCACGAGCTCGGCCACTTCCTCGTGGCCAAGTGGGCGGGCATGAAGGTCACCGAGTTCTTCATCGGGTTCGGCCCCCGCATCTGGTCGTTCAACCGTGGTGAGACCGAGTACGGACTCAAGGTGATCCCCGCCGGTGCCTATGTGCGCATCATCGGCATGCACACGTTGGAGGAGGTCGACCCGGGCGACGAGGCCCGCACCTACCGCAACAAGCCGTTCGCCAAGCGCCTGCCGGTGGTCTTGGCCGGGCCGGCCATGAACCTGCTCATCGGGTTCATCCTCCTGGTCGTGATCTTCGCCGGCTTCGGTGCCCCCCAGCCCGACCAGTGGGAGGTGCGTCGTGTGCTCACCGGTTCCGGGGCGGCCGCTGCTGGTGTCCAGGTCGGCGACCGCATCGTCTCGGTCGGTGGTCAGTCCGTCGGCGAGTTCCGCGACCTCGCCGGAGCGGTTCGCCCCAACGCCGGGTCCGAGGTGGCCGTCGTCGTCGAGCGTGACGGCCAGGAGATTCCGCTCACGGCCACGCTGGGCTGGGAGCTCGCCGCCGCGGGTGCGGCGGCATTGCCGGGCCTCGACCTCGGCGACCAGGTCACCAAGGTCGGCGACACCGAGATCGGCAACTATCAGCAGTTGAGCGAGGTGCTGGCTTCGGCCCCGCCGGGCGTCGAGCAGCTCACCTTTCTGCGCGATGACTTCGCTTACACCGCCGAGGTGACGGTGCCGGTGACGCTGCCCGACGATGGCGTCCGGGGCCTGCTCGGCGTGTCGCCACAGACGCCTCGTGTCCGCGAGAACGTGGGTGCCGCCGCCGGCGAGGCGGCCAGCACCTTCGGCGAGGTCACCGTGATGTCGGTGCAGGGCCTCGGGCGCTTCTTCTCCCCCGACGGGCTCAGCCGTTACGCCGAGCTGTTCCGGGCCGACTCGTCCACCGACCCGTCGGCCACCTCCTCGGTGATGCCGGTGGACCCGAACACCCCCGTTCCCCAGGCCAGCACCGCGGCCGGCAGCGGTGACGAGGACCGGGTGCTGTCGATCCTGGGCGTCATCCGGCTCGGCTCTCAGGCCGCCGACGGTGCGGGAGCCGTCACGTTCCTGTTCCTGCTGGTGACCGTCAACATCTTCCTGGGGCTCATCAACCTGGTGCCGTTGCTGCCCTTCGACGGCGGCCACGCCGCCGTGGCGATCTACGAGGGCATCCGGTCGCGCATCTCCCGCCAGCCCTACCGGGTCGACATAGCCAAGCTGATGCCGCTCACCTACGTCGTGGTGTTCCTCATGCTCGGGTTGGGGCTGTCGTCGATGTACCTCGACATCGTGAACCCGGCCCAGAACCCGTTCACGCCGTGAGCGAGCTCTCCCCGCAGACCCGGTATCCACGGCGCGCCACCCGTCAGATCCACGTGGGCAAGGTGGCCGTGGGTGGTGACGCGCCCATCAGCATCCAGTCGATGACGACCACCAAGACGGCCGACGTCGAGGGCACCCTCCAGCAGATCTACGCCTTGGCCGGAGCCGGTTGCGACATCGTCCGTTGCACATGCAACGAGATTGAAGCGGCCGAGGGGCTGGCCCAGATCGTGCCCCGCTCGCCCCTCCCGATCATCGCCGACATCCACCACCAGTACCGTCGGGCCCTCGAAGCCATGGAAGCCGGGGTTCAAGGGTTGCGGCTGAACCCCGGCAACATCCGCCGTCCCGAGCACATCAAGGCCGTGGCCTCCGAGGCTCGCGACCGCGGCCTGCCCATCCGTATCGGGGTGAACGGCGGTTCGCTCGACCCCGAGCTCTACGCCAAGTACGGCGGCAAGGTCACGGCCGAGGCCATGGTCGAGTCGGCCCTGCGCGAGATCGCCTACTTCGACGAGGTCGGCTTCACCGAAATCAAGATCTCGGTCAAGGCCTCCAACGTGGCGCTGATGATCGACGCCTACCGACTGCTGGCCGACACGGTCGATCACCCGCTGCACCTCGGTGTCACCGAAGCCGGGCCGCCCCCGGCGGGCCTGGTGAAGGCCACCGCCGGCATCGCCACCCTGCTGGCCGAGGGCATCGGCGACACCATCCGCTACTCGCTCACCGCCGATCCGGTGGAGGAGGCCCGCGCCGGACGCCAGTTGCTCGAGGCCATGGGCCTGCGGGAGCGCAAGGGCCTCGATCTCATCGCCTGCCCGTCGTGCGGGCGGGCCGAGGTCGACGTGATCAAGGTGGCCAACGACGCCCAAGCGGCCCTCGAGGGCCTGGCCATCCCCATCCAGGTGGCGGTGATGGGCTGTGTGGTGAACGGCCCGGGCGAGGCCCGCGAGGCCGACCTGGGCATCGCCGCCGGCCGTCGCCGTGGGCACCTGTTCGTGAAGGGCCAGGTGGTGAAGGTGGTGCCCGAGGACGAGATGGTCGACGCCCTGGTCGAGTGGGCCCACATCATCGACGAGGGTGGGGTCGAGGAGGCCCTGCGGCGCAAGGACGACGGCGCGGCCGCCGAGGCCGAGGCCGACCGGGCCGCGTTGCTCGACGACAAGGGCGCCGACGTCAACCACGCGGCCGAGCGCATCCAGACCATCCGCACCCTCGACGCGACCTGAGCGACAACACCCTGCGAGGCTGCTTCGGTGGTGCCGTAGCATCGTCGCCCTATGGCCAAGCCTCCGGTGCTCACCCCCCGAGCCGACGACTTCCCTCGTTGGTACCAGGACGTCGTGGCCAAGGCCGAGATGGCCGACAACGGGCCGGTGCGCGGCACCATGGTCATCCGCCCCTACGGCTACGCCATCTGGGAGCACATGCAGGCCGAGGTCGACCGGCGCATCAAGGCCGCAGGGGCCAAGAACGCCTACTTCCCTCTGTTCATCCCCCAGAGCTACCTCACCCGCGAGGCCGAGCACGTCGAGGGCTTCAGCCCCGAGCTGGCCGTGGTCACCCACGCCGGCGGCAAGGAGCTCGAGGAACCGGTGGTGGTGCGGCCCACGTCCGAGACCGTCATCGGCGAGTTCATGGCCAAGTGGGTGCAGAGCTACCGCGACCTGCCGCTGCTGCTCAATCAATGGGCCAACGTGGTGCGCTGGGAGCTGCGGCCTCGGGTGTTCCTGCGCACCAGCGAGTTCCTCTGGCAGGAGGGCCACACCGCCCATGTGAGTCGTGAGGACGGGCGCCTCTACGCCGAGCGGATCCTCCACGACGTGTACGAGGGCTTCATGCGCGATGTGCTGGCCCTGCCCGTGGTGGTGGGGCGCAAGACCCCGAAGGAGCGCTTCGCCGGGGCCGTGAACACCATGACGTGCGAGGTCATGATGGGCGACGGCAAGGCCCTGCAGATGGGCACCAGCCACGAGCTGGGCCAGAACTTCGCCAAGGCTTTCGACATCCGGTACCTCGACGCCGACGGCACCCAACAGTTGGCCTGGACCACGTCGTGGGGCGTGTCCACCCGGATGGTCGGCGGGCTGGTCATGGGCCACGGCGACGACGCCGGCCTGCGGGTGCCGCCCGAGTTGGCACCGATCCAGGTGGTGGTGATGGCCGTGCGCGACGACGACGCCGTCATCGACCGTTGCCGGGCCCTGGCCGACGAGCTGTCCGCGGCCGGGGTGCGGGTCGAGCTCGACGTGCTGGTGGAGACGTCGATGGGTCGCCGGGCCACCGACTGGGAACTCAAAGGCGTACCGCTGCGCCTCGAGCTCGGGCCGCGCGATCTGGCCGACGACGTGGTCACGATGGCTCGCCGCATCACCGGCGGCAAGGAGCCCGTCGGGCTCTCTGGCATCACGGCCACGGTCGAGGCCGCCCTGGTCGAGGGTCAATCGGCCCTGTTGACCGAGGCCACCGAGCGGCGAGATGCCCACACCACCGACGTCACCACCATCGCCGAGGCCGCCGAAGCCGCCACCACCGGTTGGGCCCGCATCCCGTGGGCCACGCTCGGCCCTGAGGGCGAGGCCGAGCTGGCCAAGGAGAGCATCACCGTGCGCTGCCTGGTCCGACCCGACGGTGGCCTCCCCCAGTCCGGCGACGAACCCGACGCCGTCGCCGTGGTCGCTCGCGCCTACTGATCGACGCCTTTCGGAGCGGGATCGTCTGGGGGTTGCGGGCCCAGGCTTGCTACACTCCAAACCGCAATCGTTCGCTGTCCCGGATCGAAGGCGTGGGCTCCTGCCCACGCCTTTCGTTTCACCTGGGGTCGGTTCGAGGGCACCAGGAACAGGGCCGGTAGGCCCTCGAGAGCCACGAGAGGAGGTCGAGCAGATGAGCGTTTCCGAGCGGGTCAGGAACGTGGTCGAGCCCGTTGTCGCGGCCCAGGGTGTCGAGCTGTTCGACCTCGAACAGGCCGGTCCGGTGCTGCGCATCACCATCGACAAGCCCGGCGGGGTCGACGTGGACGACCTGGCCCGGGTCACCCGGGCCGTGTCCCACGCGCTCGACGAGCACGACCCCATCGAGAGCCAGTACACGCTCGAGGTGTCGAGCCCCGGCCTCGAGCGGGTGCTGCGCACCCCGCGTCACTACGAGTGGGCGGTCGGCAAGCAGGTCGCGGTCAAGACCCTGCCCGGCCATGCCGCCGGCCGCCGCTTCACCGGCACTCTGGTCGAAGCCGGTGCTGTTGGCGTCACCCTCGTGCTCGACGAGCCCGTCGGGGAGCGCGTCACGCTCGCCCACCGCGACATCGAGAAGGCGCGCTCCGTCTTCGTGTGGGGGCCCGCCCCCAAGCCCGGCACCGGTTCGAAACCGGGCCCGGCCCGATCCCAGTCACCCAAGGGTGCGAAGTCCAAGGCCGCCGGCCCCGACGTCGCCCCTGCCCCGGGGCCGCCCTCTCAGCCCCCTTCCGGAACCGAGGTCCCATCGTCATGAAGAACCCCGATCTGATGGACGCGCTGCAAGCGCTGGCCACCGACAAGGGCATCACCGTCGACACCCTGTTCGGCGCCCTCGCCGACGCCCTCGAGTCGGCCTACAAGCGCATGCCCAAGGCCGAGGAGTACGCCTGGGTCACCATCGACCCCGACACTGCCGAGATCCGGGTGATGGCCCAGTCGCTCGACGAGGAGGGTGAGCCCACGGGCGACGAGTTCGACGTCACCCCCAACGACTTCGGTCGCATCGCCGCCCAGACGGCCAAGCAGGTCATGGGTCAGCGCATCCGTGAAGCCGAGCGCGAGATGAAGTACGAGGAGTACGCCGGCCGCGAGGGCGACATCGTCACCGGCATCATCCAGCAGACCGACGCCCGGTACACGCTGCTCGACCTCGGTCGGGTCGAAGCCCTCATGCCCCAGGCCGAGCAGGTGCCCTACGAGCGGCCCGAGCCGGGCAGCCGGGTGAAGGCCTACATCGTCGAGGTGCGCAAGACCGCCAAGGGCCCCCAGATCGTCACCAGCCGCACCCATCCGGGTCTCATCAAGCGGCTCTTCGAGCTCGAGGTCCCCGAGATCGCCGACGGCGTCGTCGAGATCCGCGCCTGCGCCCGTGAGCCGGGGGCGCGCACCAAGATCGCCGTCTGGTCGAACGACAACAACGTCGACCCCGTGGGCGCCTGCGTCGGCGGCCGCGGTGCCCGGGTGCGTATGGTCGTCAACGAGCTGCGGGGCGAGAAGATCGACATCGTGCCGTTCTCCGATGATTCGGCCGACTTCGTGATGAAGGCGCTGTCGCCGGCCAAGGTGAAGGAGGTCCGGATCCACGAGGACACCGGCACCGCCGAAGTCATCGTGCCCGACTACCAACTCTCGCTGGCCATCGGCAAGGAGGGCCAGAACGCCCGCCTGGCCGCCCGGCTCACCGGATGGCGGGTCGACATCAAGAGCGAGACCCAGCTCGCCGAGGAAGAGGCCTACGCCAATCAGGACTGGGCCGAGGGCGAATGGGTCGTCGATCCCGATACGGGTGAACAGGTCTGGCAGTCGGCCGAGGGCGGCGAGTCGCTGTCGGCCGAGGCCTACGCCCAGCAGTCGGCCGAGGAGGCGGCGGCCGAGGCGGCCGCCGAAGGAGTGGCCGCCGCAGGGGTCGAGGCCCCGGCCGTCGAGGTTCCGGCCGCCGATGGCGCTGACGCCACTGACGCCCCCACCGTGGTCGTGGCCGAGGCCTCCGACGAGGCGCCGACCCCCGGCGAGGAACGGTCTGGCGACGCCGATAGCGTCGTTTGAGCGTCCTTCGGGACGTGCACGGCCGGAGGTATCGGTAGGTCGTTCGTGCGCGCGGGGTCCCGTGCGCGACAATGGATGGCTGCTCGGTGCCACCGAGCCACTGTTCGATGTGCCGGTCGGTGCATCGTCATGCCGCTGAGGACTGAGGTCGAGGTTGCCAGGAAACATCCGCGTCTACGAGCTGGCACGAGAGCTCGGGATGACGAACAAAGAGACACTCGATCTGTGCGTCGCGCTCGGAATCGGCGTCAAGAGCCATTCATCGAGTGTCGTCGAGCCCCAGGCCGACCGCGTCCGCCGCAAGGCTGAGCGCGAGGGACTGGTTCGCGACGTCCAACCCGAGGAGCCCTCGACCAAGAAGGCCCCTGCCAAGAAGGCCGCAGCCAAGAAGCCGGCGGCCAAGACGGACGGGCCGACCAGCTCCGCCGACACCCCGGCCGACGCTGGCACCGAGCCGACGCCGGCCGAGGTTGCCGCCGTGGCCGTGGCCGTGGCCGTGGCCGAGGCGCCGACGCCGACAGAGGCCCCGGCCCCCGTGGCCGAAGCACCGGCCGCCGAGGTCCCGACTGCTCCGGCTCCGGCGGCTGAGGCCCCGCCCTCCCCTGCTCCTGCTGCTCCCCGACGCGTGATCTCCTCGGGAGGCGCCGCCGGCCCGCCGCCGCGGCGTGACGAGACGCCGGCGCCGGTGGCCCCGATCGCCCGCCCCGCCCCAGCCGCCGAGCGGGCCCCCACGGTGCCTCCGATCGATCGACCCACGGTGCCGCGCCCGCAACAGGCTCCGGCCGCCGCCGCCGGTTCGTCGGTGGCGCCTGCGCCTCCCGGCGCCGCGCCCCGGCCTCCGGTGTCCACATCCGGCCGGCCCATCCCGCCGCCCCCGGGTCGGCCCCCGACCTCGTCCACCGGTAAGCCGATTCCTCCTCCGCCGGGCGCCCGTCGGGCCCCAGCCGGTCCCCCGGGTCGCCCCGGTGGCGTCGGCCGTCCGCCCTCTGGTGGAGCCGGCCGTCCCATGGGCGGTGGTGGCGGTCCTCGTCCTGGTGGCGGCGGCGGCATGGGACCGCGCCCCGGCGGTGGTCCTGGTGGTCCCGGTGGTCCGGGTGGCGGTCCTGGAGGTCGCCCTGGTGGCGGTCCCGGTGGCGGCCGTCCCGGCGGTGGCCCCGGCCAGAACCGGCGTCCCCCGCGGCGCAAGGGTCGTCGTCGTCGCAACCGTGACGAGCTCCAGCCGATCGACGCCCCGAGCTACACGCCGCGTGAGGCGCCTGTCCCCACCGGCGAGATCGTGATCGAGCGGGCGTGCACGCCCCAGGAGCTCGGTCCCAAGGTGAATCGCACTGCGGCCGATGTGGTGCGGTTCCTCATGCAGCAGGGCGAGATGGTCACGGCCACGCAGTCCCTCAACGACGACATGATCGGGCTGTTCGCGGCCGAGGTGGGTGCCGAGATCCGCCTGGTCAACCCAGGGGAGGAGCAGGAGGTCGAGCTCCAGAAGCTCCTGCTCGTCGACGACGACGTCGACGACGACACCTATGAATCTTGGCCGGTACGTCCGCCCGTGATCACGGTGATGGGCCACGTCGACCACGGCAAGACCAAGTTGCTCGACCAGATCCGCGACGCCAACGTCGTCGCCGGTGAGGCCGGTGGCATCACCCAGCACATCGGCGCCTACCAGGTCACCAAGGACGGGCGCACCGTCACCTTCGTCGACACGCCAGGTCACGAGGCCTTCACCGCCATGCGGGCCCGTGGCGCCGAAGCCACCGACATCGTGGTGCTGGTCGTGGCCGCCGACGACGGCGTGATGCCCCAGACGATCGAGGCCATCAACCACGCCAAGGCCGCCGACGTGCCCATCGTCGTGGCCATCAACAAGATCGACCGCGAGAACGCCGATCCCAACCGGGTCATGCAGCAGCTCTCCGAGTACGAGCTGGTGCCCGAGTCGTGGGGCGGCGAGACCGTCATGGTCGAGGTCTCGGCGCTGCAGAACCTGGGCATCGACGACCTCCTCGAGAACCTGGTCGTGCTGGCCGAGCTCGAGGACCTGCGGGCCACCGAGGAAGGTCGGGCCCGCGGTGTCGTGCTCGAGTCCAACCTCGACATCGGCCGCGGCCCGGTGGCCACGGTGCTCGTGCAACGCGGCATCCTCCGGGTCGGTGACCCGATGGTGGCCGGTGCGGCGTGGGGACGGGTGCGGGCGCTCATCGACGACCAGGGCAACCAGGTCAAGGAAGCCGGTCCGTCGTCTCCGGTTCAGGTGCTCGGCCTCTCCGAGGTCTCGGTGTCCGGTGACCGCTTCGTGGTCGCCCCCGACGAGAAGACCGCCAGCAAGGTCGCCTCCACGCGTGAGCACTGGATCCGGGTGGCCTCCATTGGTCGTGAAGCTCACGCCATGAGCGGCGGCGCCAAGCTCGAGGACATCTTCCAGCAGATCCAGAGCGGCGAGACCGCCACCCTGAACCTGATCCTCAAGGCCGACGTCAACGGCTCGCTCGAGGCTCTCACCGAAAGCCTCAAGAAGCTCGAACGCGACGACGTGAAGCTGTCGTTCGTGCATCGTGAGGTCGGTGGGGTCACGCAGTCCGACATCCAACTGGCCGCGGCCTCCAACGCCACCATCATCGGCTTCAACGTCCGCCCCGACCGCAAGGCCCGCGAGATGGCTGCCCTCGAGCACGTCGAGATCCGGTCGTACGAGATCATCTACCAGGTCCTCGAGGACATCGAGAACGCCATGCTCGGTCTGCTCCAGCCCGAGTACGAAGAGGTGGTCACCGGCGACGCCGAGGTGCGCGAGATCTTCCGGGTCCCGCGGGTCGGCGCCATCGCCGGTTGCTACGTCACCAACGGGGCCATCACCCGTGGGTCCAAGGTGCGCTTCCTGCGCGAGGGCACGGTCATCTGGAAGGGCGCCGTCGCCTCGTTGCGGCGCTTCAAGGAGGACGTGCGTGAGGTCGCCAGCGGCTTCGAGTGCGGCATCGGGCTCACCGATTTCCAGGACCTCAAGCCCGGCGACATCATCGAGACCTACGAGGATCGCGAGATCCCCCGGGTCTGATCGCGGCGTCGCAGTACCCTGTCCCCGTGGCTCTGCATGTCCTGGCTCTCGAGGTCGACTTGCGGATCCCCGGGGCCGACTCGCTGAAGGACAAGCGTTCCGTCGTGCGCACCATCGTCGACGGGTCCAAGCGGCGGTTCGGGGTGAGCGCATCCGAGACCGGGTCGACCGAAGCCCGCCAGCGGGCCGAGCTCGGTTTCGCGGTCGTCAGTGGTTCGGCGGGGCAGTGCACCGAGGTGCTCGACGCCGTCGAGCGTTTCGTGTGGTCGTTCGCAGAGATCGAGGTGGTCACCTGTGACCGCCATTGGACGGAGGTAGATCGATGAGTCAGCGAAGCAATCGGGGTGGGGCCCGTCAGTACCCTCGCACGGCCCGACTCAATGAGCTCCTGAGGGAGATCTTGGCCGAGGAGCTGGCGTCGATCGACGACGAGCGGCTCGACCTGCTCACCATCACCGCCGTCGACATCGACGGCGACCTGCGCAATGCCATCGTCTTCTACGACTCGCTCCAGGGCGAAGAGGGCGACGCCGAGATCCTCGAGGGGCTCGACGACAACCGCTGGCGGTTGAAGGGGGCCATCGCCCGCCAGGCCCGCATCAAGCGCACCCCCGAACTGACCTTCTCGCCCGACCTGGCCGTGCGCAGCGGGGCCCGTATCGAGGAACTGCTGTCCACGGTGGTGCCGCCCGTCGACCGCGACACCGACACCGAGACCGCCACCGAGCGCGAACCCGGGACCGACCCGCCGGAGCCGTGAGCCGTCGGCGGTCGACCGACGGCCCCGATGGGCTGGCGGTCGTCGACAAGGCCGCGGGCTGGACGTCGCACGACGTCGTGGCCAAGAGTCGCGGGCTGCTCGGTACCCGCAAGGTCGGCCATTCGGGCACCCTCGATCCCGACGCCACCGGCATCCTGCTGCTGGGGGTCGGGCGGGTCACCCGTCTGCTTCGGTTCCTGACCGCCCTTTCGAAGACCTACACCTGCGAGATCGTGCTCGGCGTCGAGACGTCGACGCTCGACGACTCGGGGACGGTGACCGCCACCCACGACATGTCCGGGGTCAGCGCCGAGGCGGTCAGGGCCGCGGCGGCGGGTCTCACCGGCGCCATCCTTCAGGTGCCCCCGATGGTGTCGGCGGTGAAGATCGACGGACGGCGGCTGCACGAGCTGGCCCGTGAGGGCATCGAGGTCGAGCGTGCGGCGCGGCCGGTCACCGTGCACCGCTTCGTCGTCGCGCCCGTTGCGGGGAATCCCTTGCGGTACCGGGCCGAGGTCGCCTGCTCGTCCGGTACCTATGTGCGCACCCTGGCCGCCGACCTCGGCGCCGCTCTCGGCGGCGGAGCGCACCTCCGCGACCTGCGCCGCACGGAGATCGGCTCGTTCGGTCTCGGTGAGGCCCACCCGCTCGAGGCGCTCGGGCCCGAGCTTCTGCTCTCGCCGGCCGCGGCCCTACGGGACTATCCCGCCGTCGTGGTCGCCGGCGACGAGGTGACCGCCGTCGGGCACGGGAAGGTTCTGCTCGCCGAGGATCGCTTCGCCGGCTCGGGCCCCTGGCGCGTGCTCGACCCCGATGGTCGCCTTCTCGCCGTCTACGCCGCGCACCGTGACGGGATGGTCAAGCCCGAGGTCGTGGTGGCCCCGGTCGACGGGTCCGGCCCGACCTCCAGTTCTGCGCCCGCGCAGCGGTAGCGTTGGGCGCACATGGAGGTCCTCGACGACATCAGCGCGTGCCCGCGCCCGCCTGAAGGCGCCGCCGTCACCATTGGTGCCTTCGATGGCGTCCACCGCGGTCACCGCCACGTCATCGCCGCGTTGCAACGGCTGGCCGGTAACCGGGGGTTGCGCACCGCTGTCGTCACCTTCGACCGGCATCCGGCCAGCGTGGTGCGTCCGGAGTCGGCGCCTCTGCTGCTCACCGACCTCGACCAGAAGCTCGAGCTGCTCGCCGACTGCGGGGTGGACTACACGTTGGTGGTGCACTTCGACGATGCCCGATCGAAGGAGCCGGCGGCCGACTTCGTGGAGGACGTCCTGGTGGGTTGCCTCAACGCGTCAGCCGTGGCCGTCGGCGAGGACTTCCACTTCGGCCACCGGCGGTCGGGCAACGTGGCCATGCTGCGCGAGATGGGAGCGGCGTCGGGTTTCGAGGTCGTGGGGCTCGATCTCGTCGGGCCCGAGGGTTCGGCGTCGGCCGAGCCGGTCTCGTCGACCCGGATCCGCCGGGCCCTGACCGACGGTCATCTCGACATGGCCACCGACCTGCTGGGGCGGTTCCACGAGGTGCGCGGCGTCGTGGGTCGTGGGGACGGACGGGCCCGAGAGCTCGGCTTCCGCACCGCCAACGTGGCCGTGCCCGACACGATCTGCCTGCCGGCCGACGGCATCTACGCGGCCTGGTACTTTCGGCCGGATGGCACCCGCTGGCCCACCGCGGTGTCTCTCGGCCGGCGCCCCACGTTCTACGAGCACGCCGACACGTCGCTGCTCGAGGCCCACCTCATCGACTTCGAGGGCGACCTCTACGACCAGCCGGCGCGTGTGCAGTTCGTCGAGTGGTTGCGCCCCGAGCTGAAGTTCGAGTCGGTGGATGCGCTCGTGGCCCAGATGGGCCAGGACGTCGCCAAGGCCGCCGCCGTGCTCGTCGGTCGCTAGTCCCTCACGTTCACCAGGGCTCGTTCGGGATCTCGAAGCGCTCGCTGTAGGCCCGCATGTCGGCGCGCCGGCGGGCGATGTCGATGCCGAGGGCATCGGGCTCGTAGATCACCTTGCCGTGGCGGTCGCGTTCGTGGGTGGCGCCGTACTCGGCCAGGGCGGCTTCGGTGTCGGGGGTGAACGGTTGGTCGGCCAGGTCGTAGATGCGGCGCACGGTGCCGAGGTCGTCGGCCATGAACTGGTCGAAGCGCACGTCCATCGACCGGTCGGCCGGGAGGAGGTGGCGATCGTTCATCGCCGCGTTGAGCATGGTCTCGAGGCGGTCAGCCCAGTAGTTCGAGATACCGGGAGGGTCGACCGGATCGCGCGAGAGGCGCGCGGAGTAGGCCAACATCGTTGTCATCGACACCATCACCGACACCGGGTCACGGTGCGTGACGAGCACGGTGGCATCGGGGAAGGTGTCGATCACCGCCCCGAACTGCTCGAGGTGCTGCGGCGACTTCAGGATCCACCGGTCGCCCCCCCGCAGGAACTGGCAGGCCTTGAGCACGGTCTTCATGTACTCGTAGTGGGGCCGCTGGTCGTGGGCCAGGTAGTACTCCCGCCACGTGGGCATCGGCGCCATCGTCTCGAACAACATGGTGGAGAAGTCGATGGCCAGGATCTGGATCTCCTCGTGCACGTGCCACGTGGTCATCTCGTGCATCCGGTTGAACTCGGGCATCATCTGGTGCATCACCTCCAGCCCGCCTTCGGTGCGGGCCAGGCGGGGGTCATCGGGGGTGTCGGCCAGCGCCGCCTCGGCCGGAGCGGGCACGGGCTGCATGCTCTCCCAGTAGGGCAACGAGCGCAGGGCGGGGTCGGCGGAGATGAGGTTGTGGAGGTGGGTGGTGCCGGTGCGAGGCAGCCCGGCGATCACCATCGGCCGGACGATCTCGACGTCGTGGATCTCGGGGTGGCGTTCCAGCAGGTCGGTGATCAGGAGCCGGTTGGTGAGCAGTTGGCCCACCTGGGCCGTGGCCGACATCCGCCCCATCGGCGAGAGGCCGCCCTCTCGGTCGAGCGCCTCGAGCAGCACCTCCAGGCGTTCGACGAAGTCCATGGGCCCGAAGTCGTCGAGACCGGCGGCGGCGGCCTGGGTCATGAGCGCATCGGCGTTGAGCTCGATCGGCGCCATGGCCGCCACCCCGGCGAACATCTCGGTGATCGCGGGTGCGAACCGCGGTTCGGCCAGGTCGTCGAGCCGGATCGGCTCGGGGCGCGTGCTGGTGTCGGTCATCGTGGTTCCCCCATGTTGTCGGGCCCCCGGCCCGGTTCGTGATGACTCTACGGTGGGACGACTGCTCCACTTGATCGAGGCCCTACCGACCTGGGCGACGAGTTCGACGGCATTGCCATCTACGACGAGCGTCTGGCCGAGGCGGCCGCACTCCTTGGTCTGGCGTTCAACGGGCCCGCTGACACCATTTCGTCCGAACTGTTGAGTGCGCCGAGCGCTTGGGCGAGCGGAGGGCTCAACAGTTCGGAGTGAGCAAGCGGATGGGGATGGGCAGGGCCTGTCCACGGGGCCGGAGTGCCCCTGGCCGCCTCGCCATTGGGAATCGCCGTCGACCGCTGGTAGCGTCGGAAGGTCGGTTGACCGTCCGGTTGGCCGCATCCGCCCCGAGCTACGCCAGACGAGTTCGGCCGCGATGTCTCTTCGGGGTCATCGCAGCCGGCGCGCACAGCGGGCATCGGAGCCGGGTCAGACACCCACACGTAGAGGAAAAGACTTGTCCAAGGATCCCGCCAACCTTCCTGCGAAGGCCGGCACCATCGCCGAGCATCGCCTGCACGAGACCGACACCGGCTCTCCCGAGGTGCAGATCGCACTGCTGACCGACCGCATCAACCACCTCACCGAGCATCTCAAGATGCACAAGAAGGACCATCACAGCCGCCGCGGCCTGCTGATGCTGGTGGGACAGCGGCGCCGCCTGCTCGACTACGTCCGCAAGAACGACGTCGAGCGCTACCGCTCGATCATCGCCAAGCTCGGCCTGCGCCGCTAGCTGAAGAACTCTCGGAGGGCGACCCCCAGTGGTCGCCCTCCTCCGTTCCCGCCCCGATGCCTGCCATCGTGGTGGGACATCCCGGCGGTCGGATGACCCCAGTTGCCGGTGGTGAGCGGCGGGTACCGACCCGCTCCGCCGTTCACCACTGGGAACTGGTGTTGCCACCGCCTCCGAAGCAGCGGGCCGTCGGCCCGCCCAGGTTCCAAGGAGGAACTCCCCATGGCAGACGCCATTTCCGTCGACGCATCCGTACCGGGTGACGACGACAAGACCATCACGTTCAGCGCCGGCAAGCTCGCCGGTCAGGCCGACGGTGCCGTCACCGTCCAGATCGGCGACACCGTGGTGCTCGTCACGGCCACCGCTTCGAAGTCCGCCCGCGACGGCGCCGACTTCTTCCCGCTCACCGTCGACATCGAAGAGCGCATGTACGCCGCCGGCAAGATCCCCGGCTCGTTCTTCCGTCGTGAGGGCAAGGCCCCCGACCAGGCCATCCTCACCTGCCGCCTCATCGACCGCCCGCTGCGTCCGTGCTTCCCCGACGGCTTCCGCAACGAGGTCCACGTCGTGGGCACCACCCTGGCCGCCGACCTCGTGAACCCCCACGACGTGCCCGCCATCAACGGCGCGTCCGCGGCCCTGATGCTCTCGGGCATCCCCTTCGACGGCCCCATCGGCGCCGTCCGCCTGGCCTTCACCGTCGACGGCACCTGGATCCCGTACCCCACCTACGAAGAGGGCGAGGAGTCCACATTCGAGATGGTCGTGGCCGGTCGGGCCCTGGGCGACGACGACGTCGCCATCTCCATGGTCGAAGCCGGTGGCACTGCGGCCTCGTGGCCGGCCTTCCAGGACGGCGCCCCCAAGGTCGACGAGGACGTCCTCGCCGGTGGCCTCGAGGCCTCCAAGCAGTACATCCTCCGGTCCATCGAGGCCCAGAAGGCCCTCATGGCCCAGGTCGGCGTCAAGGAGCCGATGAGCTACTCGGTCTCGACCGACTACTCGCCGGAGATCTTCGCGGCCATGGACTCCAAGCGGACCGAGATCACCGCCACCCAGGTCATCTCCGACAAGCACGAGCGCCTGGCCGCCGAAGCGGCGGTGCGCGATGCGCTCGTCGCCGAGCTGGCCCCCCAGTTCGGCGACGTCGACGGGGCCGAGCGTCAGCTCAAGGCCGCGTTCCGCTCGGTCACCAAGGCCATCGTGCGCAGCCGCATCGTCAACGAGGGCGCCCGCATCGACGGCCGTGGCCCGAAGGACCTCCGTCCCGTGTCGTCCGAGGTGGGCCTGCTCCCCTCGGTGCACGGTTCGGGCCTGTTCCAGCGCGGCGAGACCCAGGTGCTCAACGTCACCACGCTCGGTATGCCCCGCATGGAGCAGATGATCGACGCCCTCGGCAACGTCACCCGCAAGCGCTACATGCACCACTACAACTTCCCGCCGTACTCCACCGGTGAGACCGGCTTCATGCGCGGCCCCAAGCGCCGCGAGATCGGTCACGGCATGTTGGCCGAGCGGGCCCTCGTGCCCGTGCTGCCGACGCCCGAGGAGTTCGCCTACACGATCCGCACCGTCTCCGATGTGCTGAGCTCCAACGGCTCCACGTCGATGGGCTCGGTCTGCGGTTCCACCCTCTCGATGATGGATGCCGGTGTGCCGCTGCGGGCCCCGGTGGCCGGCATCGCCATGGGCCTCGTGTTCGCCGACGGCAAGTACACGACCCTCACCGACATCCTCGGCGCCGAGGACGCCTTCGGCGACATGGACTTCAAGGTCGCCGGCACCGCCGAGTTCGTGACCGCCCTCCAGCTCGACACCAAGATCGAGGGCATCCCCGCCGACGTGCTGGCCCAGGCCCTCCAGCAGGCCAAGGAAGCCCGCCTGGCCATCCTCGAGGTCATGGCCGGCGCCATCGCCGAGCCCCGTGACGAGGTGGGCGCCACCGCCCCGAAGATCGTCAGCTTCGAGATCCCGATGGACAAGATCGGCGAGGTCATCGGCCCGAAGGGCAAGGTCATCAACGCCATCCAGCAGGAGACCGGCGCCGACATCAGCGTCGACGACGACGGCAGCGTCGGCCGGGTCAGCATCGGCTCCACCGACTCCGAGAAGGTGGCCGAGGCCGAGCGCCAGATCCGCCTCATCCTCAACCCGCCCACCGCCGACGTCGGCCAGACCTACACCGGACGGGTGGTGAACGTCACCAAGTTCGGGGCGTTCGTCAACATCCTCCCCGGCCGTGACGGCCTGCTGCACATCTCCAAGATCGGTGGCGGCAAGCGCATCGAGCGGGTCGAGGACGTGCTCGACCTCGGCGACTCCGTCGAGGTCCGCGTCGACGACGTCGACCCCAACGGCAAGGTGTCGCTCTCGCTGGTCAACCCGGTCTCGGGTGGCGGCGACAGCGGTTCCGCCGAGGCCACGGCGGAACCGGTGGCCGACGCTCCCGCCCGCAACGATGGGGGCAGCGAGTCCGGCAACGGCGCCGACCGCGAGTACGTGTCGTTCGAGGACTCCTTCGACAGCGAGATCGCCGGCGACCTCGGGGACCTCGGTCCCGCCAGCGCCGAGGAGCGCAAGGGCGGAGGTGGCGGCGACGGTGGTCGAGGCCGCCGGGGCGGCGGAGGTGGCGGCCGTCGCCGCTGAGCCTCTCTTCCCGGGCTCGCCGCAGGGCGAGCCCGACATCGAGCGGACCGATCTGCCGTCGGGCGTGCGCGTCATCACCGAGCGCATGCCCGAGGCACGATCGGTCTCGGTCGGCATGTGGTTCGCGGTGGGCAGCCGCGACGAGTCGGCCGAGATCGCCGGCGCCTCGCACTTCCTCGAGCACCTGTTGTTCAAGGGCACCGCCGACCGCTCGGCCCGCAGCATCTCGATGGCCGTCGACGCCGTCGGCGGCGAACTCAACGCCTACACCTCACGCGAGCACACGGCGTACCACACCCGTCTACCGGTGCCCGAGCTGCGTTTCGGGCTCGACCTGCTGGCCGAGGTGGTCAGCGAGCCGGCCTTTCGACCGCCGGAGATCGAGGCCGAACGCGACGTGATCGTCGAGGAGATCCTCATGAGCGAGGACACCCCCGACGACCAGGTGTTCACCACGCTCTACGAGAGCCTCTTCCCCGACCACCCCCTTGGTCGGGAGACCCTCGGGTCGCGTGACACGGTCGAGGGCATGGGACGCGGCGACATCGTCGCCTTCCACGACACATGGTATCGGCCGACCAACGTGGTGGTGGCCGCGGCGGGGAACCTCGATCACTCCGAGGTGCTCGACGCCGTCGTCGACCTTTTCACCGACGGACCTCCTGGTCAGGCACCACAACGCACCCCGCCGTCGCTCGCCCCCGTCCCCCTCACGGTGGTGCACCGCCCCACAGAGCAGGCCCACGTGGCCATGGCCTGGCGGGGTCTGCCCTTCGGCGATCCCGACCGTCATGCCCTCAACCTGGCCAACCACGTGCTCGGCGGTGGCCTGTCGAGCCGCCTCTTCCAGGAGGTGCGCGAGGAGCGGGGGCTCGCCTACACGGTGTTCTCGAGCCCGACGTCCTACGCCGACACCGGCAGCTTGGTGGTGTACGCCGGTACCGGACCGGACCGGGTCGACGAGTTGTGGCGGGTCGTGCAGGGCGTCATCGACGACCTCGTCGCCGACGGCATCACCGACGAGGAGCACCGCGTCGCCCTCGGCTTCGTCGAGGGCTCGATGCACCTGGGCCTCGAGGACTCGGGCAGCCGCATGGCCCGTCTCGGCAGCAGTGTGGTGAGCCGCAACGAGGTCGTTCCGATCGAGGAGCACCTGCGTCGCTATCGCGCCGTCACCCTCGACGACGTGCAACGGGTGCTGCGCCGGGTCTTCTCCGGCCCCCGGGCGGTGTCGGCCGTGGGGCCGTTCTCGGCCGACGACCCCCGCCTCAACGTCTTCACGGCGTGAGGGTCCGGTGGCGTGGAGGACCCCACGCCCGTAGATTCGACCTGTGACTTTGCGTGTCGGGGTGTTCGGGGCCGGGGGGCGGATGGGCAGCACGGTCTGCGCCGCCGTGGCCACCGATCCTGCTCTCGATCTGGTCGCGGCGGTCGATCCGTTCCATGCCGGGCTCGACCTGCGCCAGGTCACCGGGGTCGATCAGTCGTGGCAGATCGCCAAGAGCGCCGACGCCTTCGTCGACGCCGGCGTCGATGTGGCCGTCGACTTCACCCACCTGGAGGCGGCGCGAGAGAACCTGCTGTGGCTGGCCGCCCACGGCCTCCACGCCGTCACCGGCACCACCGGCTTCAGCGACGCCGACTACGCCTCCTTCGAGGCCGGGTTCACGCGCAGCAACTGCGTGATCGCCCCCAACTTCGCCATCGGTGCGGTGCTGATGATGCGCTTCGCCGAGATGGCGGCGCCGTACTTCGAGACGGCCGAGATCATCGAACTGCACCACGACGAGAAGCTCGACGCCCCCTCCGGCACGGCGATGCTCACCGCCGAGCGCATGGCGCAAGCGTCGCCCGACTGGGCCCCTGACCCCACCCGTACCGAGGTGGTGGAAGGCGCCCGGGGCGGTGAGGGGCCCGCCGCAATCCGCATCCACTCGGTGCGTCTGCGGGGCCTGGTGGCCCACCAGGAGGTATTGCTCGGCACCACCGGGCAGACCCTCACGATCCGCCACGACTCCTACGACCGGGCCTCGTTCATGCCCGGTGTGCTGCTGGCCGTGAAGGCCGTCGTCGACCGCCCCGGCGTCACCGTAGGCCTCGACGCCCTGCTCGACCTCTGACGCGCCGAGCTATGTGGCTCGGCCGTCGGCGTCCTCGTCGTCGGTGGGCGCTCGTGGGTCGTCCCCTTCGGCGTCCTCTTCCTGGAACTCCTCGAACGACGCCGCCATCCCCTTACGCCCTCGTCGGGCCTCGTTGGCGGCTCCGATGGCCACCAGGCTGATCGAGGCGATCAACAACGGGATCCGGTACTGCGCCACCCAGCCGAGCACCGAGTCGATCGGGCCCTGGAAGACGTCACCCAACCAGGCCAGCAGCAGCAATCGGCCCACGGTGCCGGTGATGTTCAGGAAGAAGAACAACGGTGGCGACATACGCGATGCGCCCGCGATCACGCACACGTAGTTGTTGGGGAGGATGACCACGAGGGGGTGGCCCCACCGGGCGAACAACTTCTCCATCTGGCGCATGATCGACCCGACGGTGGGGGTGCGCCGCTCCATCCACTTGATGGCCGTCGGCCCGTAGAACCAACCGAGGGCGAACAGGAAGGGGTCGGGCGCCAGCAGCCGGAGCGTGCCGATCAGGTAGTACACCCAGGCGTCGAGCTGCCCGGCCACCAGGACCAGGTACCGGTTGCGGGCGCTCAGGGCGATGAGCGTGGCCGGGGAGGAGTTCACCAGGTCGGGCCAGAGCGCATCGGCGAACTGGGTCATGATCACCAGGACCGCGACGGGGCCGAGGATCAGGGCCAGGCGTGACCGCCGAACGCGGGGAGCTGGGGGAGGGGGGGTGCTCTCGGGCAAGGGTGAATCCTCTCACGTACGCTCACGGGCGCGAATGCGGGTGTCGCTGCCTGCCGCTCCCTCGGAATGGAGTTCATGTGCTCGGTTTGATGCAGGACCGCCCGCTGGTGCTGACCCACTTCTTCGGGCGGGCCGAGCGGCTGTTCAAGGACAAGGGAATCGTCACCGCCACCGGCACCGGCCTGGAACGGGTCACCTACGGCGAGTGGGCCGAGCGGACCCGGCGACTCGGGGGCGTGCTCGACGACCTCGGCGTGAGTTCCGACGGGCGGGTGGGGACCTTCGCCTGGAACACGGCCCGGCACCTCGAGCTCTACTTCGGGGTGCCGTGCAGCGGCCGGGTGGTGCACACCCTCAACATCAGGCTCTTCCCCGAGCAGGTCACCTACATCGTGAACCACGCCGAGGACGAGGTGATTTTCGTCGACAAGTCCCTGCTGGGTGTGCTCTGGCCGCTGGTCGACACGTTCACCACCGTGCGCCACATCGTGGTGATGGACGACGGTCGGGGTGAGCTGCCGGCCGACACCGGGGGGGTCACCATCCACGACTACGAGAACCTTCTGGCCTCGGCCAGCCCAGTGGAGTTCCACGTCACCGACGAGAACCAGGCCGCGTCGATGTGTTACACGTCCGGCACCACCGGCCACCCCAAAGGCGTGGTCTACAGCCACCGCTCCACCTGGCTGCACACCGTCGGCGTGATGATGGCCGACAGCCTCGGGGCGTGCGAGCACGACCGGATCCTGCCGGTGGTGCCCATGTTCCACGCCAACGCCTGGGGCCTCGCCCATGCCGCCGTGGCGTCGGGGGCCGACCTCGTGATGCCGGGCGCCGACCTGTCGCCCGCCGCTCTCGTCGCGCTGATCGAACAGGAGCGGGTGACGGTGGCCGCCGGTGTGCCCACCATCTGGATGGGCGTGCTCGACGCCATCGACGGTCACGACGTGTCGAGCCTGCGGGCCATCCCGTGCGGGGGCAGCGCCGTGCCCCGGGCGTTGTCCGAGGCCTACCGGGCCAAGATCGGGCTACCGATCCTCCAGGCCTGGGGCATGACCGAGACCAGTCCGGTGGCGTCGATCGGCCGGGTGAAGTCCACCCTCGAAGGTGGCGACGATGACGAGCTGGCCGACCTGCGGGCCACCATCGGGCTCATCGCCCCGGGGGTCGACTTCCGGGTGGCCGACCAGCTCACCGGCGACGAGTTGCCGTGGGACGGCGCGAGCCGTGGCGAGTTGCAGGTGGCCGGACCCTGGATCGCCCGGGAGTACTACCACGACGACCGCTCGGCGCAGTCGTTCACCGCCGACGGTTGGTTGCGCACCGGCGACGTCGTCACGTGCGACGCCGAGGGCTACCTGCGCATCGTCGACCGCACCAAGGACGTGGTGAAGTCGGGCGGCGAATGGATCTCGTCGGTCGAGCTCGAGAACGAGATCATGGGCCATCCCGCGGTGGCCGAGGCCGCGGTCATCGGCGTGAAGCATCCCAAGTGGGGTGAGCGTCCACTGGCCTGCGTGGTGGTGAAGCCGGGGGAGTCGCTCACCACCGCCGAGCTGCTCGAGTTCCTCGACGGGCGAGTGGCCAAGTGGTGGCTGCCCGACGATGTCGTGTTCATCGACGCGGTGCCCAAGACCTCCGTGGGCAAGTTCTCCAAGCGCGACCTGCGCGAGCGGTTCGGCGACCACCCCTTGCCCACCGTCTGACCCATCTCGCTTGGGCCCGAATGGGGGCCGCCGTCGGTTCGTGGCGGCCCGGTTCCCGGTCGTACTCTGATCGGCGTGTACCGGTTCATGCTGCGCCCGCTGTGGATCCTGTCGCACCTGTTCGTGGCCGTCTGCGTGGTGGCGCTGATCGCCGCGGGCTTCTGGCAGTTGAACCGCTTGCAGGAGCGCAAGGCCGCCAACGCAGAGGTGCTGGCCGCCCAGGACCAGCCCATCGCCCCGATCGCCGACCTGGTGCCGGCGGGCGCGGCCCCGTCGGTCGACGATGTGGCCGCCGTGGAGTACCGGCTGACCACCGTCACCGGCACCTACCGGCCCGACGACCAGGTACTGATCCGCAACCGCACCTACCAGGGTGCGCCGGGTTACTGGGTGCTCACCCCGCTGGTGCAAGCCAACGGTACGGCGGTGGCGGTGAACCGGGGGTGGGTGCCGTTCGCGGTGCTGCCGGAGGGGCCCTGGGACCGCTTCGCTCCTCCCACCGGCACCGTGACGGTGACGGGCCTGGTGCGCGAGCCGCAGGTGCGGGCCAGCGGAGGGGTGGTGTCGAGCCCCGCGGATCCGGCGGACGGGCGGCTGCGCACCTTGTCGCGCGTCGACGTGGGCCGGCTCCAGCAGCAGGTCGACGAACCGTTGCTCCCCGTGTACGTGGATCTTCAGACCCAGCAGCCGGCCCAGCCCGACACCACCCCCACCCCGGTGCCCAAGCCCGAGCTCAGTGAGGGATCTCACCTCAGCTACGCCGGCCAGTTCTTCATCTTCGGCGCGCTCACCGTCGTCGTGTACGTCCTGTTGCTGCGCCGGGTGGTCCACAAGGGGGCCGGGCCGGAGGTGGAACCCGACGCCGACGACGCCGACGACGAGCCGGAGCCAGAGCCGTCGACGGTTCGAGTCTGATGCCGGCACGGTCGGTGCCGGTCCCGCCGGCGCCCGACGACAAGCGGGTGCGCTTCTATCGCGCCGCGCTCGCCTGCGTGAGCGTGGCTGGGCTCGACGCCACGTCGGTGGAGGACGTGGCCCGCGCCGCCGGATCGAGCCGGGCGACGCTGTACCGCACGTTTCCCGCTGGGCGTGACCAACTGGTGCGAGAGACGGTGGAGTGGGAGGTCACGACCTTCTTCGCGGCCCTGGCCCTGGCCGTGGCCGACCGCCCCGACCTCGAAGCCAAGTTGACCACCGGGCTGGTGGTGGGGCGGCGGGCCATGGCCGAGCACACCCTGCTCCAGCGGCTGTTGCGCACCGAGCCCGAGGCGATGCTCGGCGAGTTGTCGGCCACCAACGTTTTGGTGCTCGAGGCCATCATCACCTACCTGGCCGGCGAGCTCGACGCCGCCCGCCATCGGGGTGAGGTGCGTGCCGACTGCGACGTCGCCGAGGCCTCCGACCACCTGGCCCGGTTGTTCCTGTCCTACCTCGGCAGCCCCGGACGGTGGGACTTCGACGATCCCGCCCAGGTGCAGGAGCTGGTGCGGGGTCAGTTCCTGGCCGGTGTGCGGGTCCCGGGCTGACGGAGTCCGAGGACGGGAGTCGACCGAAAGTGGAGGATTCTCACTCCCGGTGGTGATGGGTGAGACATTTTCGTGCTGACTGTCTTGTCATGAGACATTCGGAGGCTTAGTGTCTCAGGAGCGATGAACGTCACCCTCGATCCGCCGGCCGCCACCCCTTCGCGGTTGACCGACCTCTTCGGCCTCGGCTTCGGCCTCGAGGCCCGGGTACTGATGGCTGCTCGTGAGTGCGTGGCCGTCAACGGCTGGAAGCTCACCACCATCGACGACATCGCCGCTGCCGCCGGGTGCGGCCGGGCCAGCATCTACCGGCTCTTCCCCGGCGGTCGCCACAGCCTGATGCGAGCAGTGGTGGCCGCCGAGGTGCAGGGCCTGCTCGAGGCCCTGGCCATCGATGTCGATGCCGCCCCTGATCTGGCCTCCGCCGTCGCCGGGGCCCTCCACACCGTGGCCACCCACCTCGCCGGCCATGGCGCCCTGCAACGACTCCTGGCCCACGAGCCGGGGGCGGTGATGCCCTTCATCGCCTTCGACGGCGCCGCGCCCGTGTTGGCCATGGCGTCGACCTGGGCCCGGGTGCACCTGGCCCGCTTCCTCTCTCCCCATGACGCCGAGCTCGTGGGCGAGTGGGTGGCCCGGTTGGTGCTGTCGCACCTCGATCGCCCCGGCGACCTCCCCCCGCTTCTGGATGCCGAGCGGGCCCGCCGTCTCGTCGACACCTATCTCATGCCCGGCCTGCACGTCCCCGTTCCCTCGTGATGCCCCCGATCCCCGACCCACGCCCACCCCTGGAGTCCCCATGACCAGCACCGAAGACATCATCGGCCGGACCGAGATCAACGATCTCGAGGCCATCCTCGCCATCACCAACACCGACGACGCCACCGAGCACGCCGTGCCCAGCAACGCCGAGACGCTTTTCACCTGGGACTACACGAAGGGGGCACGGCCGGCGCTCGAGAAGCTGTACGAGAAGGCCAAGACCTCGCAGTGGAACGCCAACGACCTCCCGTGGCACCTCGACGTCGACCAGGCGGCGGTGGTGGTGGCCAACGCCGCCGCCAACAACCGGGGTGTGGGCCTCGACGTCGCCGGCACCGTCTTCGAGTCGTGGGGCGACAAGGAGTGGGTCACCCTCGGTATCGAGTCCCAGAACTGGATGCTCAGCCAGTTCCTGCACGGCGAGCAGGGGGCCCTGCTGTGCACGGCCAAGATCGTTCAGACCGTCCCGTGGATCGACGCCAAGTACTACGCCTCGACCCAGGTGATGGACGAGGCCCGTCACGTCGAGGTGTTCTCGCGCTATCTCGAGGAGAAGCTGTCCGGTGCCTATCCGGTGAACGCCCACTTGGGGATGCTGCTCGACGACGTGGTCACCGACAGCCGGTGGGACATGACCTACCTGGGCATGCAGATCATGGTCGAGGGTCTGGCTCTGGCCGCGTTCGGCTTCATGCACCAGATGACCACCGAACCGTTGCTCAAGCAACTGCTTCGTTACGTCATGAGCGACGAAGCCCGCCACGTGGCCTTCGGTGTGCTGTCGCTCAAAGAGTTCTACGCCGATCTCACCCAGGCCGAGATCCGCGAGCGTCAGGAGTTCACGTTCGAGGCCGCCGTGCGTATGCGTGACCGATTCCTGCAGCAGGAGGTGTGGGAGCGCATGGGCGTGCCCGTCAAGGACGCCATCGAGGTCGTGATGCACGACCCCAACCAGCAGATCTTCTCCCAGATGCTGTTCTCCAAGATCGTGCCCAACTGTCGCAAGCTGGGCCTGCTCGACGCCGGCGACGGCTGGCTGCGCGAACGCTTCACCGAGCTCGGCGTCATCGAGTTCGAGTCGCTCCCCGACACCGAGGACGAGGTCGACGCCTTCGCCCTCGCCCAGGGCGAGTCCGTCCCCGTCTGATGGCAACCCCCCACCGTTGCCGTGGGGGCCGCTGGTAGATTCGCCCGCATGCCCCGGTTCGGTCCTGTGATGACGGCGATGGTCACGCCGTTCGACGACGCCGGGGATGTCGACCACGAAGGTACGGCCACGCTGGCCCGCTGGCTGGTGGAGCAGGGCAACGACGCGCTGGTCGTCACCGGCACCACCGGTGAGGCGTCGTGCCTCACCGACGACGAACAGGTGGCGGTGTGGCACACCGTGCGCGCCGCCGTCGACGTGCCCGTCATCGTGGGCAGCGGTACCAACGACACCCGCCACGCCGCCGAGCTCACCGGCCGGGCCGCCGCCACCGGGGCCGACGCGGTCCTGCTCGTCGCCCCGTACTACAACCGTCCTTCCCAGGCCGGCATCGAGGCCCACTTCCGCCACGTCGCCGCCGCCACCGACCTGCCGGTCATCCTCTACGACATCCCGGGGCGCACCGGTCGCAAGATCAGCGACGACGTCATCCTGCGCCTGGCCCGGGACGTGACCAACGTGGTCGCCCTCAAGGACGCCGCCGGTAGCCCGGCCGACACCGCCCGGCTCGTCGCCGCCGCGCCCGACGGGTTCGAGGTGTACAGCGGTGACGACTCGCTCACGCTCCCGTTGCTCTGCGTCGGCGCCGTGGGGGTCATCGGCGTGGCCACCCATTGGTGCGCACCGGTGATGGCCGAGATGATCAGCTCGTTCAGCAAGGGTGACGGCGCCCGCGCCGCCGAGCTGAACGCCCGCATGATCGAGAGCTTCGACTTCGAGACCGGCGACGCCGCCCCCAACCCCATCCCGACCAAGGCGATGCTGCGGGCCCTCGGCCTCCCCGCCGGCCCCTGTCGGCTGCCGCTCGGCCCCACCCCCGACGGCCTCGAGGCCACCGCCCTCGAGGTCCACCGACGTCTGTACCCGGCGTGACGCCGGCCGGTGGGCGCGCCCGCGCGGCCCACCGTTCCCCCCAACCAACGCTCCCAGAGGACCTGCATGGCTGACGCCCGTACCACCGACCCCGTCAAGGTGACCTTCCTCGGAGGGCTCGGTGAGATCGGCCGCAACTGCGCCTGCATCGAAGTCGACGGCGCCATCATGCTGCTCGACTGCGGGCTGATGTTCCCCGACCTCGACATGCTCGGCGTCGATCTCGTGCTACCCGACTTCACCTACCTGCGCGAGAACGCCGACCGCATCGTGGGGTGCATCGCCACTCACGGCCACGAGGACCACACCGGCGCGTTGTCGTTCCTGCTGCGCGACCTGTCCTTCCCGATCTACGGGTCGGCGCTCACCCTCGGCCTGGCCCGCAACCGCATCGAGGAAGCCGGGCTGCTCGACCGCACCGAGTTCGTGCCGGTCAAGGACGGCGAGCGTCGCCGCATCGGTCCGTTCGACGTGGAGTTCATCCCCGTCACCCACTCGGTGCCCCACGGGTTCGCCACCGCCTTCCACACCCCCCAGGGGGTGATCCTGCACAGCGGCGACTTCAAGATCGACCTCACGCCCGTCGACGGTCGTCTCACCGACCTCGGCCGCATCGGCGCCATCGCCGGTACCGAGGGTGTGCGCCTGCTGATGAGCGACTCCACCAACGCCGACGAGCACGGGTACTCGGCGTCGGAGACGACCGTCGGCCGCGTGCTCTACGACCTGTTCCACGCCTACGAGGGTCGGCGCATCATCACCACCTGCTTCGCCAGCCACGTGCATCGGGTGCAACAGATCGCCGACGCCGCCATCGCCTTCGACCGCACCGTGGCCACCATGGGCATGTCGATGAAGAAGAACGTGAAGATGGCCCGCGAGATGGGGCTGCTCGAGATCCCCGACCATCGCCTTCGCGACATCGACGACATCGCCGACCTCGACCCGTCGAAGGTCTGCATCATCTCCACCGGCTCCCAGGGCGAGCCCATGTCGGCGCTGGCCCTCATGGCCGCCAACGAGAACCGCTGGCTGAAGCTGTCCGACAAGGACGTCGTGATCATGAGCTCGCACCCGATCCCCGGCAACGAGCAGGACGTGTCGAAGGTGATCGACGGGCTGTTGCGCGCCGGCGCCGAGGTGGTGCACTCCGGCATCGCCGACGTGCACGCGTCGGGGCACGCCAAAGCCGAGGAGCTCAAGTTGCTCCTGTCGATCACCAGCCCCGAGTTCTTCGTGCCGGTGCACGGCGAGTACCGCCACCTCATGGCCCACGCCCGCCACGGGCGCACCATGGGCGTCGCCCCGGACAACGTGTTGGTGTGCCTCGACGGCGATCAGCTCACCCTCGACGCCGACGGGTTGCACCGCAGCGGCCAGGTGCCGGCGGGCTACCTGTACGTCGACGGCATCATCGGCGACGTGGGCACGGGCGTGCTCCGCGACCGGCGGGTGCTGGCCGAGGAGGGGGTGGTCGTCGTCATCGTCGGCGTCGACGTGAAGACCGGGGCCGTGCTGATGGGTCCGGAGATCATCACGCGCGGCTGGGTGTACGCCCCCGAGGCCGAGGACCTGCTCGACCAGTGCGCCGAACGGGTTCGTGAGGCCATCAAGAACGCGTTCGAGCACGACGCCACCACCGTCGAGGACCTGCAACGCCACGTGCGCCGGGCCGCCGGCCGCTTCGTGAACCAGCAGACCAAGCGTCGGCCGATGATCGTGCCGGTGGTGATGGAGGCCTGAACGGTTCGGCGGCCAACGGGCGCCCGGTAGCCTCAGCTCTCATGTCGGACGTGCCTGTCGCCCTCTCCCCGAACCCGCGCCCCCCCGAGCCGCTGCGGCCCCGCCTCTCCGCCGAAGAGGCCCGTCGGGCCATCCGGGCCGCCGAGGTGGCGCTGATCGACGAACGCCGCCAGCTCACCCTCGACGAGCTCTCCACCCTCGCCGACGTGCCCGATGCCTCGGTGCCGGCTCTGGCCGCCCTCGCCCACGAGGTACGGCTGGTGTGGTGCGGCGACACCGTCGAGGTCGAAGGCATCCTCTCGGCCAAGACCGGCGGCTGTCCCGAGGACTGTCACTTCTGCAGCCAGTCGGCCAAGTTCGAATCCCCCGTGCAGGCCACACCGTTCCTCGACACCGCCGACGTGCTGGCCGCCGCCCGCGAGACCGCGGCGCTGGGCGCCAGCGAGTTCTGCATCGTGCTGGCCATCCGGGGGCCCGACGAGCGCATCATGCAGCGGGTGCTCGAGCTGGTGCCGCTGGTGCACGACGAGACCGGGCTCAACGTGGCCGTCAGCGCCGGGGTGCTCACCCCCGAGCAGGCCGAGCGCTTCGCCGCCGGAGGGGTGCACCGCTACAACCACAACCTCGAGACCGCTGAGTCGTTCTTCGGTGAGGTCGTGACCACCCACTCGTGGGCCGAGCGCTTCGACACCTGTCAGCTCGTGCGGGACGAGGGCATGGAGCTGTGCTGCGGCGTGCTGCTCGGCATGGGCGAGTCGGTCGAGCAGCGCATCGAACTGCTCGGCCAGCTCCGCTCGGTCGGCCCGGCCGAGGTGCCGCTCAACTTCCTCAACCCCCGCCCCGGTACGCCCTTCGCCGGCCGGCCCCTGGTCGAGCCGCTCGAGGCCATCCGCTGGATAGCGCTGTTCCGGTTGGGCTTGCCGTCGGTCATCCTGCGCTACGCCGGCGGCCGCGAGGTCACCCTGCGCGAGCTGCAGGCCCTCGGTCTCACCTCGGGCATCAACGCCCTGATCGTGGGCAACTACCTCACCACGTTGGGCCGCTCGCCCGAAGAGGACCTCCAGATGCTCGAGGACCTGGCCATGCCGATCGGCGCGCTGTCGAAGGCGATCTGAGTTTGGCTCCGGCGACGGAGGCCGGCCATTGCTCGTGCTGCGGGTCGGCCCTGGCCGATCATCCGTCGCCCTTGTGCTCGCGACCGTTGGAGCCCCCCCGGTTCTGCCCCACCTGCGGCCGCCGACTGCGGGTGCAGGTGCACCCCACCGGCTGGGACGCCCGCTGCCGCGATCACGGCGCGATCGGCGTCTGAGCTCGGCTGCCGATCAGCCGGCGTCGGGCCCGGCGTCGAGTCCGCCGTCGAGCCCTGAGGGTGGGCGATGGGGGTGTCGTCGCCGGCGGTGGTGGCGGTGGACGAGGTCGACGATGCGGGCGCGGACCAGGAGGGCGGTGTCGTGGTCGCTGGGTTCGCGGTGGACGGCACCGTGGTGGGTGGCGCAGAGCCCGACGAGATTGGCGAGATCAGTGGTTCCGCCCTTCTCCCAGTGTTGGAGGTGGTGGGCGTGGATCCAGGCGGTGGGGGCGTCGCAGTTCGGGAACCGGCATCCGTGGTCGCGTACGACCATGGCGTCACGCAGGTTGGGTGACGCCAGGCGGAGACTGCGACCGCGGTCGATGACCTACGGGGCGGGCGGCGAGGAACCGCTCGAGGTCCTGAGCGTTCTTGATGCCGAGGCCTCGTAATGATCCGCCGATGAGGTCGTCGGGGTCGACGGTCACCGCCACCTGGGGGTGCTGGCGGCCCGGTCGGGCCCCGGTGTCGGCGTAGTGGTCGCAGAAGAACCGTGCCACCGTGTCGAACGCTCCCCCGCAGCGCTGGGCGGCGGTGCGGAACTGCCCGGGTTCGTCGGGGTGTTCGGCGATCCGCAGGGCGGTCTCGGTCAGCGTCGTGGTGTCGGGGTCGAGTTCGGCGTCGAGGATTCCCCGCCCGTCGAGGGTGCGGGACAGATGCACCCGCGACCCGCCGCCGGCGGGATCGCCGGTAGGGCCAGTGTTGGCGATCGCTTCGGCGCGGGTCACCCAGTGATGCATGGCCCGGGTGGTGTTCACCACCGACAGGCCGACCAGTAACGGTGAGATCCCGCCGTCGTGGTCGGCGTACAGATCGACCAGGCCCCTGGGGATCAGCCTCACGACCGTTTCGACCTGGGCGCTTGACAGCTCGCTGTCGAACCACAACCGGGCCAGTGTCGGCCACGCCGTCAAGCGGGCGCAGCGCACGGCCAGCCGTTTGGCGTCGGCATCGGACAGGCCCTGGGCCTTCAGCCAGCCGACCGGGGACGACCACCCCTCGACGTGGTGCAACCCTCGGGCCAAAAAGCCCGACAGCGCCTCGCACGCTCGCGCCTCGACTCGTTCCCGGGCCACCAACAACTCGACCACCACCACCGACACCGGCTGGGGGTCCACCGCGGCGATCGTGTCGATCAGTTGGTGCCCTCCAGCGCCGCTCTCCATGACTCAACTCTACCGAACGCATGTACGAAAAGCAATCGGAAACCCTGGAAATCATTGATATATTTTACGTCATCACCGCTCGGCGGCGCCGACGTCACTCGTCGCGAGGATGGCGATCCGTCGGACCCGACCTCGATCCCAGTGGACGCACCGTTCGGCCGGGGAGGAGGGCCGGCCGGGCCCCATCATGCGGGGCATCAGCCGACCCTGATCCCGGGTGGTCGTTGCCCACCAGAATCCGGTGGGGTGGCCTCACTGCAGGCCGGACGACGAGGCGCTCACCGGCGGGCAGCTCTGGGTGGTGGGCACCGGAGGGCCAACGGGAACATGCGGGTCCGGGGCGGGTTGGCCGGCGAAGCGGTCGTTGATCCAGCGCAACATGTCGTTGAACGAGGCCGCCACCACCCCGGCGTGGGTCTGGTCGGGGTACACCCAGCGTTGAGTGACCTGGTCGATGGCGCACATCTGGTCGAACAGCAACGCGCTCGTCACCGTGGGGATCTGCTCGTCTTCGCCACCGTGGATGATGAGCAGCGGCGCCGTGCCCGGCGTGGTGAACGTGCCCGGGTCGTTCTCCTTGAGCAGCGCGTTCCATGCCGGCACGGTGGCGGGGTCGGCCTTCTGCAGGGTGGACATGTCGACGTCCTTCAACTGCGCGCCCAGGTCGCTGCTGCAGAACGTGTCGACCTTGGTCAGGAACTCCTTGCCGGCGGGGGTGAGCACGTCGTCGAGCGGCGCGGCGGTGTCGCCGTAGGCGGCATTGATGGCGGCGGCCACCATGGCGATGTAGTGACGGAAGGGGCTCGTCTGGAGAGCGGCGTTGAGCAGCAGCAGCTGCGACGGCGGAGCACCGGCCACGACGCCGAGCTGGTCGAGCTCGGGGGCCCACTCCTCGCCGATGTCGAGGGTGAACATGGCGGCGTGGCCGCCCTGGGAGTGTCCCCACACGACGTAGCGGTTGCTCACGTCGAGGTCGGGGAGGTTGGCGGCGGCCCGCACGATGTCGATGGTGCCGCGGGCCTCGCTCTCGCCCACGACATAGGGGTGAAGCCCGGGGGTGCCGAGCCCTTCGTAGTCGGTGGCGGTGACCACGTAGCCGGCGTCGAGCAGCGGGTTGGCCAACGGGGCCAGCTTGCCGGCGTCGATCGACGGGGCGCACACGTCGGCCAGGCCGGTGGTGCCGTGGGCCCAGCTCACGACCGGGTACCCGCCGGCCGGGGCCGGGGCCGACGGCACCACGATGAGGCCGGTGACGGGGATGTCCTTCCCCTGGAGCGACTCGGAGTGGTACATCACCCGCCAAGTGGTGCCGTTCACCCCGGGGGTGTCGATCTCCTCGGCCGCGATCACGTCACCGGGCTGGCCCGCTGGGAGGGGATCGGGGACGCCGTAGAACGCGGGGAGGCCGGCGGGCGGGGCCAGGGTGGCCAGCGGGGTGGTGGGCGCCGACGGGGCGGAGGTCGCCGTGCCCGACGAGGTGTCGCTGCTCGACGAGCACGACGCCCCGACGACCAGCGTCGTCGCCATGGCCAGCGCCAGAAAGCTGTTGCGGGTGATGCGTGACAAGTCTGTCCCCCTGTTGCTGTTCCGGCGCAGGTTACCTCCCGGCAACTGGGGTCGCCCCCATCAAGTCTGGGCACGCGATCCCACCCGGCGCGCAGTTCGCCCGGTACGATCATAGGCGGCGCGCGGAGAGGGGCCCCGAAGGGAACGCGCACGCCTGTGGCCACCAGACAACGGTCCATCACCAGTCGATCCAGGTCCGCCAAGCGGACCAAGCCCGCGTCGTCACGAGCGCCGGGCGGGCGGGGCAAGGGCTCCGCCGGGCCCAAGGGCCGACCCACTACTGGGGCGCGCCCGTCGGGCCCCGGTCCGGTGCGTCGGGCCTTCGAGGGCCACGGCCACGACCTCTGCGGCGTTGCTCTGGTCGCGCTCGGCCTGCTCGCCGGGCTCGGTATCTACGCCGACCTCGCCGGGCCCCTCGGCCAGGGCCTCGACGACGCCTTCGGCGGTCTTCTCGGGGTGTTGCGGGTGCTCGCTCCCCTCGCCCTCGTCGCCGGTGGTGCGCTGTTGCTCCGGGGCCCGCGCCCGACCGACGAGCCGACGCCGCGTCGAGTCACCGGTGCGGTGGTCGGGTCCGTCCTGCTCCTCGTGTCGGCCACCGGTCTGTTCCACCTGGCCAAGGGCACGCCGGGCTTCGGGGCGCCCTTCGCCGACTTCGCCGGTGCCGGGGGCTACCTCGGTGCCGTCGTGGCCAACCCGCTCGAGGGGCTGCTCGCCCAGTGGGGGGCCACCCTGGTGTTGATCGCCCTCGGTGTCATCGGGCTCGTCGTGATCACCGGCGTGTCGCTGCGTACCGCGGCCGGGCGCACGGCCCACAAGGTGAAGCCCGTGAAGGGCGTGCTCAAGCGGGGCGCGAGCTCACTTTTCGAGGTGGGCGGCCCCGCACCGGCTGACGGGCCCGTGCTCTTCGACGGCGAGGCCCAGGACGACGAGGACACGCCACCGAAGCGGCGTCGGTCGCGACCCAAGGACCCCGCGGTCACCGACGGCATCGCCGTGATCGACGACTCGGGGCTCCAGGTCTTCGTGGCCGGCGAGGACGACGCGGCCCTGCTGGTCGACCCCGACGAGCTCGACGCCATCATCGACCCCGGGGCGCATGCTGCGGACGACGTCGATGCACCGGACGACGTGCTCCACGTGCCCACCGCCGACGACGTGCCCACCGAGGTCGAGCAGCTGGCCATGCCCATCGGGCCCGTCGCCAAGCCGGTGTCGTGGAAGTTGCCGCCGGCCAAGCTGCTCGAACGATCCGAGCACCAGGAGGTCGACCGTGTGCTCGTCGAGGAGCGCGGCCGCACCCTCGAGAGCGCGCTGGCCGAGCACGGGGTGGAGACCCGCCTCGTCGGCATGGTCGTCGGCCCCACCGTCACGCGTTACGAGCTCGAACTGGCCCCCGGGGTGAAGGTCGCCCGGGTCACGTCGCTGCACAAGGACATCGCCTACGCCATGGCGTCGGCCGACGTGCGCATCCTCGCTCCCATCCCCGGTAAGCAGGCCATCGGCATCGAGGTCCCCAACGACGCCCGCCAGCTCGTCGCCGTCGGCGACATCCTCGCTTCACCGGAGGCGAAGGCCGCCACCAACCCGCTGGAGGTGGTCATCGGCCGTGACATCAACGGCCGCGCCGTGATGGCCGACCTGGCCAAGATGCCCCACCTCCTGATCGCCGGGGCCACCGGTGCCGGGAAGTCGTCGGGCATCAACTCGCTCATCACCTCGATCCTCATGCGCTGCACCCCCGACCAGGTGCGCCTCATCCTGATCGACCCCAAGCGGGTCGAGCTCGGCCAGTACAACCGGCTCCCCCACCTGCTCACCCAGGTCGTGACCAACCCGAAGAAGGCCGCCAACGCGCTGACGTGGGCCGTGCGCGAGATGGAACGCCGCTACGACCTGCTCAGCGAGATCGGCTTCCGCGACATCAACGGCTACAACGCCGCCTACGACCGGGGCGAGCTGTACCGCGACCCCAGCGAGGGCGTCGAGTACCAGCGCCTGCCCTACATCCTCATCGTCGTCGACGAGCTGAACGACCTCATGATGGTGGCGGCGCGCGACGTGGAGGAATCGATCTGCCGCATCGCCCAGATGGCCCGGGCCGTCGGCATCCACCTGGTGATCGCCACCCAACGCCCGTCGGTGAACGTGATCACCGGCGTCATCAAGGCCAACGTGCCGGCCCGGTTGGCCTTCGCAGTGTCGAGCCTGGCCGACAGCCGGGTGATCCTCGACCAGGGCGGCGCCGAGAAGCTGTTGGGCCGGGGCGACATGCTGTTGCTCGGCCCCAGCTCGAGCGTGGCCCAACGCATCCAGGGAGCCTGGGTCACCGAGGCCGAGGTGCGCGCCGTCGTCGGCTTCTGGCGCCGGCAGTCTCCTGAGGTCAGCTTCGACGAGGCCGTGCAGGGCACCGAGGAGAGCTCGTTGGGCAACCTGGGCAGCGTCGGCGGGAACACGGGCGGTGGCGACGACGACGAGGAGCTCGTCCGCCAGGCCATGGAGCTCGTGGTGCGCAGCCAGCTGGGTTCCACGTCGATGCTGCAGCGCAAGCTCCGGGTGGGGTTCGCCCGGGCCGGCCGGTTGATGGACCTGCTCGAACAGCGCGGTGTCGTGGGACCGTCGGAGGGCTCGAAGGCCCGGGCTGTGCTGATGACCCCCGAAGAGCTCGACGCCGCCACCGGCGCCGACCTCGAGACCTGACGCGACCGCCGAGGCGGCGAACCCCGAGGCGCGGCTGCGTTCAGCTCACCGCCCTTCGACCATCCGTCATCGGTCGGTGGAGACTCGCGCCGACCGCAGAGAACCCACCGTCCCTTACCGGCACTTTCAGGATGGTTGCCGACAATGAACGTGCTGTATATTCTTGCTGTATGTCAGCGACTCGGACTCAGGTCTATCTCAGCGAGGAGCAGCGGGCTCGGATCGACCGGACGGCCGCATCCGAAGGAGTGACGATGGCCGAGGTGATCCGGCGGGCCATCGATCAGTACCTCGGTGACGAGGCCGACCCGTCTGCAGCTCTCGCAGCGACCTTTGGCGCTGATCCCGATGCCGATGTTCCTTCCCGGGACTTCTGGCGTCGTGGCTGATCTGCTCGTCGACACCGACGTCTTCATCGATCACCTCCGGGGAGCCGCACAGCTCCAGCCCGGGCGCCACCGCTTGCACTACTCGGTCATCACCAGAGCGGAGCTCTTCGCGGGCAACACCGCCATTGCGCTGGCCACGCAGCTCCTTGCTCCGTTGCGGGAGGTGCCCGTTGACCGTTCCGTGGCGGAACGGGCCGGTCGGGTAGCGAGGGAATTCGGACTCAGGCTTCCCGACGCCATCATCGCCGCCACTGCGCTCGAGAAGGGGCTGCAGCTCTCGACGCGCAATACCAAGGACTTCGAGAACGTCCGCGGCCTCAGGCTTCGAGCACTGCGCTGACCCTCAGATCGGTGCCGCCACCGCCCCCACCGCCCGATGCTTCGGTCGCAGGCGGTCGACTTGTTGCCCTGGCGGGTGGTGGCGCGGCCGTACGCTTCGACGATGCAGGGGGTGCCGTTGATCGACGAGCTCATGGCTAACGCTTGGCGCCCCCGCGTCGTGGAGACACACAGTGGATGGCGCTACCGATGGACTGACGGCGTCACCCGCCGAGCGAACTCAGCGCTCCCCGTAGGTGCCGACGGGGACACTGGTGGGCTGGTAGGTGCTGGCACTGGGCGGCCGAGACCTGATCGAGCCCGTTCGCCTCGTCGGCTTCGACGGTGATCTCTGAGTGGAAGCCTCGAATCGTGCTCGTGAGCGACACGACGTGGATGACGGAGGGTCATGCGGTTCGCCGCCAAGGCCAGTCCCGGTGTCGCCCGGCGGGTGCTGGCCTCTCCCGGCGCCAACCGCGGTGCGTTTCCCACCACGAGCACCGCTGCAGGTGCTACACCGCCGGGATGGCTGATGCCCTGCCCACTGCCGCCGATGCCGTCACCCTCGCCACTGGACTGAAGTTCCCCGAGGGCCCGGTGGCCCGTCCTGACGGTTCGGTGCTCGTCGTGGAGCTGGCCCGAGAGCGGGTGGCCCGGGTGGATCCCGACGGCACGGTCACCGAGGTGGCGCCGGTGCCCGGCGGCCCCAACGGCGCGGCGATGGCCGACGGTGCCTTGCTGCTGTGCAACAACGGGGGCTTCTTCACGTGGCACGCGATGGACGAACTGGTGATCCCCGGTGACACCCCGACCACATGGGAGGGCGGCAGCATCGACCGCATCGACCTCGCCACGGGGGAGCTGAGCACGCTCTACACCCACGGGTACGAGCGCCTGCAGGCCCCGAACGACCTCGTGCTCGACGGCCATGGCGGCTTCTGGTTCACCGATCACGGCGTGCGCCAGGAGGACCGCTCGACCAACGCCCACTTCCCCGGCCTGCTCTACGGACGCCTCGACGGGTCGGGGGTGGAGGGGGCGGTGGTCGGACTCGATGCCCCCAACGGGGTCGGGCTCTCCCCGGACGGATCGCTCGTCCACGTGGCCGAGACCCACACCGGTCGGGTGTGGACCTGGCCGGTCGAGGCACCGGGGGAGGTGGGCCGTCACCCCGACGCCGCCGCCGACGCCCCCCACGGGGGCCGGCTGCTCTACGACGCGCCCGACGGTCATCTCTTCGACTCGCTGGCCGTCGACGCCGGTGGGTTCGTGGTGGTGGGCACGCTCGGCGCCGGCGGCCTCACCGTCATCGACTCGAAGTCGGGCCACGCCGAGCACATAGCGATGCCCGATCCGCTGGTCACCAACGTGTGCTTCGGCGGACCCGATCACCGCACCGCGTACTGCACGGGTTCGGGTCTCGGCACCGTGTTCACCCTGCCCTGGCCTCGGCCCGGCCTGGTCCTTCCCGACTGAACCGGCACGTAGCATGGGGTTCTATGCCCGGGCACTACTGGATCGAGACGCTCGGGTGCCCGAAGAACCAGGTGGACTCCGACAAGTTGGTCGGCACGCTCGAGGCCGACGGGTACGCGCCGGCCGCGAGCCCCGAGCTCGCCGACGTGGTGGTGGTGAACACCTGCGCCTTCGTCGAGGAAGCCCGCCAGGAATCGGTCGACACGATCCTCGCCCTCGGTGATGCCCGACGCGAGGGTGCGCGCCTCGTCGTCACCGGTTGCCTGGCCGAGCGCTACGGCGACGAGCTGGCCGACGCCCTGCCCGAGGCCGACGCCGTGGTGGGTTTCGGCGTGCCCGTCACCCTGGGTCGCAAGGGCTCGCCCGGCGAGGTGGCCCTGCCCAGCTTCGATCTGCTCAACCTGCCCCGCCCGGCGGCCACTGCACCGTGGGCCTATGTCAAGGTGGCCGAGGGGTGCGACCGGGCCTGCGGTTTCTGCGCCATCCCGTCGTTCCGGGGTCCGCAGCGTTCGCGTTCGATCGACGAGATCCTGGTCGAGGTCGATGCCCTCGGCGCTCGGGAGATCGTGCTCGTCGCCCAGGACCTGGCCGCCTTCGGTCGCGACCAGGGGGTGGGGGAGCGGGCCATCGTTCCGCTGTTGACGGCCGTGGCCGCCAGGGTCGACCGCACCCGCCTGCTCTACCTGTACCCGTCGGATCTCACCGACCCGCTCATCGACGCCATCTGCGCCACCGGCGTGCCCTACTTCGACCTGTCGCTCCAGCACGTGTCGCCGCCGCTCATGCGGCGCATGCGTCGTTGGGGCGACGGCGCGCGCTTCCTTCGTCGCATCGCCGACATCCGCGCCCGCGAAGCCGACGCCACCTTCCGATCGAACTTCATCGTCGGGTACCCCGGTGAGACCGAGGACGACCACGACGCCCTTCTGGCTTTCGTCGCCCAAGCCCAACTCGACTGGTGCGGGTTCTTCGCCTTCTCGAAGGAGGAGGGGACCTACGCCGCCGGCCTCGACGGTCAGGTGGATCGCGGCCTGGTCGACGAACGGCTCGCCGAGCTGCGAGAGCTCCAGGACAACATCACCGCGGCCCGACGTGACCTTCTGATCGGGTCGGTGGTCGAAGTGCTCGTGGATTCCCCCGGCCAGGGTCGCTCGCATCGCGAAGCTCCCGAGATCGACGGTGTGGTGCTCGTACCCGACACCCTCGAAGTGGGCGAGATCGTGCCCGTGCGCGTTGTCGACGCCCTCGGCCCCGACCTCGTGGCCGAACCGTTGGCGGAGGCAGTGGCCGACGCAAGCGCAGTGGCGGCCGCGGCGATGCAGGTGGGGCCGTGAGCGAGCCCGGCACCCCGCACCGGCCCGATCCCGAGGCGACGAGCCCCGAGCCGCTCCCTGGGTACGGCCCCTCGGCGCTGGCCACCCCCGCCAACGCCCTCACCGTCATCCGCCTGCTCGTCTCGCCTCTGCTGTTCGCCATGATCAGCGACACGCCGAGCGGGTGGCTGGTGTGGTTCGTGTTCACCGTGCTCTCGCTCACCGATGGGGTCGACGGCTGGATCGCCCGCCGTTACGGCACCACCCGCAGCGGCGCCTTCCTCGATCCGCTGGCCGACAAGGTGCTGCTGCTCGGCTCGATGTTCGCCCTCGTGGCCGTCGACCGCTTCCCCGTGTGGCCGGTGGCGATCATCGCCGTGCGCGAGGTCGCCATCAGCCTGTACCGCGTCTACTGGGGCCGCCGGGGGCTCGCGGTGCCGGCGCGCCGCAGCGCCAAGGCCAAGACGCTGGTGCAGTCACTGGCCGTCGGCGCCGTGCTGATGCCGCCGCTCACCGGGTACACCTGGTTGGCCGACGGGCTGCTCCATCTCGGTGTGGTGCTGGCCCTCGTGAGCGCGGCGCAGTATCTCGTCGACGGCAGCCGGGCCGCCACCTCCCGGGGGGACCGGTCGGGCCTCTCGGGCTGAGTGGTCATCAACGAGTGCCGGACAGGGGCGGCCACACCGGCCGATCGATTGCGATCGCGGTTCTAGGATCGCGCCGATGACGGTGAACGAGGACGACGCTCGCGACACGGTCTCACCGTCGCTCGTTCCGGGCCTGGCGGCACCAGCGGTGGGGTTCCTCGAGCTCTTCTACGACCTCGTGTTCGTGGCCGCCACCATGGTGCTGTCGAACACCTTCTCGAAGCAGCTCACGCTGGAGTCGGCCCTCACCACGGCTCTCGTGTTCACGTTGTTGTGGCTGCTCTGGCTCCACACCACCACCCTGGCCAACGTGGAGCGCACCGACGACTTCTCGCACCGGGCGCTCGTGTTGGTGCAGATGTTCCTCATCACGTTGACGGTCGTGGCTTTCGCCAACAAGGAGACCTCCGACAACGACTTCCTCGGTCTCAGCTATGCCCTGGCCGTCTTGGTGGTGGCGGTGATGCACCACCGGGCGCCGCGCCGCCAACCGTCGCTTCGAGCCTGGGCCATGGGTCGGCGCAACCGTCTGCTGCTCGTCGCCGCGTTGGTGCTGGCCACGACTTGGATGCCCGACCGCTACGACGATGTGGCCTTCGTGCTGGCGATCGTCCTGCTCGTCGCCCCATCGGCGCTGGGGAGCGGCCGTCGCGTTCCGCTCCCGTCCGTCGACGTGCACCACCTCGTGGAGCGGGCGGCGCTGCTCACGCTCATCATGTGCGGAGAGGCGTTCGTGAAGGTGAGCCTGGTGGCATCGCAGGGCACCATCGAGTGGACCGACGTTCTCGCCATGGTCGTCGAGTTCGTCGGGGTGTTCGCAGTGTTCTTCATGTACTTCGACGACATCCCCAGAGCCGGGGTGCGATCCGGAATGGCGAGGGCCGAGATGTGGGCCCTGGCCCACCTGCCGTTGCAGATCGGCATCGTGGCGGTCGCGGTGGGTATCTCGAAGTTCATCCAGGTCGGCCAGCACGAGGTGCACGACGAGGTGAGCATCATCATGGGGGTGGGGTTCGGACTGGTGTACGGAGGTCTCGCCCTGCTCGGTGTGCTGGGCCAGCGCACCCCCGTCCGACCCCTCACCGTCCTTCGTCTCGCCTCGTTGGCGGTCACCATCGTCGTGACCGTGGTCTCTTGGAGCGTGGGCTGGTTCACGCCGGCGCAGATGCTGATGGGGCTGGCCGGGCTCGCTGTCGTCCACGCCGCCCTGGCCAACCGGCTTCTGCGGTCGACCACCGTGCCGGCCGGGCACTGAGCGCTCCGGCGCGGGCGACGCTGTAGGTTCGCCGCGTCGAGTCGAGGAGGACCGGGTGAACTGTGAAGTCGTGGCCGTGGGCACCGAACTGCTGCTCGGTCAGATCGTCGACACCAACTCGTCGTGGATCGGCGAGCAACTCGCCCTGGCCGGCATCGACAGCTACGTGCAGACCAAGGTCGGCGACAACCGGGACCGCATCGCCGCCGCCCTGCGCACCGCCCTCGAGCGCAGCGACGCGGTGATCGTGTGCGGCGGCCTCGGCCCCACCCAGGACGACATCACCCGCGACGTGATCGCCGAGGTGATGGGGGTGGCCCTTGTCGAGGACCCCGAGGTGGTGGAGCGGCTGCACGCCATGTTCGGGGGGCGCGAGCGGGAGATGCCGGCCAACAACCTCCGCCAGGCCCTGGTGCCCGAAGGCGCCACCCGCATCGCCCAGCAGCCCGGCACCGCCCCGGGGCTCGTCTGCCCCGTGGGCGCCAAGGTGGTGTTCGCGGTGCCCGGCGTTCCCTACGAGATGAAGGAGATGGTCGCGGGCACGGTCATCCCCGAACTGCGGCGGCGGGCGGGCGACACGTCCACGCTGCGCAGCCGCACCTTGCGCACGTGGGGCCACTCCGAGTCGGGTATCGCCGAGATGCTCGCCGACCGCATCGACGAGCTCGACCAGCAGGGCCACGCCACTATCGCCTTTCTGGCCAGTGGCATCGAAGGGCTCAAGGTGCGGACCACGGCCAAGGCCCCCACCGCCGAGGCGGCCGACGAGATCCTGACCCGTGAGGTCGAGCTGATCGCCGAGGTCCTCGACGGGTACGTGTTCTCCACCGACGACGAACCGATGGAGGTCGTGGTCCTCGACCTGCTGCGGGTCGCCGGGCTCACCCTCGGGGTGGCCGAGTCGGTGACCGGAGGGCTGGTCACCGCCCGACTGACGGGTGTGCCCGGGGCCAGCTCGGTGCTGAGAGGCGGCGTGACCTCCTACGCCCGCGAGGTGAAGTTCGACCTGCTCGACGTGCCCGCGGGCCCGGTGGTGTCCGATGACGCCGCCGCGGCGATGGCCGAGGCAGCCTGCCGGGTGCTCGGTGCCGACGTGGGTCTGGCCACCACGGGGGTGGCCGGCCCGGACTCGCAGGAGGGTGTGGCTCCCGGCACGGTGTTCATCGCCAGCCACCTCGACGGGGTGACCGAGACGGCGATGCTGCGCCTCCCGGGAGGACGTGACCAGATCCGACAGTTCACGGTGATCTCACTGCTCGACCATCTGCGCCGCCGCTTGTTGGCCCGCGAAAACGGGGGCCCGGCGGGGGCGTGATCGGTCAGGTGGAGGCGTCGTCACCGGCCGCGTCGAGGCGCAGCGAGGCGGAGTTCATGCAGTAGCGCAACCCGCTCGGTGCCGGTCCGTCGTCGAAGACGTGGCCGAGGTGGGCACCGCAGGTGGCGCACACGGCTTCGGTGCGCACCATGCCCGCGGTGCGGTCGACGTGGGTGGTGACCGCCCCCTCGTCGACGGCGGTCCAGAAGCTGGGCCAACCGGTACCCGAGTCGAACTTGGTGTCGGAGGCGAACAGGGCGGTGTCGCACACCACGCAGCGGTACACGCCCTCGTCCTTGGTGTCCCAGTACGTGCCGCTGAAGGCCCGTTCGGTGCCGGCCTGCTGGGTGACCTGGTACTGCACGGGGGTGAGGCGCTCGCGCAACATGGCCTCGCGCTCGGTGGGATCGGTGGGCAGGATCTGGCTCATCGGGGCCTCCTGGGGCGTGGGTGGGGGCGGTGGACGCTTCGAGGGCCAACGATACCAACGCCCACTTCTGCGCCCCTCGGTACCGGCGGTTCGTTTCGCGTCTCGTGAGGGTCCTTGCCTCGAACGGTTGTTCGTACTTACACTGCTGTCGTTCCCGCCGGGTCCCGTCGTACGGCCGGTACTGTCCCACCCCCTTCGTAGGGTCCTCACATCGCCGAGCACCTCGCCCGGCCGCACCGCACGACACCGGGTCCCCATCCGGTTCCCACAGACACGGCGCCCAGCGCCACGAGATTTCAGGAGGCAACGGTGGAGCGAGACAAGGCACTCGATATGGCTCTCGGTCAGATCGAGAAGCAGTTCGGCAAGGGCTCGGTCATGAAGATGGGCGAGAAGAGCAACATGAAGGTCGAGACCATCTCGACCGGTGCACTGGCCCTCGACCTGGCCCTCGGGGTCGGTGGTCTGCCCCGCGGCCGGGTCGTCGAGATCTACGGGCCCGAGGCCTCGGGCAAGTCCACGTTGGCCATGCACGTGGTGGCGGAGGCCCAGCGCAACGGTGGCATCTGCGCCTACGTCGATGCCGAGCACGCCATGGACCCCGCCTACGCCAAGAACATCGGGGTCGACATCGACGAGTTGCTCATCTCCCAGCCCGACACCGGTGAACAGGCCCTCGAGATCACCGACATGCTCGTGCGCTCCGGCGCCCTCGACGTGATCGTCATCGACTCGGTCGCTGCGCTCACGCCCCGGGCCGAGATCGAGGGCGAGATGGGCGACAGCCACGTCGGGCTCCAGGCCCGCCTCATGAGCCAGGCGTTGCGCAAGCTCACCGCCAACCTCAACAAGTCCAACACCGTGTGCGTCTTCATCAACCAGCTGCGCGAGAAGATCGGCGTGATGTTCGGCAGCCCCGAGACCACCCCCGGCGGTCGGGCGCTCAAGTTCTACTCCTCGGTCCGTCTCGACATTCGCCGCATCGAGGCCATCAAGGACGGTGTCGAGGTCGTCGGCAACCGCACCCGGGTCAAGGTGGTCAAGAACAAGGTCGCCCCGCCGTTCAAGCAGTGCGAGTTCGACATCATGTACGGCAAGGGCATCAGCCGTGAGGGTTCGCTGCTCGACATTGGCGTCGATACCGGCATCGTGAAGAAGTCGGGCGCTTGGTACACCTACGAGGGTGAGCAGCTCGGGCAGGGCCGCGAGAACTCCAAGGTGTTCCTCACCCAGAACCCCGAGATCATGGTGGAGATCTCCGATCGCATCATGTCCACGGTGGTCGGCGTGGTCGACGAGGGCGAAGACGACGACGTCATGTCCGAGCTCGACGACCTCCCCATCAGCCTCGACGACTGAGCCGGCCGAGCGGCCCCGCCCCAGCTCTTTCGGGTCGGGTCGGGGCACCCCGGTACCCTGGGCGTTCGTGACCGAGCGCCGCACCTATGCCATCCGCACTTTCGGGTGCCAGATGAACGAGCACGACTCCGAGCGCATCGCCGGGTTGCTCGAGGCTGACGGTCTCACTCTGGCGGCCTCGCCCGACGATGCCGATGTCGTCGTGCTCAACACGTGCTGCATCCGTGAGAACGCCGACAACAAGCTCTACGGCACCCTTGGTCACCTCAAGTCGGCCAAAGCCGCCCGCCCCGGCATGGAGATCATCGTCAGCGGTTGCCTGGCCCAGAAGGACCGCGACCTCGTCCAGCGCAAGGCCGGTCACGTCGACGTCGTGGTGGGCACCCACAACGTGCATCGCACCGTGGAGTTGCTCCACGCATCGCGAGCTTCGGGGCCGGTCACCGAGATCTGGGACGAAGCGCTCGACGAGGCCGAAGCCTGGCCCTCGGCGTTGCCCGTACGCCGTGACGTCGACCATTCGGCGTGGGTCACGATCCAGATCGGCTGCGACAACAACTGCGCCTTCTGCATCGTTCCGGCGGTGCGTGGACGCGAGATCAGCCGGCCCTTCGCCGAGTTGGTGGCCGAGGTCGAGCGCCTGGCCGCCGACGGTGTCATCGAGGTCACGCTCCTCGGCCAGAACGTGAACTCCTACGGCCGCGACCTCACCACCTCGCTTCGCTCCGAGTCGGCGTCGGTGCTCGACGCGACCCGAGCCGGGCCCGTCTGGGCGGCCGATGCGGCCCGCCGGCCCCGACCGTTGTTCGCCGACCTCCTCGGGGCCGTTGCCGCCGTCGACGGCATCGGCCGGGTGCGTTTCACCTCGCCGCACCCGAAGGACCTTCGGCCCGAGACCATCGCCGCGATGGCCGACCATCCCGAGGTGTGCCCTCATCTCCACCTTCCGCTGCAGTCCGGCAGCGATCGCGTGCTGGCGGCGATGCACCGCGGTTACACCGCTGATCGCTATCTCGCCCGCCTGGCCGCCGCCCGCCTGGCCATCGACGACCTCGCCGTCACCACCGACATCATCGTCGGCTTCCCCGGCGAGACCGATGCCGACTTCTCCGCCACCCTCGAGGTGGCGGCCGAGGCCGAGTACGACTCGGCCTACACCTTCATCTATTCACCCCGGGCCGGCACCGAGGCCGCTGAGCTCACCGAACAGTTCGTGGCTCCCGAAGTCGTGGCCGAGCGGTTCGAGCGGCTCAGAGTGGTGGTCGAACGCTCGGCGCTGGCCCGCCACCTCGCCCGCATCGGTCGGGTCGAAGAGGTCGTCGTCGAGGGCCCGAGCAAGCGTGACCCATCGGTGCTCACCGGCCGCACCGCTCAGAACAAGTTGGCCCACTTCGCCAGCTCGGTGCCCCTCCGGCCCGGAACCCTGGCCACGGTCCGCGTCGTCGGTGCCGGGCCCCACTTCCTGCGCGCCGAGCTCGCCGAGGTGCTCGCCGGCCCCCGTCACCGCACCCGCATCCCGGTGGTTGCGGGCTGACCCGTGGTGGAGCCGGCCCCTGAAGGGTTCCGGCCCGGTACCCGTCACGTTGCCCTCGTGGGCCCAACTGCCTCGGGCAAGTCGGCGCTGGCTCTGGCGGTGGCCCGGCGTCACCCCGAGGTGGAGATCGTCTCGGTCGACTCGATGCAGGTGTACCGGGGCATGGACATCGGCACGGCCAAGCCCACCCTGGCCGAACAGGCCGAGGTGGCCCATCACCTCATCGATCTCGTCGACCCCGACGCCGACTACACGGTGTCGCGGTTCCAGACCGACGCCCTGGCCGCGCTGGCCGACATCGAGGGCCGGGGCCGCAGGGCCCTGCTGGTGGGGGGCACCGGTCTCTACCTGCGGGCCGTCGTCGACGATCTCGTCATCCCCGGTCAGTACCCCGAGGTGCGGACCCAACTCGACGCCGATCCCGACACCTCGACGCTCTTCGCCCGCTTGGCCGGTCTCGACCCCTTGGCGGCTTCGAGGATGGAACCCACCAACCGGCGCCGGGTCGTGCGCGCCCTCGAGGTGACGCTGGGTAGTGGACGACCCTTCTCGTCCTTCGGCCCCGGGCTCGACGCCCATCCGCCCTCTCCGTTCCCGCTGATGGGCCTGCGTCTGCCCCGCCCGGTGCTCGACGCCCGGATCGAACGGCGTTACGCCGACCAGATCGGCCAGGGGTTCGTCGACGAGGTGCGACGGCTGGCCGAGCGCCCGGCCGGTTTCTCCCGCACGGCCCGGCAGGCCCTGGGCTACGCCGAGCTGCTCGACCACGTCGCCGGCCGGATCACCCTCGATGACGCCCTGACCGTCGCCGGGGCCCGCACCCGTCGTTTCGCCCGCCGCCAGCAGCGCTGGTTCGGTCGCGACCCACGTATCACCTGGCTCGACCTGGATGAGGCCGCAGACCCGAAGACCACCGATCGGCCCGACGGGCAGACCGACGCGACGGACTTCGAGAAGTCGGTGGTGGTATTCGACCAGATGCTGGGAGACTGACGCCGTATGCAGCTCTCCAAGCACCACGGCCTCGGGAACGACTTCCTCGTCGTCCTCGAGGAGGTGAACGGTCCGGTGACCGTCGACGCCGACCTCGTCCGTTCGCTGTGCGAGAGGCGCCGGGGGATAGGAGCCGATGGCCTGATCCTCGGTTCGCGCGCCACCGTCGCGGCTGCGGGTCCGGACCGGAGCGCCGTCGACGTGGTGATGACGCTCTGGAACGCCGATGGCAGCCGGGCCGAGATGAGCGGCAACGGCATCCGGTGCCTCGGCCAGGCCCTGGCCCTGGCGCGCGACGAGCATCAGGCGAGCTACCTCGTGGCCACCGACGGGGGACTGCGTCAGCTGAGCGTGCGCGACGACGCCGAGCATCGGCGAGCCATGGTCAGTGTGTCGATGGGCCCGGTCGGGGCGGGCCCCGCCGTTCCCGACGTGGTGGTGGCCCGGCTGGGCGCCCGCCGTCATGCCACCGCAGAGATGGGCAACCCGCATCTGGTCGTCGAGGTCGACGAGCGCGACGAGCTCGACGCGGTGGACCTGGTTCAGGAGGGCTCGTGGCTCGAGCAGCAGTTCCCTTCGGGCGTGAACGTGGAGTTCATCACCGCCAACGGCGCGGCCGACACTCTCGCCCTGCGTGTGTGGGAGCGAGGGGCCGGGGTCACCCAGGCCTGCGGGACCGGGGCGGTGGCCGCCGCGCACCTGGCCCATGAGTGGGGGCTGGTGGGCACCGAGGTACGCGTCGACATGCCCGGCGGGTGGGCCGACGTCGTGCTCGGTGGTCCCGAGCCGATCCTGATCGGCCCGAGCCAGCACATTGCCACGATCGAGCGACCCGATGCCTGACCCTGCACCGCCCGACGCCAGCGAGCTCGACGCCGATCCGCTGGCGCCGCTCGACACCGCGCCCGTCGGGAGCCACCGCGGTGCCTTCGGCGACTTCGGCGGAACGTCGTCGGGCCTCATCGACCGGGCCTTCCGCGAGCAGATCGTGCTGGTGGGGGTCACTCGTCCCCCGGCGACGGAGGACGACACCGAGCGTCACCTCGACGAGCTGGCTCTTCTGGTCGATACCGCCGGGGCCGATGCCGTGGCAAGAGTCGGGCAACGCCGCGCTCACCCCGACCCCGCCACCTTCATCGGGACGGGCAAGGTCGAGGAGCTGCGGGGGCTGTGCGAGCAGCTCGATGCCGACACCGTGGTCTTCGACGACGAGCTGAGTCCGGCTCAGCAGCGCAACCTCGAGAAGGCCCTGGGTCGCACCGCCATCGACCGCACCGCGGTGATCCTCGACATCTTCGGGCAGAACGCCCACAGCCAGGAGGGCAAGGCTCAGGTCGAGCTGGCCCAGATCCGGTACCGGCTGCCCCGCCTGCGGGGTCGCGGCAAGCAACTCTCCCAGCAGCGAGGCGGCATCGGCGCCCGCCAGGGTGGGGGCGAGACGCAGCTCGAGATCGACCGGCGCCGACTCGTGCGCCGCATGCACAAGCTCGAAGCCGAGTTGCGGGGGGTGTCTCGTGTCCGCCGCACGCAGGCCAAGGCCCGGCAGCGTTCGCGCCTGCACACCGTGGCCATCGTGGGATACACCAACGCCGGCAAGTCGACCTTGCTGAACCGGCTGACCGACGCGGGCGTGCTGGTGGAGGATCGGCTCTTCGCCACCCTCGACGCCACCACCCGCCGTCTGCAGCTCCCCGGTGGGGAAGCGGTCCTCGTCACCGACACCGTCGGCTTCATCACGAAGTTGCCTCATCAGTTGGTGGAGGCCTTCAAGTCGACCCTCGAGATCGTCGTCGAGGCCGATCTGCTGGTCCACGTCGTCGACGGTTCGGCCGCCGACCCCGACGAACACATCGATGCGGTCAACGCCGTGCTCGACGAGATCGGGGCCGGTCGGGTTCCCCAGCTGTTGGTGGCCAACAAGCGCGACCTCGACCCGTCTGCGGCCGATCACCTGGTGGGTCTGCGGCCCGGGGCGGTGGCGATCAGTGCCGCAACCGGCGACGGCGTCGATCTCCTCCTGCGCACCATCGGCGACCGCCTCCGAGGTCTGTCCTCCGTCGTGGAGTTGCGGGTGCCCTTCGACCGGGGCGACGTGCTGGCTTCCTTGCACCGCGAGGGCGAGGTGCTCGAGACCACCTCCGACGGCAACGGCATGCGGGTGCGGGCCCGGCTCGACCGGGCTGGCGCCCATCGGCTCCACGAGTTCGTGGTGGATCCGGTGCTGATCGACGAGACCTCCCGACGATGAACGGGGTCTCCCCGGGTTTCGTGCCCCCGCCCTACCCGTATGACCGGCTCGCCGAGCTCGAGCCGTTGGCGGCTCGGCACGAGGGCGGTGTGGTGGACCTGTCGATCGGCACGCCCTGTGATCCACCACCGCCGATCGTGATCGAGGCGTTGTGCGATTCCGGGGCCGAGCGGGGCTACCCGGCGTCGGTGGGCACCCCGGCCTACCGCGCCGCCGCCACGGGATGGCTCGAACGCCGCCTCGGTGTCTCCATGGCCCCGTCCGAGGTGGCGGCGTGCGTCGGCACCAAGGAGTTCGTCGCCGGTGTGCCCCATTGGCTGCGCCTGCGCGACCCGTCCCGCGACACCGTTCTGTATCCGGCCATCAGTTACCCGAGCTACGCCATGGGGGCCACCTTGGCCGGCGCGCGTGCCGTACCGGTTCCGGTGGGCCGGGGCGGGACGCTCGACCTCGAGGCCATCGACCCCGCCGACGCCCCCCGGGCGCTGTGCCTCTGGGTCAACACGCCGGGCAACCCGACGGGCGCACTCGGCGACCTGGCGGCTGAGGCGGCGTGGGGTCGGGCCCACGGCGTGCCCGTCTTCAGCGACGAGTGCTATGTGGAGTTCACCTGGACCGGCGCCCGTCACACCATCCTGGAGCACGGCACCGATGGTGTGGTGGCCGTGCACTCCCTGTCGAAGCGCTCGAACCTGGCCGGGGCCCGGGCCGGTTTCTACGCCGGTGACGCCGAACTCGTCCACTACCTGTCCGAGGTGCGCAAGCACGCCGGCTTCATGGTGCCAGGGCCGGTGCAGGCCGCCGCCGCCGCCGCCTGGAACGATGACCTCCACGTCGAGCAGCAGCGCCAGCGCTACCGAGCCCGCCTCGAGTACATGGCCCAGATCCTGACCGCTCGCGGCATCCCTGCGGCGGTGCCCGACGGAGCGTTCTACCTGTGGGTGGCGGCGCCCAACGGCGACGCGTGGGGTCTGGCCCGCCTCCTTGCGTCCGAGGGCGGGGCGCTCGTGAGCCCGGGCGAGTTCTACGGCGCCGATGGCTCCGGTTTCGTGCGGTTGGCCGTGGTGCAGCCCGACGAGCGCCTCGCCCTCGTGGCCCGGCGCCTGGGCGTCTGAGCGGGCGGGGCGCTCGGGATTTCCCTCATCCCCGGCGGTCATGGGCAATGCAGATCGACAGTCCCGTGCACACACCGTCACCCCCGAAGCTACCCAAGGCCGGCTTCTGGGCCGCCCTCGTCATCTTCCTGGTGTCCGCCATCGTCGGCATCGTGATGATCGTGGTGTCGGTCGGCTCCATCGCCAATACGATCAACGACTTCGCCGAGATCGGTGTCCCCCAGAGCGCCCAGGTGCAGCTGAGTTCGGGCGAGTACTGGGTCTTCGAAGGCACGACTCTGAACTCGCTCGCGGCCGGCTTGGTGGACGTCACCGTCACCGACCCCAATGGTTCGTCTCTCAACCTGAGCTCCGACTTCAATCAGTACAACGCCAGCTCCAGTGGCCAGCAGTTCACCTCCCTCGGCAAGCTCAACGTGCCGTCGGCCGGCGTCTACACCTTCGAGACCGAGGGCCCGTCCGGTACGACCGTCCGGGTCGGGCCCGCCCCCGGCCGCACCTCCGGTCGTGCCTCCACCGGCTCCGGTCGCCCCCGCACCGGGCGCACCGCCACCGGCTCCGGTTGTGCCGCCGCCCGCGCCCCCTGCTCCTGCGCCGCCCCCTCCCGCTCCTGCGGGCCCGGCGCCGACGCCTCCTCCCACCCCGGGTCCGCCGCCGCCGCCCGGCGCGGTGCCGTCACCCCCTGCCACCTGAGCGAGCCCAAGGCCAGACCACTCGAGGGCGCCCGGTAGCGTGGGGCCTCATGGCCGACCTCTCCGCAACCATCGACGAGCTCTGGGAACGACGCCTCGAGCTCGCGTCCGACGACCGCGACGCCAATGACGCCATCGGGCAGGCTATCGGCCTGCTCGACCGGGGTGAGGTCCGGGTGGCCGAGCTGGGTGATGACGGCGAGCCGATCGTCCATCAGTGGCTCAAGCACGCCATCCTGTTGTACTTCCGGCAGTCGCAGATGGCCACGACCGAGCTCGGTCCGTTCGAGTTCGCCGACAAGATCCCCCTCAAGACCGACTACGCCGCCGCCGGAGTGCGGGTGGTCCCCGGGGCCTCGGCGCGGTACGGGTCGTTCCTCGACCGCGGGGTGGTGCTGATGCCGAGCTACACCAACATCGGCGCCCGAGTCGGGGCCAACACCATGGTCGACACGTGGGCGACCGTCGGGTCCTGCGCCCAGATCGGGGCCAACGTGCATCTGTCCGGCGGGGTGGGCATCGGTGGGGTCCTCGAACCCCCGCAGGCGGCGCCGGTCATCGTGGGCGACGACTGCCTGATCGGAAGTCGCTGCATCGTGGCCGAGGGTGCGCGCGTGGGCAACGGAGCGGTCCTCGGGGCCGGCTGCATCCTCACCGCTTCCATCCCGGTGATCGACGCCCAGACTGGTGAGGAACTCAGCCGGGGGGTGGTGCCGCCGTGGTGCGTCGCCGTGTCGGCCACCCGACCCCGCTCCTTCCCCGGCGGCGACTTCGGGTTGCCCTGTGTGCTCGTGCTCAAGCGCCTGTCCGAGGGTGAACGCCACGACAAGGCCGCCCTCAACGACGTGCTGCGCCTCCACGGTGCGGCCACCTGACGATGACCTCCTCCACCGCCGGGGTCGACCTCCTGGCCCTCACCGCCGAGTTGGTCGACGTGGCGTCGCCGTCACGTCACGAGGCTGCGCTGGTGGATCTGATCGAGACCCGACTGCGCACGGCACCGCACCTCGAGGTGACCCGGGTGGGCGACAACGTCGTGGCCCGCACCCGCCTCGGCCGCCCGTGGCGGTTGGTGTTCGGTGGTCACACCGACACGGTGCCCGCCGACGGCAACGATCGGGCCCGGATGAACGGCGACCGTCTTCACGGGCTGGGGTCGGCCGACATGAAGGGCGGCCTGGCGGTGATGCTGCGCCTGGCGCTCGAGGTGGCCGAGCCTACGGTCGACTGCACCTACGTCTTCTACGCCCGCGAGGAGGTTCGCGCCGCCGAGAGCGGGCTGGGTGAGCTCTTCGCCACCCGCCCCGACCTGCTCGAAGGCGATGCCGTGCTGCTCGGCGAGCCCACGTCGGGCGCGCTGGAGGCCGGCTGTCAGGGAACGATGCGGCTGCGGGTCGTGCTCACCGGCGCTCGGGCCCACACCGCCCGCCCCTGGATGGGGCGCAACGCCGTGCACCGCTTGGCTGGGCTGTTGGGAGCGCTCGACGCCTATCAGGAGCGGCGCCCGGTGATCGATGGCTGTGAGTTCCGCGAGGCCCTGCTGGCGGTCTCGGTCGAAGGTGGTGTCGCCGGCAACGTGGTTCCCGACGAGGCGGTGCTGGTGCTCAACCACCGGTTCGCCCCCGATCGCACCCCGGCCGAGGCCGAGTCCCACGTGCGCGACGTCCTGTCGCCGTGGCTCGAGCCCGGCGACAGGATCGACGTCACCGAGTCGGTGGCCGGCGCAGCCCCGTCGCACACCCACCCGCTCATCGCCACTCTGGTGGCGCGCCACGCTCTCGAGGTGCGGGCCAAGTTGGGGTGGACCGATGTGGCCCGATTCGCCGAGCGGGGGGTGCCCGCCGCCAACTTCGGCCCCGGGGATGCCTTCGTGGCGCACACTCGCGACGAGTACCTCGACCGCGCTCACCTCGAGGCCGTGTGGCAGGCCTCCCTCGATCTGGTGACGGGCGGACCCGACGCCTCGAGGGTCGAGACCGACACCTCCTGAGTCGGCCGTCTAGTGTGATCTCCCTTCGTAGGAAACGTTCTTCCTTCATGAACAGGAGACACTGATGGCCTTCGCGATCGGCACCGCCGCCCCTGACTTCTCGCTGAAGGATCCACAGGGCGAATTCGTCACGCTGTCGTCGTTCGAGGGTGACACCGCCGTGGCCGTGGTGTTCTTCCCATTCTCCTTCTCGGGGATCTGTGAGGGGGAACTGTGTGCGATCCGCGACGACTATGCCGCGTTCACCGAGGCCGGTGTCCAGGTGCTGGCCGTGTCGTGTGACTCCCGCCAGGTCCAGGGCAAGTGGACCGAGCTGATGGGCTACGGGTTCCCGGTGCTGTCGGACCACTGGCCCCACGGTGAGGCGGCCAAGGCCTTCGGCGTGTTCAACGACGTCGCCGGGTGCGCCAATCGGGCCACGTTCCTGATCGATGGGGAGGGCAAGGTGGTCGATGCCTTCGAGAGCCCCGGACTGGGCACCGCCCGGCCCGCCGATCGCTACCGTGAGGCCATCGCCAAGCTCTGAGCGGTGCCCGGGGGGGACGAGCTACAGCTTGCGCATCACCGTGACGACCCGGCCGTAGATGGCGACCTCGGACGGGTCGAACTCCATGGGCCCGAGCTTCGGGTTGGCCGGGACCAGGACCACCTTGTCGCCCTTGCGGGTGAAGGTCTTCACGGTGGCTTCGTCGCCGGGGATGCCGGCGACGACGATGTCGCCCTTCTCGGCGGTCTCTTGGGCGCGGGCGACGATGAAGTCCCCGTCGAGGATGCCGGCGTCGATCATGGATTCGCCCCGGACACGGAGCATGAACAGCTCACCGTCTCCGCAGAAGTCGGCGGGGAGCGGCAGGATCTCCTCGACGTTCTCCTCGGCCAGGACGTCGGTTCCGGCGGCCACGTCGCCGACGAGGGGCACGTGGCGGACCGGCCGGCGTTCCATGGAAGCGCCCGAGTTGGGGTCGTAGCGCACCTCCATGGCGCGGGGCTTGGTGGGGTCGCGGCGCAGGTAGCCGAGGCGTTGCAGGCTGTTGAGCTGGGAGTGCACGCTCGACGGCGAGGTGAGCCCGACGGCCTCACCGATCTCACGGACCGACGGGGGATAGCCCCGCTCGGTCATGTGGGCTTCGATCATGTCGAGGATCTGCTGCTGGCGCTTGGTGAGGCGGTCGGTGGTCATGGTGTCCTCCACGGAAGTCGGGGTGGGTCGGTGGGCCGGGCGGGCCTGGGCCGACACCTCTCGGGTCCCGGCGAACGCTCGTTCGTCAACGGTAGCGCGGCCGACGAATGTGGTCAAACACCTGTTCGAGATCCGCTTGACGGCGAACAGTTGTTCGTGCTTGAGTGGGCACCGTAGCGAACAGCCGTTCGCCGGGGGTGGATCCCGGCTCCACGTCCACCCGAAATCGCTCCGCTGCCGGGCATCCGCCGGGCACTGTCCCACCCCCTGAGGAGACTCGCTCCCATGGCCGCAGTCATTGTTCCCGAATCCCTTTCCGCTCCGTGGCACCGACCTGAGGTCGTCCGCCCCCGTCTCCGGGTCATCCCCGGTGGCGCCAGTGCGGCTCGGGCCCGTCGCCGTCACGAGCGGAGCCTTCGCCTGCCCGTCGTGCTCGCCGGCGTTGCTTTGGCGCTGCTCGTCGCCCTCGCCCTCGTCGGCGTGGCCCATGTCGTCGGCGCCGGCACTGCCGCCTCCGGGCCGGTGTCGTCCGCCGCATCCCCACCCCTGGTCGCCGAGCCGGCGGCCCCACCGTTGGCAGAGCCCGCCCTCACGCCGGTGGCCTCGAGCCCGGTCATCGTCCGCCCGGGCGACACGCTCTGGAGCATCGCCCGGTCGCTGCACCCGTCGGGTGACATCCGGACCCTCGTTGATCGCCTGGCCGAACGAGTGGGGGGCATCGAGCTCTCACCCGGTCAACGCATCGATGTCGCCGGCCTGCGCTGAACCGGGGCCGATCGGATGGGGGTCCGCACCCTTCGGCCGGTACTGTCGGCGCCGTGCGGTGTCCGGCGTGTTCCCACCTCGACGACAAGGTGGTGGATTCCCGCCAGACCGAGGACGGCATGTCGATCCGTCGCCGTCGTGAGTGCCTCGGGTGCAGTCAGCGCTTCACCACCTTCGAGCGTCTCGACGAGGTGGCCCTCGTGGTCGTCAAGCGCTCGGGCGACCGGGTGCTGTTCGACCGCTCCAAGATCTCCGCGGGTGTCGTGTCGGCGGCCAAGGGCCGTCCCGTCACCCTCGAGGCCATCGAGGAACTGTGTACCGACCTCGAGAACGTGGTGCGCCAAGGCGGGGGAGAGGTCACGAGTGAGCAGCTCGGGGTCTCGGTGCTCGAGCGGCTCCGGGACCTCGACCAGGTCACCTATGTGCGCTTTGCCAGCGTCTACAAGGGTTTCGACGACGCCGCCGACTTCTCCCGTGAGATCCGGCTGCTCACCAAGTCCACGGCCCCCAAGCGCCACTGAGGCCCCTGGTCGCTCAGCGGGTCGTGTACCGCAGGAACAGATAGCCGTCGTCGTCGGCGTGCACCCGGTCGAGCCGCAGCGCGGTGGGTCCCGAAGGGTCAGGTCCGTGCGCGGCGCGACCCGAGCGCCCGGCCACGAGCATGGGCGACACCGTGGTGCACCACTCGTCCACCAGCCCGGCGGCCACCAGTTGACCGTTGAGGGTCGGTCCACCCTCGCACAGCACCACCAGCGCGCCACGGGCCCGCAGTTCGGCGAGCACCATCGCCAGGTCCAGCAGGTCGGTGCTTCCCCGCACCACCTCGGCGACCGGGCTCAGCGCCTCGGCCCGGGCCGTGTCGGCCGACGTGCCGGTGAAGACGAGCGGCCGTTCCTCGGCGCCGACGAAGAGTCGTTCGGTGGGATCGAGGTCCAGCCGCGACGAGACGACGGCGAGTCGGGGGGCCGACGTCTGTCCCCGGGCGAGGCGGGCGGCGCGCACCGCGTCGCTGGGCTGGGGCGGGCCGTAGTGCTCGGCGCGCACCGTGCCCGCTCCCACCAGGATCACGTCTGGCACCGAGCGCAGGGCCCGGAACATCGTTTTGTCGCCTGGTCCCCCGAGGCCGCCCGACACCCCGGCCACGGCGGTGCCGCCGTCCACCGTGGCGATCATGTTCAGCATCACCCAGGGACGGTCGCCACGAGCCGGGCGTTCATCGCCCGCCAGTCGTGCCTGCACGTCCGCGTCGTCGATGGGCTCGGGCCACAGCTCACGCATGGACGAACCGTAGGTCGCTGGTGCCGGCCGGTTCTGCGGTCCCCGCTCCCCGGTCATCCCCTGGCATGTGGATACCGGCACCCGTCATCCACCGATAATTCACAGAGTTGTTCCCCTTACGGTCCACAGGGCGTCTTCTCTAGGGTTGGAAGCCGTGGGTACAGGGCTGCGATGCGAACGACGGACGGTGGCTGGCGTCTTGACATCCGTGTCGGAAAGGACGACGCCTTGAGTGAGTCCCAGGGGGATCCGCTCTACCTGACGTTCGCGTCGCAGCCCCACCTTCACCGCTGGCGCCGTCGTTGTGCGCCGGCCTCGTCACCGCGGTTGGCGCCAGGCGGGAAGGAATCTCGCCCAAACCATTGACAGCGGCGTAATTACTCTGGTGTAATCCTTCGACATCTTGTGGTTCCCGGAGTGTGGGGGGTATGTGAACCACAAGATCTTGTGTTGTACCGAGAGCAGCACCGAGAGCAGCACCGAGAGCAGCACCGTACCCAGAACAGCAGCGGCGGGGGCTCGGAAGGGCTCGTCAGCCATTCACCGACTTGCGGAGCGGGCCTCACCGGTCGCCCCACTCACCCAGCAGCACCCCACACCGCTTCACCGCATCCTCTCGCAGCACCCCGCCCGCAGCACCCCGCCCAGAAGGAGCAGCAATGGCCATCGCACCAGAGCAGGCCGGCATCGGCATCCGCCGCCGTTTCACCGACGAGGGCACCCACCCTTACGACATGGTCGAGTGGGAGCGCCGCGACGCGCGGATCTCCAACTGGAAGACCGGTGAGATCGCCTTCGAGCAGCTCGGGGTCGAGTTCCCCGTGGGTTGGTCGCTCAACGCCACCAACATCGTCACCCAGAAGTACTTCCGGGGCACCGTGGGTACCCCGGAGCGGGAGTGGTCGCTCAAGCAGGTGGCCGACCGGGTGGTCGACACCATCACCGCCTGGGGCGTGAAGGACGGCTACTTCGTCGACGACGCCGAGGCCGAGGCGTTCTCCGACGAGCTGAAGTACCTGATCATCACCCAGCGGGCCGCCTTCAATTCGCCGGTGTGGTTCAACATCGGGGTCAAGGGAGTGCCCCAGCAGGCGTCGGCCTGCTTCATCCTCGCCGTCGACGACACCATGGACTCCATCCTCAACTGGTACGTCGAGGAGGGCACGATCTTCAAGGGCGGGTCGGGCGCCGGCATCAACCTCAGCCGTATCCGCTCCTCCAAGGAGCTGCTCAAGGGTGGCGGCACGGCGTCGGGTCCGGTCAGCTTCATGCGCGGTGCCGACGCCTCGGCCGGCACGATCAAGAGCGGCGGCAAGACCCGGCGCGCCGCCAAGATGGTCATCCTCGACGTCAGCCATCCCGACATCGAGGAGTTCATCTGGTGCAAGGCCCGTGAGGAGAAGAAGGCCCGGGCTCTCGAGTCCGCCGGGTTCGACATGACCCTCGACGGCTCCGACATCACCTCGATCCAGTACCAGAACGCCAACAACTCCGTGCGCGTCACCGACGACTTCATGCAGGCCGTGGTCGATGACGCCGACTGGCACCTGCGCGGGGTCATCGACGGCGAGATCATCAAGACGATCAAGGCTCGCGACCTCATGCGCCAGATCTCCCTGGCGGCATGGGAGTGCGCCGACCCGGGCATGCAGTTCGACACCACCATCAACCGCTGGCACACGGCCGCCAATACCGGGCGCATCAATGGCTCCAACCCCTGCTCGGAGTACATGCATCTCGACAACTCGGCGTGCAACCTGGCCAGTCTCAACCTGCTCACCTTCTTGTCCGAGGCGGGCGATTTCGACGTGCCCGGCTTCCGGTCCGCGGTCGAGTGCGTCTTCACCGCCCAGGAGATCCTCGTGGGCAACGCCGACTACCCCACCTCCGCCATCGGTGAGACCTCGCACCGCTTCCGCCAGCTCGGCATCGGCTACGCCAACATCGGCGCCATGCTCATGGCCCTCGGGCTGCCCTACGACTCCGACGAGGGCCGTTCGTTGGCCGCCGCGGTCACGTCGCTCATGACCGGTCACGCCTACGCCACCTCGGCCCGCACCGCCGCCCGCATGGGTCCCTTCGCCGGCTTCGCCGAGAACCAAGAGCACATGCTGCGGGTGCTCGACCAGCACCGGGCCGCCGCCGCCGAGATCGACGAGGAGCTCGTGCCCCACGAGCTGCTGTCGGCCGCCCAGCAGGCCTGGGACGATGCCTGTGAGCTGGCCGCCGAGGTCGGGGTCCGCAACTCCCAGGCATCGGTACTGGCCCCCACCGGCACCATCGGGCTGATGATGGACTGCGACACCACCGGCGTCGAGCCCGACCTCGGTCTGGTCAAGATGAAGAAGCTGGTGGGGGGCGGCACCATGACGATCGTCAACCAGACCGTGCCCCGCGCTCTGCGCCGCATGGGTTACACCCCCGCCCAGATCGACGACATCGTCGCCTACATCAACGAGAACATGTCGATCATCGGCGCCCCGCACTTCCGGGCCGAGCACCTGCCGGTGTTCGCCTGCTCGATGGGCGACAACACCATCCACTACTCGGGCCACGTCCGCATGATGGGGGCGGTGCAGCCGTTCATCTCCGGTGCCATCTCCAAGACCGTGAACCTCCCCGCGGAGGCCACGCTCGAAGAGGTCGAGCAGCTGCACCTCGACGCCTGGCGCCTCGGCATCAAGGCCGTGGCCATCTACCGCGACAACTGCAAGGTGGCCCAGCCCCTGTCGGCGTCGAAGAAGGACGACGACACCGCCGATGCCCCTGCCGATGTGCCCGTCGCCGCCACCACGGTGGTCGAGCGCATCGTCGAGAAGATCGTCTACGAGCCGGTCCGCCAGAAGCTGCCCCGCACCCGCCGCTCGAAGACCTTCGAGTTCCGGGTGGCCGACTGCAAGGGCTTCGTCACCGTCGGTGAGTACGAGAGCGGCCGCCCGGGCGAGATCTTCGTGCGGGTGTCCAAGCAGGGCTCCACCCTGGCCGGCATCATGGACGCCTTCGCCATCTCGGTCAGCCACGGGCTGCAGTACGGGGTGCCGCTGCGCAGCTTCATCGAGGCCTTCACCGGCATGCGGTTCGAGCCGGCGGGCATGACCGACGATCCCGACATCCGGATCGCCACCTCGCTGATGGACTACCTGTTCCGTCGCCTCGCCCTCGAGTACCTGTCGGTGGAGGAGCGTAACGAGCTCAACATCTTGAGCACGGCCGAGCGGATGCAACCCACGCTGCCAGGGGTCGAGGAGACCATCGTCGAGACCCGCCAGGGCTCGGAGATGCCGTCGGATCCGCCGTCCATCGAGTCGGTGTCCACCCTCATCGCCGAGACCCAGACCACCCGGATCGTGAGCGAGACCCACACCATCAGCCACGATGCGCCGATGTGCATGCAGTGCGGTGTGGCCATGCAACGCGCCGGCAGCTGCCACGCCTGCCCCAGCTGCGGCACCACCAGCGGCTGCAGCTGAGCGGAGCCGATTACAAGCAGCTGGGGTCCGCAGTTACAACTTTCTGACCAGGGAGTTTGTCCTCGGAACTGACTGAGAGCGGGCCTCCGTGGAGGCCCTCTCTCACGTTTCACATCCCGGACGGGACTGCCGACCGGCGACGGCGGGCTCGGTGCGCACGGCGGGTTCCGCGCCGGGGCTGAGGACGACGACAGCCCCCGAAGCGTGGCTTCGGGGGCTCGTTCGCTGCGTGGCTCAGGTCAGGTGGGCGTGTGGTTCCAGCGGAGCCGCAGGTTGGTGGCGACCGCTGCGGCGGCGGTGACGATGGCGACCTTGGTGGTGTGTCGGAGCTGGAACCGTCCTCGCCGGAAGCCGGCGCCGTTGTCCGACTGGAGGTGTCCGAACCACCGCTCGACAGCGGAGCGCCGGTTGTAGATGTCGGCCCAGTCGGAGCTGCCCCAGGCGGGGTACTGGTAGGTGCGTGGGTTGGCCTCAGCACCGAAGTAGGTGGTGCCGATGGTGCAGCCTTCGCCGCTGCGGTGCTTGACCCGGCAGGTGGGCGTCGTCGGGTCGGGGTTGTCGAGCGATGCGGGGACGGCTTCGCAGCGGATGCGGCCGCGGCTGGCGGGTGAGGCGACCCGCACTCGACCGGCTTCGGCGGCGGCGTGCGCCGGGAAGGCCCAGCGGGCCCGCTCGGCCATGAGGGCGGCGAACTTCTGCTTCTCGGCGAGCGTGGCGGTGACCCCGGGTCGCTGCACGTGCTGGAGGCGCTTGGGCATACCCGGCGAGTACAGCCATCCGTCGATGACGTGCGCACCCTTGAAGGTCCCGGTGCGCCCGGTGTCGTTGCCTTTCAGGTCGAAGGTGACGTGGAAGCCGGCTGAGCGGAGCAGGGCCTGGAAGCGGTCGGGCTCCTGCGAGAAGCCACGGTCGGCGACGACCCGGGTGATGGGTGAGCCGGCGTCCCGGGCGGCGGGGGCGACCTGGACCCCTGCCTCGGCGTCCTCGTCACCGGCCGACAGTAGCGTGAGACGTTCGCACACCTCGGGCCCGGTCCCGTCGCAGCGGACGGCGGCCACGGCCCCGTAGCCGTAGTACTTGTCGAGCTTGCCGTTGCCTCGGTCGATGATGCGTCCTGAGGCGTCCGGGTCGGAGGCCACTTCGCCGGCTTTGACGGGACGGCACCACCCCGAGAAGAGCGTGGTGTCTATCGCCAGCATCGTCTGGTTGGTGTCGGGCCCCGCCGAGGTGGGCACGACGACGTCGAGGACCTGCTGGATGCGCTCTGGTCGCTCTGGTCGTTCTGGTCGCTTTCGCTGGTCCAGCGGTGGAGGCGGGCCAGGGAGTAGGTCACCTGACGGTACGTCGGTGCCTTGGACAATCCGAGCGCCTTTCGCTGTGCGGCGGTGGCTCCGGCCAGCGCCTGCCATGCGCCTTTCAGGTGGCAGGGCCGTTGTGTGGCGGCCAGATAGACGAGGGCGACGAGCACCGCGTAGATCGGGACGCCAGCGGTCGGCCCTCGCCGCCCCTTCAACGAAGCTTCCAGCTCCTGGCATCCGTCGGCGGCGGCGTCGCCCCAGTCGGCGAGGATGGCGTCGAGCTCGGCGGCCCTCATCGGCCCCGCCCCTTGCGGACGACGCCGCCGAGCTCCCAGGCAAGGTGCGAGTCCTTCGTCGAGGGGGAAGGGGCGTAGTCGGTGACGAGCTCGTCGATGGCTCGAAGGGACCGGAGTCCGGCTGCGTCGAGGAGTGTCCGCAGAGGCGTGTTCGCAGCGACCTGCTCGACAAGCCACGCCTTGCGGAGCCGTCCCGGCGACACGGTGGCGGTGCTCTTGCCCCGGGCGAGGGCACGGTTCACCATCGAGCACAGCTGCCCTGGGGTCTCCCCGGCGGCGGGAGCTTCGACGTCGGCGATGAGGCAATGTCCGTTGCGGGTGGAGGCGAGGTCCTCGAGCGCCGTTGCGTAGCGGGCCAGCACCGGCACGTCTCTCGTCCGGCTCGGATGGGCGACATGGACCCAGAGCCCGGCGCCGGGTCGGCTGACGACGTCGTCGCCTCGGACCCAGCGGGCGTCTCCTCCGTCGAGCCCGGCGCCTCGGCACAGGAGGAGCACGCTGCGGGTGTGGAAGCGAGTGAGCGGGTTGCGGAACCCGTCGCACTGGTCGAGCGACTCGTCGAACTCCCAGTCCTCAACGGGCGGCAGGACCGGGTCCTTGCCGCTGGTGGTGCTCCGGGCCGGGGGGAACATCTTGGGGTGACCGACCCGGAACGAACGAAGTGAGGAGCGGACCGCCGCCCGGCTCCGGTGCGACCGGCGGCGGAGGCTGCCTTCGGTGGCAAGGTAGCGGTCGATTTCGGAGTCGGACAAAGCGATGCGAACGGTGAGCTGGTCCGGGTCATCCTCGGCGAGCCAGTGCAGGTAGTGGCCGAGGTTGGACCGGTGGTTGGAGGCGTAAGCGAAGGAGGCCCCTCGCTCACGGACTACGGCGGCGAGCAGGTGAGCGAAGAGGGGTCGGCTGAGCGCCTACAGCGTCGGGTCGGCACCGTTGGGCGACCAGCTGGTGGCACACGAGTGCCAGGGGTCGTCGGCTGGAAGGCTGGCGAGGTCAGCTGCGTCCTTTGCCATGACTGCGGTGCTGGTCTTGTCGGGCATGGCAAGACTCGTGCCGCGCGCCAATGTGACCCCACACAAGTATGTTTGTGATTATGGCGCAGAGGTCAGATCGGGTGGAACGTCCGTCCATCTACTGGGAGGCCTTTCCGCGAGGGAAGCTCTTGCAGCTAAACGACCCCTACAAGGAGGTCGGCCGGAAAGGGCGTGTGGCTGCGGCGACGCTCGGTCCCATCATCAGGAGGATCATCAAGGAGCGGGACGTGAGGGGGTGGTCGCGCCCGGAACTGGGCCGCCGTGCCGGGGTGCGCCAGCAGACGGTGTGGAACATTGAGAACGGTGAGACCTGGCCGGACTTCGTCACGCTCGCTGCCCTGTGCGACGCCTTGGAGCTCGACCTGAAGGTGGCCAAGCGCCGTGCGTAGCAGGATCGCTGGACGCAGCTGCGGTCGTTGCGCCGGCGGCGAGGCCCGAGACCCGAGCGCCTTGGTCCGATACTCACGGAAGCGCTTCGCAGGTCTGTGGCGCCCAATGCGTGATGAACCCGGTCGCGCACGGTCTGGGCTGCAAAGCTCCGATGGGGCACGCACATCAGGGGACTGCGCCCCATCTTCGAGAGGGAACGTCCAGCGATGTCAGCAACCGTTCAGCACAAGGTGGCCGTGCCGCGCCAGCGGATGCCACCGGTGTTGGTCGTGACCGGCGAGGCGGGGGTGCCGGAACGGCAGGTGAAGTCGGTCGAGCGGGTCCGGGACCTGGGGGAGGTCTTCACCCCAGCGGCCACTGTCCAAGCGATGCTGGACCTGCTGCCCGAGGCCATGTGGGAGACGCATCCGTCCCCCACGTTCCTCGAACCTGCCTGTGGCGATGGCAACTTCCTGGTGACCATCCTGGCCCGCAAGCTGGAGCGAGTGGCCGCTGCCTTCGACGCGGGGACGCTGCCGGCGGGCACGAACGCCTCGGCCTTGCAGTTCCACGCTCTAGAGTCCCTGGCTTCCATCTACGCCTTCGACATCTCCCCGGACAACGTGGTCGGCGGTACGCCCGGCCACGAGCGGGGTGCCCGCATCCGACTGCTCGATCTGCTCGGCGACTGGTTCGACGCCAGGGCGCCTCGTGCGAAGGCGGCGCAAGCTGCGCTGATGGCGGCGGCGACCTGGGTGGTGGAGCGGAACATCCAGGTGGCGAACATGCTGCTGACCGACGCCGATGGGCGTCCGAGTGGCCGCGAGCATCTGCTACTCGTCGAGTACCGCTGGGAGCCGGCGACGCTGTCGGTGACCGCGTCGGTGACGACTCTGGGTGCGGTTATGGCAGCAGCGGATGAAGCGACCAGCTCGGTGATGTCGTTGTTCGCTGCCCCTGAGCCGGAGGTGATCTGGTCCGGTCAGGCTGCGCAGATGGTGGAGGCCCCGGTTCCGATGCCCGAGAGCCGAGTTCGTCATGTCCGCAACGGCAACGGTCGGGGAGCGCCCTGATGTTGGCCCAGACGAAGAACCAGCCGGACATCTTGGAGGTGATCTCTGACCTCTCCAACGATGAGGTCTTCACCCCGCCGAAGGTGGCGAACGCCGTTCTGGACCTGTTGCCCGACGAGGTGTGGTCGAACCCAGACCTGCGTTGGCTTGACCCGGGTTGCAAGACCGGGGTGTTCCTTCGGGAGGCGGCGCGCCGGCTGCTGGTGGGCCTCGAGCCGGCCATCCCGGATGAGGACGAGCGGCTGGAGCACATCCTTCGCAACATGCTCTTCGGTGTCTCCGTCACCGAGCTCACGTCGCTGATGTCACGCCGCACCTTGTACTGCTCGAAGAACGCGTCCGGTCCCCACTCAGCCGTGCAGTTCCCCAAGAGCGCCGGACACATCTGGATGGAGCGCGTCGAGCACAGCTACGTCAAGGGACGGTGCTCGCAATGTTCTGCATCCAAGGAACAGATGGAGCGTGAAGGCCGTGACAACCATGCCTACGGGTTCATCCACACCGCGGGGCGCGCCGCAATCGACAAGGAGTTCCACATGAAGTTTGACGTCATCGTCGGGAACCCGCCGTACCAGATGGAGGCCGACGCCGCGGGTCAGAACATCGCCTCTATCTACAACCTGTTCGTGGAGCAGGCGAAAGCGCTGAACCCCCGCTACATCTCCATGATCATCCCGTCTCGATGGATGGCGGGCGGGCGCGGCTTGGACGACTTCCGTGCCGAGATGCTGGCCGACAAGCGCATCCGCAAGCTCGTCGACTACCCGGACTCAGCCGAGCTGTTTCCCACCGTCGACATCAAGGGCGGCATCTGCTATTTCCTCCGAGACCGAGACAACCCCGGCAAGTGTGAGGTGACGCACCGCCGGGGGGGAGTGGCCTATGGGCCGGTTGAGCGCGACCTCGATGAGTTCGACGTGCTCGTTCGAGACAGCCGCGCTATTTCCATCCTTGAGAAGGTGCTTCAGCACGGTGAAAAGCCGCTGTCGGACGTAGTGACCACCCGGGACCCATTCGGACCTGCGCTCACTTCGAACTTCAAGGACTACCGACTCAAGCCTCACAAGAACGACCTGCGGCTCTACATGAACCAGGGCGCCAGCAGGGGTGAGACGTGGGTGGACCCCAAACACGTCACCAGAAACCACGACCTCATCCAACGCTGGAAGGTGCTTGTCCCGAAGGCGGGTCCCGGCAACAGTGGAGGGCACGTGCTTCCTGACATGGTGCTCGGGCGGCCTGTCGTGGCGGCACCCGGCTCCGTCTGCACGCTCACCTTCCTCGCGGCGGGCCCTCTGGATTCCGAGGCAGCGTGTCTGAGCGTCGTCGCGTACCTTCAGACGCGGTTCTTCCGCTTCCTTGTATCACTCAGGAAGCCGAGCCAGGACGCTGCAAGGACCACTTACACCTGGGTGCCGCAGCAAACGTGGGACCGGGTCTGGACGGATGAGGAGCTGTACGAGAAGTACGGCATCACCGACGAGGAGCAGGCGTACATCGCGGAGATGATCCGGGAGATGCCGGCGTGACTGTGTCGCTCGCTGGGGGTGTGCGGCACCCGAAGATCTACGTCTACACGCTCGACAAGTACGCCGACACCGCCTGGAAGGGCACCCGGCAGGGCACCGGCCTGGTCAAGGTCGGCTACACGGACCGGGACGTGAGGCTGCGGATCCGCGAGCAGCTCGAAGCGGTGAAGATGCCCACCACCACTGCGTACAAGCTGTTGTTCGCCGAGTCGGCCATCACCGGCGTCGGCGAGGTCTTCACCGACAAGGTGGTCCATGCGGCTTTGGGGCTCGCGGGGGTGCATCGGGTGGCCGGCGAGTGGTTCGAATGCTCTGGTGATGAGGTTCGGACGGTAATCGACAGCATCAAGCAGGGAACGTCACCGGACTCTTTGCATCATCGTTTCTCCTTCAAGATGCGCCCCGAGCAGAAGCAGGCGGTCAAGGAGACGGCGGCCTACTTCAAGGCGCATGCCGATGCGGCGAATCCGCCGCACTTCCTGTGGAACGCCAAGATGCGCTTCGGGAAGACCTTCGCCGCCTACCAGCTCGCCAAGAAGCTTGGCTGGTCGCGGGTCTTGGTGCTGACCTACAAGCCGGCTGTCGAAGCTGCCTGGCGCACCGACTTGGCGACGCACACGGACTTCAAGGGCTGGCGCTTCCAGGGCAAGGACGGTCCCCGGCTCGACTTGGACGATACGACCCCGCTCGTGTGGTTCGCATCGTTCCAGGACGTTCTCGGCACCGACGACGAAGGAAAGCCGAAGCAGAAGAACGAGGATCTGTACCTGGTCGAGTGGGACGCCGTCATCATCGACGAGTACCACTTCGGGGCTTGGCGTGACGCAGCCAGGTCCTTGTACGTGAGCGACCCGGAGACCGGCACTGCCGGTGATGCCTCGGAGAAGAGCGCCCTCGACACCCCGGACCTTGACGAGGACTTCGTGCAGACCGTGGAGAAGGCGCTGCCGCTTGAGGTGCGCAACTTCCTGTACCTGTCGGGCACACCGTTCCGGGCGCTCACGCAGGGCGAGTTCCTTGAAGACCAGGTGTTCAACTGGACCTACAGCGACGAGCAGCGCGAGAAGAAGACGTGGGAGAAGCCGGAGGCGAACCCCTACGCGGCACTGCCGCGGATGCACCTTCTCGTCTACGAGATGCCTGACAAGCTCCGAGAGGTCGCACTCAACAACCGCTCCGAGTTCTCCCTGACCGAGTTCTTCCGCACCGAACGCGACGCCGGGGTGCCCCGGTTCCTGCACGCCGGAGAGGTGCAGAAGTGGCTTGACCTGCTCCGCGGCCAAGACATCACTGGGTTGTGGGCGAACGTGTCGAGCCTGAACCGGCCGCCGCTGCCCTACGAGGACATGAACCTCCTCCAGGCGCTGCAGCACACCGTCTGGTATCTGCCGAGCGTCGATGCCTGCATCGCAATGCGCGACCTCCTTCACGCCGGGAACAACGTGTTCTTCCGGGACTACGACGTGATCGTCGCCGCCGGCAGCGGGGCGGGGATGGGGGAGAAGGCACTACCGCCGGTGGTGACGGCCATTGGTGCGGTCCCACAGGACACGAAGAGCATCACGCTTTCTTGCGGGAAGTTGATGACCGGGGTGACGGTGCCGGCCTGGGCCGGCATCTTGATGCTGCGTGAGCTACAGAGCCCCGAGTCGTACTTCCAGGCTGCGTTCCGGGTGCAGTCCCCCTGGGTCTCCAAGATGGTGAACACCGTCGAGGGTGGCGAGGAGGTCGTGATCCACAAGGAGCACTGCTACGTCCTCGACTTCTCACCAAACCGCGCTCTGCGCCAGATCGTGGATTACGCCACCCGTCTTCGCTCCGAGGTGGCAACCGAGCGTGACGATGAGCGAGCCATCGCAGAGTTCATGGAGTTTCTCCCCGTCCTCAGCTTCGACGGCTACTCGATGTCGCACCTGCAGGCGTCGGACGTCCTCGACTACCTGACCAGAGGCATCAGCTCCTCGATGCTGGCGCGCCGCTGGAACTCCCCGGAGCTGCTGACACTCGACTTGAAGGCAATGGAGGCGCTGCTCGCCAACGAGAAGCTGCTTGACTCGCTCGAGCAGCTCGAGCTGTTCCGCAACATCACCGATGACCTCACCGCGATGATCTCGACGAACAAGGAGCTCGCCAAGAAGTCCTTGGCGAAGGACAAGCTCACCAAGGACGAGAAGGCCAAGAAGGATGATGCGGCCAAGCGTCGCGACAACTTGAAGAAGCGCCTCCAGAGGTTCCTGACCCGCATCCCCGCCTTCATGTACCTGACCGACGACCGTGAGCGGGCCGTGGTCGACATTATCAAGCAGGTTGAACCTGACCTGTTCGAGACGGTGACTGGCCTCACCCTTCCCAACTTCGACCAGCTCGTGCAGGCTCACGTCTTCAACGACCGCAAGATGGACGATGCCGTGTGGAAGTTCCGCAACTTCGAGGAACCCAGCTTGAGCTACGGCGACACCGAGGACCTCTCGCCCATCCACGGTGGGTGGAGGCTTCGTCGAGACGAGCGCTTCGCCAGCCTCATCACTGCCAGCGTGGTTGCTCCCGAGGACATCCTCACCGGCCCGAACGCAGAGACGGCTGTCGTCACCGACGACTTCGGCATCAACTATGGGGGCATCCGTTACGAGTCGCCCGACGCTGCCGCCCAGGCCGCCGACGGCAGCCCTTCAGCTGACGGTTGGACGTTCTGGCAGGCTTCAACGAGCTTCGGGGAAGGCACGCTCGACGAGCTCGCCGACCTCGCCGGCACCAGCTGAGGGACCTGGTAGCGACTACGGGATGTGAAAGCTGGTGGTCGCTCCTGTAAAGCTCCTTCTCGTTGCCGGGTCAGGGCGGCCTCTGATCTGGGCCTTCGGAAACTTGTCACCGGCTCCAGCGCCGCGAGAACCAGCAACCCCGGGGCTGCGCAACGAAGCGCGGCGACCGGGAGGTGACGACGAGGCCCGGGTCGTTCCGACCTGGGCCTCGTCGCGCCGTCGGGGCACAACCTAGGGTCTGAGGGATGGCCATCCAGGACGAGGTGCGGGCGCTGCTCGAGCGGTACTGCGCAGCGATGAACGAGCGTCGTCGCGACGACTGGCTCGATTGCTTCGCCGATGACGCCATGCAGGAGGACCCGGTCGGGGCGCCCGTGAACACCGGTCGCGACGCCCTCGCTGCTTTCTTCGACGCCAACGACACTCCCGTCACCCTCAGGGTTACCGACGAGCCGATGGTGCTGGGCCGAGAGGTGCTGGCCTTCTTCGCCGTCGAGGTCGAGATGGACGGTCGGCGCATGACCCTCCCGCGCATCGTCGACCACATCGTGCTCACCGCTGACGGCACCCGGTTCCAGTCGCTTCGGGCCTTCTTGGACTACGGCGAACTGGTGGCGGTCGAGCCCTGACCCAGTCGAGCCCCGACCCAGTGAGCCGGGGAGCTGTTCAGGGGCGGGGCCAGGCCCGGGGGCAGGCATCGGCATCGAGGGGTTCACCGTCGCGCAGAGCGGCGTGATGGGCCTTGGTGGGGCTGCCGGCCACGGTCGAGAACACCACGTCGTCGCCGGCGTAGCGCACGCTGATGGCCCGGCGCCGCCGGGAGGCGCTGGCGTTGGCGTGGGCGCCGTGGATGGTGCGGGCGTGGTGAACCGTGATGTCGCCCGGCTCGGTGTCGAAGCTCACAATCCGGGCGTCGCCCGCGGCGTCGAGGGTGTCGTAGTCGGGCACCTCGGCGCCCTCGGTGCCGGGGATGGCCATGGTGGTCACGAACAGGTTGGGCCGAAAGCGGGTGCGGTCGAGGTGGGAACCGACCACGAAGCGCACTGCCCCGCTCTCGGCGGTGACCGGGTCGAGCGGGACCCAGGTGGTGCACACCTGGTCGCCGGCGAGGTGGAAGTAGGCCATGTCCTGGTGGAACGCGGTCTTCTCCTGTGTTCCTGGCTCCTTGACGAGCAGGCTGTCCTCGTACAGGCAAACCTGTTCGCTGTCGAGGAGTCGGGCCACGATGGGTCCGAGCGGCGAGCGCAGGGCGAAATCGGCGAAGGCGGGGAGCTCGCGCCAGTGGTCGGTGCCGGCCGTGAAGTGGCCACGCGGCCGTGGAGCATCGCGGACGGCCTCGTCGATCATCCGCACTGCACCGAGGTGCGCCTCGAGGTCGTCGCCCATCTGCGACATGTCGGCAGTGGCGCTGCTGGCGAGGGCCTCCTCGACCGGTTCCACCATGGCGTCGAGCCACGCCGGGGGGATGACCTGGCGCAGGCACACGACACCGTCACGCCAGAACGTGGTCACCTCGTCGTCGGTGATCGGACGCGTCGGGGCCATGGTCAGCTCGCGTTTCATCCGAGGAGTCTGCCAGCCGGTCCGGGGTCAGGCCGACCGGTCGGGTGAAGCGTCGGCCGGGCCGTCGGTCTTCGGCGCGACGGCGCGCGCTCGGACCCGTTGCACCCCGATCTGTGAGGCACCGATGATCAGCTTGGCCACCACACCGATGAGGATGACCCCGAGCAGCATCTGGACCGTCACCACGATGCGGGCGTTCTGCGAGACCGGGGTGATGTCGCCGAACCCCACGGTCGAGAGCACCGTCATCACGAAGTAGAGGCCGTCGACCCGGTTGATGGGTTGGCTGAAGGCGGCAGGGTCGGAGGCCGTCAGCCACACGTAGCCGTAGGCGAACAGCACCACGAACAACGGCAGGATCATGGCGATGGCCTCGACGCCGCGAGCGACCGGGTGATCGGCCACCAGGATCTTCTGGATCTGGCGGACCACCGCCGCGGTGAGCAGGACCAGTCCGATGGCCAGGATGACCCCTCCTCCGGCCGCTCCGTCGGCGGAGACGGGGAGCAGGAAGTAGACGAGGAGCACGGCCGAAGAGATGGCGAAGGCTCGGAGGAGGACCGTGAGTACGAATCGGCGGGTCGGGTGGTGACTCACCGCCTCGCCGTCCTCGGCGCGAGGAGTCGGACCGAGGACGGAGGCCGCCCCGGGAGGTGTGGTCTGGGCGTCAGGTGTCGGTTCGGACGGTGGCATCGGAACGAGGATCCTCCAAGAACTCAACCGTACGCGCCGCCATCGCGATCTTGGTCGACCGGCCCATCGGCCGCTTCCCGTTACCGTGCCCGCATGTCCACGGCGCCGAGCGATCAACCGCACTCGAACCGCGACCCCGGGTCGGTGGCGCCCGTCTTCCATCTGGCGCTCGCCGCGGAGTGGGCCGATGTCGTCGCGTCGGGGCGGTCCTACGAGCGCTCCACCATCGACCAGAGCCTGGCCGAGGTGGGCTTCGTGCATCTCGCGTTCGGCCCGCAGGTGGCCGCGGTGGTGCAGCGCTACTACGCCGGGCGTACCGACGTGGTGGTGCTGGCCATCGATCCGTCGAGACTCGACGCCGAGCTGCGGGTGGAGAACACCAGTGGCGGCACCGAACTGTTCCCTCACCTCTATGGATCCCTCCCTGCCAGTGCCGTCGTCGGTGTGACCCCGCTGGCCGAGTTCCCCCTGGCCCGAGAGTGACTGGCGCGGGAGCGAGGGACCGCAGCACATCGGGCGTCACCCCGGTTCCACCAACGACCACGATCTCGGTCTCTTCCAGGTCGGCGCCGACGCCAGGCCCTCCGGAGCGGGGCGCACCACCGTCGGCCTCTACCACCTGCTCTGGGAGGTGGACACGCTGGCCGAGCTGGGTCGCCTGCGAGGGGTTCTCGGCGAGCATCACGCGCTGGTGGGGGCGTCGGATCACGTCACCACCAAGGCGCTGTACGCCCGTGACCCCGACGGCATCGAGTTCGAGGTGAGCTGGCTCCTGCCCGCCGACCTGATCAGCGACGAGATCCGCGCCGAAGGGCTGCAGACGCGTCCGCTCGACCTCGAGGCCGAGATCGTCCGTTACGGCGCCCAGACCCGCGGTGGCATCGGCGTGTCGGTCCCGCGGCCCTGAACCCCGAAGCTGGTCCAGGCGGACCGGGCCAGGCGCACCGACGGCGTGGAGGATCCCGGGCGGTGGCCAGGGGCCGGCGCGATGCTTGCACCCGATGAGTGCGACCGCCGTAGCCCCGGACCCCACCCCGACCGGGTCGCCTCGTGGTCCCACGGGGTGGCGGCGGTTGGCCGTCATCCTCATCGTGGTAGGAGCGGTGCTTTCGCCGATCGCCCTCGACGCGCTCTGGATCAAGCGCACGGTGCTCGACACCGATCGGTTCGTGGCGCAGCTCGGGCCCCTCGCCGACGACCCCGAGATCCAGGCTTTCGTCGCTGGGCGCGTGTCCGACGAGCTCATCGCCCAGGCCGACCTCGAGACCCGCCTCGGCGACGCCCTACCCGAGAATCTCCAGTTCCTCGACGGCACCCTCGGCTCGGCCGGCAACCAGCTCATCACCACCGCATCGACCGAGGTCGTGCAGAGCGAGCAGTTCTCCCGCCTGTGGCGCGAGGCCCTTCGCGTCGCCCACTCGAAGGTGGTGGCGGTGCTCACCGGCGACACGAACGTGGTGCAGGTCCGAAACGGCGTGGTGACCCTCGACCTCAGCTCGCTGCGCAACGAGGTCCGCGGCCGCATCGAGAACACGGGCCTGGCCCGATTCCTGCCCGCGGCCAGCAACCAGCCCCTCGAGATCACGCTCTATCAGTCCGACGCGTTGGCCAGTGCCCAGAACTTCGTGAAGCTGCTACGGGTGCTCGGCTTCGTGCTCCCGTTCCTGGTGATCGTGCTCTTCGGCGCCGGCATCGCCTTGGCCCTCGATCGGCGTGAGGCGGTGTTCCGGGTGGGGCTCGGCCTCACCATCGCCATGGTCGTGCACCTGGTCGTGCTGCTCTTCGGTCGCTCGGCCTATCTCGCCGCCATCGTCCCGACGCTGCCCGAGCCCGCCGCCAACTCGCTCTACGACCTGTTGGTGTACTTCCCCCGGGTCGGCACCCGCACCATGGTCCTGGTCGGAATCCTCCTGATGATCGGTGCCGCCGTCTGCGGGCCCAGCGCGCTGGCGGCCCGCACCCGGGCGGTGGTCGCCGCCGGCATCGGCCGGGCCGGCTCGGGTGTTGCTCGCGACGACGCACCGGGGCCCTTCACCAGCGTCATCAACCGCTACCGCACGGTGTTCGACATCGCCGTCCTGGTGATCGCCGCCCTGATCCTGCTGTCGTTCGACCGGGCCACGCCTGCGTCGCTGCTGCTGTTGGTGCTGCTGGCGCTGCTCGTCCTCGCCATCATCCACGTCCTGGCCGCCGCCGGGGCACCTGCGGGTGAGGGCGATGAACCCGCGCCGGGGTCAGGGTCGGGAACCGAGGACCGACCCGATCGCTGAGTCGTCGGCGGCCGGTACCGTGGTGGCCCAGCGGGATTCGTATCCGCCGAGGACCATGCGAGAAACTGGACCACCTTGACCGAGATCCGCCCCCTCACCCCGCTCTGCCCCGACGACGGGCCGTCGACCGCCGTGGTCGCGAGCGGCCCTTCGGTCGACCCGACGGCGGCCATCACCAAGGTCTTCAGCCTGTCGGTGATGATCTCGGCGGTGCGCTGCCTGCTCACCTACATCCTGTTCCCGTGGGTGCTGCCCCTGCTCGGGGTCGCCAAGGGGGTCGGGCCGGTCGTCGGCCTCACCGTCGGGCTGGTGGCCATCGGCTTCAACATCGCCAGCATCCGCCGCTTCATGCGTTCGGGGCACCGGTACCGCTACTGGATCTCGACCCTCAACGTGATCGTCATCGGCATGCTCGTCGTGCTCATCGTGCGCGACCTCGCCGAGCTGATCGGCTGACCCGACCCGACGTCGCTCGCCAGGCCCTAGGGTGCCCGACCACGCGGTGCCGAGGGGCGCCCGGGGGAGGCGACGCCATGCGATTGTGGACGGACGACATCGACGGCATGCGTCCCGAGGCGCGCCAGGTGGTGGCCGCAGGAATGGAGCTCATCACGGCGTCGCTGGGCATGGCCGGGGATCCTCCGGAGGACCTCCACGAGCGGGCCCGCTTCGCCCGGGCCGCGTTCGCCGGGGCCTTCCCGGCGCCCGAGGCCGACGGTGTCGACACCGAGATCGCCGGGGTGCCCTGCCGGATGTTCCGGCCCGAGGGTCAGGCCAGGGCGGTCTATCTGCACTTCCACGGCGGGGCCATGTACCTGGGCGCGCCGGTCATGAACGACGCCGCCAACGCCGCGCTGGCCCGCACCCACGGTCTGGTCGTCGCCTCGGTGGACTACCGGTTGGCCCCCGAGCACCCCTACCCCGCTGGTCCCGACGACGGTCTGGCTGTGGCCGTGTGGCTGCTCGAGCACGCCGGGGAGGAGTTCGGCACCGAGCGGCTGCTGGTGGGTGGCGAGTCGGCCGGTGGCTACATGGCCGCCGCGGTGCTGCTGCGGATGCGCGACGAGCTCGGCGCCGCTGACCGCGTGGACGGGGCGAACCTGGTGTACGGCGTGTTCGACTGGGGACAGTCGCCGAGTCAGCGGGGGATGCGGGCCAGCGACGGTCCCGACATGCTCAGCCCCGAGGCCAATCAGACCATGGGCGACTGCTACCTGCCCGGTCTCACCCTCGACGAGCGCCGTGACCCCTCGATCTCGCCGGTCTCGGCGCCGCTGCACGCTCTGCCGCCGGCCTTCTTCTCGGTGGGTACCGCCGACCACCTCCTCGACGACACCCTGCTCATGGCCATGCGGTGGATCGCCGCCGGCAACGAGGCCGAGCTGTTCGTGGCTCCGGACATGCCCCACGGCTTCCAAGCCTTCCCGTGTGGCATCACCACGGCGTGGGCCCAGGCGTTCGACGCCTGGTTGACCGACATCCTGGACCGCCCCCCGCGATGAGCGGGGTCGGTTGTTCGTGCCAGGCTCTGCGGCGGAAGGCCCGGGGTCGGGCCGCGTGATGAGGGGGTCGAGGTGCCAGGTCCGCTGGAGGGCGTGAAGGTCGTCGAGTTGGGGATGTGGGTGGCCGGTCCGGCCTGTGCCGGGATCCTGGCCGACTGGGGGGCCGACGTCGTCAAGCTCGAGCCCCCGGGAGGCGGCGACCCGGCCCGCACCTACCAACGCCTCTTCGGCGAGGAGATGCCCGACAACCCGGTGTTCGAGATGGACAACCGGTCCAAGCGCAGCATCGCCGTCGACCTGCGGGTCCCCGAGGGTCAGGCCCTGGCGCTGGAGCTGCTCGACGGCGCCGACGTCTTCGTCACCAACCTGCGGCGCTCGGCCCTCGAGCGGTGGGGTCTCGACCCCGACACGGTGCTGGCCCGCTGCCCCCGCCTCGTCTATCAGCTCATCACCGGGTACGGCCTCGACGGCGACGACGCCGACCGACCGGCCTACGACATCGGTGGGTTCTGGGCTCGTTCGGGGGTGGCCGATCTGTTGCGCACACCGGATGGGCCCCTGCCCTTCCAGCGGGGCGGCATGGGTGACCACCCCACCGGCAGCTCAGCGGCCGGAGCCGTGTGTGCGGCGCTCTTCAACCGGGAACGCACCGGGAAGGGCCAGCTGGTCAGCACGTCGTTGGTGCGACAAGGCGCCTACACGATCGGGTTCGACCTCTCCATCACGCTGGGGTGGGGCGCGCACATCGGCATCGGCCGGCGCGAGACCATGGGAAACCCGGCCATGAACAACTACGTGGCCGGCGACGGTCGGGCCTTCTGGCTGATCGGACAGGAGGCGGAACGGCACTGGCCGCCTCTGGCCCGGGTCGTGGGCCATCCAGAATGGTTGACCGACGAACGGTTCTCCACGGTGATGGGTCGACGCCAGAACGCAACCGAGCTCATCGGACTGCTCGACGAGGCGTTCGCCGCCCACACTCTCGACGAGTGGGCCGTGATCTTCGACGCCGAACCCGACATGTTCTGGGCCCCGGTCAACACCATCGACGACGTCCTCGTCGACCCCCAGATGCACGCCGCGGGGGCATTCGTGGAGGTGCCCGAGGCCGATGGAGGCGCCCTGCGGGTGGCCAGCCCGTCCGACTTCTACGGGACCCCGTGGGCGCCGCGAGGGGCGGCGCCACGCCTGGGTGAGCACACCCGCGAGGTGCTGGCTGACCTCGGCCGCACCGATGCCGACATCGACACGCTCGTGGCCGCCGGCGTGGTGGCCCCGGAACTCGCGGAGACCCCATGACCGTCACCGGCTACGACCCTCGCCTGCGACCGGCGCAACCGCCGACGCCGGCCGCCGACGCCTTCACCATTCACCGGGGCGAGGTGTCCCCGGGTCTCTCGCTCGCCTACGTCCGCGAGGGGGTGGGCGGCTACCCGCTGCTGCTCATCCACGGTTACCCCGAGACCAAGCGCATCTGGTGGCGCAACATCGAGCCCCTCGTGGCCGCCGGCTTCGAGGTGATCGTGCCCGACCTCCGTGGCCACGGTGACTCCGACCTCTCGGTCGACGACACCTACGACATCGTCACCTACTCGCGCGACCTCCACGCGCTGATGCGTGACGGGCTCGGCCACCAGACCTACGGCATCGCCGCCGGCGACGTGGGCGGGGTGGTGGGGGTCGACATGGCTCTGCGCTTCGACGGCGTCGTCGACGGGCTCTGCTTCTTCGACACCGTGCCCCCGATCCTCATCGACGACTTCATCGCCGCCGGTATCGACATCGGATCCATCACCGTCATCAACGACGGCCCCACCGGCGACTACCGGCGACGCCAGGGCATCGAGCCCGACGCGCTGGCCGCGGAGTTGTCGTCACCCGAGGCCCGCCGGAGCTGGGTGGCGGCCATGTACGGACCGCGCCTGTGGGCGTCGCCGGGCACGTTCACCGAGGAGGACATCGCCTTCCACACCGAGCCGTGGGCCGACGAGGCGCGGCTCCGCGCCGGTTGGGCGGTGTACCAGTTGGCCCACGGGCGCCAGGCCAAGGAGGCGCCCTTGCTCAGCCAGGCCGTCGACATCCCCACCCTGGTCCTGTACGGCGCCGACGACCATGTGGTCGGGCCGGACTTCCTGCACTGTTGCGAGGTGGCGTTCACCAATCGTGTGGGACCTTTGGTCCTGCCCGGCGCCGGGCACTTCCTGCAGTGGGAGCGCGCCGACGTGTTCAACCCCACCGTGGCCATGTTCTTCGCCGGTCTCGCGGCGCGGGCCGGCCGGCCCTGGCCGTCGGCCGCCAGTCAACCGTGAGCGTCGACCCGTCGACACCGGTCGTCGTGGCTGCGGCGGCGGTGACGCACCACCCCGGCGGCGGCTTCGTGGCCACCTCGGCCACGGAACTGATGCTCGAAGCCGCGAACGCGGCCCTGGCTCCAACCGGCGTCGGGGTCGAACTAAGTGCTCGCATCGGCGAGGTGCTGGTGCCGCACGGCACGTGGCCCGAGCCTGATGCGGGGCGGGCGGTGGCGACGGCGCTCGGTGCCCACGGCGCTCGGTCGGTGCGGGCCGAGCTGGGTGTCATCCAGCATTCGCTCATGGCCCGGGCGGCGCGGGCGGTGGCCGACGGCGTGGTGGAGGCGGCCCTGGTGGTCGGGGCTGAGAACCGGTGGTCGGGCGTGGTGGCCGGAAAGGCCGGCCTGGACGCGCCGCGGGCCCCGGAGACGGCATGGGCCCAGGAGCCCGACGACTCCCTGCGTCCGGCCGAGATGGTCATCACCCAGATGGAGATCGAACGCGACCTCACCACTGCTGCTCATCAGTACGCCATCGTCGAGAGCGCCATCCGTCACCGGGCCCGGCGTTCTGCGGCCGAACACCAGGCCTTCCTCGGCGAGCTGTGGGCCCGGTTCGCGGCGATCGCCGCGGCCACCCCCTCGGCCTGGGACCGGCGGGGGATGGGTGCCACCGAGATCGCCGAGGTGTCCGACACCAACCGCCTCATCGCCGCGCCGTACCCGAAGTGGTTGGTGTCGCAGTGGAACGTCGACCAGGCCGCGGCGCTGGTGTTCACCACCGTGGCCACGGCCGAGCGCCTCGGCGTGCCGCGCCAGCAGTGGGTGTTCCCGTTGGCCATGGCCGAGTCGAACCTGGTGGTGACGCTCCCCGAGCGGGCCGAGCTGGACCGCTGGCCCGCCCTCGCTCTGTGTGGCGAGCACGCGCTCGCCGGTGCCGGGCGCACCGTCGCCGACGTCGGACCGGTCGACCTCTACTCGTGCTTTCCGGCTGCCGTACAGGTGGCGGCGTGCGAGCTGGGCCTGGGCCTCGACCGCGACCTCACCCTCACCGGCGGCATGACCTTCGGTGGAGGCCCTTACGACAACTACGTGTTGCAGGCCGCGGTGGCCATGGTCGAGCGGCTTCGGGCCGACCCGCCCGGCACCACCGGCCTCACCACCGCCGTGAGCGGCCTGCTCACCAAGCCGGCCGTCACCGTGTGGTCGGCGTCCGCCCCCATCACGGCTTTCGCCGCCGCCGACCTGTCGGAGGCCGCGGCCGCGGTGTCGCCCCGGTGCCCGGTCGACCCCGACGCCACCGGACCGGCATCGGTGGTGGGGTACACCGTCGTGCCGGGGCGCGGCGGGAGCCTGACGGCCGTCGCCGTCATCGAGACCGATGACGGCCGCCGGACTGTCGCCCGTTGCACCGATCCCGCCATTGCCGCTCTCCTGCTCGACGGCGACCACGTCGGCCACGGGGTGCGATTGGTCGCCCCGGGGGAGTTCGTCCCGGGTCGTTGACGGCGGCTCGGCCCCCGACCGCTCCGGCCGCCGAGGACTTTTCCGGTCACCGACGTGGCCTCCACTCGCCGTCGGTGCCAAACTGACGGTCCGTCAGATTTCCCGGGCTCGACCGGGTGGGACACGGAGGACGCCATGGACATCCCGCGGATCATCTCGGTCGACGACCACGTCGTGGAGCCGCCGAACCTGTGGCAGGACCGTTTGCCGGCAAAGTACCTCGATCGTGGTCCTCGGGTGGTGCGCGAGAAAGTGCGCATGAGCCTGGTGGGTGGCTACTCCTTCGAGACCGGTGTCGAGGACGGCGTCGAGTGCGACGTCTGGTACTACGACGACCTCAAGTACCCGTTCACCCGCCTGTCGGCCGCCGTCGGCGCCGAGGTCGTGAAGAACGAGCCCACCACTTTCGATCAGATCCGCCTGGGCTGCTACGACCAGACCGCTCGCCTGGCCGACATGGACGCCAACCACGTGGAGGCGTCGATCTGCTTCCCCAACGTCCTGCCCCGGTTCTGCGGCCAGACCTTCCTCGAGCGTGAGGACAAGGTGTTGGCCCTGCTGTGCGTGCAGGCCTACAACGACTGGATGATCGACGAGTGGTGCGCCGGGGCGGCCAAGGACCGCCTCATCCCGCTCACCATGATCCCGCTGTGGGACGTCGAACTCGCGGTGGCCGAGGTGCGCCGTTGCGCCGAGCGGGGCAGCCACAACATCACCTTCTCGGAGAACCCGTCGCCCCTCGGTCTGCCGTCGGTGCACTCGGGTCACTGGGATCCGCTCTTCGCCGTGTGCGAGGAGACCGACACGGTCGTCAACATGCACATCGGGTCCTCGTCGAAGATGCCCTCCACCTCTCCCGACGCCCCGTTCATCATCAGCTCCACCCTCACCTTCCAGAACGCCATGGGCTCGGTGCTCGACTTCACCTTCGGTGGGGTCTTCGACCGCTTTCCCGAGCTGCGGGTGGCCTACAGCGAGGGCCAGGCCGGCTGGCTGCCCTACGTGCTCGAGCGGGCCGACAAGATCTGGGAGGAACGCCTCCTCGACGACACCGGGTTCGGTTCGAAGTTGCCCAATCCTCCGTCGACTTACATGAAAACCAACGTCTGGTACTGCATCTTCGACGACGAGACGGCCATGGCCAACCGTGATGTCATCGGTATCGACCGGCTGACGTTCGAGGTCGACTACCCCCACGCCGACTCCACTTTCCCGCACTCGAAGGACGTGGCCGAGCGGATCGCGGCAAAGGCCGGACTCAACGACTACGAGATCCAGCGGTTCTTCCGCGGCAACGCCATCGACCTGTACCACCTCGACCGCTACCACGGCATCACCGAGTAGTCGTCGGTCGGGTAACGGTCGTCGACGGGCGCCGGCCGGTCCGCGACGCTCGAGTCGGTCCACTACGGTCGCCCTCGATCAGTGGCCACATCCGGCGTGGTCGGATCACAGGGGGAAGCAGTGGGACGTCTCGTCGACAGGGTCGCGGTCATCACCGGTGGGGGTGACGGGATCGGGCACGGCATCGCCCGTCGCTTCGCGCAAGAAGGCGCCCGGGTGCTGGTGGCCGAGATCGACGACGAGAAGGGTGCCGCCGTCGCCGCCGAGCTGGTCGCCGAGTTCGGGACCGAGGCCGAGTTCCTCCCCACCGACGCCACGCTGAAGGCCGACAACGAGGCCATGGTCGCTCGGGCCGTCGAGCGTTGGGGTGGCATCGACATCCTGGTCAACAACGCCTGGGGTGGCGACCGCGCCGGTCTGAAGCGCGTCGACAAGATGCCCGACGACGCCATGGAGCACGCCTGGCACATGAACGCCATGGGGCCGCTGTGGGCCATGCAGACGGCGTTCCCCCACATGCGGACTGCTGGCTACGGCCGCATCGTCAACATCTGCTCGCTCAACGGGGTGAACGCCCACATGGGGTCGGTGCACTACAACGCCACCAAGGAGGCGTTGCGCACCATCACCCGCACCGCGGCGCGCGAGTGGGCCGGCTTCGGCATCACCGCCAACGTGGTCTGCCCCGGAGCCAAGACGGCGGCGTTCCGGGCCTTCGCGGCCATGGCTCCTGACGTGGCCCGCGAGTCCGAGGCCGCCAACCCGATGGGTCACCTGGGTGACCCCGAGGCCGACATCGCCCCGGTGGCGTTCTTCCTGGCCAGCGAGGACAGCCGCTACATCACCGGCAACACGTTGTTCGCCGATGGCGGAAGTCACATCAACGGGGCGGTGTGGGTACCCGAACTGGGCGATTGAGTGAGGGTGGGGGCCACCGAGAACTGGTGGCAATAGGCGGGAATGGAAATGGTGTAATTACCATTACCTTTGGCCTATGAACGACACCGTGATCGCCTTCCCCGTGTTGCCTCTCACCGCCGGCGTCGTGGGCCCGGGCATGGTGGTGACCATCGCCCTCGAGACCCTCGAGGCCCGTACCGCCGCCGACGAGGCCACCGCCGCCGACGGGCAACTCATCCTCGTGCCCAAGGTGGGCGAGCGCTTCGCCCGCGTCGGCACCCTGGCCCACATCGAGGACGCCGGAGAGCTGCCCAACGGCCAGCGCGCCGTCATCGTGCGCGCCACCGACCGGGTGCGCCTCGGCGCGGCCGAGTCCGGTCATGCGGCCCTCTGGATGAGCGCCGAGCCGGTGCCCGTCACCGAGCTCACCGCCGAGACCCGGGCCCTCACCGAGGCCGGCGCCATGAACCCTGTGCTGCTGCTCGACGAGGTCGACAAGACCGGGAGCGATGGTCGCGGTGACCCCGCCTCGGCCCTCCTCGAGGTGCTCGACCCGGCGCAGAACCACACCTTTCGCGACCACTACCTCGAGCTCGACCTCGACCTGTCCGACGTGTTGTTCATCGCCACCGCCAACGTGCTCGAGACCATCCCCGGGCCGCTGCTCGACCGCATGGAGATCGTGCGCCTCGACGGCTACACCGAGGACGAGAAGGTCGCCATCGCCCGCGACCACCTACTGGCCCGTGTGCGCGAACGCTCCGGCCTCACCGCCGACGACGTGGAGGTCACCGAAGAGGCGCTACGAGAGCTGGTCTCGGGGTACACCCGCGAAGCCGGCGTGCGCGACCTGGAACGCCAGATCACCCGGGTGGCCCGCAAGATCGCCACCCGCGTGGCCACCGGCGACGGCGAACTGCCGGTGCACATCGACGTCGACGACCTCCGTCCGCTCGTCGGCCGGCGCAAGTTCACCGACGAGGCGTCGGAGCGCACTTCGGTGCCCGGTGTGGCCACCGGCCTGGCCGTCACCGGCCTGGGTGGTGACGTGTTGTTCGTCGAGGCCACCACCATGCCCGGCGAGCCCGGCCTCACCCTCACCGGTCAGTTGGGTGACGTGATGAAGGAGTCGGCCGAGATCGCCCGATCGTTCATCCGCAGCCACGCCGACGAGCTCGGCCTCGACGGCACCGACCTCGGTCAGCGCCGGGTGCACGTGCACTTCCCGGCTGGGGCCGTGCCCAAGGACGGCCCGTCGGCCGGCGTCACCCTGACCACCGCGCTGGTGAGCCTGCTCACCGGACGCCTGGTGCGCTCGTCGGTGGCCATGACCGGCGAGGTGAGCCTGCAGGGCCAGGTGCTGCCCATCGGTGGGGTGAAGCAGAAGGTGATGGCTGCCCACCGCGCCGGGCTCACCGAGGTGATCCTGCCCGCCCGCAACGAGCCCGACGTCGACGACGTGCCCGACGCCATCCGGGAGGCGATGACCTTCCACTTCGCCTCCGACGTGCGCCAGGTCCTCGACTGGGCCCTCGAGCCCGTCCCGGCTGAGGGGGTCGCCGAGCAGGTGGTCGACCTGGCCGCCTGACGGTTGCCCGTTGGGGCGAGCGCGAACGCCGGGCCACCCGAACGTCGGTCTCGGTAGTGCGACGAGCGTTGTCACCGGTCCCAGTCTGGTCACCGGTTGCGACAGCCAACTGGGCGGGCCGCACCGACCGCTAGGTTCAGGAGGGGTAGCGAGCGAGATCGCGGGAGGGGGAGAGGTGGATCCGTTTGTGGTGCGCAGGGTGGTGACCGAGGTCGACGCGGACGGTCGGGCGGTCTGGGCCAGCGACGGCCCGCCGCCCGGGCTGATCGCCGGGCCCGATGGGTTCGGCGTGGCCAACGTGTGGGCTTTCGACGGCGCGCCCACCTCGCTCCACGACGGGCTCGACGCCCTCGCCGACCCGTTCACGCTCGAGCCTCCACCGGGTGGGGCGACCTGGCGGGTCTTGCGGCTTCCCGCCCCCGATCCGGCTCTGCCTCGCGAGGAGCAGTTCCTCGCCGTGCCCGGTCAGGAGGGCTCGGGCCGGCCCCGGGGGATGCACGCCACCGACACCCTCGACCTCATGGTGGTGCTCGACGGCCGGGTGGAACTGGAGGTGGAGGACGGCCGGGTGCCTCTGGGCGCCGGCGACTGCGTGGTGCAGCGTGATCGTCACCGATGGCGAGGCGCCGGGCACGTTCTCCTTCGGTGCCGGCGCGTTGGGCTATGCCGCGCTCTGGGAGACCGGCGGATCGTTGGGCTCGCCCCTCCAGGGCGGTGACCCGGTGCGACCGTGGATCCAGCTCCAACCGATCGGCAACGGCATCTCGTTCAAGCACGTCGTGCTGCCATCGGTGGCCACGCAGAGCGACCTGGGTGCGCTCGCCTCGACCATGGGCATCGAGATGCAGGCCCTCGCCCCCGGTATGCGTACCACCGGCCACCACGACCCCGGCGACCCGGGCATCCACCGCACCGACACCATCGACCTCGGGGTGATCCTCGAGGGCGAGGTCGAGCTCGACCTGCCCGACGGCGGTGCCCGTCGCTTGTCGGCCGGTGACTGTGTCGTGCAACGCGGCACCTGGCACAAGTGGCGCAACGTCGGCGCCACCCCGGTCCGCTTCGTCAGCGTGATGCTCGGCGTTCCCGTCGAACCAGGCTGATTCGTCCCGTCCCCGTTTGCCCCATCGTCGCCGCACCGGCGAGGATCGCAGGTGACGATCGTGAGCGCCACCGGCGCGGATGGGGGAGTGGCATGAAGCTGGGTCTGGTGTGGGGCTACTGGACGGCGCAACCGCCGACCAACATCGTCGAGCTCACCCGCGAAGCCGAGGCCGTGGGCTTCGATTCGGTGTGGACGGCGGAGTCGTGGGGGTCCGACGCCTTCACCCCCCTGACCTGGATCGCCGCCCACACCGAGAAGATCAAGCTCGGCACCGGGGTCGTGCAGCTCTCGGCCCGCACGCCGGTGGCCACGGCCATGGCCGCCATGACCCTCGACCACCTGTCCAACGGCCGGATGATGCTCGGGCTCGGCGTCTCGGGCCCGCAGGTCGTGGAGGGCTGGTACGGCCGCCCCGCCAACAAGCCGCTGGCCCGCACCCGCGAGTACGTCGAGATCATTCGCAAGGCGTTCCTGCGGGAAGGTCCGCTCACCAACGACGGCGAGTTCTACCCGATGCCCTACAACGGCCCCGAGTCCACCGGTCTCGGCAAGCCGCTGAAGATCATGACCCACCCGTTGCGGTCGGAGATCCCGATCTTCATCGGCGCCGAGGGCCCGAAGAACGTCACCCAGACCGCGCAGATCGCCGACGGGTGGCTGCCCCTCTACTACTCGCCCTACCGCCAGGACGTCTACGCCGACCAGCTCGTCGACGCCAAGGACGACTTCCAGATCAACGCCCTCGTCACCTTCAACGTCACCGACGACGTGGCCACCGGGCTCTGGCCGGTCAAGGCGGCGCTCGGCTTCTACATCGGCGGCATGGGCGCCAAGGGTCAGAACTACCACACCAAGCTCATGGCCCGGATGGGCTTCGAGGAGGAGGCCTACCGCATCCAGGACCTCTTCTTCGAGGGCAAGCGCGACGAGGCCATCGCCGCCGTGCCCGACGCCTTCGCCGACGAGATCTCGCTCGTCGGCCCGGCCGGTCGCATCAAGGAACGGCTGAAGGCCTGGCACGACAGCCCCGTGACCACCCTGATGATCGCCCCGCGCGGCCCCGACGCTCTGCGTCAGGCCGCCGAGCTCGTGAACGGCTGAGGGGCCCGATCGCCATGCTGCACATCCACGACACCGACCGGGTGCGGGTGCTCACCCTCGACCGACCCGAGACCCGCAACGCCTTCAGCGAGGCGCTCTACGACGCCACCGCCGAGGCGCTCATCGACGCCGCCGCCGACCGCTCGGTGGCCGTGGTGGTCCTCACCGGGGCAGGCGGCGCCTTCTCGTCGGGAACCGACCTGCTCGAGATGGCGGCGCGCATGCAGCCCGGCTTCGAAGCGGGCCGCTACGGCTTCCCGGGCATGATCGACCAGCTCACCGTCTTCCCCAAGCCGTTGCTGCTGGCCGTCAACGGCCTGGGCGTGGGCATCGGCGCCACCCTCGTGGGGTTCGCCGACCTGGTCTTCATGTCCACTGAAGCTCGGCTCAAGTGCCCGTTCACCAGCCTGGCCGTGGCCCCCGAGGCCGGCAGCAGTTTCACCTTCCCCCGCCTGCTCGGGCGCCAGAATGCCACGTGGGCCCTGCTCAGTTCCGAATGGTTGTCGGCCGAGCAGTGCCTCGAGATGGGGCTGGCCTGGAAGCTGTGCGCCCCCGACGAGCTGATGGACGTCACCATGGCCCACGCCCGGGTGCTGGCGGCCAAGCCCATCGATTCGCTGATGGAGAGCAAGGCCGCCATCAACGCCCCGCTGGTGGCCGAGATCCGCGCCGCCCGCGACCGCGAGGACGCCGCCTTCGGCCGCCTGATGGGCGCCCCGGCCAACCTCGAGGCCCTCACCGCCTTCGCCGAGAAGCGCACCCCCGACTTCGCCGCCATCGACGCCGCCGGCTGACCCCGGCCTGCCCCGGCCTGCCCCGCCTAGGGCCTCTCTCTCCCGTCCGCCGGCTGACCCCGTCCCCCTCTCCCGTTCTGTTGAGGGTTCTGCTCGGCGGGGCGATCCGAACCCTCAACAGTTTCGATTGGGAGGATTCGGGAGCGGCTACCGGCGGGCGGAGCGGAACGTCGCGGTGAAGGGTGCGGAACGTCGCGGTGAAGGGGGACGGTAGATTCCGTCGTCACGCCGCATCAGCCCCGGGAGCACCACGATGTCCGACACCGTCACACCCACGCGCACCTACAACCTGGGTGACCTGCTCGAGATCGTCTCGGCGTCGGTCCCCGATCGGCTGGCCGTGGTCGCCGGCGATGTGCGTTACACGTTCGCCGAGTTCGACCGCCGCACGAACCAGGTGGCGCGCATGCTGCTCGACCTCGGCCTCGAGCCCGGCGCCAAGGTGGCGGTCTACTCGTGGAACCGGGCCGAGTGGGCCGAACTGTTCTTCGGCGCCGCCAAGGCCCGGGTGGTGGCCGTCAACGTGAACTACCGCTACGTGGCCCACGAGCTCGAGTACGTGCTCGAGAACTCCGACGCCGAGGTGGTGGTGTTCGAGCGGGGGTTCGCTCCGGTGATGGCCCAGGTGGCGCCGAAGCTGTCGAAGCTGCGCGCCACCGTGGTGCTCGAAGACGGCACCGGCCACGACGGGGGCGGGGCGAAGAGCTACACCGAGCTGGTCGACGCCCAGAGCGGTGACGCCCTCGGCAACCAGCGCTCGAACGACGACCTGTACTTCCTCTACACCGGCGGCACCACCGGCATGCCCAAAGGGGTGATGTGGCGCCACGAGGACCTCTTCTTCGCCGCGCTCTCGGCGGCCCTGGGGCCCGAGCCGATCACCAGTCCCGAGCAGATCGTCGAGCGGTCCCTGCCCGAGGAATTCGCCCGTCCGAGCCTGCTCATCGCCCCGCTCATGCACGGTGCCGCCCAGTGGGGAATGGGCAACATGCTCTTCGCCGGTGCCGGGGTGGCGCTATACACCGAGCACGGACTCGACGCCCACGCCGTGTGGGACCTGGCCGACCGTGAGAAGTGCATGGGCATCACCCTGGTCGGCGACGCCATGGCCCGCCCCCTGGCCGACGCCCTGGCCGACGGCACCCGCACCTATGACCTGTCGGGGATGTACCGCATCGGCTCGGGCGGGGGCGTGTTCTCACCGGCCGTGCAGGGCCAGCTCAAGGAACTCATTCCTCACGTCGCCATCATGGACAGCTACGGCGCTTCCGAGACGGGCGCCGGCGGCATGAGCGCCGAGGGTGGGCCCCGCCGCTTCGTGGTGGGCCCCGAGTTGAACGTGCTCGACGACGACCTGAAGCCGGTGGCCCCGGGGGAGATCGGCATGCTGGCCCGCACCGGTCACATCCCCCTCGGCTACTACAAGGACGAGGCCAAGACGGCCACGACCTTTCCGACCGACGCCGACGGCAACCGTTGGTCGGTGCCCGGCGACTTCGCCACCATCGACGAGGACGGCATCGTCACCCTGCTCGGCCGGGGCTCGCAGTGCATCAACACCGGCGGCGAGAAGGTGTACCCCGAGGAGGTGGAGGAGGCCCTGAAGAGCCACCCCGACGTGTTCGACGTACTGGTGGTCGGTGTGCCCGACGAACGTTGGGGCGAACGGGTCGTGGCCGTGCTGGCCCCCCGGGGCGACGCCCGCCCCACCGTCGACGACCTCGCCGCCCACTGCAGCGCCACCATCGCCCGCTACAAGGTGCCGCGGGTGGTCACCTACGTCGAGGCCATCCAGCGGTCGCCGGCAGGCAAGGCCGATTACCGCTGGGCCAAGGAGACCGCCACCGCCGGCGCCTGAACCTGTAGGCGAAAACATAAGGGGTGAGCGCACTGAGTCCTGTGAGATGTCAGTGCGCTCGACCGTCGCGAGAACCATGAGAGGCGCGGCTCTGGCTGGGGCGTGCACCGGATGCGGAGTTGCGGCCCCATCTGCGAGACAATGGGTCTCTCGAGCCCGGAAGTGCCGGGGCGATCAGGACGGTGACCGACCGATGAGCGTGGACCTCGGCCTCTCCAGCGATCAGGAGTCGATCCAGGAGCTGTTCGACGGCTTCTTCGCCAAGGAGTCGCCCCCGTCGGTGGCCCGTGAGACCGAGCCGCTCGGCTTCGACGCCGAGCTGTGGGCCAAGGTCATCGAGCTCGGGGCGCCCGGTATGGGTGCGGCCGAGTCGGTCGGCGGCGGCGGAGCGTCGCTGGCCGACCTCGTGGTGGTGGCCGAGGCCTACGGCCGGGCCATCGCCCCCATCCCGTTGGTCGAGCACATGGTCGCGGCCCGGGCCCTGGCCGACGCCGACGTGGTGGCCGGCGAGGCCATCGCCACCGTGGCGCTTTTCCCCGCTGATGCCGACGGCGTTTGGCGTCTGGTGCCGGCCGGTGCGGTGGCCGACGTCGTGATCGGCGTCGACGGTGAAGAGCTGGTGGCGGTGCGGTCCACCCCTCCGGGCATCGGCCCGCTCAACCACGCGTCGGCCCCGCTGGCCGACCGCTCGGCCCGCGAGGGTCAGCGCACCGTGCTCGGGCCGGCTGCGGCCATGGGAACCGTGCTCGACGAGTGGAAGGTGCTCACCGCCGCCGCCCTGGTGGGCGTGGCCGAGCAGGCGATGCGCTTGGGCGTGCAGTACGTGATGGAACGTGAGCAGTTCGGGGTGCCGGTGGGTTCGTTCCAGGCCGTCCAGCACGGCTTGGCCGATCTGCCCGTGCTGGTCGACGGAGGCCGCATGCTGGCCCACAAGGCGGCGTGGGCGGCCGGGCTCGACGATTACGAGGGTGGGGTGATCGATGTCGATGGCAACGACTACACCGACGCCGCCACCCTGGCCTCGATGGCCTTCGTGTTCGCCGGCGATGCCGCCGCCGTGGCCACCGATCGCAGCCTGCACTACCACGGCGGATACGGCTTCGCCGAGGAGTACGACATCCAGCTCTACTACCGCCGGGCGCGCGGCTGGCGCCTCATCGCCGGCGACCCCGCCAAGGAATGCCTCACCCTCGCCGACCGCCTGTTCGGCCCGACCGGGAGTACGTAAAGATGGACTTCTCGCTGTCCCCCGAGGTCGAGGACTACCGGCGCACGATCCAGAAGATCGTGGCCGACACCGTCACCGCCGCCGACATCGACCTGATGCACACGACCGGCACCTTCGACGCTCCCCGCCTCAACAAGGCGCTGGCCGAGCACGGCTACCTGGAGCGGGCCACCCCGGGCATGGGCAAGGGCGACCCCATCGAGCTGTGGGTGTTGTTCAACGAGCTCGAGAAGGCCGGGGCCCCCATCGACGGTCTGGCCGTGGCGCTCATGATCGCCGGTGTGGTGCACGCCGTCGGCACCGACGAGCAGAAGGCTCGCATCATCCCGTCGATCGTTTCGGGTGAGGCCCTGGTGTGCATGGGCTACAGCGAGCCCGACTTCGGCTCCGATGTGGCCAGCATCGCCACCAAGGCCGTGCGTGACGGCGACGAGTGGGTGATCAACGGCGCCAAGATGTGGACCACGATGGCCCACGAGGCCAAGTGGCTGATCCTGCTCACCCGCACCGACCCAGACCTGCCCAAGCACAAGGGCCTCACCATGTTCATCATGCCGATGGACACGCCGGGCATCACCGTCGAGGCCGTGCACACCATGGCCACCGAGCGCACCAACGCCACGTGGTACGACGACGTGCGGGTGGGCGACGACGCCGTGCTCGGTGAGGTCAACGAGGGCTGGCGCACCATGATCGTCGCCCTGGCCTTCGAGCGTGGCGTGATGGGCGGTACCAACGCCGCCGTGCCATTGCTGCGTCACTTCCGCCAGTGGGCCGACGAGGTCGGGCTGATCGACGAGCCGGCCGTGCGCGAGCAGTTGGCCCGCACCGCCATCGACATGCAGGTGGCCACCCTGCTCACCCAGCGGTCAGCCTGGATCGCGGCGAGCGGCGGCATGCCCGGTCTCGAGGGCTCGATGACCAAGGTGTTCGCCAGTGAGGCCTACCAGCGGGCCATCGGGGCCCTCCAACAGATGGCCGGCCCGGCGGGTCTGCTCCAGTTCCACCAGCCCGGCGCCGCCGCCGACGGCTTCGTGGAGTACGACGCCCGCCATGCGCCGGTGACCACCATCTACGGCGGCACCACGGAGATCAACCGCAACAACATCGCCGAGCGTCACCTCAAGCTCCCCAAAGCCCGCCGCTGAACCAGGGAGGCACGCAGGCCAGGCGGAGCTGGGGCGCGGCCTGGCGGCTCACGCCGAGGCCGTTGGCGGCCCAGTCGGCGGCATCGCGTGACCCGTCGACGGCGAACGCGCGCCGTTGGTCGACGGCGGAGATCACCCGTTGTAGTTCGCGTGCCGCGGTGCGCAGGCCGTCGCCGTCGAGGCGACCCCATTCCAACGCGGGCACCGACTCCGCCACCAGAGGCGCGTTAGCCCGGTGCCCGTCGAAGGACCGGCCCAGCACACCCAGCACACCGATCGCCGGGTCCACCAGCTCGCCTCGCCCGGGCGACGTCACGACCGTCATCGGCATCCTTCCCACACGCATCGCCGGGCTCTCGGGCCACGCACCGAACGGACTTCAGGGCACCCGCAGGCACCGAAAGGGGAAGAACCAGAACCCTACCTGGTCGAACACCTGTACGCAAGAGCCTTCCTCGAATCAGCTCACCAATCCGAGAATACTGGATCAGAACAAACTCTTGACTGATTCCAGAATATGTGGTTGGATGCCCGTGTGCCCGAAACGATCGACTTCGACCAACTGCTCCGCCACCACGGTGTGCACGTCACCGCCCAGCGGTTGGCCATCATGCGGGCGCTGTCGGCGCGGCCCCACGCCACCGCCGACGACCTGACCGACGACGTCAGGGCTGTCCTCGGCACCATCTCCCGTCAGGCCGTCTACGACTCCCTCGGCGTGCTCGTCGACAAGGGCATCATCCGCCGTATCCAGCCGTCCGGCTCGCCGGCCCGGTACGAGGATCGTGTCGGTGACAACCATCACCATCTGATCTGTCGGCGTTGCGCCCTCGTGTTCGACGTCGACTGCGCGGTCGGCGAGGTGCCGTGCCTCCTAGCGTCCGACGACCACGGCTTCACCATCGACGAGGCCGAGGTCATCTACTGGGGCCTCTGCCCGTCCTGTTCATCCTGCCCGTCCGATACCACCCCACCCACTCGACCAGCTTCAAGGAGCAAACGATGACCGACCACGACGCCCTCGAGATCAACGACAGCGCCGGCACCTGTCCCGTGATGCACGGCCCCCACGCCTCGCAGACGGCGGTGGGAGCCATGGCCAACCAGCACTGGTGGCCGAACCAGCTCAACCTGCGGATCCTCCACCAGAACGCTCCGGCCGCCGACCCGATGGGCGCCGACTTCGACTACGCCACCGAGTTCAACTCCCTCGATCTCTCCGAGGTCAAGCAGGATCTCGCCGACCTGATGACGTCGTCGCAGGACTGGTGGCCCGCCGACTACGGCCACTACGGCCCCTTCTTCATCCGCATGGCCTGGCACAGTGCCGGCACCTACCGCATCGAGGACGGTCGGGGTGGGGCCGGCAACGGCACCCAGCGCTTCGCACCGCTGAACAGTTGGCCCGACAACGGCAACCTCGACAAGGCCCGGGCGCTGCTGCTGCCGATCAAGCAGAAGTACGGCCGCAAGCTCTCCTGGGCCGACCTGATGGTGCTCACCGGCAACGTGGCCCTCGAGACCATGGGCTTCGAGACCTTCGGATTCGGCGGTGGCCGTGAGGACGTGTGGGCGCCCGAAGAGGACATCTACTGGGGCCCCGAGACCACCTGGCTCGGCGACGAGCGCTACCACGGCGACCGCGAGCTTATGGAGCCGCTGGGAGCGGTGCAGATGGGTCTGATCTACGTGAACCCGGAAGGCCCGAACGGCATCCCCGATCCGCTCGGCTCGGCTCGCGACATCCGCGAGACGTTCGCCCGGATGGCCATGAACGACGAGGAGACGGTGGCCCTCATCGCCGGTGGACACACCTTCGGCAAGTCCCATGGCGCCGGCGACCCGACGCTCGTGGGGCCCGAGCCCGAGGGGGCGCCGATGGAGCAGATGGGCCTCGGCTGGAAGAACGCGTTCGGCACGGGCAAGGGCGTCGACACCACCACCAGCGGGATCGAGGGGGCCTGGACGCCCACGCCGACCATCTGGGACACCAGCTACTTCGACGGGCTGTTCGGCTACGACTGGGAGCTCACCGAGAGCCCGGCGGGAGCGAAGCAGTGGACGCCGCTCGACTTCGACGCCCGAGGCACCGTGCCCGACGCCCACGACCCGTCGCGCACGCACGCCCCGATGATGACCACCGCCGACATGGCCCTGCGGATGGACCCGGTCTACGAACCCATCTCGCGGCGCTTCCACGAGCACCCCGAGGAGTTGGCCGACGCGTTCGCCCGGGCCTGGTTCAAGCTGACCCACCGCGACATGGGTCCCGTCGTGCGCTACCTCGGGCCGGAGGTCCCCGCCGAGGAGCTGATCTGGCAGGACCCCGTGCCGGCGGTCGACCACGAGCTCATCGGCACGGCCGACATCGCCGAGCTCGAGGCGAGCCTGCTCGACAGCGGGCTCACGATCCCGGAGCTGGTCTCGACGGCATGGGCGTCGGCCTCGACGTTCCGGGGCAGCGACAAGCGCGGCGGCGCCAACGGTGCCCGCATCCGCCTCGCCCCCCAGATCGAGTGGGAGGTCAACGACCCGCCCGAGCTGCGCCGGATCCTGAGCGTGCTCGAAGGGGTGCGGGCCGACTTCAACCGCACCGGCCGGACCGTCTCGATGGCCGACCTGATCGTGCTGGGTGGGAGCGCCGCCATCGAGGCGGCGGCCCGGGGAGCCGGCCACGACGTCACCGTGCCCTTCACCCCCGGGCGCACCGATGCCACCCAGGAGCAGACCGCCGCCGACTCCTTCGCGCCGCTCGAACCCACCACGGACGGGTTCCGGAACCACCTCGGCAAGGGCCACGAACGCTCGCCCGAGGAGTGGCTGGTGGACCGGGCCCAGCTCCTCACCCTGAGCGCCCCCGAGATGACCGTGCTCCTCGGCGGCCTGCGGGTGCTCGACGCCAACGCCCACGGCTCGCGGCACGGCGTGCTCACCGATCGCCCTGGCACCCTCACGAACGACTTCTTCGTGAACCTGGTCGACATGGGCACCGAGTGGGCGCCGACCGAGAGCGACCCGAACGTCTTCGAGGGTCGTGATCGAGCCAGCCGCGAGCTGCGGTGGACCGCCACCCGGTGCGACCTGGTCTTCGGAGCGAACTCCCAGCTCCGGGCCCTGGCCGAGGTCTACGGGGCCGACGACGGCTCGGGGAAGTTCGTGACCGACTTCGTGGCCGCCTGGGTGAAGGTCATGGAGGCCGATCGCTTCGATCTCGCCTGATCGTCGCCCCGACCTCACGTCGGCTCTGTAACAGCGCTACGGTGACGAGAGTCACCAGGGCGCCGTAGTGCGCCACCGAGTTCAGGGGGAACCTGCCATGACCACGCCGCTCGACGAGGAGCGCTACGTCGTCATCTCCGCCGACGGCCACTGCGGGGCCTACATGGAGGGCTACAAGCCCTTCCTGGCGTCGCAGTGGCACGACGAGTTCGACGTCTGGGCCGCCGGCTACGAGGTGACCTACGAGGACCTGAAGGGCCCCGACGGCGACCGCAACTGGAACAGCGATCGCCGCGCCGCCGAGCTCGAAACCGACGGGCTGGTGGCCGAGGTGCTGTTTCCCAACACCGTCCCGCCCTTCTTCCCGAAGACGTCGCTCACCGCGCAGCCGCCGGCCGTGACCGCCGCCGATGCCGCCCGCCGCTGGGCCGGCCTCCAGGCTCACAACCGCTGGCTGGCCGAGTTCTGCGCCGACAAGCCCGGCCGTCGGGCCGGCGTGGCGCAGATCACCCTGCACGACATCGAGGCGTCGGTGGCCGAGATCCGCTGGGCCCGCGACCACGGCCTCTTCGGTGGGGTGCTGCTGCCCGGCACGCCTCCGGGCATCGGCCTGCCTCAGCTCTTCGACCCGTACTACGAGCCGCTGTGGCAGGTGTGCGAAGAGCTGGAGATGCCGGTCAACCATCACACCGGCAGCGCCGCCCCGCCCATGGGTCCCACCCCGCAGGACGCCGTGGTGTTCCTGCTCGAGGTGTCGTGGTGGGCCCATCGCGCCCTCACCCACCTGCTCGTCGGCGGCGTGTTCGAGCGCCACCCGAACATGCAACTGGTGTTCACCGAGCAGGGCACGGCCTGGGTGCCCGATGAACTGTTGCGTCTCGACTACTTCTGGGGCCGCATGGGCGCCGCCGGTGGTTCCCAGGAGCAGGTTTGGGGCCGCGAAGTGGTCGGTGCCATGTCGCTCAAGCCCAGCGAGTACTGGGCCCGCCAGTGCCACCTGGGGGCCAGCTTCATCCGCCCAGCCGAGGTCGGTCTGCGCCACTCGGTCGGTGTCGACCGCATCATGTGGGGAAGTGATTACCCGCACAAGGAATCCAGCCACCCGTTCTCGCGTGAGGCCATGCGCGTCGCGTTCGCGGGCGTGCCCCACGACGAGGTGGCGATGATGCTCGGGGGCAACGCTGCGGCCCTGTACGGGTTCGACCTCGAGGCCTTGCGCCCGTTGGCCGACCAGGTCGGCCCCTTGGTCAGCGAGATCGACCATCCGTTGGTGCCGGGCGAGTTGCCCATCGAGGCCGACAAGTGCCCGGCCTTCATCGGCCAGCAGTTCGCCACCGCCGCCGAATAGACGCACGCACCGTGGCGCCCGCCGCGGGGCACCACACAGTCGCCGGTCGAGCCGGCCGAACGAGGGGGAGAACCCAATGGAACGGATTCGCTACGGCGCCAAGCGCCCCGAAGAGATGCGCAACCGCGAGCTCGAGGCCACCACCACACCCACGTGGGCCACGGTGCTCACTGCGGTGTTCGAGACCGACGCCGACGCTGTCGCCCAGGTGCTGCCGCCGCCGCTCGTGCCCGCCGAGCACGCCCTGGCCAAGGTCACCCTGGCCACAGTCGACATGGGCCGAGGCATCCCGCCGTTCGGGGCTGGAACCTTCGCCGTGTCCGCGGTGCACGACGACCAGGTCGGCTACTACCCGCTGGTCATGCCCATGGCCACCGAGCAGGCCGTGGTCGGCGGTCGTGAGACCTACGGAGAGCCCAAGAAGCTCGGCTCGATCACCCTCGAGCGCAACGGCGACGCCATCAAGGGCGTGTTCGCCCGCATGGGCGTGGAGTTCGTGGAGGTGAGCGGCACCGTGGGCCCCGACGAGCCCCTGCCCGCCGACGACCACCGCGTCGACTTCTACTTCAAGTTCCTGCTCGACCCGTCGGGCAAGGGCTTCGACGCCCCACCATCGCTGGTCTACTGCTACCGCGACGAGACCACCCGCAAGCTCAACAAGGTCGGCGGCACCGTCACCCTGCGCGAGTCCAAGTTCGACCCAGTGGCCGACTTCCCGGTTGGGCGCCTCGTGTCGATCGAGCTCGGCGAGCGGTCCACCGTGCAGCGGGGCGAGATCGTGGGCACCGTCGACGGTGATGCCCTCATGCCCTATGTCCACCAGCGTTACGACGACCTCTCCGTCACCGGCGGGGAGTAGGAGGAACCATGGCCACCAGCCCCACCGATCCCGCCCCGAGCAGCGCCCAGACCTTCGCCGACGACGATCCGTATCTCATCATCGCCGCCGACTCCCATGCCGGGCTGCCCACCGAGCAGTACCGCGAGTACCTCGACGCGAAGTTCTACCCGCAGTTCGACGATTTCCTCTCCGAGCGCCAGGCCACCGTCGAGGCGGCCACCAACCTGGGTGTGCGCAACGAGAAGTACGCCAAGCAGTGGTTCGAGGAACACGAGGAAGAGCTCGCCGGCGGGTGGGACGCCATCAAGCGCGACCAGGCCCTCGACGGCGACGGCGTGTGCGCCGAGGTCGTGTACCCCGACGCTGACGCGGTGGAGAGCCGTACCTGTGTGCCCTTCGGCGCCGGCCTCGGTCTGTCGGGCGATCTCGACCCCGAGCTGGGCATGGCCGGGGCCAAGGCTCACAACCGGTGGCTGGCCGAGCTGTGCTCGCACAGCCCCGAGCGTCGCAAGGGCGTGGCCCTGGTGCCCATCACCGTCGAGATCGACAAGGTGCTGGCCGAGATCCGTTGGGCCAAGGAGCACGGGTTGGGCGCGGTGATGATCCCGGCCATGTGGGTCAACCAGACCCCGTACCACGACGCCAAGTACGACCCGGTGTGGGCGCTCTGCGAGGAACTGGGCCTGCCCATCGTCACCCACTCGGGGTCGGCGTCGCGCCACGAGTACGGCGATCACCTCGGCATCTACGTCACCGAGGTGACCTGGTGGCCGGCGCGGCCCATGTGGTTCATGCTCTGGTCGGGTGTGTTCACCCGATTCCCGAAGCTGCGCATGGGTGTCACCGAGGGCGGCTGCTGGTGGCTGCCGCAGCTCCTGTGGTTCTGGGACCGGCTCGCTCTCGGTCAGAAGGGCTCCGAGAAGCTGGGCGCCGACCCGTTCAAGGGCGCCCTCGGCGGCATGTTGCCGAGCGAGATCGTCGACCGCAACTGCTTCACCGGCCTGGCCAACGTGAAGCGTCGCGAGCTGGGTCAGCGCTACGAGATCGGCATCGACAACATGTTGTGGGGCACCGACTTCCCGCACCCCGAGGGCACATGGCCCAACACCCACGACTGGTTGAAGAAGACCTTCTACGACATCCCGATCGACGAGAGCCGGCGCATGCTGGGCCTCGCCACCGGTGACGTGTTCGGTTTCGACCTCGACCTGCTGCGCCCCATCGCCGACAAGGTGGGCCCCACCCCCACCGACCTGGGTCAGCTCGGTGAGGGGCGCACGCCCGCCGACCTCACCGCGCACTGGGCCGGGGTGAAGGAGGTCGGTCGTCACTGGCTCACCGGCCACGACTTCCCGCTCGTGCCGGGGATGCAGAGCTGACTGCGTGAGCGCGGCCCGACGGCCCGGTGCCCCCTCGGGGGCGCCGAGGCCCGATGCCGAGGCGATCGTCGCGCCCCGGGTGCCGGTGAGCCGCGACGCCGTGGTGCAGACGGCCATGCGGCTCGTCGAGGCCCACGGCATCGACGCGCTCACGATGCGGCGCTTGAGCGACGAGCTGGGTGTGGCCGTCACCGCCATCTACTGGCACGTCGGCAACCGTGACGCCCTGCTCGACGCCCTGGTCGATCGGCTGGCGGCCGACATGGGCACGCTGCGCTCCAGTGGCGCCTCGGCCCGGGAGCGCATCACGTCGCTGGCCGAGACCCTCCGCGTCCGCCTTCGCGACCGGCCTCATCTCATCGGCCTGGCCCACGAGCGGGGTCGCACCCCGGAGATGTTCCTGCCCGTCGAGCAGGTGATGGCGGCGGAGCTGGCATCGGTGGGCGTGCAGGGCAAGGACGCGGCGCTGGCGCTGCGGGCCATCTCGACCCACGTGGTGGGGTCGGTGCTGCTCGAGCGGGCCGCCGGCCGTAGCCCGTCGGCGGTGAACGCCGGCGACCTGTGGCCGACCGACGGCGAGGACCCCGAACTGGTCGAGGCCCTCGCCGCCCCCACCGACTTCGACCGCCTCTTCGCCGTCGGCCTCAACGCGTTGGTCGACGCCCTCGTCCCCCGAGAGCCCCCACTGCGCTGACCCGGGCCGTTCGGGATCCGCATCCTGAGGTTCCCGAGTCGCCCGCCCGAGGGTGTGACCCGGCCCGGCCGCTCGCCGGTGGCGCGTAACCCGGAGACCGTTTCGTGATCGACATTCGCAGTCCGTGGCCACCGAGACCTCCCCGCAGAGGTCGTCGGGACGGCGATCGCATCGAGATCGACACGACGGTGCTCATCGACGCCCTCCGGGGCGATCCGTCCGCCGTCGCCGAGCGGCTGTTCGAGGATCTGGCGCGGCCCTACTGAGGACACGAGCCCCACCGCGCTGACCAGCAGACGCTGGCGGTTGACTAACGTCACCGTCCATGGCCGACGAGAACGCTCCGATGAAGATCGACACCCCGTGGCGGCGTGATGCCGTCGAGGTGGGAGCCTGCCTCGAGAAGTGGGCCCAGACCGAGATCGCTCCCGACGCCAAGCTGGTGTCGGTGTCGGCGCCCGACAACGGCATGTCGAGCGAGAGCGTGCTCTTCGACATCGAGTACGGCGGCACCGTCGACCGGCTCGTGGCCCGGCTCGCGCCGCTGCCGTCGCTCGTGCCGGTGTTCCAGGTCTACGACATCGAGATGCAGGCCAAGGCCATGCGTCTCGTCGGTGAACGCACCGACGTGCCCGTGCCCGAGGTGCCCTACCTGGTGCTCGACACCGGCGTGCTCGAGTCGCAGTTCCTGGTGATGCACCGCGTCGACGGCCAGGCCCCGAGTGACGTGCCGCCCTACCCGTTCGGCGGCTGGGTGTTCGACATGACCGACGACGAGCGGGCCACGATGGAGCGCAATGCTGTCAGCGTGCTGGTGCGCCTGCACGACCTGCGGCCCGACAACGCCGACCTGGCCTTCCTCGAACGGCCCGACCGGGGCGACAGCCACCTCGATCAGCACCTCGGCCACGAGCGCCACTACTACGAGTGGGCCCGCGACGGCGGCACGTACCCGCTCATCGAGCGCACCTTCGAGTGGCTCGAGGCCAACCGCCCCACGCTGGCCAACCCGAGCGTCCTCAACTGGGGTGACGCTCGCATCGGCAACATGCTCTGGAACGGCACCGAGCCCACCGCGGTGCTCGACTGGGAGATGGCTTCGGTCGGCCCCGCCGAGGTCGACCTCGGCTGGATGATCTTCCTGCACAAGTTCTTCCAGGACATGGCCGAGACCTACGGCTTCCCGGGGCTCCCCGACTTCATGCGCCGCGACACCCTCGCCGCGCTCTACACCGAGATGAGCGGTCGGCCCGTCGAGGCCCTCGAGTGGTTCGAGGTGTTCGCCGCGTTGCGCTTCGCCATCGTGTCGGTGCGCACCGGGGCGCGGGGTGTGGCCTACGGACAGTCCGAGGAGCCGGCCGACCCCGACGACCACATCATGTTCCGCAAGCTGCTCGAGCAGATGCTCGCCGGCACCTACTGGGCCTGAGGATGCGCCGTTTCGAGGGTCGCACCGCGCTCGTCACCGGGGCCAGTCGCGGCATCGGCGCGGCCACCGCCGAGCGCCTGGCCGCCGAGGGCGCCGCCGTGGTGATCACCGCCCGAACCCTCGAGCCCGACTCGCATCCCTTGGGCGGCAGCCTGCGCGAGACGCTCGAACGATGCCGTCGCCACGGCGGTCGCGTCGAGGCGGTGGTGGCCGATCTGGCCGACGCCGACAGCCGGGCCACCATCGTGCCCCAGGCCCTCGAGGTCTTCGGCGGCCGGCTCGACGTGCTGGTCAACAACGCCGCCGCGTCGATCCATGGGACCGTGGGCGAGATGCCGTTGAAGCGCCGGCGCCTGATGATCGAGATCAACCTGCACGCCCCCGTCGACCTGGCCCAGGCGGCGCTGCCGGCCATGCTCGCACGGGGCGAGGGCTGGATCGTGAACGTGTCGAGCCGCACCGCCGAACTGGCGCCCGGTCCGCCTTTTCGCACCACGGGCGCGGCCACGTCCATCGGGGGCTACGGCGCCAGCAAGGCGGCCCTCGACCGCATCACCAACGCGCTGGCGGCGGAAGTAGCCGAAGCCGGCATTCGGGTCAACACCGTCGCCCCCCGGGCCGCGGTGCTGAGCGAAGGGGCCGACGCCCTGGTGGGGGCCACGCTCAGCGACGACCAGATCGAGTCGATGGAGGCGATGGTCGAGTCGATCGTGGCGCTGTGCCGGTGCGAGCCGGAGCGCACGGGGCGCATCCACATCAGCCTCGACCTGCTCGACGAACTGGGTCTCGACGTGTGGAGCCTCGACGCCTCCGGGCCCCACCCCGAGGGGCGCTCGGTCGTCCGCACCTGAGGGCGCCGGTCGCGCTCACCGGCGCGCCTGACCGTGACGTGTCATCCGTCACATGAAGGGGCCCCGCGCTGCTAGGTTCGCCCGGCAATGAGCAGACTCGATGATCTTCGACGGGTGGAAGAGGCGATCGTCCGCGTCGGGCGAATCAGCAACGGGCGGGAAGCGGCGCGCATCCGCGCCGAGAGGGCTGGGCTGTCGTTGTCGCGACCGGCCATCAGCATCCTGTCGTCGTTGCGCAAGGCCGGGCCGATGCGCCTGTCGTCGCTGGCCCGACTCACCGATCTCGAGGCTCCGTTGATCAGCCGCGAGATCCGCGAGCTCGTCGAGATCGGTTACGTCGACCGCGCCGCCGACCCCACCGATGGCCGCGCCGGCATCGTGGCCCTCACCTCCGCCGGGGTCGAGGCCCATCAGGCCTACCGCGACTCCACCGACGAGATCATCGCCGAGACCTTTGCCGGCTGGAGCGCACCGGAGCTGCGGGCCTTGCGCGAGAACCTCGAACGGGTGGCGTCGAACTTCGCTCGGCCCCCGTCGTTGAACGGGCATCGCGCCGCCCGGTTGGGCTGAACTCCACCCTCGCCTCGACCAGCGTGGGCGGATCTGATTGACCGAGTGCAGCGTTCGATTACGGTCGGATCCGGGCTGATCGACGAGACCCGGCCCGGCCGCACACCTCACGAGGAGATCACGATGACCACGAGCCGACGCCGCATCGACTACGCCGGCAGCGTGCACGACGAGGAGGAGATCGAGGCCGTCGTCGAGGTGCTGCGGGGCGGGCCCACGTCGATGCGCATCGGCAAGAACGTCAAGGCCATGGAGCAGGCGGTGGCCGAGCTGTTCGCCAAGTCCAAGGGGATCATGTGCAACTCCGGTTCGTCGGCGCTGTACCTTGCCGTCGAACTGGTGGGCGCGCAGCCCGGTGACGAGATCATCACGTCGGTGCTCACCTTCTCCACCGACATCGCCCCGATGGTGCGCGCCGGCATCGTGCCCGCCTTCGTGGACGTCGAGCCCGACACGTACCAGATCGACGTGGACCGCATCGAGGAGATGGTCGGCCCGCGCACCAAGGCCATCCTGGCCCCCAACCTGATCGGCAACTGCCCGGACTGGGACCGCATCCGGGCGATCGCCGACCGTCACGGCCTGATGGTCATCGAGGATTCGTGCGACGCGCTGGGCTCCACGCTCCGGGGCACTCCCACCGGTACCCGCAGCGACATCAGCGTCACCAGCTTCGCTCTCAGCCACATCATCACCGCCGCCGGCACCGGGGGCATGGTCTGCCTCGACGACCCCGACCTCGTCGACAAATGCCTCATGCTGCGCCGGTGGGGCCGGCGTTCCGAGGTGATGCTCTGGGGCTCGTTGAAGGGGAAGAAGACCACGTTCTTCTCCGACATCGACGGCATGGAGTACGACGACCTCTTCATCTTCGACGAGGTGGGCTGGAACTTCGAGCCCTCGGAGCTCTCGGCCGCGTTCGGGCGGGTGCAGGTGAAGAAGCTGCCGTTCAACCTGGCTCGCCGCCGGGCCAACTTCGACGTGCTCTACGAACACTTCGCCGGCTATCCAGAATTGTTCGATGTGCCCGTCCAGACCGAGCACGTCGAGACGGGCTGGCACATGTTCCCCTTCGTGATCCGGGCCGAGAGCGGCATCCGGCGGGCCGAGCTGCAACAGCACATGGAGCGCAACGGGTGCGACACCCGCATGGTGTGGACCGGCAACGCCCGCCGCCAGCCCGCTTTCGCCAAGATCGAGGCCCGGGTGCCCGATGACGGCTTCCCCAACGCCGACCGGGTGATGGAGCAAGGACTGATCCTTCCCCTCAACCACTCGCTCGACGCCGACGACATGGGCTACATCTGCGAGCTCGTCGACGACTTCGTGGCCACGCTCCCGGCCGAGTGAAGGGCGCCAGGTGAACTGACCGGTCGTCGGTCACACGCTGAACTCGGTGAACTTGTTGGGGTCGGGAGCGGCCGGTAGTGTCGAGCCGCTGTGACCGCCACCTTGTCGTAGGGGCAGGTCCGGATCGCACTGCTCGAAGGGGTCGTTGGTGCAGCAGTTCCTGCAATACACCATCCTGGGCCTGGTCATCGGCAGCGTGTACGGCATCGCTGCCTCCGGGCTGGTGGTCACCTACACGACGTCGGGCATCTTCAATTTCGCCCACGGAGCCATCGCCATGCTCGGCGCCTTCACCTACTGGCAGCTGCGGTTCGATTGGGGCTGGCCGGCCCCGTTGGCATTGCTGGTCGTGCTCGGGGTGCTGGCCCCGGCGATGGGCGCCGTGCTGTACCAGGCGATCATGAAGAACCTGCGGGGCACATCCGAGGTCACCAAGATCGTGGTGCCCGTCGGGGTGATGCTCGGTCTGTTGGCCCTGGCCACCTGGATCTGGAACCCCACCCCGCGGGTGGCCCGCCAGTTCCCGAAGTTCTTCGGCACCGACGCCCAGGTCTCGATCTTCGGCGTCAACGTCACCTGGCACGAGATCATCGCCGTGATCCTGGCCGTGGTGACCGTCTTCGGCATCCGGTTCCTGTTCCAGCGCACGCGTTCGGGTGTGGCCATGCGGGCCGTCGTCGACGACCCCGACCTGTTGCAGCTCAACGGCGGTCGCCCCGAGCGGCTGGCCACCATCTCGTGGGCCGGTGGGGCCTTCCTGGCCGCGCTGGCCGGCATCCTCATCACCCCGATCCAGGGTGTGGCCCTCAGCGCCAACACCCTCACCCTCCTGGTGATCGACGCCTTCGCGGCCGCCATGTTCGGCCGCTTGCGCAGCCTGCCCCGCACCTTCGTGGGGGGCATCGTGCTCGGACTCATCGGTGCCTATGTGATCGGTTACTTCCCGGCGTCGGAGTGGACGTGGACCGGCGCCTTCCGGGCCTCGATCCCGATGATCCTGCTGTTCGTGATCCTGCTGCTGCTGCCGCAGGACCGCCTCCGCGGTGCCACGGTGCTGCGCACCCGTGAACGCTTCCGCATGCCGACCCTGCGCAACGCGTGGATCGCCGCGCTGGTGCTCGTGGTCGTGGTGTTCGCCCTGCGGTCCATCATGGCCACCACCGCCATCAACACCTTGGCCTTCGGGCTGACCTTCGCCCTCGTGGCGCTCTCGCTGGTGCTGCTCACCGGCTACGCCGGCGAGATCAACCTGGCGGCTCTGTCCTTCGGGGCCATCGGCACCATCGTCGTGTACCACTTCGGCATCTCCGGTGGCACCGGGCCCAACGGTCGCACCACTCTGCTGGGCTTCGTGCTGGCCGGGGTGGTGTGCGCCGTCGTGGGCGCCCTCGTCGCGCTGCCTGCGCTGCGCCTCCGTGGCCTGTACCTGGCGTTGGCCACCCTGGCCTTCGGCGTGTTCGTGAGCCGCATGGTGCTCACCGAGATCGGTGAGCGAGAGCTGTTCGGGGTGCGATTCTCCATCTTCGAGGGCGGGTCGCTCAGCATCCCCCGTCCCGCGCTCGGGCCCCTCGACTTCAAGGACAACGGCGCGTTCCTGATGCTGCTCACCGTGCTGTTCGCCCTGCTCGGTGTGGCTCTCGTGGCGCTGCGCCACAGCGGCTACGGGCGGCGCCTGTCGGCCATGAAGGACAGCCCGGCGGCCTGCGCCACCCTGGGCATGAGCGTCGTGCGCCTGAAGCTGTCGGTGTTCATGATGTCGGCGGCCATCGCCGGCATCGGCGGGGCGCTGATGTCAGCCCAGCTCGGCACCGTGAACCTCGACCGGTTCGACGTGTTCTTCAGCCTGGCCTTGCTGCTGCTCACCGTCGTCGGTGGGGTGGGTTACGTGGCCGCGGCGCTGTTCAGCGGGGTACTCAACGGAGCGGCGTTCCTGGCCATGCAGAACGGCCTCACCAAGTTGGGCACCGACTTCGTCACCCTGAAGCCCATCTTCGGGTTCTTCGTCAGTTTCGTCACCGTGTTGCCCGCCGCCATCGGCGTCACGATGGGCAAGAACCCGAGTGGGGCCATCTCCGACATCGTCGACGGCCTCGAGGACATCAAGCGGGCCAAGCCGGTGATGTTCACGCTCATCGGGTTGCAGGTGCTCATCTGGGCCGGCGCCTGGCAGGGCCTCTACAACGGCTGGTGGTTCACCATCCTCACCGCCGTCAACCTGCTCGTGGTGGCCCGCATAGCCGGCATGGTGATGCTGGCGTGGGCCCGCCGCAAGTACCACCTGCCCGTGCCGTTGGCGCCCGAGCTCATCGGCATCGACCGCCCGTTCACCGACGACGACCTGCGGACCATGGACGACGTCCTCGGCCTCGACGGCGTTCCCCTCACCGAAGGCGACCGGGTCCGTGCCCCTGCTTGAGACGGTGGGCGTGAAAGTGCGCTTCGGCGGCAACGTGGCCCTCGACGACGTGTCCATCGCGGTCGAGCGCGCGTCGGTGACCGGCCTGATCGGCCCCAACGGCGCCGGCAAGACCACGCTGTTCAACGTCATCACCGGCCTCCAGCCGCTCTCGGAGGGCAAGGTGATGCTCGATGGATCCGACGTCACCAAGACACCGCCGCACAAGCGGGCGCGTCAGGGCCTGGCCCGCACCTTCCAACGTCTCGAGCTCTTCACTTCGCTGTCGGTGCGCGAGAACGTGCTGGTGGCCGGCGAGATCCGCAACCGGTGGGGACGGGGCGTCAACCGCCTCAACGCGTCGGCCGAGGCCGATCGGGTCATCGGCCTGGTGGGCCTCGCCGACGTGGCCGACCGGGAGGTCGGCGAGATCCCCACGGGGAAGGCCCGAGTGGTGGAGCTGGCCCGGGCGCTCATGTTGCACCCCACGTTGCTCCTGCTCGACGAGCCGGCGTCGGGGCAGACCGAGGAGGAGACCGAGGCCTTCGGCCAGCTCCTCACCACGCTGGCTCGCGAGGACGGTCTCGGTATCTGCCTGGTCGAGCACGACATGGCCCTGGTGATGCAGGTGTGTGAGACGATCCACGTGCTCGAGTTCGGCCGCCTCATCGCCAGTGGCAACGCCGACCAGGTGCGCAGCGACCCCGCCGTCATCGACGCCTACCTCGGTTCGCCGGAGTCCGCGGTATGAGCTCGTTCCCGTCGTTCCCGTCGTCCGCCGACGCTTCGTCTCCCCCGATTCCGCTGCTCGAGCTGGTCGGTGTGAAGGCCGCCTACGGTTCCATCGAGGTCCTGCACGGGGTCAGCCTGGCCGTGCCCCAGGGCACGGTGGTGGCGCTGCTCGGCCCCAACGGCGCCGGAAAGTCCACCATCCTCAAGGTGTGTTCGGGTCTTCTTGCCCCCACCGCCGGTGAGGTGCGCCTCGCCGGACGGGTCGTCAACGGCGCCGGCGCCGACGAACTGGCCCGCCTCGGCCTGTGCACCATCCCTGAGGGGCGCGGTGTCTTCCCCAACCTCACCGTGCGCGAGAACCTCTGGATGAACACGTTCGCGGGGGTGTCGCTCTCCGACGTCGAGGACGTGGCCTACGCCCGCTTCCCCCGTCTCGGCGAGCGCCGCAAGCAGCTCGCCGGCACCATGTCGGGCGGCGAGCAGCAGATGCTCGCCATGGCCCGCGCCCTGGCCACCGACCCTGCGGTTCTCCTCCTCGACGAGCTGTCGATGGGGTTGGCGCCGTTGGTGGTGGCCGACCTGTACGAGATCGTGGCTCAGGTCTCGGAAGAAGGAGTCTCGATCCTGGTGTCCGAGCAGTTCGCTCGGACCGTGCTGGGCATCGCCCAGTACGCCGCGATCGTGCTCCACGGGAACGTGACCCGCGTGGGCACCCCCGATGAGCTCGAAGATGAACTGTCCGCCGCCTACCTGGGCTCGTGAGGTCAATTACACCCATGGAAACCACCACCCCTGTCACTTCCGCCACTCCGGCCACCGATGTTGCGCCGGCCACTTCCGCCCCTCTGGCCACTGACGCCGCGCCGCGGGTCGACCAGTTCAAGAGCGAGGTGGCCGAGATGAAGCTCAAGACGGGTAACGCCACCCGTGAGCGCGTGTACGGCGTGCTCGGGCTGGTGGTGATGCTCGTCGGTGTCGGCGGGGCCTTCTTCTGCTACGTGTCCAGCCGAAACTTGTCCGACGCGCGCGACATCCAGTCCACGTTGATCCTGGCCGTCGGGTTCGTGGCGCTCACCTTGCTCGGTCTCGGCATCTTCCTGCGCTTCGCCATCGCCAACTTCCTGCGCATGTGGCTGCTGCGCCAGCTCTACGAGGGCCAGGCCAACACCGAGCGTATGGTGCAGGCACTCGAGCAACGGAGCTGACATGAGAACCGTCGTCGTCACGGGATCCGGATCAGGTATCGGGGCGGCCACCACCGCCCGCCTGCGGGCCGACGGCCACATCGTCCTCGGGGTCGACCTGAAGGGCGCCGAGATCGAAGCCGACCTCGGGTCGGCCGACGGGCGGACGGCGGCCATCGCCGCCGTCACCGAGGCCAGCGGCGGTGTACTCGACGGTCTCATCACCTGTGCCGGCGCCGCCGGTTTCCCTGGTCGCCCGGCGTCGCTCCTGGCGTCGGTCAACTACTTCGGCACCGTCGTGCTGATGGAAGGTCTGCGGCCCCTACTGGCGGCCAGCACGGCCAACCCGTCGGCGGTGGCCATCAGTTCCAACTCCACCACCACCGCCCCCGGCTACTCCCTGAAGCTGGTCGAGGCGCTGCTGGCCGGCGATGAATCAGCCGCTCGTGAGATCGCCGACACCACTGATTCGATCGTCTCCTACGCCGCCACGAAGTTGGCCGTGGCTCGCTGGGTGCGCCGTTCGGCCGTCTCGCCCCACTGGGCCGGCGCCGGCATCCGCCTGAATGCCATCGCCCCGGGCATGATCGCCACCCCCATGATCGACGAGGGCAACAGCGACCCGGCGCTGGCCGAGCAGTTGGCCATGTTCAAAGACACCATCGCCCTCGGGCGCGCCGGTCGGCCCGAGGAGATCGCGGCGTTGCTGGCGTTCCTGGTGGGCCCCGAGTCCACGTTCTTCTGCGGCTCGATCATCTTCTGCGACGGCGGCACCGACGCCGCTCTACGCACCAACGACTGGCCCGCCCGCTGGGAACTCGGCTCGCGCACCCCCACGGGGGGGCAACCGGCCACCCCGCATCCCTCTTCTGCCGAACCTGTCTAACGACACTGCCCGATAGGGCAGTGTTCGTAGACAGGTTCGGCAGAAGAGGGATGCTGCGGGAGGTTCGGTCGGGTGCAGCGGGGCTCAGCTGGGGGGCGGGGTGGTCATCGAGGCGAAGACGGGGCGAAGGTTGGCCAGGAAAGCATTGGGGTCGGCGTTCTTCGCCTCGGCGGTGGCCTGATCGCGCGCCGTGGCGAAGGTGAGGAAGCGCTCGTCGCTCAATGCCGCCACCAGCGCGGCGCCCACCTCGTCGGCCGACGCGGCGGTGCGCGGGTCGGTGGGGAAGGGGGCGTCGTTGCCCTCCTTCGGCGTGGAGAACTCGGTGGTGGTGGTGCCGGGCACGAACAGATGCACCCGCACGCCGGTGTGGGCCAGCTCCACGTGCAGCGACTCGCTGAACATCTCGAGTGCCGCCTTCGACGCCGAGTAGGCGCCCACCCTGAACGCGGCCATGTGCACGCCCATCGACGACACGTTGAGCACGTGCCCGGTGCCGCGCTCCACCATGGCCGGCAGCACGGCCAGGGTGAGGCGCACCGGCGAGAAGTAGTTCATGGCCATGACGCCCTCGACGTCGGCGGGGGTCATGGCCACCACGCTGCGGCGCTTGGGCACGCCGGCGTTGTTGATCAACGCGTCCACACGGCCGCCCAGCAGCGCAGTGGCCTCGGCCGCCACCGCCTCCAACCCGTCGAGGTCGGCCAGGTCGGCCACCAACTGTTGCGAGGCAGGGGAGTGCACCCGCACTTCGGTGAGCACGTCGGCCAGGCGGTCTTGGCGGCGGGCCACCAGACACACCACCGCCCCCACCTTGGCGAGCTCCACCGCGGTGGCCGCGCCGATACCCGACGAGGCGCCGGTGAGCAACACCCGCTGGTCGGTGCCGGGCCAGCCCCCGCCGGTCACGAGTCGGCCCCGGTGCGGTCCTCGTAGACCCGCCTCAGGCCCTCCCGCCACGTGACCTGGCAGGGGCCGGTGAACGAGGCGCGGCGGGTGTTGTCGGTGACCGACCCCCGAAGGGTGCCGGGCTGCTCGACCACGTCGACCACGGCTTCGAACCCGCCCAGCTCGCCGATGTAGGCGCAGTACTCCTGCACGCTCACCGGTTCGTCGCCGGCCCAGTTCACGATGGTGGCCGGCACCGACGCCGCGTCGAGCAACGCCGCCGCCTGGGTGTTGATGTCGTCCTGGTGGATGGGCATGTACAGGCACGGGTCCCAACGGGTGGTGACCGGCCCGCCGGCCAGCAGGGCGTCGAGGTGCTGGGTGGGCAGGCCACCGTTGGTGCCGTAGGAGGCATTCATGCGGGCGATGGTGACGGGCAGGTCGAAGAGCTTGGCGCAGGTGCGAGCCACCGCCTCCTGGGCGATCTTCGACATCGAGTACGTGGGCGCGTGCCTGGCGTTCACCTCGCCGAGCGGGTCGGTCTCGGCGAACACGTGGTGCGGGTCGCCGTCGAAGGGCGGCCGGTACACCGAGTGGGTGCTCATCACCAGCGCCGCCTTGGCCGATCGGCAGTGCTGCAACAGCAGGCCTGTGCCCTCGGCGTTCACCGCGAAGGCCTGGTCGTAGTCCCACCCGCCACCCTGGAAGGCGGCCAGGTGCAGCACGTAGGTGAAGTCGTCGGGCAGCGCCGACAGGTCGCCGTCGCCGAGGTCGAGCTTCAGGGTGTGCACCCCGGCGTCGAGGCAGCGCTGTTCCGAGCGCTCCTCGGAGAACCGGGCGATGCCCCACACCTCGTTGTCGCGGGCCAGGTGTTCGGCCAGCGGGAAGGCGATCTGCCCGGCGGGCCCGGTGACCAGGATCTTCTCACCCGAGAGCGTGGCCACGAGCTCAGACCTTCAACAGGTCGGGATAGGTGGTCTCCACCAGCTGGCGGAACCCGTCGCGCCAGCTCACCTGGGGCTCCCAGCCCAGGGCCAGCAGCTTGGACGAGTCGACCGGGTTCGGCGGGATGGTGGCCGTGGTCTCCTCGAGGTCGAACTCCACACCGGTGAGCCGGTTCAGTTCGGCGCACCACTCCTCGATGCTCACGATCTCGGGGTTGCACCAGTTGTAGGTGGTGGCGGGCACGGCCGCCGCGGCGAGCAGGTAGGGCAGCGACGTCAACAGGTCGTCGTCGTGCAGGAGGCAGTGGGTGTTGGGGCCGTCGGCGCTCACGCCGATCTTCATGCGGTGCTGGGCCATCTGCACCTGGAACGACATCCACCCGTGGGTGGGACCGTAGGGCACGTCGAGGCGGGCGATGACCGTGGGTACTCCGAAGCGTTTGGCCGCGTACTTGGCCGACGACTCGGCCGCGATCTTCGAGATCGAGTACGTGGGCAGGAAGCCCATGGCCCGGTGGTTGTCGCCCAGTGGGTCGGTCTCCTGGTGGGGCACCTGGCCGTTGGGTTCGTAGACGGCGCACGACGAGCAGTGCAGGAACGCCTTCACGCCGGCGACCTTCTCGATGAGATGGGCCACACCCTCGGCGTTGGTGGCCAGCGCCTTGTCGAAGTCCTGGTCCTTCGACACCGCCATGTGCAACACGTAGTCGAGCCCGTCGGGGATGTCGTCGAGGTCCTGGGTCTCGAGGTCGATGGTCACGGGGATCACCCCGTCGGCGGCGACCTTGTCCTTGGCCGTCGGGTGGGCGAAGCGTGACGTGCCGTACACGGTGTTACCGGCGGCGACGAGGCGGCGTGACAGGGGCCCGGCCACCTGGCCGGTGACCCCGGTGAGGAGAATCTTCTGGCCGGTGAGGGGCTCGGGGGTGGTCATCGGAGGTCTCCCGTGAAGTCGTCGGTGCCGAAGTTGGTCTGTTGCCACGGGCCGGTCCACACGTGGTGGGCCAGGCCGCTGGCTTCGATCTGCTCGCCGATGCGGGCGTAGCCGTCGTCCCAGCCCTCGGCGGGGTCGTGGTCGAGGAAGTGCAGCTGCAGGAAGCGGTTGGGCCCGGCTTTGGGCCGCACCACATCGGCGGGGGCGTCGTCGGCGAGGGGGATGGTGGTGCCGCTGCCCACCAGTTCGGGGCCCCACGGCTGGGCCATGGCGTCGGGGATCCAGGTGTTCTGGAACCAGGCGTCGACCTCGTCGTGGGTGTGGCCCTCGGCCACGTCGCCGGCCACGACCACCAGGCCGGGGTAGTTGTGGTCGAGGGCCAGATCGATGGTGCAACCCGTTGGGTCCTTCTGCACGTTCCAACGCATCGAGTAGAGCAGCGTGTGGATGTGGTCGCGCTCCGCGTACATGCGGCCCTGGGTGTGGAGCTGGTTGACGTTGTCGACGTTCCAGCGGTTGGTCTCGTCGTCGGTGCCCTCGAGCCACCAGTAGACGGCCACGTACGACCCGGTGAGCGGGTCGGGGGTGACGTCGTTCTCGGCGGTGGAGCGGAGGTCCTTCAGGCGGCGGGTGGCCACGAACCGGTCGCCGGCGAACACGTTCGGGCCGACCAGGCACCCCGAGTAGAAGTGGTCGTGCTCGTACCAGCGGTTGTAGGGCACCTCGTGGCCGGGGTGCGGCTCGACCATGGTGAACAGGAAGGTCCCGACCTTGATCGGGTAGTCCTTCTCCGGCGCTGCTGACACGTGCGTCCCCCTCGTGTGGCCTGTGAGCGTCGCCACGTTAGACCCGATCTGACGAACCGTCAGACGGGCCTAAACGGTCGGACCGGGGCCGCAACGAGGCCGGGTGACCGTGAAGGCACGAACCGCTCGGAGCTCCTCCGGCGCGGCGCGTCCGCCGTCCTCGCGGCTGCGGACGAACAGGATGACGATCGTCGGTTGGATTCGGCGACCGTCGTACCCCGCGCGCCGCGACTCTGCACGACTCCATCGGCATCGAGGGCCTGATGGGCCCGGGCGGCGGTCGGCTCTCGCCGGCGGGTCTACTGCACGGACAGGAGGGGGGCGATGGTCTCGCCGAAGGCGCGGAGCTGGTCGGCCATGTGGGTGGCGGAGGTGGCCCGGAAGCGGACCTGGAGCTGGTTCACGCCGGCCGGGGTGTTGGCGGCGATGGCCTCGGCGATCTGCTCGGGCGGACCGGAGATGTCGCCCTCGCGGACCTCGGCTCCCTCGACAACATGGAGGAAGGGGATGAGCACGTGGCCGAAGGCGAAGGGCTCGTCGCTCTTGCCGGTGGCCTCTCGCTGCTCGCGGATGTAGGCGATGCTCTCGTCGGTGGCCGGGCCCTGGGGCAGCCAGCCCTCGTAGCGGGCGGCGCGGCGCAGCGCCGGCTTGGCCGACCCGCCGATCCAGATCGGCGGCCGGGGGGTCTGCACCGGTCGGGGGCAGGCGCCCATGTCGCCGACGTAGGTGTGGGTGAGGGCGTCGGCCAGCCAGGGCAGACGCTCGTCGGTGATCCGGCCGCGGTCGGCGAACGACACGCCGAGGGTGTCGAACTCGGCCTCGACGTGACCGGCGCCGATGCCGGCGATGGCCCGACCGCCCGAGAGGAAGTCGAGGGTCTCGTAGGCCTTGGCCGCCACCAGGGCGTGGCGGTAGGCCAGCACGAACACGTGGCTGAGCAGCGCGGTGCGCTCGGTCTGGGCGGCCAGGAAGCCGAGGGTGGTGAAGGTGTCCTGCCACCACAGACCCATGGCGTCGGCCTTGTCGCGCGGGATGGCGATGTGGTCGCACACGGCCACGTAGAAGAAGCCGGCGGCATCGGCGGCGCGAGCGATCTGGGCCAGCTCGGCGGGGCCGGCGTCGCGTTCCCAGTCGGCGACGTAGAGCGAGCTCTGGGACTGGATGGCAAGTTGGGTGCCGTAGGCGAGGGTGCCGTCAGGAATCGTGATCATCCGTTGAACTTAGTTCCACCCCTACCCGCGCCGTCCCGGGGGTCGTCGCCCCCCGGGGACTTTGCTTCGAACGCGGCTGGGGGATGTCGCGGCAATGCCTGTGTTGGCCGCGGCCAAGGACGTGGGCGAGAAGGTGAAGGACGCCGGCGCCGCGGTCAAGGACGCCGTCACCGGCAAGTAACCACCTATCAGGAGTGATCCGGTCCGCTCGGGCGGGCCTCGTCGCTCTGCCTCGGAGGACCCGCTAGCATTGCTAGCAACCGGGAGGCGCGATGGCTGCGGTGAGTATCAGGGACCTGGATGATCACGTGAGAGAGCGGCTCCGGGTGCGAGCGGCCGCGCACGGCCGATCGATGGAGGCCGAGATCCGCCTCATCCTCACCGACGCGGTCAGCGAACCGAGCGAGTCTCGTGGGCTCCTCGCGACACTGCTCGACCGCTTCGACGAGGTCGGTGGCGTCGAGCTCGACCTGCCGGCGCGGTCCACGCCGACCCGTGCTGCTGAAGTGAGCCCATGATCGTCGTCGACACCAACGTGGTGTCCGAACTCATGAAGGCCGAGCCTGACGAATCGGTCCGCCGCTGGACCCTCGACCAGCCCGGCGCGGCGCTGTACACGACCGCGATCACCCTCGCGGAGATCTTGTACGGCATCGAGCGTCTCCCCCCGGGGTCGCGCAAGGAGCTCTTGCGCTCGACCGCCACTGATGTGTTCGCCACCTTCGCGGACAAGGTGCTGGCCTTCGATGCGAACGCGGCCGTCCACTACTCGCGGATCGTCGACACCCGAGTTCGTGTCGGACAGCCGATCGATGGTTTCGATGCACAGATCGCCTCCATCTGCCTCTCCCACGACCGCTCGCTCGCCACCCGAAACACGAAGGACTTCGAACATACGGGCATCGATCTGGTTGATCCCTGGCGGGTCGGCTGATTCCTGCGGCCAGGCGAGGAACAGGCGACCCCGGGAACGGGCGGCTGGGGTCAGAGCCCGAGGAAGGAGCCGCCGTCGCAGACGATGGTTTGCCCCGACACGAATGAGGCCTCGTCGCTGCACAGGAACACGGCCACTCCGCCGATGTCGGCGATGGGGTCACCGATGCGGCCGAGCGGGGTGCGGGCCTCGATCGAGCCGCGCAGGGTGGGGACCTGTTCGAAGATGTCGGTGAGGGCGGGCGTCTCGGCCACCGGGGCGATGCAGTTGACGGTGATGCCGTCGGGCCCCCACTCGCGGGCCAGGCTCTTGGCGATGGCCCGCTGGGCGCCCTTCACCGGCGCGTAGAGGGGCAGGTTGGCGCTGCCCTCCACCCCGGCGGGGGAGGTGAGCATCACGTACCGACCGTGCGGGCTCGAGGCCAGATGGGGGTGGGCGGCCTGGGCGCACCAGAAGCTGGCCCACACCGCAGTGCGCGACAGCTGGAACCAGACGTCGTCAGGGGTGGACTCGAGGCGGGTGGCCACCCCACCGGCGAAGGCGTTGTGCACCACGATGTCGAGCCGGCCGAAGCGCTCGACGGTGGCGGCCACACCGGCCTCGATCGACGCCCGCTCGGTGACGTCGGTGACGATGCACACCGCGTCGCCACCGCCGGCCCGGATGGCCCCGGCCACCGGCTCGCCGGTGGCGGCACGGCGGGCGGCCACCACCACCGATGCGCCCTGTCGAGCCAAGGCGTGAGCGATGCCCTCGCCCACGCCTTGACCGGCGCCGGTGACGATGGCGACCCTGTTGCTGAGTCGGCTCACATCCACAGCCCACCGTCCACGACGAGGGTCTGGCCGCCGAGGTTCGCGGCGGCGGGGCTGCACAAGAAGGCCAGCACCTCGCCCGGGTCGGCGTCGGGCAGCGCCGGCGAGGCGATCGACACCGGCCCGGCGGCTTCGGGGTCGGCCAGTACGTCGTCGGGGCCGACGGCCAGGACGTTGGCGGTGATCCCCACAGGGCCCCATTGGCGGGTGGCGGACTTGGCCAGCAGTCGCACCCCTTCGGCGGCGGCGGCCCAGTGGGCGTAGCCGGCGCCACCGGCCATGGCTATGGTGGGCACCACCATCACCAGGCGACCACCGTTGCCTTCGAAGCGATCGCGCGACCGCTTGCACATGGTCACGGCGTCGTCGAGCGTGTCCTGCCACGCCGCCCCGAACTCGTCGTCGATGAGGTCCACCAGTGGACGGGGCGTGACGAGGGCCGGATCCCACGGGGCGAACACGGCGGCATCGAGCCGACCGTGTCCCGGCAGGGAGGAATCGGTCAGTTCGGGGTCGTGGCCGAGAGCAGCGAGTCCGCCGGCCAAGGCCTGGGCCAGCGGTCCGGCGCCCACCACGGCGACGTGGAGCGGCTCGGTCTGCTCGGACATGGCGGTCAGTCAAGCACGTGGCTGGGAGGCTCGACGGCACGTAGACCCGGTAGCCCCGGGTACGCCCGTCGGAGTGGTCAGGGTGGCCGTGCGCACCTCGCCGGCGGGTTCCACAAGGTGCTGACGCGCCGCTGAAACCCAGTGATCGAGAAGCGCTCGAAACAAGTGCGCGCCCGAATGTGTGACCGTGTTCACCTTTGGCTACTGTCTCGCCTCATGGAGATCGGGTACACAACTGAACAAGAAGCCTTCCGCGCCGAGCTGCGTGAGTACTACGACCAGCTCCTCGACGCCGAAACGGTCGAGGAGCTCTCCCACAGCCACGGCATCGGTGATGCCACCAAGCGGGTGTGGAAGCAGATGTGCGCCGACGGGTGGGCCGGCGTCGGTTGGCCGAAGGAGTGGGGCGGCCAGGGCCGCAAGCCCGTCGACCAGTTCGTCTTCTTCGACGAGTCGATGCGAGCGGGCGCCCCGGTGCCGATGCTCACCATCAACACCGTCGGCCCGACGATCATGAACTACGGCACCGACTTCCAGAAGGAGTTCTTCGTCCCGAAGATCCTCGCCGGCGACATCCACTTCTGCATCGGCTACTCCGAGCCCCAGGCCGGCACCGACCTCGCCGCCCTCCAGACCCGCGCCGTGCGCGACGGCGACGAGTACGTCATCAACGGCCAGAAGATGTGGACCTCCCTCGCCGGTGGTGCCGACTACTGCTGGCTGGCCGTGCGCACCGATCCCGAGGCCAAGAAGCACAAGGGCATCTCGGTGATCATCGTCCCGATGGACACGCCCGGTATCACCATCCAGCCCCTCACCCTCATGGGTGAGCACGACATCAACGCCACCTTCTTCGACGACGTCCGCGTGCCGGCCAAGTTCCTCGTCGGTGAGGAGAACGGCGGTTGGGGGCTCATCACCAACCAGCTCAACCACGAGCGCGTCACCCTCTGCTCGAGCGGCATGCCCGAGGGCATCCTCACCGACGTGCGCCGCTGGGCCCAGGAGAACACCCTGCCCGACGGCCGTCGCGTCATCGACCAGGAGTGGGTGCAGCTCAACCTGGCCCGGGTGCACGCCCGCCTCGAGTACCTGCGCCTGGCCAACTGGAAGGTGGCGTGGTCGGCCGAGGAGCACGCCCTGCACCCGGCCGACGCGTCGAGCGTGAAGGTGTTCGGCACCGAGTTCTACCTCGAGGCCTACCGCCTGCTCATGGAGATCCTCGGCCCGCGCAGCTATCTCAAGGCCGACGCCCCCGAGTCCATCCTGCGCAGCCGGCTCGAGTCCGGTATCCGGGGCTCGATCATCCTCACCTTCGGCGGCGGCACCAACGAACTGCAGCGCGACCTCATCGCCATGTTCGGGCTGGGCTTCCCCCGCTCGGCTCGCTGAACCGCCCGCCGCCTCCCTCGACGACGAAAGCAACCATGGACTTCTCCTTCACCTCCGATCAGGAAGAGCTGCGTGGCCTCACCAACCGGCTCCTCACCGACAAGGTCACCCCCGAGCACCTGAAGACCGTTCGCGAGAGCGACACCGGCGTCGACCTCGCCCTGTGGCGCGAGATGGCCGAGCTGGGGCTCGTGGGCATCGGACTGCCCGAGTCGGCCGGCGGTGCCGGGCTCGGCTTCACCGAGGTCGCCATCGTGCTCGAAGAGGTGGGCCGTTTCGTGGCCGCCGTTCCCGCCCTGCCCGTCATGGCCATGGCCGGCCCGGTGCTGGCCGAGTTCGGCACCGCCGAGCAGCTCGAGGGTCTGGCATCGGGCGAACGCATCGTCACCGTGGCGCTGCACGACCTCGTGGGTGATGTCCTCGACCCGGCCCTGGTGGCCGTCGACGGCAAGCTCACCGGCGTCAAGGTCTGCGCCCCGTTCGGCCACGTGGCCGACGCCTTCATCGTGTCGGCCACCGACGGCCTCTACTACGTGGCCGCCGACGCCGCCGGCGTCACCGTCACCCGCCAGGACACCGTCGACGACATCCCCGACGCCATGGTCGAACTGAACGGCGCCGTCGGCGAGAAGATCAGCGGCCCCGAGGGCCTCACCTTCATGGTCGAGCGGGGCCTGGCCGGCCAGTGCGTGATCATGGCCGGGGTCACCGCCCAGGCCCTGTCGCTCACCTCCGACTACGTGAAGGAGCGGGTGCAGTTCGACCGGGTGATCGCCACCTTCCAGGCCGTGGCCCAGCGCGCCGCCGACGCCCGCATCGACAGCGAAGCCATCTGGCTCACCGCCTGGCAGGCCGTCACGCTGCTCGACAATCGCGAGCCGGCGTCCGAGCAGGTCGCCTCGGCCAAGTACTGGGCCGCCGAGGGTGGGCAGCGGGTCGTGCACGCTGCCGTCCACCTGCACGGCGGCGTGGGTGTCGACCGCGACTACCCGCTGCACCGCTACTACCTGTGGACCAAGTACCACGAGCTGTTCCTCGGCGGTACCTCCGCCAGCCTGGTTCGCCTCGGCAAGCTGCTGGCCGACACGCCGGCCTAGCGCCGGCGCCGGCCGGGTCTCGTCGTCGGGGGGCGGCGGGGCCCGGCCCGAATTCACCGGAGGGGGAATCCAGTTCGACCCCGGGCCTCGGTCCGGGGTCGAACTGCGTTCTGGATCGGTTGGCGAGTCGGCGCCGAGCGTCAGCGCACGAGGTAGACGATGGCGATGCCGACCCCGATGGCGACGACGATCCACCGGAACACCAGCGGGTCGAGCCGCCCGGCCACCCGCCCACCGAGGTTGCCGCCGAGCACCGCACCGATCGCCATCACCAACGCCGCTGCCCACCACACCCGGCCGGAGAACACGAAGAACGCCGCCGCAGTGAGGTTGACGACCACCGCGAGGGACTGCTTCAGGGCGTTGACGTCGCTGAGGTCGTCGGGCAGGAACACTCCGAGCACGGCCAGGAACACGATGCCGAGGCCGGCACCGAAGTAGCCGCCGTAGATCGAGGCCAGGAACACGGTGATGATGGCCGCGGCCGACAGGCCGTGGTCGGCCCGCTCCCTGGCGCCTTGCTCGCTGGCCTGGCGGCGGGCGCGGCGGGCCTCGACGAGGTCGCGCACCTTGTCCTGGCCGGCCAGCAGGGCGCACGACAGCAGGATGAGGTACGGGATCAGCAGGCGCAGCAGGTCGTCGCTCGTGGTCAACAGCAGCACGCCGCCGAGCAGGCCACCCAGGGCCCCGGCCGGGGCGAGGATGCGGAGGCGGTTCCACTGGCGGCGCACCGAGTCGCGTTGGGCGTAGGCGCCGCCCACGTAGCCGGGGGTCAGGGCGATGGTGGAGGTGACGTTGGCCGAGACGATGGGCACCCCTACCGCGGTGAGCGCCGGGAACGAGATGAGTGTGCCCCCGCCGGCCACCGCGTTCACGAACCCGGCGGCCCCACCGGCGGCGGCCAGGAACAGCAGCTCGATCGGGCTCACACCCCATCCTCGCCCATGGCGGTGCGCCCGCTGAACCACGTTCGGCGCGGGGAATGCTTTGGCGTTGTGACAGGTGAGGTGCTCGAACGGCTCGAGGGTGCCGCCCGACACCGAGGCGGTGAATCCGGGCTACGAGCAGCTCGACATCAACGCCGGGTCGACCGGCGCCGAGGTGCCGATCTGGGTGACGGCCTGAGTTGGAGCGGTGGTCGTCTTGGTCGGTCCCGGTCCCGGTCGCGGCGCGCTGCGGTGTGCGTCAGCCCCCGGCCGCCACCACGAGGGCCACGAAGCCCACGTAGAGCCCGAGCAGGGCGACGCCCCGCCATCGGCCGAGGGCCAGTCGGCGGCCGGGCACGAGGAACAGGATGCTCAGCGCTCCGGCGGCGAGGCTGAGCGCGGCCTCGTCCAGGGCGACGTCGAAGGGGCTGAGCACGGCGACGACACCGATGATCCAGAGGCCGTTGAAGATGTTGGAACCGATGACGGCACCGAGACCGATCTCCTCGTGGCCCCGCAATCCGGCCGCCAGCACGGTGGCCAGTTCGGGCATCGAGGTGCCGAAGGCCACGAAGGTGGCGCCCACCACGAAGGGGTCGAGCCCGAGGCCGTCCCCGATCGCTCCGGCCGCGACCACGATGAGCCGACCGGCCACGACGAGCAGGACCAGCCCGACGCCGACCAGGAGCACGGCGCGGCCCCGGTTCCGCTTGCCGGGGACCTCCACCGAGTCGGCCCGTGCCCTCCGGGCATGACGCACGGTGACCCCCAGCCACGCCGTGAAGACGGCGAGCAGCACCACGCCGTCGACGCGGGACATCGTGCCGTCGACGATCAGGGCGAAGATGAGGAAGGGGAGGGCCACGGCCACCGGCAGGTCGCGTCGCACCGTGTCGCGTTCGGCGATCACCGGATGGATCAACAGGGCCAGGCCGAGGATGAGCCCGACGTTGGCCACGTTCGACCCGAGTGCGTCGCCGAAGGCGAGGGCGGGCGTGTCGTTCGCGGCTGCGCTGAGTGCCACGAAGAGCTCGGGGCTCGACGTGGCGAAGGCGGCCACCGTGACAGCGATGATCGCCGCCGGCACCCGTGCCCATGCGGCGATGCCCACGGCACCACGCACGAACAGCTCGCCGCCCGTTCCAGCGGCGATGATGCCGGCGAGCAGCGTGACGACGGTGGTCATCGGACTCCGGACACGGCTCGACAGGTGCCGACCAGGGGTGCCGGCGCTCCGCCGCTCACCCTAGTGATGCCGACCTCCGGCTCTGGGCGGCACCTCCAACGAATGGCCCGTTGACCCCGTGCTCATCGACGCCAACATCCTGCTTTACGCCGTCGACGAGCGAAGCCGATTCCATCGTCGAGCTGGGGAGTGGCTGACCGGCGTCCTCGACGGTGAGCAGCGGGTGGGCATCCCGTGGCTCAGCCTGGTGGCCTTTGTGCGCGTCGTCACCCACCCCAGGGCGAACGACCGTCCGCTCACGCCGGACGAGACGGCCAAGATCGTGCTCGCCTGGGTCGAGGTGGACGTCGTCTGGCACCCCGTACCCGGTCCGCGCCACGCCGATCCCGTGCGATTGGCGCCGTGTGGGTCAATGACATTGTGAACCCACCCACGCCGCTGGGATCCCCCACGCGCTCGGAGAACCGCCTTTCGCCATTGCCAACGTTGCGCTTTCACACGGCAGAGGTCAAGGATTCAAGTCCCCAAAGGTCCACCCGTTGTCGAACGCCAGCTCAGTTGGCCGCGCCATCGGTCGGCTGGTCAGACCTCGACGGTGTAGGTGTCGCGGCCGCTCTTGAGCAGCGTGCCGGGCACGGCGCCGGTGGGCTGGCCATTCACGATGACCGCAATGCCGTTCACCAGCACCCGCTCGACGCCGTAGGAGT
>Ga0209491_10000050_pt1 | contig 185624 bp, 191 predicted proteins | sample BON02_FD_187213 | JGI IMG/M metagenome (GOLD analysis project Ga0209491, IMG submission 187213) | Freshwater microbial communities from Lake Bonney liftoff mats and glacier meltwater in Antarctica - BON-02 (SPAdes) (version 2) | ecosystem: Environmental > Aquatic > Freshwater > Ice > Glacier... | reverse complement strand
AAAATAAAGGCTTCGCAAAAACATTCTGTTCATTTTGTCTTAACACAACCCTTCGACGAAGTTTATATTGAGCGAAGTCGAAATGCTCAGGACAAGCCGAACCAAAAAGTCAAGGCTTACGATTCTTATTTACCCATTACGGTCTCCATCCTAAACACGTACAACTCGAATACTTCGTATTCTCAAACAGTACTTAGTTTTTTACGGATGTTCAACCTATGGGGGCCCAAAGTCGAATCGTAGGCCGATTTCTAAATATTTATTTTTAGTATTTGTAAATATAAATCCCTAAACAACCCGAAGGGTTGTAACCCCATCGGGGTAGAATATAGAGTCAAAAACTCCAAGATTCAGGAGTCTGCAGTATGCTGGCGACGCGGAGTTTTGGCTGTGGTTCTGCAAAGCAGAAATTCCTATCAAAAAAGCGTCCTTTTTTGATTCGTTTAGCTCACACCCAAATATTTGAGAAATAGGTTTTCGTGAATCTCCTGCGTCGATTTCTTTGGATGAGCAAAAAATGAATAAAACAAAATAAATGAACAAATAAAACTTATCCCCTAAACTCTCCCCAAGTAACCTTCAACCCATCTGCAACTGAAAACAATGGATTATACCCAAGTAAATTCCTTGCTTTATCAATGTTAGCTAATGAATCCCGTACATCACCTTTTCTCGTTGGGCCATAGATAGGATTAATATTTTTTCCTGAAAGGGTTTTTAGCTCCTCCCATAATACATTCAAACTTATCTGTTCTCCATACGCTACATTAAACACTTCGTTTACCGCCTCGTCTGTAGCAAAAAACGCGCGCACATTCGCTTGTACCGCATTTTCAACAAAGGTGAAGTCACGGGTCTGTTCTCCATCTCCATGAATGGTTGGCGCCTTTTCATCTTTTAAGGCTTGCATAAATAACGGAAGTACTGCCGCATAAGCTCCCGTCGGACTTTGGTTGGGTCCGAATACATTAAAATACCGCAACCCAATCGTGGGTGTGCCGTAGGTTTTAAAAAAAACATCTGCATAAATTTCATTTACCAGTTTGGTAACGGCATAAGGAGAAATAGGCTTTCCAATGTTTTCTTCTTTTTTGGGAAGGGTTTTACTATCGCCATAGGTAGAGCTTGAAGCGGCATAAACAAGGCGTTTTACACTTTCGCTTTCTTTTTGGGCTACCAGCATATTTAAAAACCCGGAAACATTTACATCATTGGATGTTATTGGATCATTTATGGAACGTGGTACCGATCCTAATGCTGCTTGATGAGATACATAATCTATTCCTTCCATAGCCTTTTTACAGGTTGCAAGGTCGCGGATATCTCCTTTGACAAATTCAAATGCGGGATGATCTTTAAAAGATGCAAGATTTTCTTTTGAACCTGTTGCAAGGTTATCGAGCACACGCACTTTTTTAGCCCCGAACTTTAACAAATATGTTACTAAGTTAGAACCGATGAATCCTGCTCCACCGGTAACGAGAAAACTGTAGTTGGAAAGATCGTCTTTATGATAATTATTTGTGTACAAAATGTGAGTTGTTAAACGTGAATAGTGAGTGGAGTATTTAAGTCTTTTTCTTTTTTATATAATTTTTAATCATACAAGTACTTGCTTTCCTGATTAATTATTTTTACTTCTTAATTCTTAATTCTTACTTCTTAATTCTTATCTAAAGTCTCCCGTCAATATGATTTTTATTGAAAAATGCCTTTACGTCAAAAACAACTGAATTTTTAGTCGTATAATCTGATAGGTTAAAATCCTTAAATTTTTGATGAGAAACCGTTAATACAATAGCATCATAGGTTTTTTTAAGCTGAGAAGCTTCACAGAGAAGGTCGATACCAAATTCATTCTGCACTTCTTCCGCATTTGCCCAAGGATCATAAACATCAATATTCAGATTGTATTTCTCCAACTCTGAAATAACATCAATAGCCTTACTGTTTCTAATATCGGGACAATTTTCTTTAAAGGTAATTCCCATTACCAGCACATTTCCATTTTTTACTTTGGCATCTTTTTGTATCATCAGCTTCACCACTTCTTGGGCAACATAATTACCCATCCCATCATTCATACGCCGACCAGCCAAAATAATTTCAGGATTATATCCTTCTTCTTGTGCTTTTTGAGCGAGGTAATACGGATCAACGCCTATACAATGCCCGCCTACAAGTCCGGGTGAGAAGCGTAAAAAGTTCCATTTGGTAGCGGCAGCATCCAATACATCTTGGGTATCGATATTCAGCAAACGAAATATTTTTGAAAGTTCATTTACAAAAGCAATATTAATATCTCGTTGGGAATTCTCTATAACCTTGGCGGCTTCGGCAACTTTAATGGAAGGAGCTAAATGCGTTCCCGCAGTTATAACAGAGGCATATAGATCGTCTATATAACGGGCAGCTTCAGGAGTAGAACCCGAAGTAACTTTTAGTATTTTGGTAACGGTATGCTCTTTATCGCCCGGATTTATACGTTCTGGGGAATACCCAGCATAAAAATCAGTATTGAATTTAAAACCCGATTTTTCTTCCAATATAGGAACACAAATATCTTCGGTTACTCCAGGATATACAGTAGATTCATATATAACCACGTCTCCTCTTTTAAGGATACTTCCTATAGTTTCACTTGCTTTTTGCAAAGGGATTAATACGGGTTGGTTATATTTATTGGTAGGAGTTGGCACAGTGACAATAAATACGGTGGCCTCCTTTATATCTTCCGCATTGTCGGAAACCTGAAGCCCTTTTTCGTCAGATGTTTTTAATACGGCCTGTAGATCTTCTTTTGAAATTTCCAGTGTATGGTCTACACCGTCTTGTAGTTCTTTTACACGTTTCGTATTAATATCAAAACCTATTACACGGTATTTTTCTGCAAATGCTGCCGCTAGCGGAAGGCCTACATATCCTAAGCCGATAATGGCTATTGTTGGTTTTTCAATCATAGAAGAAGGTATTATTTAACTATCTGCAAAGATAAACACCTTTTTTTACTAGCCATTGTTTTAAATAACTTCTTATAAATAAAGGGAAAATTATTGATGAGTGTATTTTTATTTTTTTCTGAAAAGGGATTTTATTTTCTCGTATAATGAAGTATCCTTCTTTCTCTTTTCATGGTAGCCATTTCCATAGCTTCCATAGCCATATCCATAACCGTATCCATACCCATAGCCGTATCCATATTTGGCTTTATCCTGAAAGAAATTAAACACAAAGCTGATATTCTTTACTTCTCCGCTTTTGTATTTTTCATTTATAAAAGAAAACATTCCTTTCTTTGTATAATTCTGCCGTACTAGGTATAGTGTAGCATCGGCATATTTAACAAGTTCCAGTGAATCTGAAACCAACCCTATAGGTGGGGAATCCAAAATAATATAATCGTAATTGGTTTTAAGGGTTTGCATAAGTTCTTCCATTTGTTCCCCCATCAGTAATTCTGAAGGGTTTGGAGGAATAGGACCGGAAGTAATAATATCGAGATTTTCCAATTCTGTTTGCTGAACGATACTTTCTAAAGTCGCATCGTGTATCAGATAATTCACCACACCTTTTTCGTTATTAATATTAAAATCTCCAAAAATCTTAGGTTTCCGTAGGTCTAATCCTAATAATACTGTTTTTTTTCCGCTTAGCGCAAATACCGATGCTATATTTATTGAACAGAAGGTCTTCCCTTCCCCACTTACCGATGAAGTAACAAGAACAGTCTTAGAACCTAGTATCCCTTGTTTTTTATAGATAAACTGTAAACTTGACCGCAATGCCCTAAACGATTCTGAAATTGCAGATTTTGGCTGATTGATAACTGCGAGATTCCCATCTAAGGTGCTTTTTCCAACTACTCCTAAAAGGGGTATTCTAGAGAGTCTTTCTATATCTTTTACGGTATTTATCTTAGTATCAAAAAAAGCTTTTAAGAATACAAACACAAAAGGAATTACAAATCCAAAAAACAATGCCATTAGGTAATTTAACTGTGTATTTGGACCTACTTGGCCCCCACCTGTATCCTTGGCAGGATCTATAACCAATACATCACTTACGTTGGCTGCCTTTACAAGTCCTGCTTCACTGCGTTTTGCTAAAAATATATTATAACTTCCCTCGCTAAGGTTGTAACGTCTCTCAATTTTTAATAGGTCTTGTTGCTTCTTGGGCAATTTTTTTATTTCAGCTTCATTTTGGGCAATATTGCGGTTAATATTTGCCATTTCCTGTTGCTTCAATCCTTTTGAAGAGTTTATATTTTCTAACAATACACTCTTTACTGAATTTATCCGCCTGTCAATATCATTAAATACAGGTGCTCCCTCTTTATAGGAATATTGTAGTTTGTTGCGTTCTTGCGCCAACGTTAATATCTGCCCCACTCCAGCTACAATGCTGGATTCTGATATTCCGGCAACGGAAGGTGCGGGCACATCTGTATAGTTGGAACGGCTTATAAGATAGTTTTCAAGTACATTGTAATAGTTCATTTCCCGGTTTAAGGCCTCTTTTCTAAGATCGAGCTCATTTAGCTTACCATTTATCTCTTGTCCTTCATTTTCAAGGTCAATAATGGAATTTTTATTCTTAAACTGGTTGAGTTCATCTTCTACATCTACTAGTTCTTGTGATTTTTGGCTAAGGGTACTATCTATAAACTGAATGGTCTTGGTGGCAAATAGGTTTTTCCGATCCAGCATATCTTGACTTAAAACAGAAACGGAAGTATTTAAATAATCAACAATCTGGACTTTATTTTTCCCAATCAAACTTAATCGAAGGACCGAAGATCCTGAAGATTCGGGCTGAACTTCCATACCTGAATATTGTTTTACGGCATTGTTAAATCCCGCAAAACTGATATAATATGGTATATTAGGTGCCACCGCTAGTTCAGGGTTGGGCACAAATGTTCCACTAAAAAAAGGAAGTGATATTGGGGCACCTATTTTATAATCTCTTTTAAAATCTGAAACTTCATAGTAACGGGAAGTTTTCTCTTTCTCTTTTGAATAATATTGATGTGTATAAGCAGCTGCTTCAAAATGGGCACTAAGGGTAAAAGTGACCGAATCTTTAAAGATTACAGTAAGTGGTTTCCCTAATATTTGTGGTTTTGTAGTATCTATTTCAACAAAAAAAGGTGTTTGTTTATAAGCATCTATCTGCTGATATTTCCCTTCTTTACTATAGTTAAGGTAGTATTGAAGACGATCCACAACCTTTTCGTTATGCGACCTAGATTTTAAAGATATCACAGCTGTGTTTACCTTATCGGTAGTTCCTCCCCAATTAAAAGTAAGACTGGTATTATTTGTAAAAAATGGATTTTGATCATCTTTTATAGAGATCATTGTATCCATTTGATATATAGCCAACTTCCGGACGTTGATATAATAGGCAACACCCAAGCCTATTATAATTGAAACAAGGAATAACGGCCAGTAACTTAATAATTTAAAGAGAAAACCCTTAAAATCAAAAGTACTATGCACTTCCTGTATGTCGTATTCTTCCGGCATCTATAAACGTGTAAATAATAATATAGTAGTTGCCAAGGCGGTAACTACAGTTAAAATAGTTGTAAAGGATTGTAAACCGGTTGTCCCAGCTCCAATAGATTTTTGTGGTAACGGATTAATCAATATAAGGTCGTTGGGTTGAATATAATAGTAAGGCGAATTCATAGCATCTATAGTTGTAAGATCTATATGGTGTACCTTTTGTCCTACTGGATATTGCCTTACTATAACCACGTTTTTTCGGTCGCCTGTTAAGGTAATATCACCGCTATTGGCAATAGCTTCCATAATAGTAAGCTGATCTCGATAAATAATTTGGGAACCTGGAGAATTTATCTCTCCATTAATGGTATAACGTATTCCTGACAGTTTTACGGTAATAAAACCATTTGCTTCTTCCTTAAAATAATCGGCCATTAAACGTTTTTCTATTGCTTCCCGAACCTCTTCCACCGTATAACCTAATACGGCTACTTCCCCTAAGCTTGGTATTCTTACATTACCATGAGTATCAACTACAAAACCGTCGTAATACAATCGTTCTTCTCCGGTAGCACTTGGGTTTGCATCATTAATAGGATTAAATATCCCCACCGTTTCTTGGTCAAGGGCTTTTACTCGTATGCTTATAAGGTCGTTTACTTGTAATCTATATGGCTCTTGCATTTTCCTAATTGGAATAATACTATCAACCATTTCAGGGTTTTCTTGTAAATATGTAAGTTCTTTAATAGGGATGCAAGAAGAAAAACATACTGCGATAATTAAAAACAAAAACAGATATGTAATTTTCATGAATGAACAGGCTTGTGTTTCAACAAATATAATGCAACCTGTGTAATAATAAAACATATTTTAATAAGCTTTGCTTTAACCTTCTAAATATTCAGAATATTGGAGCCTTACAAGGTTTATTTTTAAATATCTGTATCAAAGCATATTTGCTTAAATAAGGCCTAAATTGTATTGTAATATTCATTCTTAATTCTTTCTTCCCAATTCTGTTTTTTCCATCAAAAATCCACTTACTTTTGCAAAAAATTAAAGCGTGAACTACCTTTCAGTAGAAAATATCTCAAAATCCTATGGAGAGCGGGTATTGTTTCAAAATATTTCCTTCGGAATAAATGAGGGTCAAAAAATTGGTTTCGTAGCAAAAAATGGTACCGGAAAAACTTCCCTACTAAATATCCTGCAAGGAAAAGACTCCCCCGATGAAGGTAAAGTGGTATATCGTAAAAACCTGAAAGTAGCTTTTCTTTCCCAGGAACCTGACCTCAACCCTGCCCTTACCGTGGAGCAAACTATTTTTGAAGCTGACAACCCCATCCTTAAAATAATAGCCGATTATGAAAAAGCACTAGAGAATCCTAATGATTCCGATAAATACCAAAAGGCTTTTGATGCCATGGAAGCACATCATGCTTGGGATTTTGAAACACGGTATACCCAGATTCTCTTTAAATTAAAACTCCAAGACCTCTCTCAAAAAGTTTCCAACTTAAGCGGCGGACAGAAAAAACGTCTGGCACTTGCCAATGCGTTACTTACAAATCCGGATCTTTTGGTAATGGATGAACCTACCAACCATTTGGATCTGGAAATGATAGAATGGCTAGAAGCCCTTTTCGCAAAAGAAAATTTTACCATCTTTATGGTTACACACGACCGTTATTTCTTGGAACGTGTATGTAATGAAATTGTAGAACTCGATGAAGGAAAACTCTACAGTTATAAAGGAAACTATAGTTATTATCTCGATAAAAGGGAAGCCCGGATGGAAACCGAAGCTACCGAAACCTCTAAGGCAAAACAACTTTACCAACAAGAACTCAATTGGATGCGTCGCCAACCAAAGGCGCGTACCACAAAAAGCAAATCCCGTATTGATGATTTCCACGAAATAAAGGAACGTGCCCACCAACGTCGTAACGACCATGAGATGGAACTAGAACTCAACATGGAACGTCTGGGAACTAAAGTGGTTGAACTGCATAATGTATCAAAATCGTTTGGCGATAAAGATTTATTTACCAAATTTAATTACCATGTAATTCGCGGCGAAAGACTTGGAATTATTGGTAAAAACGGAACTGGTAAATCTTCATTTCTCAATATGATGACTGGATCGCTGCAACCCGATTCTGGAAAAGTAACCATTGGCGAAACCGTAAAATTTGGTTACTACACCCAAAAGGGTATCAAAATAAAAGAAGGTCAAAAGGTAATCGATGTAATTCGAGAATACGGCGATTATATACCTCTTAAAAAAGGCAGGCAGATATCGGCAACACAATTGTTGGAACGCTTTCTTTTCGACCGAAAAAAACAATATGATTTTGTTGAAAAGTTAAGTGGTGGAGAACGCAAAAGACTGTATTTATGCACAGTTCTTATTAAAAACCCCAACTTCTTAATTCTCGATGAACCTACCAACGATCTCGATATTGTAACTCTAAATGTATTGGAGAATTTTCTGTTGGATTTCCCCGGTTGTCTTATTGTGGTATCTCACGACAGGTATTTTATGGATAAGGTTGTCGATCACTTATTTGTATTTAGGGGTGATGGTGTAATACAGGATTTTCCTGGCAATTATTCCGATTTTAGGAATTATGAAGACAGTCCGGCGTCAGATGAATACAAAGAAGAAACTACACCTAATAAACCAAAAGGCAGTTGGAAAGAAAAGGAAGTCGTTACTAAAACCAAATTAAGCTACAACGACCAAAAAGAATATAAAAAATTAGAAAAGGAAATTGCAAAGTTGGAGAAAGAAAGGGAAATGCTTCAAAACAAATTTGCTACCGAAAACTGGGCAGGAGAAGAAATAGACAAACAATCTATAAAGCTGCAAGATATTATAGATACTATTGAAGCAAAGACCGAACGTTGGTTTGAACTTTCAGCGCAAATTGAAGAATAAAAAAGAACCAATTCACTAAAATTGTAATTTCACAACACATTAAAATTTCGGAAAACACCAGTACGAATGTGGCATCAAATTAAAGAATATATAAAGTTTTTATCGAGATCCACCAATGAACATGGTATTCACTCTCCTTTTGTATACCAATTGGTCACAAAGTGTTTGTACGATAAAAAAAAACATCCCGAATATAAAACCATTGCTGCCTATCGGAAAGCATTTTTAAATTCTCAGGAAACAATAACCATAACCGATTTTGGTCAAGGCTCGCGGGTCTTTACTTCCAACCAACGAAAAATTGCTTCCATTGCAAAGAATGCAGGTATTACGGCAAAAAGACAACGTTTATTATTCAGACTTACACACTATTTAAAACCCAATACAATACTGGAGTTAGGCACTTCCCTTGGACTGGGAACAGTAGCTTTGGCATTAGCAAACCCTAAAAATTTAGTCACTACTATTGAAGGCTGCCCAGAAACTGCAAAACAAGCAGAAGTTGCTTTTAAAACTTTTAATATCAAAAATATTAAACTTCAGCAACTAACATTTGAAGACTACTTTACTGAAAATAAGAGAATAGAACAACATTTTGTATATATAGATGGCAATCACAACAAACAAAACACCTTAAAGTATTTTAATATTCTTTTAAAAAATGTCTCCAACGATACCATCCTCATTTTTGATGATATCTATTGGAGTCCTCAAATGACTGAAGCCTGGAATGAAATTAAATCACATCCGGCTGTTACCGTTAGTATTGATACATTTCAATGGGGTTTGGTTTTTTTCAGAAAAGAACAACTAAAACAACATTTTACAATTAGAGTGTAACAAGTAAACTACCTTTGCGTCCTATGTAATAACATTTTAAAATGCCCCTCAGTGGGATTAAAGGGTGACTATGAGTTTAGTTATAAAGATTAGAGGAATTAGAAGAGACTTCCATTTAGGACAGGAAGTTGTAAAAGTATTAAAGGGAATAGACCTTGATATCGAAAGAGGTGAATATGTTGCTTTAATGGGACCTTCAGGTTCTGGAAAATCTACCTTAATGAACCTTTTGGGATGTTTAGACACCCCTACCGAAGGAACCTATGAGCTCAATGGGAAAGATGTAAGTAATATGAAGGATGATGAGCTGGCAGAAATTCGGAATAAAGAAATAGGTTTTGTATTTCAAACTTTTAACTTATTACCTCGAACCACAGCCTTAAATAATGTCGCCCTACCCATGATTTATGCGGGCGCTTCCAAAGCCGATAGAAAAAAACGCGCAGAAGAAGTCCTTACCAATGTAGGTTTGGCAGACCGTATGGATCATCAACCCAATCAACTTTCCGGAGGGCAGCGCCAACGTGTTGCTATAGGTCGAGCCTTGGTAAATAAACCTGCCATCATTCTGGCAGATGAACCAACAGGAAACCTGGATTCTAAAACTTCCACGGAATTAATGGCACTTTTCAATGAGATTCACACTCAGGGAAACACGGTAATAGTAATTACCCACGAAGAAGAAATTGCGAAACACGCAAACCGCATCATTCGTCTTAGGGATGGTATGGTAGAAAGTGATACTAAAAAAGAAGTAATCAGTTAATCTTATAAGAATTCTAAGTTTTAGGCACGTATTTTATTAATCCTAACTCATATTTCGTAATTTTGAGGGGATACTTTACTATTAAGAAATGAAGATTTATACTAAAACCGGTGACAAAGGTACTACAGCGCTCTTTGGCGGTACCCGGGTTCCCAAACATCATATTCGTATTGAAAGTTATGGGACTGTAGATGAGTTAAATTCATATTTAGGTTTAATCCGTGATCAAAAAATAGACAAACACATTAAAGATATTATAATCCATATTCAGGACAAGTTATTTACACTGGGCGCCATTTTAGCAACCGATCCTAAAAAAGAGATTTTAAAAAACGGGAAGGAAAGATTAAATATTCCAAAGATAAATAATGAAGATATCGCCCTCCTTGAAACGGAGATAGATACCATGAATGACAGCCTGCCTCCTATGACACATTTTGTTCTTCCAGGTGGGCACACGACAGTGTCATATTGTCACATAGCCCGCTGTGTATGCCGTCGCGCGGAACGTTTGGTCACCCATCTTAATGAAATAGAACCAACTAACGAATACATTTTAATGTATTTAAATAGATTATCAGACTATCTATTTGTGCTGGCACGGAAGTTGTCAAAAGACTTACAAGCCGATGAAATACAATGGATACCTAAGAAGGTATAACATTTTAAATTAAGCTAAATTTAAACAACTGACTAACAGTTCTTTACACACGTTCTTAAAAATATTGCATAAATAATTACGATTTTCCTTGACTTTATGATCTAAAAAATTATTTTTGCACAAAATTAAAACCCTAAGTGCTATGTACTGGACTTTAGAATTAGCATCCTATTTAAGTGATGCCCCTTGGCCGGCAACAAAAGACGAATTAATAGATTACGCTATTAGGACTGGTGCCCCTCTAGAAGTTGTAGAGAACCTCCAAGCGATCGAAGATGAAGGAGATTCTTATGATTCTATTGAGGAGATTTGGCCGGATTATCCCACAGATGAAGATTATTTGTGGAATGAAGATGAATATTAAAAACATAATAATAACAAAAAGTCTCTATAAAGAGGCTTTTTTTTTGCTTTAAATGCAAGGCGTTAAAACACAGTAAGCTTTTGGCTATCTGGTTTTTTTACTTTTTTTTTGTATACTCAAATAAAGATATATTTCCTTGTTGCTACAAGTAATAAAAACAATATAAATAATGGGAATTTTAGATAGTGTAATAAAGGTTTTTGTGGGTGACAAATCCAAAAAAGATATTGGCGAATTACAACCTTTAGTAGATGAAATTAAAAAATACGAAGCAGCGCTTGAAAAACTTTCATTAGATGAACTTCGTGCAAAAACTGATACTTTCAGAAAAATTATAAAAGAAGATCAACAAGCCGTTCAGGAAGAAATAGATCGACTTGAAAAAGAAGCTGAAGAAATGCAGGATATCGACAAAAAAGAAGATATCTACAATAAGATCGATAGCCTGAAGGACGAACGATACGAAATAGAAAAAGAAACACTTAACAAAATCCTTCCTGAAGCCTTTGCCGTGGTAAAAGAAACTGCAAAGCGTTTTAAGTTTAATACAACACTTACTGTAACTGCCTCTGCTTTCGACAGAGAAATTTCATCCGAAAAAACCTATGTCACTCTTGAAGGCGATAAAGCTGTTTGGCAAAACTCTTGGGATGCGGCAGGAAAAGAAATCACTTGGGATATGGTACATTACGATGTACAACTCGTAGGTGGTGTAGCTCTACATCAAGGAAAAGTAGCCGAAATGCATACTGGAGAAGGAAAAACACTAGTTGCAACACTTCCTATGTACTTAAACGCACTTGCTGGTAATGGTGTACACTTAGTAACCGTTAACGATTATCTTGCAAAACGGGATAGTGCTTGGATGGCTCCTATATTTGAGTTCCACGGAATTAGTATAGATTGTATAGATTACCATCGTCCCAATTCTGAAGCAAGAAGAAAAGCATATAATTCTGATATTACTTACGGAACCAATAACGAATTTGGTTTCGATTACCTGCGTGATAATATGGCCCACGCCCCCCAAGATTTAGTGCAAAGACCACATCATTATGCTATTGTCGATGAGGTGGATTCTGTATTGATTGATGATGCCCGTACGCCATTGATTATTTCAGGTCCTGTCCCTGAAGGTGATCGCCACGAGTTTAATGAGCTTAAACCTAAAGTTGAAGACCTTGTAAGTGTTCAGAAAAAGTATTTAACAGGAGTTCTTGCAGAAGCAAAAAGACTTATCAAAGAAGGCGATAAAAAAGAAGGAGGTTTTCAATTACTTCGTGTTTTTAGGGGATTGCCTAAAAACAAGGCTTTAATTAAATTTCTTTCGGAAGAAGGCGTTAAACAAATCCTTCAGAAAACCGAAAATCATTATATGTCCGACAACAATCGGGAAATGCCAAAGGTAGATGCCGAGTTGTATTTTGTCATTGACGAAAAAAATAATCAGATTGAGTTATCCGATAAAGGAATCAATTACCTTTCCGGGGAAGACAATCCCGATTTCTTTGTAATGCCTGAAATTGGAGTTGAAATAGCAAAAATTGAAGCTCAAGATCTTTCTTCAGAAGAGGAAGCCGAACTTAAAGAGGTTCTTTTCCGCAACTTTGGGGTTAAAAGTGAGCGTATCCATACCATGAACCAATTACTGAAAGCGTATTCATTATTTGAAAAAGATTCAGAATATGTCGTAATGGAGAACAAGGTAATGATCGTTGATGAGCAAACCGGACGTATTATGGACGGAAGACGTTACAGCGATGGATTGCACCAGGCAATTGAAGCCAAAGAAAATGTAAAAATTGAAGCTGTAACTCAAACGTTTGCTACGGTTACCTTACAAAATTATTTCAGGATGTACCGTAAACTTGCAGGGATGACAGGTACAGCTGTTACAGAAGCAGGTGAACTTTGGGAAATCTATAAACTTGATGTAGTTGAAATTCCTACCAACAGGCCTATTGCACGTCATGACCGGGAAGATAAAATTTTCAAGACCAAACGAGAAAAATATAACGCTGTAATTGATGAAGTCACAAAGCTTTCGCAGGCTGGAAGACCGGTATTAATTGGTACTACTTCTGTTGAAATTTCAGAACTGTTAAGCCGTACCCTCGGAATGCGGAGTGTACCCCACAACGTTTTGAACGCCAAATTGCATAAAAAAGAAGCAGATATTGTAGCTGAAGCTGGAAAATCGGGTATTGTAACCATTGCTACAAACATGGCAGGTCGAGGTACCGACATAAAATTAAGTGATGAAGTTAAAAAAGCCGGCGGACTTGCAATTGTAGGTACCGAGCGTCACGATTCACGTCGGGTTGACAGACAGTTACGTGGACGTTCTGGACGTCAAGGTGATCCTGGAAGTTCGCAGTTCTACGTTTCTTTGGAAGACAATTTAATGCGTTTGTTTGGTAGTGAGCGTATTGCTAAGATGATGGACCGTATGGGATTAAAGGAAGGTGAAGTAATTCAACATTCTATGATTTCAAAATCCATTGAACGAGCACAGAAAAAAGTTGAAGAAAACAACTTCGGAATCCGTAAACGTTTGCTTGAATATGATGATGTAATGAACGCCCAACGGGAAGTAGTTTACAAACGACGTCATCACGCTTTATTTGGAGAACGTTTACGTGTAGATATCGCAAATATGATATACGACACTGCTGAAGTAGTTGCCGAAAGCAATAAGCTGGCGCAAGATTATAAAAATTTTGAGTTCGAATTGATCCGTTATTTCTCTATGAGCTCTCCCGTTACTTTTGAGGAGTTTGATAAAATGGGATATCTGGAAATTGCCGGAAAAGTATATAAAGCAGCTTATGCACATTATCAGGAAAAGATGTTGCGAAATGCAGAGATAGCATTCCCAGTAATTCGTAATGTGTACGAAAATCAAAAAGAAAAATACAAAAGGATTTTAGTTCCATTTACCGACGGTGTAAAAACCTTAAATGTAGCCACCGATCTTGAAAAGGCCTACGAAACTGAAGGAAAACAACTGGTTCAAGATTTTGAAAAAAATATTACATTGGCCATTATCGACGATGCTTGGAAAACCCACCTTCGTAAAATGGATGAGCTGAAACAGTCTGTTCAATTAGCAGTACACGAACAAAAAGATCCTTTATTGATCTATAAGTTTGAAGCGTTTGAATTGTTTAAGACAATGATAGAAAAGGTAAATAAAGAGGTTATTTCTTTCTTATTTAAAGGCGAGTTACCTCAAGAAAACCAACAGCAAATTCAGGAAGCACGTTTAAGTAAACCTAAAGAAAAACTTCAGGAGCAAAAAGATGAGATTCCAAATATGGATGAACGTGCTTCGCAAAGCCGTGCCGCGGGTAATACGCAGTCGCAACAGCAACAGAAAACCGAAACCATAGTTCGGGATAGGCCTAAAATTGGCCGTAACGACAAAGTAACCATCAAACATGTTATGAGTGGTGAAAGTAAAGAAGTAAAATACAAACAAGCCATTCCTTTACTAAATAAAGGAGAATGGGTTATAGTTGATTAATAATAATCAATATTAAACAAAAGCCCTGAAGATAATTATTTTCAGGGCTTTTTTATAACAGGTATTTGTTCATCAATTAATAACTGTAAATAAATAATTTAACAATCTATAACGGAGTATTTATTTAAGTATCTTCAAAAAAAACCTCTCAATTGAAAAATATAAAATTAGAATTTAAATGGGCTTTCGTTTTTAGTATTGCTTCTCTGGTATGGATGCTACTGGAAAAAGAGTTGGGATGGCACGATACCTATATTACAGATCATTATTGGCTTACACTGCTATTTACACCCTTGGCATTAATCTTATATGTGCAGGCCTTAAAAGAAAAGAGAAGACGTTTTTATGGCGGCAGGATGACGTGGCTACAAGGTTTTTACAGCGGATTGAAATTGACATTTTTTATTGCTTTGTTCTCACCAGCCGTACAATATATAACCCATAACTATATTTCACCTGAATATTTTCCTAATATTATTGCATATTCAGTTGAAAACAATAAAATGACCTTAGCCGAAACTGAAGCTTATTTTACGTTAAAAACCTATATAATCCAATCAGCCCTTGGAGTCCTTATTGCTGGAACAATAACAACCGCAGTAGTAGCTTTATTTTTAAAAAGGAAATAAGATATTATTAATTTGTTTTTTCAATATATTTCTTTAAAAAAGGTATCTGAATTAGAAACATTAAAAGGAAAAGAGTTCCATAAACCGTAATTTTTGAAAATCGGATTTCAGGAAAAGAAAATGAAGGCAACTTCTTTTGGAAAATATTTTCTGAAATATCCAAACCGAAAAAACTTTCAACAGGCACAAAATAAATCACAATACCTGCGCTGACCAATATTACAACAAATAGTATCCAAAAATATTTGGGGATAAGAGGTTTATAAACAAGCTTTACACTTGCTCTCTCTTCTATAGAAAGCATTACCTTTTTTGAAAAATCTGCCGAGGGTTTTTCTAACCCGGCTTCATGTAAAATACGTTTAAAAAACGGATCTGTGTTTTTATATGGCTTTTCCATTTCGATTTGTAATTTCAGGAAGCACATAGTGCTTCAGTAAATTAAATAATTTTTTTCTACTTCGGTACAGTTTTATTTTAATATTATCTTCTGAAAGACCTGTAATAGTTCTAATTTCTTTTACTGATTGATCTTCGAAATAATATAAGGTAATAATAGCAGCTTCTTTTTTAGATAGTTGTAAAATACTTTGCTGAATGATGTCTTTTCTTTCTTTTTCTTCAAGATAACCTAAGGCATTTTCAATGGTTTCCATTTTATTTTCGGTGATTTCTTCAATTAATTCTGAAGTAAAATGCCGTTTCTTTTTACGAATATGATCAATTGCTTTTCTATAAGCAATACTGTATAACCAACTTGAAAATTTTGATTCTCCCCGGTAACTCGACAAAGATTCAAAAGCTTTTATAAAGGTATCTTGAGAGATTTCTTCAGCTTCTTCACGCACTTTAACCATTCTTAATACGATAGTAAAAATAAACCCTTGATACTTTTCCACAATAAAACCAAAGGCTTGGGTGTCGCCTCCTAAGGTTTGTTTAATGAAATCGTGATCGGCGGTATGGTTCATTATAGTGTAAGACGTAGTTAATGTAAAATTGGTTACAGAAATACGTAAGAAAAAAAATAGAAATAAATGTAACCGAATTTAATAAGTATACGTCATAGATAGGAACAAACAAAAATTATCAATCTTAAAACAAAACAATATGGGATCAGAAGTTATTGTAATACCAATTATTTTCGGAGTGGTCTTCGGAATTTACTACTTATACATTTCAGCAAGAAATCGTGAACGCCTTGCCTTAATTGAAAAAGGTGCAGATGCATCTATCTTTTACAGCAAAGAAAAAAGGGTAACGCCAATGTGGAAAGTTATTATTATTAACCTCGCATTGCTTTGTATGGGTATAGGTACAGGAATACTTGTTGCCGCTATTTTAGTATTTAACTTTAATGTTGTTGAAGAAGTAGCCTATCCGGGGATTATTTTCTTAATGGCAGGAATTGGTTTATTGACCGGATTTTATCTTACAAAGAAGTTGAACAAAGACGCTTAAAGTAACGTCCTGTTTTTAGTTGAAGAATCATTTTGGGCAAATTTAATCGCTTTGCTTAAAATGGTTTTTTTTATTGAATTTTTACATTGCTGTAGGTTGCATTAATGGTAAACGAGCGCTCCGGATTGTTGGATATATTAAATCCTTTTGCCAATACCCTATCATAATTATTGGTTTCAGTAAGTTGTAGGGATTTGGGATGTTTAAATGAAGATTTCTTTCCGTTGAAATAAAATGAAAATGAAGAAGAAGGCATTTTAACTGTAGCATCTGTATTTTCCAAAAGTATATCAACCGTTTTAAATGAATCGGAAATATGATCGATTTTTAAATTCCCGAAAGAACCTGAAAGTATAGCCTCATCAGTAATATTTCCGACCAAGACATTGCTGGAATTCGCTTGTAGGTTGATACTTTCGGCATTTGATATTTTACACTCATCCACAAATTTTAAATACAATGTGCCATATTTCCAATTATTAACGGTAACCGGCGCATAAGAAGCATTGATGAGGGTTCTCCCCCCATCAATACTATTTGCGGTAAAAGGTGAATAGTTTAAAGTAGCTCTTACATTAATTGCGTCTGCCATTTTTATCTCTCCATGCCTTACATTAATTTCAGATTTTGTGTTTTTAGGCATTCTGATTATAATAACTTTTTTGGCCTTTACACTTTTTAAAGCTCCGCTTTTTTCACTTTTAATGATAATGGTTTTGGAATTTCCGTTAGGACTGGTAATAACCTTTTTAGTAATATTTGAGCCATTATCTTCATATTTTTTTGCCCATTCATCAGCTCTTTTTTCCATTTCCTTACCATAACTTTCACCCCAGGCTTCCATCTTTTTTCCAAAATCCTCTCCCCAGGCTTCCATTTTAGATTCCCACTCAGGACCTATTTGTTTTTCAAATTTTTTCGCAAACGCATCACCCCAGGCTTGCATTTTCTTTTCATAATCTTTCCCATATGTCTTCTCCATTTGGGCTTCAAATTTTTTCATATAGCCTTTTTCATCTTTTTTAAAAGCTTCATAATCAAATTGAACATCTCCCATTCCCATATTATCAGGTAATGGAGGCATGGTAAATTCAGAGATCATTGGCATTATCATCTCATTCATAAGGGGGCCTAGAAAGTCCATGTCGGGCATAACAATATCCATATTAGAAAATGGTTCCATTCCGCTCCATTCCATTCCGGAATTAGAACTTATTTCTATTTTTTTACTGTTACCCATTACATTAAAGTTCCAGTTGTCGAAAATCTCCTTTTTTTCTTTGGCTGATAGTTCATCACTATCAATATAGGCTTCTACCTCAACTTTATTTTTGTTCCAAGTTTCAAAGATTACATCGGTATATGAAGTGTTTACCGATACTACGGCATCATCACCCACATTGAAAGATTCTTTATAATGTGATTGCGAAAATACCAGCGAGGTGGTAAAGAGGATTAATGCCGCCGCAATACTATGTTTCAATACTATTAAATTGCTCATTGTTTTGATTTTTAAGTTCTTTTAATTTGTTTTTTAGTTTGAACAGCAAATCCAAACGTAATTTCAAATTATCTATCAAGGCAGTGATGGTTGCTTCTGTAGGTCCTACTTTATTTAATTCGGTGTTAAGTCTTGTATACTCGTTATCAAGTTCACTTAAACGTTCCATATAGCCATCTATAAGCTCTTTGTTTTCCTGATTTATATCTAAGGAAGCCAATTGAACATTAATACCGGTTAAATAAAAGTCTTCTACTTGTTTTAATTTAGGGGAAACATCTCCCAATGTAAATTGGGATTCTTGGGTTTTCTCTACCGGTGAAGCATCTGCAATTTCCACTTTATCATTTTCACTCATATAATGATAACCAAAAAATCCCACCGCTAAAAACACCACAGCAATCGCTGCGATTTTGATCCAAGGAAATGAAGATTTCCCTTTTTCTGAAAAAGCCGTTTCCAATCGTGCCACAAATCTGGCCTCGTGTCCTTTAGGAAGTTCTCCCTTTTCCAGAGGACATTCTTGCAACATCTTTCTAATATCCTGTGCCATAACGCAAATGCTTTAAGTGTTCTTTTAATTGTAGTTTGCCTCGGTGCAAATTTGTTCGGGAAGCGCTTTCTGAAATATCCAATATCTCCGATATTTCCTGATGGTCATAGCCTTCCATTAAAAATAACTGCACAACTACTTTATAATTTTCATTCAATTTATTAATTGCAGAAATAATTTCCTGTATGGTAGTTTCATCTTCCACATACCAGTCATTTTCTTCTTCGGCAACATGTAATACTTCTTCATTAATGGATTGAAATTCTGCCTTTTTTGTTTTTATCATGTCAAGGCATGTGTTAATCACAATCCGTTTCAACCAAGCCCCAAAGGTGACGTCCCCTTTAAACTGATTGATCTTTTTAAAAGCTTTAATAAATGCTTCCTGCATGGCATCTTCTGCCGCAGCAGTATCCTTCATATACCGTTGGGAAATAATAAACATCCCTTCACAATATTGCTTATAAAGCGCCATTTGTGCTTTAGGATTATTTTCTTTGCATTGCTCAACAAGTAATAAATTTGACAAACTTGATGGTTTTTGGTTGCTGTTCGGGTTAAAGACGAAGAAAAAAAAGTAGTGTTGCAAAACTTAACTAAATATTAGTATAAATATTTGGAAAAGTGAAGACAAGAAGTCTTTTTTTATAGTAAATTTGGTAAAATACTTTTTATATGAAAAAGAAATACGCTGATTTTGACAAACTAAACCGCCTATTGGTGGCCAGTTTTGAAGCTGAAAAGCTTTATTACAATGCTGGAATAGATGCACAAACTACCGAATTAAAGAGATTTCTTAATTACATGGCTGTAGAACGCAACAGGATGAGTCATGATATTTCAAATGAATTGCATTCCCGGGACATAGAGCCTTTAAAAGAAGATGCCGAAAAAGGAAATATAGATCGTACGTGGCAAGAAATTAAAGAAGCATTAGAACATTTTGATGCCGAAGTTATTATTAATCAATGTATTTCCAGAGATAGTAATAATATAAAAAGATATGACTACTTATTAGAGCGTAAAGAATTACCTGATACTATTATTGAACTTCTTGAAAAACAAAAAAAGCAATTAAAGTGGTACATGAAACAGGCCGAACAATACAAACGTTCGCCTTTTAAAGAAGTGCAGCCACAAACACAAGAAAACCTTGAAAAAAAAACTCCTGAAGAAGGTCAAAGGGGAAAAATAATAAATTTAAAAGCAATGTAATAATAAAAAAGCCCTGTAAATACAGGGCTTTTTTATATATACCTTAATAATATTATTCGTCTAAAAGTAAATTAAGATTTACCGTTATATTATCGCGTGTAGCTCTAGAGAACGGACATACCTCATGAGCTTTATTTACAATATCCTCTCCTGTTTTAATATCAACCCCAGGCAAGTAACAATCTAGCGTAGCTTCCAATTGAAGCTCGCCTTCTTTCGTTTTCCCAATAGCAATGGTTGCACTTACACTAAAATCTTTTCCTATATCTACCTTTTCTTTTTCTGCTATTAATTGCATTGCACTTCCAAAACAAGCACTATAAGCCGAACCAAATAATTGTTCTGGGTTGGTTCCTTGACCTCCATCACCTCCCATACCTTTAGGAACAGATAGGTTAAGGTCCAGTTTTCCATCTTCAGTACTTACTTTTCCACTTCTGCCTCCTACAGCCGTAGAAGTTGCTTCATATAATGTTTTCATTATTTTTTGTTTTAAATTTGTATAATGTCAATATAGTACCGAAAAGTGGCTTTTTAAAAAGTAATTTCATAAAATTGTCATAAATTCACTTTGTGGAAAAAAAGAAGAAGAATACAAATGCACTTTCCGAAAAACAGGGCGTTGAAGATTTAAAATCGTTAAGTAGCCTAGCCGCTGAAAATTTAAAGAAAAATAGACGGCAATTCCCTACGACCCAACAATTAATCGATGGGATTTTAAAAAAAGATAAAACCTCTTTAAGTCGCGCTATTACACTTATTGAAAGTACTTCCGAAAAAAACCAAGAACAAGCCAGACAAATTATTGAAGCCTGTTTGCCCTTTGCAAATAAATCTATTCGTATTGGAATTACTGGTGTTCCCGGAGTGGGGAAAAGCACCTTTATTGAACAATTCGGAAAATTATTGATTCAACAAAAAAAGAAAGTAGCTGTTTTAGCTATAGACCCAAGTAGCACAATAAGCAAAGGAAGTATTTTAGGCGATAAAACCCGAATGGAAGAACTGGTGAAGGAAGAAAATGCCTTTATAAGACCTTCCGCCAGTGGAGATTCTTTGGGTGGTGTAGCTCGAAAAACACGAGAAACTATTATTTTATGCGAGGCTGCCGGTTTCGATACTATAATTATAGAAACTGTGGGTGTGGGCCAAAGTGAAACAGTCGTTCATTCTATGACAGATTTTTTTTTATTGCTAAAACTTGCCGGAGCTGGAGACGAATTGCAAGGAATAAAACGAGGTATTATGGAAATGGCCGATATTATTGTTATCAATAAAGCAGATGGTGAAAATATAAAAGCAGCAAAACTTGCTAAAACCGAATTTAACCGCGCGCTCCATCTTTATCCAACCAAAGAAAGTGGCTGGTTTCCAAAAACATTGGTATGTAGTGCCATTAAAAATGAAGGAATCGAAGAAATAAAAGAAGTAATCGATTTGTATATTTCTGAAACAAAAGAGAATGGATATTTTCAACAAAAAAGAAAAGACCAAAACAAATTCTGGCTTTTACAAACTATTGAAAGCAGATTGAAAAGTGAATTTTACAACAACCCTTCTGTAAAAGTAGAATTGGAAAAACAGCTAAAGGCCATTCAAAAAAATGAAACGTCTCCTTTTGCTGCCGCTGCCCTATTATTGAAGCTTAAAAAGTCTCTTTGAACCATTTTACTTGAGCTTTAAGACCTTCTTTTAAATTTGTCTGCGGATTGTATCCCAAAAGCTTCTTTGCTTTTCCTATCTCTGCTTTGGTCCTAGATTGATCGCCTGCTCTTGGAGGTTTATTTTCTGTTTCAATTTTTTTCTGAAGTATCTCTTCTACAGTTTCAATTCCCTGTGCAGTAGTATTTTCAATTTCAGTACCCAAATTAATAATTTCCCCATTACAAATATCTTCTTTGCCAATTACACTTACTATTCCGTCAATAATATCCTGAACATAAGTAAAACTTCGAAGGTGTGACAAACTTCCCTCAAAAAGTGGAAAAAGTTTATTATTAAGCGCACAATCAATCAATCGGGTATATAGTTTATCGGGACGTTCACGAGGGCCATATACTGAATAGAGCCTAAAAGAGGTACCCTTTAATTTTTGCTCCCGTACGCGAGATAAAACCAATTGTTCAGCAGCAAGCTTGGTTACGCCATACCAAGAAGCTGGTTTGGGAACTTCAGTTTCAGGAAAAGTAGCCTCTTTACCGTAAATAGAGGACGTGGCTATATTAACAAAAAAAGGGGATTTCTCTTTCGCCTCAGCAAAATTTATAAGATTTTGTGTAGCCTCAACATTATTTGAAAAATACTGTTCAAAAGTTGATTTATCAGAAATACCGGGATGTGCTGCAAAATGAAAAATATAATCTATTTCATCTGTGATATAAGATGCAAAATCATAGGAATTTAGATCCACATCAATTATATCAATGCCTTTCTTTGCAAGCTCTTTAGCATTTAGATTTTTTAAGTGAATGTCATAATAGGGGGAAAAATTATCAACGCCAATGACATTATGCCCCATGTCCTTTAATCTTTCACTTGTATGTGAACCAATAAATCCGGCCGCACCAGTAACTAAAATATTCATATTTAATTTTTAAAGTTGTAAAATTACAGGTTTTTTATGGTTCTACTTTAAAAACGTGTCATTGTTGAAAAAAGAAATACTTTTGTATAAATATTTACAAAAGCAAAATGTACGAATTTACTATTATTGTGCCGGTATATAATGAAGAGGAAAACCTACAACGAGTAGAAAAAGAATTACTTGCCTACACAAAAATAGCTACTAAAAAAACGGCAATACTTTTTGTAAATGATGGCTCAGTAGATAAGAGTCAACATTTAATTGAAGATATTTGTAATAGAAATGAGGCCTTCCATTTTATTTCCTTTAAAGAAAACCGAGGGTTAAGTGCTGCTATAAAAGCGGGTTTTGATTACATTGAAAGTCCGCTGGTAGGATATATAGATTCAGACCTGCAAACCGCGCCCGAAGACTTTAACTTGCTTTTAAAATATATTGGTGAATACGACCTGGTAACCGGATTTCGGGCAAATAGGAAGGATAAGTTTATTAAGAACCTCTCTTCAAAAGTTGCCAATGGAATTAGACGTGCTTTTACATACGACGGGATGGACGATACCGGGTGCCCTTTAAAAGTGATAAAAACCGAATATGCAAAAAGAATTCCTATGTTTGAAGGACTTCACAGGTTTTTACCCGCGATGATTCTGCTTCAAAAAGGAAAGGTTATTCAAATTCCCGTGCAACATTTTCCACGTATGGCGGGAGCTGCAAAATTTGGAGTTTGGAATAGGCTTTTAGGACCGTTGATGGATTGCTTTGCTTACCTTTGGATGAAGAAAAAATATATCAATTACGACATTAAAAGTAAAGGATGATTAAAGAGCTTAGTTACATTACCTTAATTGGTTTTGTGGGTCAGGGATTATTTTTTTCAAGGTTTCTCTTCCAGTTATTTCTTTCTGAAAAAAATAAAAAAGTAATTACACCTTCTATTTTTTGGAAACTCAGCTTAATAGCATCGGTAATCTTTTTTCTATATGGCTATTTAAGAGAAGATTTCTCCATAATGCTAGGGCAATCGCTTACTTATTTTATATACATTCGAAATTTACAGCTGCAAGGCGAATGGAAGAAACTTCCAAAATTCTTTCAATTGTTCCTCTTTGCTTTCCCAATTTTTATTGTGATTTACGCTTATAATAACGGAGTGTATGATTTGGATGCACTTTTTAATAATGAAAGTATACCATTTTGGTTACTTATGTTGGGTATAGTGTCGCAATTGGTTTTTATTTTTAGGTTTGTGTTTCAATGGCTTTCTTCTGAAAAGAAAAAGGAATCCCATTTACCTTTGGGTTTTTGGCGCATCAGTTTAGTAGGTTCTGCCCTTATTTTAACCTATTCTATCTTCAGGGAAGATATAGTCTTGTTTTTATCACATTCAGTTGGAATGTTAGTATATATCCGAAATATCATCCTCTTAAAAAAACAATCACGTGAAACAGCTTAAAAACAATTACTTATTGCTGTTAATCCTCACATGTATAGCCATATTTTTTGTAAATCTGGATGCACTGTATGTAAATATCATGGAAGCGCGAAACTTTATTACCGCCCGGGAAATGCTCCAGGATGGAAATTGGTTGTTGACCACATTGAATGGAGAACCCCGATATCAAAAACCTCCATTACCCACTTGGCTCACTGCATTTTCGGCTGCTATTTTTGGGCTTAAAAGTTTATTTGCCTTAAGGCTTCCTGCGGCCTTATCGGCTTTATTATTGGTGCTTTTTTCTTATAAATTTTCAACCAAACTTTTTCAAGATAAAACGTATGCGTTTATAAGTTCCTTAATTTTGGCGACTTCATTTTACATCGTATTCTCGGGGAGAAATGGGCAATGGGATATTTTTACCCACGCATTTATGATGGTGTGTATCTATCAATTATTCCTGTTTTTTACTTCGGAAGAAAAAAAATATCAACGGGCATTAATCGCCGCTTTATTTTTCGGGTTTGCTTTTATGAGTAAAGGTCCTGTTTCTTTATACGCCTTGCTCTTGCCCTTTTTAATTGCTTTTGGAATCGTTTATAAATACCAAAAACTTAGAAGTCGTTTATTGCCTTTATTATTGTTTTTAATTGTTGGAATTGTTATTTCGGGTTGGTGGCATTGGTACACCTTTACTTTCGATCCGCAAGCAACGGCAGAGATTACCCAAAAAGAAGCCGAAAACTGGGGTAGCTACAACCTGCGTCCTTTTTATTATTATTGGAGTTTCTTTACACAAAGTGGAGTTTGGACCATCCCTGCATTTATAGGATTGTTATATCCCTACCTTAAAAATCGTGTGATCAATAAAAAAGCCTATGTTTTTACACTATTATGGACTTTAATCGCAGTAGTTTTATTATCCATAATTCCCGAAAAAAAATCGCGTTACCTAATGCCGGTGTTAATTCCATTGGCTTTAAATACAGGGTTTTATATAGAATATTTATTCCGAAAGTTCTCAGAATTAAAAGACAAAAGGGAAACGTATCCTGTCTATTTTAATTTTGGACTTATCGCGATGATTGGCATTATATTTCCAATTGCGGGATATGTTTTTCTGAAGGAAGGCCTAGACGGAAAATGGATATGGTTTATTTTATTATCACTTGTATTATTCAGTATTGGAATTTTTATCCTACGGAATCTTCAGAAGAAAAAAATAAAACCTGTTTTTTACCTTACCATTGCTTTTATAGCAGCTATAATTTGCTTCGGAATGCCTATGGCAAAAGCTGTGACTATTAATAAAGAATACAATGGGCTTTCAAATTTAAATGGATGGCAAACTGAAAATAATGTAGAAGTCTACGAATTTTCCGGTTTTACACCTGAATTGATCTGGGATTATGGAAAGCCTATTAAAGTTTTAATGGAAAATGATAAAATAAATACCCCTTCCGAAGAAAAATTTGGCGTCCTTGTTTCTGAAAAAGATACAGAACTTTTTAAAACCACCTTCCAAAATTATGCGATTGAAAAAGTAGTGCGATACGATATGAATGCTAAAGGGAAAGAAGATCGTTCTCATAAGACCCGATTATATCGCGATCTTTATTTGGTTAAAAAATAGCAAACCGCTTTCTTGCCCAAGATTGCAACACGTAAAAAAACCAACCTATAATCCCCCCAAAAAACATTCCGGTAATTACATCAAACGGATAATGGACTCCTAAATAAATACGGCTATAACCTGTTAAGACAGCCCAAAAAAGCAATATAAAAATCAAGTAATAATAGATCTTTTTAAAGAGAAGTCCTAAAAAAACTGCGACAGCCATCGTGCTTGCAGCATGAGCTGAAAAAAAGCCATAGCGTCCGCAACGTTCCGCTATAAAACGAATTGTATCTTCCAAGTCCGCCACTTGGCAGGGTCTTGGTCTTTGGAAACCATGTTTAAAAAGGTTTGCAAGTTGGTCTGATGCCGTAACCATTAAAGCTGCACAAAACATTATTAGCAAGGTAACTTTTAGTCCGAAGTTCTTAAAGACCAAATACAACAGCAATGCGTATAAAGGTATTGAAGACCATTTATTGGTTATAAAAAGCCATAAACCATCCCAATTTTCATTTCCCCAGTTATTTAGAAAATGAAATAATTGTGTGTCATATTTCAGTAATTCATCAATCATCTTCGTAGCGGGCAATTTCCCGATCGTAGAATTTGGTAGCTTCCTTTATGTAATTTTCGGTTTCAGATTCGAGTTCTTTTTGATCATGATTATCAAAATCCTCCAGCCATTCTACCTCATCATCTTCCAAGTTAATTATAAACCGTGGAAATTCAGTATGTATAACGAAAATCGCTGTTGGAAAATCGCTGTTATCGCCTAATAAATATTTTGGAAAATCCATAAACTTGTCATTTTATTATAAAGATACATTTGAAATTTCACTCTCGGCATCTCTTATTAATCTTTTAGAAAGATAATTAAATCTTATATAAAGCATCACTCCTGAAGCTGTAAGTCCGGCAAGCAAACCAATCCAAATTCCTGCACTCTCGTAATGCGTATACATACTTAAGTAAAATGAAATGGGAAACCCTATCAACCAATAAGAAATAAAGGTCATTATAGTGGGAATTTTTACATCCTGCATTCCACGCAAAGCTCCCAATGCCACTACTTGCAATGCATCCGAAATTTGAAAAACAGCCGCTATTATTAAAAGTTCGGAAGCAATGGAAACCACTTCAGAATTATCGGCAAACAGTGCTAAATTATCATAATCGAGATATAATTTTGGCAGCGCTTCATTCAATAACAGAAATAATAGTGCAAAGCCTGTTGCAAAAAGTATGGTAACAAAAAATATAGAAAACGCAATACGTCGCAGTTCCTTAAAAAGTTTTAATCCTTTTTGATTTCCTACCCTTATCATTGCCGCCACACTAAAGCCCGTTGCAACCATAAAGGTCATGGAAGATAGATTTAATGCTATTTGATTGGCCGCTTGAGGGTTTTTACCTAAAATCCCAGAAAGCCAAACAGCTGCGGTAAAAATAACTACCTCAAAAAACATTTGCATGGCTGAAGGGAACCCCAAATTAAACACCTTTTTAAGCATCGATTTGGTAAGGGTAAAGATTTTTATGTGAAGTACATATTCCCGCGATTTATTATTTCGCGACAACAAATACCAAAGATAAAATACCATAATCCCTCTTGAAACGAGTGTTCCTATAGCTGCTCCCACAACGCCCATTTCGGGTGCTCCCCATTTTCCGAAGATAAAAATATAGTTTAGTATAATATTGGCCACATTTGCTAAAATAGTAGCATACATTGGATAGCGAGTCATCGAAAGACCATCACTAAATTGTTTAAAAGCCTGAAAAATAATCAACGGAATTAAAGAAATTGCAACCAGATCGAGATAAGGCATTGCAAGGTCTACAACTTCCGGGGGTTGCTTCATGGCATACATCAAAGGTTTTGCTATAAAGACCATTAAAAACAAAGCAATTCCTAAAACGGTACATAAAAAAAGGCCGTGTTTAAAATAAGATTTTCCAGCCTCAAAATTGCCTTCGCCATCAGCTTCAGCAATTAAAGGTGTTATGGCTGTAGAGAAACCTATCCCTAAAGACATGGCTATAAACATAAAACTATTACCTAAGGAAACAGCAGCAAGCTCGGCAGTACCCATTTGCCCAACCATAATATTATCTACAAATGCTACCAGCGTATGACCCAACATTCCTAATATTACAGGAGTTGCAAGCTTTACGTTGTACTTAAATTCTTTTGTGTAATCTGAAAGCACCAAATCTTAACTTTTGTGCAAATATAGCTGTTGATTATTTTAAATATCTTCGTAATAAAAATAAATTGTGCCCAGACCTCCATTAAAATCAATTACCGAAAAAGACAAAACTAACCTTAAAGATTCTTTTAAAGCCTTACGCTCCATTCCACGGTTCTTTAAGGAGATTTGGAAAACCAGTCCAAAACTTTTTTTTATGAATGTTTTGAGCCGCTTATTCAATGCATTTACCCCTGTAATCATCCTTTGGATCGGGAAGTTGATAATCGATGAGATTATTCTTCAAATCTCTTTGGAAGACAAAGATTTTACACTTCTTTGGCGTTATGTGCTTATTGAATTTGCCCTTGCTGTTATAACGGATCTCCTTTCTAGATTAACAAATTTAACCGATGGTTTACTGGGGGATTTATATTCTAATATGTCTTCGGAAAAAATAATACGAAAGACAAATGAGCTCACCATTGAACAACTTGAAGACCCTGAATTTTATGACAAACTAGAACGCGCACGCACCCAAACCAGTAGCAGGGTAGATCTTATGAGTAATGCACTGAGCCAAGGTGAAAGTATTATTTCCATCATTACCCTTATTGCTGGATTGATCTATTTTGAACCTTTCCTTATCTTAATGCTGGTTTTAAGTATTATTCCTTCCTTTATCAACGAAGTAAAATTTAGTTCGCACCGATATTCTTTGGCAAGAAGTTGGACCAGCGAACGTCGCGAGTTGGATTATTTACGCTTTATTGGTGCAAATAATCAAACAGCAAAGGAGATAAAATTATTTGGACTCACAGATTTTATCGCGAAACGCTTCAGTAAGCTTTCATACAGTTATTACAAACTCAACAAAAACCTTTCAGTAAGACAGAGTATTTACGGTTTTATCTTTAACCTGCTGGGAGTAGTATCTTATTACGGAGCTTATGTCTTTATTATTCTTAGGGTATTAAATGGTTTTATAACACTTGGAGAACTCACTTTCTTATCGGGATCCTTCAACAGACTTCGAAATAATCTACAAGGATTTTTCACTCGCTTTACCCGAATTTCAGAAAGTGCATTATATCTTCAGGATTATTTCGATTTTATTGATATTAACGTAGATACTTCTGCCAAACAAAAAGCATCACTTCCTAAAAACATTAAAGAAGGTTTTGAAATTAAAGATGTTTCGTTTGCCTATGCAGGCAGTGAACAATATGTTCTTAAGGACATCAATTTTAAAATAAAAGCAGGAGAAAAAATGGCATTTGTAGGACAAAACGGTGCCGGAAAAACTACTCTTATCAAACTCATCCTTCGATTTTATGAACCTTCAAAAGGGGAAATATTACTGGATGGAGTTAATATCAATACTTTCGATGTACATGAATATCGCAAACGCTTTGGAGTTATTTTTCAGGACTTTTTTAAATATGAATTTACTCTTAGGGAAAACATTGCCGTTGGGAATATATCTGAATTGGAAAATGACGAAATGATAAATTACGCCGCCAACAAAAGTTTAGCAGACCAAGTGACCAAAGTAATGCGCGAAGGTCTGGAACAGCAGTTGGGAAGGCGTTTCGCTAAGGGGCAGGAACTAAGTGGCGGTCAATGGCAAAAGGTGGCACTTGCTAGGGCTTATATGAAAGATGCCGATGTTATGATCCTCGATGAACCCACTTCGGCTCTAGATGCGCAAGCTGAGTATGATGTTTTTGAACGTTTTATTGCCCTTACTAAAGGGAAAACAAGTATTATAATTTCGCACCGTTTTAGTACGGTACGTATGGCCGACCGTATTCTGGTATTACAAAATGGCAATGTTTTGGAAATGGGTACTCATGAAGAACTTTTACAACATCCAAAATTATATTCAGAATTGTTTAAACTTCAGGCGGCGGGGTATCAGTAGAAAATTGAACACCCTTCATAAAAACCTAGATATTTGTCTTTTATAATAAGTTAGTTTTAATTTAAACACTTTTCTTAAGTAAACTTAAATGTTTACTTTTTTTATTTTTTGTAAACATATTTGTTGACTTTTAATTATATTTGTAAACAGTTAGATTTACTTTTTAAATAATTTGTAAACTTACTTCGATACAAAATTAAAATAATGAGAAATAAGAAACAGCTTTTAGTTGAACAACTGGATCAAAAATTAAAACCTTTTCAAAAAACCGAAAATGTGTTGGTTCCAGATAAGGGATGGATAAATACCATCAGAACTACTCTTAACATGACAATGGCTCAACTTGGGACCAAATTAGGTGTAACTAAACAAGGTGTAAAAAGAATTGAAGAAAGTGAAGCAAAAGGCTCAATATCAATAAACTCCTTAAAAGAAGCGGGTAGTGCTTTAGACTTAAAACTTGTTTATGGCTTTGTTCCAAAAGATGGAACCATCGATAATTTAATTAACAATAAAGCTAAAACCCTGGCAAAAAAAATTGTATTAAGGACCAATCAAAACATGAAATTAGAGGATCAAGGAATAAGTGAAGAAAAAATAAAGCAGTCGATTATAGATTTGTCCACAGAAATCAAAAGAGAAATGAGAAAGTCACTATGGGACTAACCTTAAAATATAAAAAAGGACAAACCCCATTAAATGAAGAAGAAAAAGATGGTCTTTTAATAAAAACAATAACCTTACAAAAAGAGTTAGACGAATTTGAACAACTAAACATTGAAAAAGCTGTTGAATGGACCATTCATGTGAATTTGAAACAAGATAAAATATTGTCTGAAAAATTCATAAAAGACTTACATAAAAAGATGTATGGTGATGTTTGGAAATGGGCAGGAGAATTTAGAAAATCCGAGAAAAATATTGGAATAAAATGGCCTCAAATTGGAATCGAATTAAAAAATCTTATTGATGACACCAAGTATTGGATAGAAAACAAGACATATCTTCCAGAAGAAATTGCAATTAGATTTAAACATAGAATAGTTCAGCTTCATTGTTTTCCAAACGGAAATGGCAGACACTCTAGAATGATGGCAGATATAATCGTAGAATCAGTTTTTGGTAAAGAAATATTTACTTGGAACAAATCGAATATGATAAAAGCAGATCAAACAAGAGAAAAATACATAAAGACATTGAAAGAAGCCGATAATGGCGATATAGATCCTTTAATAGAATTTGCTCTAAATTAATAAACTAAAGCCCACAATGTACTGGAAATGTGTACTCACGAAGAACTTTTACAACATCCAAAATTATATTCGGAATTGTTTAAGCTTCAGGCGGCTGGTTATCAATAGAATATTAAAGCTCTTCTCATAAATAAATATAATTTAAAAAAAAAAGATAAATTTATAAGCATCATGAAAAACGAAAGAGTCTTTAAAATGTCGTTTGCAGGTGTGTATCCGCATTATGTAGTAAAAGCAGAGAAAAAAGAACGCACCAAAGATGAGTTAGATACCATAATTTGCTGGTTAACGGGATATGACCAAAAAACGTTACAGCAACAGATTGACACCAAAATTTCCTTTGAAACCTTTTTTGCCGAGGCACCACAACTAAACCCCAATGTTTCAAAAATTACGGGCGTGATTTGCGGCTATCGCGTGGAAGAAATTAAAGACCCACTTATGCAAAAGATTCGTTATTTAGACAAGTTGGTAGACGAATTGGCAAAAGGCAAAGCCATGGAAAAGATTTTAAGACAGTAGAGAGAAATTTATACGCTTTAAACATTTAACTTTAAACCGTAAACTGTTTTAAAGAGAACAAATGCAATCAAAAGCTAAAACCGTTGAGAAATATCTTAATGAACTTCCCGAAGAACGTCAAGAAGTATTGAAAAAACTTCGCAAAGCGATGGTGGACAATCTTCCAAAAGGTTTTGAAGAAACCATGCAATACGGCATGATAAGTTATGTTGTTCCGCATAGCAAATATCCCGACGGATATCATTGCAACCCTAAAGATCCGTTACCATTTTTAAGCATTGCCTCTCAAAAAAATCATATTGCTGTGTACCATATGGGTGTATACGGCGACGTACAATTAAAGGATTGGTTTGTTTCGAAATATACCAAAAACGTTCCTACAAAACTCGATATGGGCAAGAGTTGTATCCGCTTTAAGAATCTTAAGAATATTCCTTATGAATTATTGGGCGAACTTGCAACCAAAATAACGCCCGACGAGTGGATAAAAAGGTATGAAAGCACAATTAAAAAATAAATTATCAAAACAAATCCCAAATTAGATTTTTTTTTGAAAGCAGCTGTGTTGGAAATCCCTTCCGGCCCTTATGACTTTTCTTCTTTTAAAACTTCGGAAGAAATCTCCTTTTCTGAAAAAGACAGCATTCCAGAGGATCTTGTTCTTGGCAAGCAAGCTGAAGCCTGTTTCGAACTGTATTTAAAAAAATGTGATAGGTATAAAATAAAACTTGCCAATGTTCAAATTCAAGGGGAAAAGGAAACCTTGGGCGAGCTCGATTACATAGTGTTTGATAAAACCTTGAAGAAAACCATTCATATTGAATTGGCTTGTAAATTTTATCTCTTTGATGAAAAAGCATCCACAATTCCTGAAGCAAAATGGATTGGCCCCAATCGCAAAGACACCTTATTCGATAAACTTGAAAAATTAAAGAATCGTCAGCTTCCGCTTATATACAAACTGCAAACACAACAAATATTAAGAGATGTGGATATTGAAGTTACTTCTGTAATTCAGCAAATTTGTTTAAAGGCTTTCCTTTTTATTCCTCAAAAAATAGATAAAAATAATTTTCCTGAAAATTTCCAAAAATGTATCGCAGGATATTGGATTCCTCTTTCTGTTTTTTCGACTGAAAATAAAGAAGCTGTTTATGCAATTCCAACAAAAAAGGATTGGTTGCTCCCTCCTGAAAAAAGCACTGAGTGGCACACCTTTCCTGAAGCAAAAAAAATAATTACAGAAAACTGTGAAAATAAAAAAGCTCCTTTAGTTTATAAAAAACACAAAGGAACTTTAGAACGTTTTTTTGTAGTGTGGTGGTAATCTAAACTATATTATTTAATTCCATAGGTATCTATCAAGTATACTAGACTTGCCATTGCAGCACCACCCAATTCGAGTTCCCGTTTATTTACTGTATCAAAAGTATCATTTTTAGCGTGATGATAGTCGAAGTAACGTTGCGAATCTGGACGCAATCCGGCCAGTACAATATTTTCACCTTTTAAAGGGCCAATATCGGCACCACTTCCTCCTTCGTCAAAGGTATTTATTAAATAAGGTTCAAAAAGATTACTCCAGCTTCTTATTTGTGTCATATTTTTAGCATTGGTATCAAATGAAAAACCTCGTGGTGTAAACCCTCCGGAATCACTTTCTAAAGCAAAAATGTGGTTCTCTTTTTTGCGTTTGGCTTCCTCAGCATATTTATTTCCTCCGCGCAAACCATTTTCTTCATTCATAAATAAAACTACACGTATTGTATTTTTCGGTTTATAATTAATCTCTTTTAAAAGACGTAATACTTCCATAGATTGTACACAACCAGCACCGTCATCATGAGAACCGTCACCTAGGTCCCAAGAATCTAAATGCCCACCTACAACTATAAATTTGTTAGGATTTTCGGAACCGGTAATTTCACCAATTACGTTATACGATTGCACATCTTCATAAGCACGGCAATTTTGCTTAAAATAAAATTTTAAAGTAGGATCTAAACGTATGGCACTACTTAAAAAATCGGCGCCATTAGTACTTATGGCACAAGCAGGTATTCTTTGGTTTATTGGAATATCCCCATAACTCATAGCTCCAGTATGCGGGAAATCGTCTTGCCTAAGGTTCATAGATCGAACCACTACGCCTACAGCTCCATATTTAGAAGCTTCCATGGCACCGGCATAACGTTGATCTACACAACCGCCATAAGCCTCAAAAGTTTTTATTAAATTGGCTTGCATCGGTCGATTAAAAAATACAATTTTTCCTTCAATTTTCTCTCTCCCCAGTTTTTCCAAATCGGTGAGACCCTGTACTTCTACAACCTCAGCTTTAAGACCGCCATCTGGTGTAGGAACAGATCCTCCTAGAGCACATACATTTGTAAGTGTAGTGTTGCCAGGATTTGTTTCTATATAGGCATATTCAGGAATGCCACGAACCCATTTGGGCACCTTTACTGGTTGTAACCACACCTTGTCCAGACCAAGTTCCTTTAACTTTTCTTCGGTATATTTTACAGCTTTTTCTGCTTCCATTGAACCGGAAAGCCTTCCTCCTATTTCGTTTGAAAGATAATCCAGCCATTCATAACTTTTCCCGTTAAGAAGAGCTGCATCGTATATTTTACGAAGTGTTAAAGAATCTTCTGTACTTGTTTTTTGGGAAAATCCTTCGGTAATAAAAAGGATTGTTAAGACTAAGAAAAGTATTTTTTTCATAAAAGAGAATTTTGTTTTTTAGTTTTCATTTTCAAGCTGTTGCTTGTATTCTGAAATTTGGGCTTTAATTTTAGGAGCTAGTTCAGGCTCTTTTATATCATTGTATTTTTCCATTTCGTCCAGAAGTATTTTTGCGACCAGATACCTTGCTTCGGGTTTATTATCGGCGGGAATATTATACCATGGCGCATGTGGTCTAATGGTTCTATTAATAGCATCTTCATAACAAAACATATATTTGTTCCACAATTTACGTTCTTCAAGATCACCCGGAGAGAATTTCCAATTCTTATTTTTCTTGTCCAACCTTCTAAGCAAACGTTTTTTTTGTTCCTCTTTTGAAAGGTTCAGAAAAAACTTAAAAATGATAGTTCCGTTTTGAGAAATAGTTTTTTCAAAAGCATTTATCTGTTCAAAACGTTTCTCCCAAAAAGCATCATCAATATCGGTTAAACTGTTTACATCTGGTAAATTTTCACCTAAAATATAATTGGGATGTACCCTTGTTACCAAAGTGTTTTCGTAGTGTGTGCGGTTAAAAACACCAAATTTTCCGCGAGCGGGTAAAGCAATATAATGACGCCATAAATAATTGTGTTTTAGTTCTAATTCAGTAGGAACTTTAAAACTGTGAACTACTACGCCGCGGGCATTGAAATCCTTAAAAACCTCACGAATTAAACTGTCTTTTCCTGCAGTATCCATACCTTGAAGGCAAATCAAAACAGCATATTTTCCGTGGGCATATAGTGTACCCTGAAGTTTACCTAATTTCTTTCTTGTTTTTTCTAAAGCATCTTCCAGTGTTTCTTCTGATTCATTAATATTTGCAGAAGTTGCACTTTCAGAAATTTTAAAAGGAGTTTCAATTTTATATTTGGAAACGTCTATATCTTTCATTTAATAAAAGGATTTATTTTGAAGCAAATAATTTTACGTCTTGTTCGCTTATTTCTGAACTTCCTAAAATAATAAGGCGTTCCACCACATTACGAAGTTCGCGTATATTTCCTGTCCAGTCATATTCCTGTAAAAGCTTTAGTGCTTTTTCTGTAAATTTCTTTTGTGCGGTCCCATGTTCATCAGCAATTTTTTGAGTAAAATAATCTACCAATAATGGAATATCTTGACGTCTTTCGTTTAAGGTTGGTACTTTTATTAAAATTACAGCAAGCCTATGGTAAAGGTCTTCCCTGAAATTTCCTTTTTCAATTTCTTTTTTAAGGTTTTTATTGGTAGCGGTAATAACACGAACATCTACTTTTATATCCCTATCACTTCCAACGCGTTGTACTTTATTTTCCTGAAGAGCACGTAAAACCTTGGCTTGGGCAGAAAGGCTCATATCTCCAATTTCATCCAAGAAGATAGTTCCACCGTTTGCTGCTTCAAACTTTCCTGCACGATCTTTATTGGCAGAAGTAAATGCTCCCTTTACATGCCCAAAAAGTTCACTTTCTATCAATTCACTGGGGATTGCAGCACAGTTCACTTCTATCATAGCTCCTTTTGAACGATCGCTTTTTTGATGAAGCCAATGGGCAACAAGTTCTTTTCCAGTTCCGTTTGCGCCAGTAATAAGGACACGGGCTTCGGTAGGTGCTACTTTTTCAATGATTTCTTTAATCTGAGAGATTTCGGCAGAATTCCCAATCATCTCATAGTTTTTTCCTACTTTCTTTTTTAAACGCGTATTTTCTACTACCAGTTCCTTTCGGTCTAATGCAATACGTACGGTATTTAACAAGCGATTTAAATCGGGTGGTTTTGAAATATAATCAAAAGCCCCTAAACGCATTGTGTTTACCGCGGTATCTAGGTCCCCGTGACCAGAAATCATGACAATAGGAATTTCAGGTTTTATTTTTTTAACGGCTTCCAATACTTCTACCCCATCCATTTTAGGCATCTTTATATCGCAAAGAATAAGGTCGAAATCTTCATTCTTAATAAGTTCGACACCCGCAAGACCAGCTTCTGATTCAGTTACTTCATACGTATCGCTTTCTTCTGATAGTATTTTTACCAGTACACGGCGAATTGCCGCTTCGTCTTCAATTATTAAAATTTTGGGCATTTATTAGTATTTAAATTTTAAGCCTGCTCGAAAATAGGGTGTGTTTTCAGTATTGATTTTATAAATTTTATCTCCATTATCATTTTCTAATCGAAAATCGTTGTAAACGGAATGCGCTGCATATCCATAAAAGAGAAAGTGTTTTGTAAAAAAGTGTTCATAGCCCAAGCCAACTAAAACAAGAGTTTGTTCAATATTTTTAACAATTTCACCATCGGGATTTTGATCGGTTGAAACCGGAACAAAATTATTTTGCAGATTGGCATAAATATTATCCAAAGTGGCAAATGCTTGTATTGCATCTTTATGGTCATCATTCAAATAATGACGGATATTTGTTTTGGGAACTCCCAATGTATAGGTCCAGTTAGGATGAAATTCTCTAAAATAATTTATAAGCGGTAGAGGATAGTTTCTACCCGGTGTTGTTGAGTACGTTAATCCCACAATAAATCGATACGGTTTTGATACTGTAGTATCTTTCTTTTTATCGAGAACTGCATACACACCTGTGTCAAAAATAACATCATCACTTGTTATTTTTCCTTCAAAGGTAGAATTAATTCGCGCTCCTACTTTTCCTCCAAGTCTCCAATTATCACTTATTTTCCATGTATAACCTAAATAACCTTCCATTCGTTGTGTAGAAGATACTAAGTAATTTCCAAAAGCAACTACGTCTTCAGTATCTTCAATATTTATATCGACATATCTGTATTCGAGACCTATAACTAAAAACCCCGATCTTTTTTTATCAAGGGGAATTGGCGCTTGAATCAAAGCGCGATACCGATTGATACTGTTTTTTGATTTTGATATTGGAATAGTTAAATATTCTACTCTTGCCAAATCGGTGGTTTGTGAGAATGCTGAACCACAAATAATCAACAAGAAACTGATAATAACTAGATGGTTTTTCATGGTTTTTCTTTTTCTTTTTCTAAATGTATAGCATCATTCTTAAGCAATTCTTTATTATAAATATGTACATCTCTTTGAGGAAATGGAATGGTAACATTATTTTCTTTAAAAAGTGCATCTATACGAAATCGAATTTCACTTTTAATCCGCGGCTCTACAAAAGTGTCATTTATAAAAAAAAGAACACTGAATATAAGGGCTGAGTCTCCAAAATCTTCAAATAGGACAAAAGGTTTTGGGCTTTTTAGAATTCCGGGTTGTTTTGCCACACTCTCCAAAAGTAATATTTTCACCTTTTCGGTATCACTACCGTAGGCTACGCCAACTTGAACAAACTCCCTAGTAGTATTATGGTTTTGCGTATAATTATATATTGTTTCAGTTATTAATTTATGGTTGGGAATAATAATAATTTTATCATCTCTGGTAATAGCCCGAGTTGTACGTAATTTAATATCAATCACGCGACCTATTTTGCCATTCAATTCAATAATATCGCCAACTAATAATGATTTGTCTACTATAATAAAAATACCTCCTATTATATCCTGAAAAAAGTCCTGCAATGCGAGCCCCAAACCAACCAATAATGCTGCAGATGCAGCCAAAAATGGTGTAATATTGAAACCTACCAAACTTAAAACTGAAAAAGTTACAACAATGTAAGTCACATATTTAATAAACTTAAAAACACTTATAAATTTAAGTTTATCATTCTCTACCATATTACGGGTAAAGAAAATCCGGATCCATTTTAAAAGAAAGCTTGCAACTATAAATGAAACAACAACAAGAATAAAAATACCAATGTTAATATGGATTTCCTTTTCACCTTTACCAAAACTAAAGCCAAGGTCTAAAAAATCTTTTATAAGACCCCAAATGTCTTCTTTGACAACTTCTTCAATTTTTTGTGAAACTTTTTCTTTGTTTTGCACTTTCCTTAATATTTAAGCCATTTTGCTATTTCTTTATACGTTGGCTTTTTACCGTACATTAAAATTCCTACTCTATATATTTTTGCAGCAAACCAAACGGTTCCCATAAATGTAGCAAATAAAATTACTACTGAAAGTATTTGTTGCCAAAGGGGAACTCCAAAAGGAATTCGCATTAACATAACCACGGGAGATGTAAAAGGAATATAAGAAAACACTTGTGAAATAGTTCCATGAGGGTTTTCAATTACTGTAAAAAATCCAACATATACTGCCAAAATTAAAGGCATTAAAATAGGCAACATAAATTGTTGTGTATCGGTTTCACTATCCACAGCCGAACCTATTGCTGCGTATAAAGAAGCATATAACAAAAATCCTCCTATAAAAAACAAAAGAAACATTATAATTAAATTGGTAATAGGCAGATTATGTATCTCCATAATAACCTGTGTTATTATATCTTGTGAGCCCCCAGCATCTATACCTTGAGTAATTACTTGTTGTTGTTGTGCTTCCATAGCTGAAGTATCTACCCCAACAATGGCAGGAACAATTGTCATAAGTATTCCTAAAAGGATAATCCACACAACAAATTGAGTGATTCCTGCTAATGTTGTACCTAGAATTTTACCCAATAATAATTTTATTGGTTTTACTGAAGATATGATTACTTCTATAATACGACTGGTTTTTTCTTCAATAACACTGCGCATGATCATATTACCGTAAATAATGATAAACATAAAGAGTAAATATCCCGCCAAGCCACCAAAAGCAAGCTTTAAACCAGATGCTAATTTTGAAGTTTCCTTACCTTTATAAGTCTCCAAATTAGCATTAATACGAATGCGCAATCCCTTTATAGTTGCGGCGTCAATTCCGGCTTCTTTTAATCGTACTATATTAACCTGTTCTTCAATATCATCTTCAATTCCACCCATTACCGTAAGAGAGGGTGATTTTTCAGAATAAAAAGTGACGGAATTACTTAAATCTTCAGTCTTATCGGTTTTGGGAATGTATAGTAAACCATAATTATCAGATTTTTCTGAAATTTCTTTTGCTTCAGAAAGGGATTGATCTTTAAGAATAGTATACTTTAATGTTTCAGTATTTTCAAATTGATTTGCAAACAGCCCGCTTTCATCCAGCACCGAAATGGTTCGAACATCATCGTTATTAAGGCTAGAAAGATAAGCGACCAATGTAAAAATACCTACCATAATAATTGGACTTAAAAACGTCATTACTATAAAGGCTTTATTACGAACCTTGTTTAAATATTCTCGTTTAATGATGAGAGTAAGATGATTCATATTTAATATAATTAGTTGTTTTTAACAGTTTCAATAAAAATATCGTGAGCAGAAGGAATTACTTCTACAAAATGAGTAAGCTCGCCTTTTGTTGTTAAAAAACTTACAAGATCATTAGCTGAAGCATTTTCAGGAATTTTTATTTTATACTGTAATTCGTCATTAATAGTTTTAAAGGTTGCCGGCAATAATTCAAATTTTTCAGCTAAAGAATTTTTTGTTTTTTCTTTATCGTCTGTAATTAAACCAATTTCGAATGTATTTGATTTATATGCTCTTTTTATATCTATTAATTTACCGTCCAATATTTTATTGGATTTATGGATAAGCGCAATATGGTCACACATTTCTTCCACAGATTCCATACGGTGTGTAGAAAAAATAACGGTAGATCCCTCATCCCGTAATTTTAATATTTCATCTTTAATAAGCGAAGCGTTTATAGGGTCGAAACCACTAAAGGGCTCATCAAAAATTAATAATTTGGGTGCGTGTAAAACGGTAACCACAAATTGAATTTTTTGTGCCATCCCTTTAGAGAGCTCTTGAATTTTTTTATCCCACCAATCTCCAATTTCTAAACGTTCAAACCAATATTTAAGTTTTACTTTCGCTTCTTGTTTTGTTAGTCCTTTAAGCTGTGCGAGATATAATACTTGTTCGCCAACTTTCATGGTTTTATATAGACCTCGTTCCTCGGGCAAATACCCAATATGTTGAATATCGCTAGGTTTTAATGGTGATCCATCTAAAAAAACCATGCCGGAATCTGGCATTGTGATTTGATTAAGAATACGAATAAAAGTGGTTTTCCCCGCTCCATTAGGCCCAAGAAGACCAAAAATACTTCCTTTTGAAACCTCGATGGAGACATTATTTAATGCTGTGAAATTTCCAAACGATTTGGAAACATTGTTGGCCACTAAGAGTTTTTCCATAGTAAAAGTTTCTGTTTTGTAAATATATTGATTTGCCAGTGATGGCGTACGGATATTATGAGTATTTTAAAAGTGTTAGTAAGGCAAACCCTCTTTTTTGTTACAATTAATAGAATAATTTAAAGAAAAATAAAAAGCATTGTTCAATTTTTAAAAATACAGATGTATTATAAAGCAAAACCCACCCTTAAAATTAATTAAAGGGTGGGAAAAAAATTGCTATGAAAAAGAAAAATTATCACTACTAAGAAAGTAGCGACATTCAAATATAACAAAAATTTATTCAATTAACGTTTTTTTAAGAGAACATATCTTTTACTTTTTCAAAGAATGATTTGTCTTCCTTTTCCGGTTTGGGTTGGAAGTGTTCATCATTAATCATTTTTTCAAAAAACTCTTTTTGCTCTTTACTAAGGGTTTTAGGGGTCCAAACATTTACATGAACCAATAGATCTCCAGTTCCGTATCCATTAATACTAGGGATACCCTTATTTCGAAGTCTTAATATTTTACCACTCTGTGAACCAGCATCAACCTTTATGCGTACTTTACCTGTAACAGTATCAATTTCTCTTGAAGTTCCTAAAGCTGCTTCAGAATAACTAATATAAAGATCGTAATGTAAGTTATCGCCTTCACGTTGTAATGAATCGTGTGGTTTTTCTTCAATAGCCACTAACAAATCTCCTGAAATACCATTTCCGGGAGCATCATTTCCTTTTCCAGAAACTTTTAACTGCATCCCTTCAACTACACCCGCAGGTATTTTAATAGAAACCGTTTCTTCAGAAGTTACCATTCCATGTGCATCGGCTTCTGCAGATTTTTTATCTACTATTTGTCCAGAACCACCACAGGTACTACAGGTAGCTGCTGTTTGCATTCTACCCAAGATCGTATTTTGAATACGGGTTACTTGACCTTGCCCATTACACGTAGAACATGTTTTATAGGTAGTATCTGCAGCAACTTTTTTCCGTTTTACTTTTATTTTTTTCTCTACGCCATTGGCTATTTCTTCTAAAGTAAGCTTTACGCGAATTCGCAAATTGCTTCCTTTTACCATTCTTCTGCCGCCACCACCAAAACCGCCGCCAAAACCACTGAAACCGCCACCAAAGATATCGCCAAATTGACTGAAAATATCATCCATATTCATGCCGCCGCCGCCAAAACCACCGCCTTCAAAGGCTTGATGACCATATTGATCATATCGCGCTTTTTTATCGGAATTGCTTAAAACCTCGTATGCTTCCGCAGATTTCTTAAACATATCTTCAGCTTTAGAATCGCCCGGATTTTTATCGGGGTGAAATTCTATAGCTTTTTTTCGATATGCTTTTTTAATTTCAGCAGCTGTGGCATTTTTGGATATGCCTAATATTTCGTAATAATCTTCCTTCATAAAAATTTTATTGTCCTATAACTACTTTGGGATAGCGTATTATTTTTTCTCCTAAGGTATAACCCATTTCCAGTACATCTATAATTTTCCCTCTTAGATCTGGGGTAGGTGCAGGAATTTGTGTTACCGCTTCGTGATGATCGGCATTAAAAGCGTCACCAGGTTTTGTTTCAATTACCTCAAGACCTTTTGCGCGAAGTGTTTCTCGTAATTTATTGCTGATAAGTTCAACCCCTTTATAAAGACTATCATCATCTGACTTTTCAATTTCTTTAAGGGCTCTGTCAAAATCATCCATAACAGGAAGTAGGGAAACGATTACATCTTGACCGGCAGTTTTAAATAGGTCAATACGTTCCCGACCGGTACGTTTTTTATAATTTTCAAATTCAGCAAAAAGACGTAAATAACGGTCTTTTTCATTTTCATATTGTTCCTGAAGCTCAGTAACTGGATCTATTTGTTCCTCTTTTACATTATCTTCAGATGTGGCATTACCGTTTATATCTTCATCTTCCATTACGGATGCTTTGCTTTTTTCTTTTTTGCTCATGTTGAAGTATTCATTTTTTTCTGAAGGGAGCAAAAGTACTGCCATTAATTCTAAAATGTCAAAATGTCACCTGTTTTTATTTAATAATTAATTAAGAATAATTAAAGTTAATATGACTAAGTTCGCGGCTTAACTAAAATGAAAAAAATGAAAAAAATAATTTTAAATATTGCACTTGTATCTCTTGTATTTGCAGGTTTTACATCGTGTAAAGAAAAGAATACTGATACCGCTGAAGTTGAAGAAACTGCACAAGCAACTGAAATGGCTTCAGATTATATTGTGAATACAGGCAATTCTAAAATAATGTGGGGAGGTTCCAAACCAACTGGATCACACCATGGTACTGTTATGATTTCTTCTGGAACACTTTCAGTAAACAATGATACGATTGAAGCCGGGAATTTTGTTATAGACATGACAAGTATCACTGATGAGGACTTGGAAGGCGATAAGAAACAAAACCTTGAAAATCATTTAAAAGGTACTGTTGAAGGAAAAGAAGGTGACTTTTTTAATGTTACAAAGTATCCAACAGCTACATTTGAATTAACAGGAGTTGCTGATGTTGAAGGAAAAAAGATGGTACGTGGAAATCTTACAATTAAAGATAAAACAAATGCTGTAGAATTTCCTGCAACAATTAAAATAGATGGTAATAATATGATGCTTGCAAGTGAGCCTTTTATAATAGATAGAACTAAATGGGATGTAAATTATGGCTCTAAATCTGTTTTTGATAACCTAGGGGATAAATTTATAAGTGATGACATGGAAATTACCATATCACTATCAGCTACTAAATCTTAATAAGCTTATTTTCTTTAAGTTAAAGTATGGGCGGCCGTTGGCCGCCCATACTATTTTATAATAAATCCGTTAATGTATTTTTAATATTATAAAATTTAAATCGGTATCCATTCTCTTCTATTTTTCGGGAACTAACCAACTGTCCTTCAAGCACCAATGTAGCCATTTCTCCCAGCAATAAACGTAATGCAAACCCCGGAATATTAGGTAGCCAAAGCGGTTTGTTAAGATGTGAAGCTATTTTTTTTGTCAGACTTTTATTGAGTATTGGATTAGGAGCCACTGCATTGTATATTCCTTCCAATTCATTTTTTAATATGTACTTATAAATTCCTGCAACATCTTTTATATGTATCCACGATTGCCATTGTTTTCCGCTACCTAAAGGAGCTCCTACGCCTAATTTTATAGGTTCTACAATTTTCTGAAAAGCACTGTCTTTTTTAGCAAACACAACACCTGTTCGTACTTTAGTCACTTCCATTCCCAAGCTTTTAAACTGTACTGCAGCAGCTTCCCAAGCAACAACTACTTCAGCAAGAAAACCGGTATCTACTTCTCTATCCTCTTCAGTATATAATTTTGTTTTAGAATTGGGATATCTGCTTATTCCACTAGCGGAAATAAAATGTCTTACTTGATGTTTGTTGTTCTTAAGGGTTTTAAAAATAAGGTTTGCCGTTTGGGTACGACTTTCAAGAATTAATTTCTTATTTTTTTTTGTCCATCGCTTTGCAATATTAGCCCCAGCTAAATGTATTATTGAAGTGACTCCTTCAAAGGCTTTTATATCTATTTCATCTAATTCCGGATTCCAATAAAAACCTTTATAATTTGAACGATTTTCAATTTTATTTTTACGGGTTGTTAGATAGTGAACAATAATACCATCTTTAATACATTGTCTCACTAACTCACTACCAATGAGACCCGTTGCTCCTGTTAGTAACACTTTCATATCAATTTTTTCTAAAAGGTAGGCAATCGATTGTAAAAATAAAAATGGTTTAACGTGATATTAGGACAGCTTAGCCTTGAATGTTAAAATAAAAGTGTTTCATGGAAACGTCTACTTCCCAATTTTACTAATTTTAAAGTTTGGTAGCCCGAAGCATTTCTCTTTTTCCTGGAGGACCGGGAAGTCTTTCTACGATAAAACCAACCGACTGCATAGCTCTGCGCACAGAGCCCTTAGCGGCATAGGTAACTAAAACCCCCTTACTTTTTAGCGCATTATACATAGATTTAAAAATCTCTTCAGTCCAGAGCTCTGGTTGTACCCGTGCGCCAAATGCATCAAAATAGACAAGGTTATAGTTTTCCTTTTCAGCTATTTCTGAGAAGAATTGTTTCTTTTTTATAAGAGTAAAATATTTATTTATTTCGGAAGGGATTTCCCAGTAAGCTTTATGAAGATCTAAAAAAAGGGTTTCAGAAGTATTTAAAATCTGAGAATAATTTAGCTTTTCAACTTCTTTAAATTCTACCGGATAGGCTTCTATACCTGTATAATTTATGTGTGTTTGTTTTTCTGAAGCTTCAATAGAAGTTAAATATGCATTTAAACCTGTTCCAAAACCTATTTCCAAGATAGAAACAGGTTTGGTAGGTTGCTCTTTTGTAATATAATGATTTAGCCCGGTGTTAATAAAAACGTGTTGAGCTTCAGCAATTGCCCCATGTTTACTGTGGTATTGTTCATTCCATTCCGGAAGATGTATCGTAATTGAACCATCACCGGTAATGAGAAAATCGCGTTTCAAAAATTATTGGTTTTGCGGAATTAGCACCCCGTTTGAAATAAAAGATAATGTTCTTTTTGGCTCCGTAATAGCTTCAATCTCTTCTTTAGACTTTCCAGCATCTTCAGCATAATGGCGTTGTTCTTCAACACTCATTTCTTCAACATAGGCCATTCCTTCAACAATTACATCTTTGCCGGCAATATCCTTTGGCATAAAAAAACCGTAATCTTTAAATTTTACCATGGCTTCTTCTTCTCCCATATCCATGCGCATCCAACAACCTTTATTTTGGCAAACCTCTTTTACTTCCGATGTAAATTTTACGGCAACAGTATCTCCTACTTTAAGATTATTATATTTTTGAATTAATTCAACTTTAGAAAGAACATTCTTATCAGTTATAGTGTCTCCATAAGATTCATAGGCCATTGCCATCTCGTCATTTTCTTTTGAAGTATTTTCTTTCTTTTCAAAATTGACGCAGCTTACTGTAGTTACTGCAATTACAAATACAAAAAATAAATTTTTCATGATATTTTTTTTCAAAAATTAGTTAATTAATAATATACTGCAATTTTATGGTTTTTTTAGATTTTTTATGGTGATTTTTTTACCTAATTTTACAACTTAAATACCCACTTTCATGAATGTTTCTAAATCTGCAGATATTACAATACAAAAAATCCAGAAGTCAAAAATAGATGATGTAGATTTTGACAACCTTGTTTTTGGTAGTGTTTTTACAGATCACATGTTTGAATGTGATTATAAGGACGGTTCCTGGCAAAACCCAACTATAAGACCTTATGGTACTTTAACCATATCTCCTGCTGCCAAAGTATTTCATTATGGACAAGCCGTATTTGAAGGCATGAAAGCATTTAAAGATGATAATGGAAAAGTTTTTCTTTTTAGACCTGAAGAAAATTTTTACCGAATCAATAAATCTTCCGTGCGAATGGCAATTCCAGAATTTCCAAAAGAAATCTTTATGGGAGCATTAGAGAAACTAGTGAGTATGGATAGAGACTGGATAAAACCCGGTATTGGAAACTCTTTATATATTCGCCCATTTGTTATAGCCACTCAAGTAGGTGTTTCAGCTTCCCCTTCCAATGAATATAAATTTATGATCATATTATCTCCTGCACAAGCCTATTATACTGGAGATGTAAAAGTAATGATTTCAGAAAAATACAGCCGTGCTGCAAATGGTGGTGTGGGTGCTGCAAAAGCTGCTGGAAATTACGGAGCACAGTTTTTCCCAACCAATTTAGCACGAGAAAAAGGTTTTCAGCAAATTATCTGGACAGATGCTAACGAACATAAGTTTTTGGAGGAAGCCGGAACTATGAATGTCTTTTTCAGAATAAATGACACATTATTTACCGCTCCTACAGGTGACAGAATTTTAGATGGTATTACACGTAAAAGTGTAATTAAACTAGCAGAACATGATGGTATCCCTGTTGAAGTAAGACCTATTTTGGTTTCTGAACTGGTTGAAGCCTCAAAAAATGGAACACTAAAAGAAATTTTTGGTGCAGGTACTGCCGCAATTATTAGCCCTGTAAGTGCTTTTAGTTATCAGGATAAAGTTTATGACCTTCCTAAAGTTGAAGACAGTTATTCTTCAAAATTTAAAAAGAAACTTATGGATATTCAATATAATATTAGTGAAGATCTTTTTGATTGGCGTTACGAAATAGTTTAAAATTTATCTTTCTAAGATTGCCTTAATATTAGGTTTAAAATAATCGGGGCCTTTTAAAACTTTTCCATCTTCCCTGTAAATAGGTTTACCGTCTGCACCTAACTTACTCATATTACTACGTTGAATTTCATTAAAAACCTCTTCTATTTTATATTGCATTCCATGTTCTATAATGGTTCCGCATAAAATGTATAGCATGTCTCCTAATGCATCTGCCACTTCAACAAGATCATTATTATTGGCTGCTTCGAGGTACTCTTCATTTTCTTCACGCATTAACTCGTAACGCAACAAGTTTTTTTTAAGTCCAAGTTTGGCAGTAGGAGCTTCATTCATTCCTAAGCCAAAAGCAGTATGAAATTCTTTTACGGCTGCAATTTTATTCTTCATATTTAAATTTTAAGGTTGTACTTTTACCTTTGTAAAACTACAAATTTATGTTTACTACTGGACAGTGGTTATTTGCTATTATATTTCTATTTTTTTTTATTCTACTGATGGTTTTTAGCTACCGTAAAGATAGAAAACTTCATAAAAAATATTTTAAAGGAAATTTGTGGATATTGTTAGGATTTATTGTTTTTGTATTACTTCTTCTCGCGTTAAAAACACTTTTAAAACATTAAGTTTGAAAGTTTATAGTAAAATAATGTCATAAATTCAAATTGTGAGTTCTATTTTATAAACCTATATTACTCAAAAATACCCGGTATAGGGTATAGTTTTTAATACATATATAAATCATATTTACACATTATATATTTTGGTTCTTTTAAAAATTAACCTTAGTAAAAGTCAAAAAAAATTAATAACTAACAAATAAATCTAAACATGTCTAAATCCGCAGAACAACATTTAATCAGTAAAGCCGAAAATGGATTTCAATTGGTTTACAATGATGACACTGATCAAGAAATTAAAATATATGGAAAGTTTACTTGGAAATCTGGAACAGAAGAGGTTACACAAGTTGATTTTACTTTGCAAAATACACCTATAAATAGAACAGGCTTTAAAATACATAAAGTGCTATTTTGTAAAAAATTAAAAAGATTAGAGGTTCATATTTCTAGACATTCCAATTTCGAAAATACTTTTCAATACAGTTGTAACAATCAAGATGTAACTGGATTAATTATGACAGATAAACAAGAAGTTGAAATGATGATTCGATTAACCGATAATAGCCGAACCAGTGATGAAAAGAAAGAATGTATAGATGGAGGACCCATTGTTGGCGATAAAGATGGTTCAATCCTTATTGGGCAAAGACCTTAATGTGTTGAAACTGCTAAAAAACATTTTATTAATACCAGTTTGTATTTTACTTACTGGTATTTGCTTTGCCCAAAATAATAATCAACTTGAAAAAGCAGAAAGTTATTTAAAAAGCACAGAAATTGATTCTGCAGCTTGGGCATTAAAATCTGTTGATCTAAAAAAACTATCAACCTTTAATAAGGCAAAATACCACGAGTTAAACGGGTTTGTTTTAATTAGGAAAGATAAGCAAGATGATGCTTTTACTGATTTAATGAAAGCAAAACAACTATATAAATCTATAGATAGCCTTTCACAAATTGCACATATAAACCTTTCTATAATTGAAATACTTTCAAGCCAAGATGCCATTTCTTCTCAAGAATTTATTGATGAATATATTAGTTATTCAGAAAAATCGAATGACCCTAAAGATAAAAGCCATGCGTACGCAACCCTTGCCATAACGTATCTTAATACAGACAATGCCCCTAAGGCGCTTTATTATTTTGATGAAGCCATTTCATCTGCCCTTAAAGCCAATGATACAATTTTAGCTACTGATTATTTATTCAATAAAGGTGTGGTTTATAATACCGTTGCCAAAAAATACGATTCGGCTCTTTCTATTTTTAAAAAAGTAGTTCCTATTTATAAAAAGAATAATGATATCGATTATATTTCCTATAGTTATAACAATCAAGCTGAAGCATATAAAAAACTGGGAGATTATAAAACGGCCATTGCATATTATAAAAAAGCAGACTCTATTCCTCTAAAAAAGAATAATCTCCAGTCCAAAATAATCTTTTATGAAAACATTGCAGACGTTTATGAGAAAACTGGAGATTATAAAAATGCATATCTATTCAACCAAAAATTAAACACATTTAAAGACAGTATCAATGAGGTAGAACAAACTATCGCTATTTCAGAAATACAGACAAAATACCAAACCGCTGAAAAAGAAAAACAATTACTAATACAAACTGAACAGAAAAGACAAAACAGGAATATCGCTTTTTCCTTAGCAGCAGCCTTATTATTTGTAACAATCATTGGATATTTAGTATATAAAAACACCAAAAAGAAGCAACATATTGCTGAACAACAAAGGGAAATAGAAATACGAAAAACTGAAAAATTACTAAAAGATCAAGAGCTTACAATTATTGACGCTATGATAGAAGGGCAGGAAAAAGAGCGGCAAAGACTAGCCAGTGACCTTCACGATAGTGTAGGAGCTACGTTATCGGCTGCAAAACTTCAATTTTCACATCTTCACCAAAATAAAGATAAAATTAAAAATACTGAAGAGCTTTACCTCTCGACTGAAAGTTTATTGAATCAGGCGTATCAAGAAGTCCGTTCTATGGCACATATTAAAAACAGCGGTGTTATTGCTAAAATGGGTTTATTAACCGCGGTTAAGAACTTAGTAAAAAATGTAAATGGCACAAATAATTTAACGTTAGAATTAGAAGAATTTGGCTTAGACGGACGTTTGGAAAATTCCTTAGAAATTACGGTATTTAGGATAATTCAAGAACTGGTAACCAATATCATTAAACATGCCCAGGCAACTGAAGCATCTATCTTAATTACGCAACATCAAGAAACATTAAATATAATTGTAGAAGACAATGGAAGAGGCTTTGATGCCAAAAAAACACTTCAAAAAAACGGCATGGGACTTTCGGGTATTGAAAGAAGAGTAGAACACAATGAAGGAACTATGGAAATAGATTCAACAATAGGAAAAGGAACCACCATTGTAATAGATATACCATTATGATTACAGTAGCTATAGCAGAAGACCATCAATCTCTGGTTGATGGAATAAATTTACTTCTTAAATACGAAGAAGATATAACCATTATAGGAATGGCAAATGACGGGGAGGCTCTTCTGGAAATTGTTAGGAGTAAACAGCCTATGGTCGTGTTAACCGATATTAAAATGCCTAAAATTGATGGGATTGCGGCATCTAAAATTATCAAGAAAGAATTTCCTGATATTAAAATAATAGCATTTACAATGTTTGATCAGGAAGATGCGATTTCCCAAATGGTAGCAGCTGGCGCTACCGGTTATCTTTTAAAAAACTCCCCACTTGAAGAAGTATTAAACGCCATAAAAACAGTAGCCAGTGGTGAAAAATATTTTGATTCAAGTATTGATGTTTCCTTTTTAAATGAAGAATCTACAAGAACCGAAACCAAGCCCTTGCTTTCAAAAAGTGAAAGAGATATTCTACGGCTTATAGGTGAAGGCAAAACTTCAAATGAAATCGCTGGAGTTAGATTTACCTCAGTTTCTACTGTTGAAAAGCATCGAAAAAATATGATTCACAAACTTGGCCTTTCTGGCAAAGGAGAGTTACTTCGTTATGCCCTTGAGCGGAAGTACGATTTTTAGAAACATCTTAAATATAAAAATTTAAAATACCCTTCAATGGGTATTTTTTTGTGCGCGATTTAAACCTAAATTTGATTTCAAACAAATAACACAACCATTATGAAAACACTTTTTCAACTATCACTATTATTTTGTTGTCTTCTCGGTTTTGCCCAAGAAAATACGGTAACACAAACTATAGAACGATCAACAAGCATTAAACCATTGCGCATCGGTGTCCGGCTGGGAATGCCAAATTTAATAACCGCAAATGTAGAATATGTTACCCCCTTACTAGACAATCGCGTGGCAGCAACACTGGATTATATGACTCTTTCAAAAACTGTGGATGGCGTATCCATAAAATACAACAATTTTGAATTTGGCACCAATGTCTATCTACAAAATACCGGAAAAGGACTTTATGCTTCACTTACCTATTTTTCTTTCAAAAGCAATGGAGAATTTGAGGATATTGAATTTGACGACAATTCTACAAGTGATGGAAAAGCACAGATAGATTTCAGCACCATAAACTTTAAAGTAGGCGTTAAACTTGGTCGGGTCTTTTATTTTAGAGCTGAAGTGGGTTATGGTTTCGGAAAAATACCGGAGCAAGTTATAGTAAAAAGCAATAACTCTAATGCCACATCTGTGGAGGACATTCCAAATTTACCTGGCATGGGTTCTTCCGGAACATTGGTATATAACATTGGTATTGGTTTTAGTATCCTTTGATACAATATACCCTCTAATGGGTATTTTACTGTCTTATAAAAACTTTGTATCTTTAAATTAAACTAAAAACCACACTCATGAAAAAATTATTATTTATTCTATCCATTATTATTAGTTCCTCTGTTATGGCTACTTCTCTTTCTTCAACAGAAAGCGAAGCTTTATCCGGAAAGAAAAAAATTCAATTGGGGGCTTCAGAAAGTTCAGCTGATATATTTATCAATGGAAAATTAGTTGGAAAAGGAAGCACTGAAGTTACCGTACCAAAAGACGATTGTGTGACAGTAATAGTCAAAAAAATTGGATTTTTAACAGAAAAAATTGAATTCTGTAATAAAAAAGATATGACCAAACCACCCAAAACATATTTTGTGGAAATGAGACGTGATGATGCCTATGATGCTTCCATACAAACAGATATTGCCAACATAGATCTTGAAATGAAGTGTAATACCATGGATAAGGATACGGCTTGGAAATTAATAAATCAAATTGTCCTAACTTATATTGATGTTATTGAAATGACGGATAAAGAAACAGGATATTTACGTACCGCTTGGTCCTTAAAGACTTTTACACAAAATACCATTAGAACACGAATGATTGTAAAAGAGTCGTCAACAGATCCTTTGATCTTTAAAATAAAATTGATTAGTGAAGCTTCAGGAATGCCTTTAACTAGTGTAAAAAGTGATGAACTATATAAAGAATGGGATCGTGTGTTAAGAACGTATAGCGATGTTGTTAGTGAATTTCAAGCGAGATTAAAATAAATATTCTTTGTGTCTATTTTATAAGCAAACTAAACTTAATTCTAACTAACTAAATTGGTTTGTTTTAATAAAAAACCTCCCGGGAATTAGCTTCAGGGAGGTTTTTGATTTTATAAATTAGAGATTCAATTAATTCATATCAGATAAATTGCTGTAATTTTTAGCGTAATTCATCATTTGTTCTTCAAAACTTCCAGGTTGTTCAATTGAAAAACTCTCAATCTCCCCATTCTCATCCATTTTTGGAACAATTAAAGGATTTACAAATCCACTATATGGAGCCGATGTAAATTGCTTATTACGTTCTAATATTTCTTTATGTATTGTCTGGTCTACTTTTACGCCATATCCTTCTACCAAAGCTTCTACTGCTGCATAATCCCCTTCAGATTTTATACGTTGAGTTTCACGTAACAATTGTCCGAATAATTCATGAAGTTTTTCATAATCATTGATATTGTAATACGTTTTTCCGTCGCGGGTAATTTTTTCAATTACATTATCTTTCTTTCCTTTTTCAAAAACCCAAGCAGAAACCCATTGACGGTTTCTCATATGAGATTCTTCAACATTATCACCTAAATTTAAACGTATAAGCTGTGTCATCAAACCATTTCTTATATAGCCATCGTATGCAGCCATACCTACTTTTTTCCAGTCATCTACCAATCCTAACTCTTGTAATTTTGGGTTGTACAAATAATATAAACCTACTAAATCGGCTCTTCCTTCTTCAAGAGTAGAAGCATAATTTTTCAATGTTTCCTTGGTTTCGCCTACACCGGGGTTTAATTGTCCTGAAGCATGACCAATAACTTCGTGTAATGCTGTATGTAATTTATCAGCGGTCTTTCCATATTTTTCTTCAAGTTCAAACTCTTCATCATCGTTTACAAATTCCTTTAAACGATCTGTATTTCCAGCATTATTATAAGCATCGATTATATTTCCTAATGAAACCGATTTACTTCCTACAGCCGCACGAATCCAGTTTGCATTTGGTAAATTAACCCCAATTGGTGTACTTGGTGATGCATCACCCGCTTCACCGGCAACGTTTACAACTTTATACGTTACACCTACAACACTTTCTTTTTTGTGTTCTTCCATTAGTGGAGAGTTATCTTCAAACCATTGCGCATTTTCAGAAACTACTTTCATTTTTTCAGACATATCAAAATCTTTGATCTGAACAATAGTCTCGTAAGAACCTCTATATCCTAACGGATCATTATAAACTTCAATAAAACTGTTTATATAATCTATATTTCCGTCAGTTGCAGATGTCCATGCTACATTGTAGTCATCCCAAGTTTGAAGGTCACCAGTTTTATAATATTTTATCAAAAGTCCTAAAGCATCTGCCTGTACTTGATTTTCAGCTACTCCTTGTGCTTTTTCTAACCAAACAACTATTTTGTCGATGGCTGCTCCATATAAACCACCAGACTTGTATACCAATTCTTTAAGTTGTCCATTTTCTTTAACCAACTTTGAATTTAAACCGTAAGACAATGGTTTTTCAGGGTTAGGAGATTTTTTCTTTGCATAAAAACTTGCAACATCTTTGTTGGTAACGTCAGGGCCATAGAAGTTTACAGCACTTAATGCTACATTGTCAACCCCTTTTGCAAGGTTTACCTTTTTCATATCCTTATCATTAAAGATAACATCAAAAGCTTCTCCTTCTAAAGTTGTATTGGTTTTTGCCAAAAGTTCTTTTAGGTAATCTGAAGAAAAATCTGGTTTCATTTTAGCATTGGAATAATGATGATGAATACCATTTGAAAACCAGACTCTCTTTAAATATATCTCAAAGTTTTTCCAGTCTTCTGAAGATTTATCACCATCATAATTTGCATATACATTTTCTAATGCTTTTCTTATTTTTAAATTATAACGATAGTTCTGGTCCCACATTATATCACGTCCAGCCAAACCTGCTTGGGTTAAATAATACACCAGTTTTTGTTCCTTTATCGTTAGGTCATCCCAACTAGGAATTTTATATCTTAAAATTTTAATATCGGCAAATTGCTCTACGGTATAGTCAAAATCATCCGTTTCGACTTCGATCACATCTTGTTGTGGTTCTGTTTTTTCGTTATCCTTACAAGAAACGAACAATAAACCACTTACAGCTAGCGCTATAAAAAAATAATGTTTCATTTTATTAATTTTTAGATTTGAACAAATGTAACAAAATAATAAATGTGTAAATTGATTATCTTAGCACAAATAACCACCAACACCAATTTAAAATGAAAATCTTAAAATATCTTTTATTTCTTATCCTTATTGTTATCATAGGTGGCGCCATATATTTTGGTACCAAAGAAGGAACTTACGACATTAGCGACTCTAAAATTATAAACGCTCCCGCTGAAGTAATCTTCAATAAAGTAAATGAATATAAAACATGGGAAGAATGGGGTCCGTGGAAAGCTGAAGATTCTACAATGACATTTAATTATCCTGAAAAAACATCAGGGGAAGGAGCTTCTTATTCATGGAATGGTGATATGAGTGGTTCTATGATAACTACCAAAGTAATTCCAAATAAAGAAATACAACAAGACCTTACGTTAAACACTCCGGCAGGTGAAAGAAACCCCAAAGTATATTGGTTTTTTGAAGATGTTGAAGGCGGTACAAAAGTAACTTGGGGCATGAAAGGAGAACATACATTAATAGATAAAATGTTTTATTCTTTCAGTGATATGGATTTTGAAGCTGAAATGCATAAAATGAACCAACTAGGACTAGAAGGTATTGCAAATGCAGTAGAAGAAGATATGAAAAAATACGCCATCAATGTAGATGGAATTACCCAATATGGAGGTGGTTATTATATGTATGTGACTACCGTTTCCAAAATGAATGAGATTAGTGATAAAATGGGTGGCATGTTTGGGCAAGTTTCTGGGTATATGGAAGCAAATAAAATCCCAATGGCCGGAATGCCTTTTACCATATATAATGAAATTGATAATATGAATGGGACCGTAATTTTTTCAACAGCAATCCCAATAAAAGAAAGAGTTATTACTCCTCAAGGAAGTCCTGTTGTATCAGGTTATATGGAGCCCGTTTCTGCATTAAAAACAACTTTGAAAGGAAATTATGAAAATTTACCGGAAGGGTATGTTACTGCCCGGCAGTATATTTCAAAAAATAATTTAACGATAGACCCTAACAGAAAAATGTTTGAAGTTTATGTAAATGATCCAGAAGAAGTACCCAATCCTGCAAACTGGGTAACAGAGATCTACATCCCGTTAACAATTCCTGAAGCCCCGGAAAATACTGATTTTTAAATGAGAGCAATATTGCTAATTTTTTTAGGAGGAGGTTTAGGAAGCGTAATCCGTTTTTTAATTAGCAAATCTGTTGTGATTTCGGGGAATAGCTTTCCGTTTGCCACTTTTCTAGTTAATATAATTGGAAGTTTGTTAATTGGCGTAATACTGGGGTGGGCGTTAAAAGAGAATTCAATTTCCCAAAATACAGTTCTTTTTCTAGCGACCGGTTTTTGTGGTGGATTTACTACATTTTCAGCTTTTGCTTACGAAAATTTAATTTTTTTAAAGACAGGAGACTTCACTTCATTTCTACTTTATACTATTGGCAGCTTAATTGTAGGTATACTTGCTGTTTTCATTGGGATTTGGTTGGTACGAATTATTTAATGATGCGCAAATTCTTTTGCGCCGGCTTCAATCCGAATTAGAAGGTCATTTTCTTTAGGTGGAATTGGGCAAGAATAGCGATGGCTGTATGCACAATAAGGATTATAGGCAAAATTAAAATCTATTATCATCATATTTCCCAACGGAATTTGGACATCCATAAAACGTCCTCCACCATAAGATCCATCACCACTAGTTAAATCAGTAAACGGTAAAAACAAAGTGTTTTCATAACCAGCTTTTTCATAAGGGGTTGTACTTTGATATAAATTCAATTTCAGTTTTGTATTATCAATAGTAAAATGTATTTCGCCATACTTTACATATTCTGGTAGTCTTTCTGTAGAAGTAGGCATCAGAAAAGGTTTTTCGTTAGGTGTCCTTATAAAATCCGCTTGAATTCTGTGTTTTAAATTTATAGGGTAAAAATCAAGATTTTTAAAAGCCTTAAAATCTTCAGTATCTAAGATTGTGGTTTCTGGATTACTGAATTTTTCATTTTCTGAAGTCTGGTATTCTTTAATTTCCATTAAAATTTCTGAATCTTCTTGCGCCTTTAAAAAACCCACAAACATTAATAACGTAAAACAGAATAGGTACTTCATCATTTTATTTTTAACAAATATAATTAATACATTATTGATAAAAAGTGCTTTATGTAATCTCAAATACTTTTTTTACTATATTTGGATTAAGATTTATACAAATGAAAACTACAAGATATATCGTAATTAATAAGGTCCCTTCTTTATGGAAGTGCCGGCGATATATGTATTGGTTATAAAACTATAAACTAATTCAATATAAAAAACGTCCGGCCTAATCGCCGGACGTTTTTTATATAACACAACCAAAATGAGAAAAATATACACCAACTATATTAGCAATTTTCAGGGGCTTTCCAAGGAAATATGGTTGCTTTCGTTTGTTACATTCATTAATCGAGCGGGAGCTATGATAATTCCGTTTTTATCATTATATCTTGTAAACGCAAAGGGGTTTACGTTACCTCAAGTAGGTTGGATAATGACAAGTTTTGGTTTAGGTTCATTGGTAGGTACTTGGATTGGAGGAAAGTTAACAGATAGCATAGGGTTCTATAAAGTAATAATTTGTAGTTTATTTTTTGGCGGAATTGGGTTTGTAATGTTACAAGTAATTGAAACTTTCTACGGGTTTTGTATTGGTGTATTTTCTTTGATTTTAATGGCCGATGCCGGACGACCTGCCATATTTGTAGCTGCTGAAACCTATAGCAAACCCAAAAATATAACCCGAAGTATAACCTTAATAAGACTTGCAATAAATCTTGGTTTTTCTATAGGTCCACTAATTGGAGGAATTATAATCGCACAAATAAATTATACTTCATTATTTTGGATTGATGGACTTACATGTATAATGGCAGCGGCACTTTTCTTTATTTTATTGAAACCAAAAAAAGCGAAAGATGATGAAGTAGTTAAGCTTATTATAAAAGAAGGTATTCCACCTTATTTAAATGGATTCTTTATTTTATTTTTTATTATAATGGTGGCAAATACTACCGCATTCGTTCAATATTTTTCAGTAATGCCTTTATATTATGAAAAAGCCCACTTTTTATCTGAAGATCTTATAGGTTGGTTATTTTTTATAAATGGAGCTACTATTGTAATTTTTGAAATGCCCCTTATTGGATGGATGGAACGTAAAAAAATTTCAAAATCTATCGCTACTTTTTGGGGAGTTTTCTTTCTGGCACTAAGCTTTATAGTCTTGAATATAACTGATTGGACGGGAATCTTAATAATAGGCGTGCTATTAATGACTCTTGGAGAAATGATTGGCTCTCCATTTTCAAATGCATTAGCACTTGAAATGGCTCCTAAAGGAAGAAAAGGAAGTTATATGGGATTGTATAGTATGAGTTTTTCACTATCACATATTATTGGTCATAATAGTGGAATGAATATGGTAGATACTTTTGGATTTAATACAACTTGGAATTATATTTTTTATATGTTATTGGTGATTTGTATATTAACACTTGGACTCTATTATTTACTGAAGAGATCTCCAAAATTTTCAACTTATTAAAAAAATATGAAAGGTAGTTTTAGAAGTATTATTCTTCTACCTTTTGGGTTTGTTTCTTTAACTTCCTTTGTTTTCTTGATAATATAACTGCATCCAAGCAGGAAATCATTAATGCAATTCCCGAAATAAGAGCTACAAAGCGAACAACACTTCCACCCGGAAAATCATACCCTGAAAAACCTATCGCTACAGTTAAAACGGTAAGAACTAGAAAATGGATAGTATAGTTTTTCATGGCTAAGTATATTTTTTCTTAAAAGTAAATAAGATAAATAATGAGAAGTATTAAAAAATCCCCAATTAAATAAATTTTAACTTTAAGAATCTACTGCCGGGGTTTTATCGCATTATTGGCAACTACATGAGAAAGAACTATTTGAGTTTTGGTCTCTCCATATACAATAAGTTGATCTATAAAAGCTTCAAGATGTTTTTGATTTTTTAAAACTACTTCCATCACAATATTTTCATTACCAGTAATACGGTAACAGTTTAAAACTTCATCATATGTTTTTACTTTTTCTAAAAATGGTTTTAGTTTCCCCATAAATGCACGTAACGTAATTATTGCTTTAAATTGATAACCCGCCTCAAAGGAAGAGACCATTGTATTATAACCAAATATGACATTGGTATCTTCCATTTTTTTTATACGTTCGGAAACAGCCGGAGAGCTTATGCCTACTCTTCTCCCAATTTCAGCATTTGAAAACCGTGCATTTTCTTGCAAACATTTTAATATTTTCCAGTTAAGCAAATCTATACTCATTATTAAAGTTATTGTGGGTAAAAAACATTAATTTTAAAGTAAATATACATATTAAGTTTAAAATCTATAGCTAACTATCAATTCTTGTAATTAAATTTGAATACTTTGTGAAATAGATCACATCAAACCCAAATGATATCTAATATTTCAAACAAACTGCCTCAATCTCCGCTTTATAAAAAGGCGCAGGAAATCTTTGCGCTATCCAGACACATTTCTAATTATATCATTCACGATCTCTCTCATTTAAATAATGGCGTTGAAGATCCACATATTTATTTTACCGGGGATATTGTTCAACAATCTGTTTCCTTGGCACCTCAAATCATTAAAGCAGAAAGTCAATTTTTCTCTGAAGAAAAGCATAAATATGCCGCCTCTGTTTCGCGACTTACCAACTTATTATATAAGAATTGTGAACGTCTTGAACGTGTAAATAGTAATGGTAAAGATTTTCTTCCTATCCTTAGGAAGGAACTTAAAAAATTCAGAAAGTTGCAACGTAACTGGTTGCTTACTTTATAATTATTTTAACAGCAACGCCTTACATATTCCTTCGGTACTGTCCTCCTACTTCAAACAGGGCTTCTGTAATTTGACCTAAAGAACAAACTTTGGTGGCTTCCATTAATTCTTTAAAGATATTTTCATTTTGAATTGCCGCTTTTTGAATATTTTCAAGCGCAAGTTCTGCTTTGTCTTCATAGGTTTTATGAAGTTTGTGCAAGGTTTCAATCTGAACTTGTTTTTCTTCTTCAGTAGCGCGAATAACTTCAGCAGGTAAAACCGTTGGCGAACCTTTACTACTTAAAAATGTATTTACACCGATTATAGGAAATTCACCATTATGCTTTAAAGTTTCGTAATACAGGCTTTCTTCTTGTATTTTACTACGTTGATACATAGTTTCCATCGCGCCCAACACGCCACCACGTTCTGTAAGACGATCGAATTCTTGTAAAACAGCTTCTTCAACCAGATCGGTTAATTCTTCAATAATAAAAGAACCCTGAATTGGGTTTTCGTTTTTCGCCAATCCTAATTCCTTATTAATAATTAACTGAATTGCCATTGCGCGACGCACACTTTCTTCTGTAGGTGTTGTAATAGCCTCATCGTACGCATTAGTGTGTAATGAATTACAGTTATCATATATTGCATATAATGCCTGAAGCGTGGTGCGAATGTCGTTAAAATCGATTTCCTGAGCGTGCAACGATCTACCTGATGTTTGAATGTGATATTTCAACATTTGTGCTCTTGAATTGGCACCGTATTTATTTTTTAAGGCTTTAGACCAAATTTTTCGTGCCACACGACCAATCACCGAATATTCAGGGTCGATACCATTACTAAAGAAGAAAGATAAATTAGGCCCGAATTTATTAATATCCATTCCGCGGGACAAATAATATTCCACATAGGTAAACCCGTTTGAAAGCGTAAAGGCCAGTTGTGTAATTGGGTTTGCGCCTGCTTCAGCAATATGATATCCAGATATGGAAACCGAATAAAAATTACGCACTTTCTTTTCAATAAAATATTCCTGAACATCACCCATTAAACGCAGTGCAAATTCAGTAGAGAAAATACAGGTATTTTGCGCTTGATCTTCTTTTAAAATATCAGCTTGTACGGTACCGCGAACCTCTTGTAAAGTTTCATATTTAATTTTATTGTAAACGTCAGCCGGTAAAACCTGATCTCCAGTTACACCCAAAAGCATCAAGCCAAGACCATTATTTGTTTCGGGAAGTTCACTGTGATATTTAGGTCGTTCAGTTCCGTTCTTTTTATAAATTTCTGAAATTTTCTTTTCTACCTCTTTTTCAAGACCGTTTTCAGTAATGTATTTTTCACAATTCTGATCGATGGCTGCATTCATAAAAAAACCGAGCAACATAGGTGCAGGACCATTTATCGTCATACTTACCGAAGTAAGTGCATGACTTAAATCGAAACCTGAATACAACTTCTTCGCATCATCCAAACAGCAAATTGAAACTCCGGCATTCCCAATTTTTCCGTAGATATCAGGTCGGTGATCAGGATCATTTCCATATAAGGTTACACTGTCAAAAGCTGTGGAAAGTCGTTTTGCAGGCAAGCCCATACTCACATAATGGAATCGACGGTTAGTACGTTCGGGGCCACCTTCCCCAGCAAACATACGTGCTGGATCTTCACCCGTTCTTTTAAAAGGATATAAACCGGCTGTATATGGAAATTCCCCAGGTACATTTTCCTGTAATACCCAATTTAAAATATCTCCCCAAGCTTTGTATTTTGGTAACGCTACTTTCGGGATTTGTGAATGCGAAAGTGATTCAGTGTGGGTATCGATATTGATTTCTTTGTCACGAACTTTAAATGTGTAAACAGGAGATTTGTATCGGTTCACTTTTTCATCCCAACCTGTAATTACTTCCCAATTATAAGGATCGAGGTTTAGTTTTACACGGTCGAATTCGGCCAATAATAATTTTAAAAGGTCTTTATTTTCTTCGGAAGTAGTTAATGTTTCTGAAATAATTCCGGCTTTATCGAGTTCGGGAGTATTTCCTGAAATCGATTCCATGGTCTTAAAAATTCCGTAAAGTCTTTGTGCAACTTCTGCTTGTTCTGAAGCAGTCTTGTCGTAGCTTCTGTTACTTTCAGAAATTTCCGAGAGATAACGCGTTCGTGCCGGTGGAATTATAAAAATCTTCTCAGACATTTCGTCTGAAATCTCATAGGTACTTTTAAGATCAGATGCTGTTTTTTCAACTATTTCATCCATAATAGCCTTGTAGAGTTTGTTCATTCCTGGATCGTTAAATTGCGAAGCGATTGTCCCGTAAACTGGAAGGTCATCTTGATGGGTTTCCCATAATTGATGGTTACGCATGTATTGCTTTTTTACATCGCGAAGGGCATCCAAAGAACCTCTTTTATCAAATTTATTAATGGCGACCAGATCGGCAAAATCCAGCATATCTATCTTTTCCAATTGCGTAGCTGCACCAAATTCTGGCGTCATTACATATAATGAAACATCGCTGTGATCTAAAATTTCGGTGTCACTTTGCCCAATTCCTGAAGTTTCCAGAATAATTAAATCGAATTCCGCAGCTTTTAAAACCTGAATAGCTTCTGCCACATATTTAGACAATGCCAAATTACTTTGGCGCGTTGCCAAACTTCGCATATATACACGCGGAGAATTAATAGAATTCATGCGAATACGATCTCCCAATAAAGCACCACCTGTTTTTCGTTTGGAAGGATCTACCGAAATAAGTCCGATGGTCTTCTCAGGAAAGTCAACTAAAAATCGTCGTACGAGTTCGTCGACCAACGAAGATTTCCCCGACCCTCCAGTCCCAGTAATACCAAGTACTGGCGTGGTAGTTTTTTTATTTTTTTTATGGATTTTCTGAAGCGTTTCCTTTGCTACTTCCGGAAAATTTTCAGCAGCTGAAATCACACGAGCAATCGCGCCGGGTTCTTTTTTAGAAAGTTTATTTATTTCTCCATTCAGCTTGTCGCCTATTGCATAATCGGATTGTTCGACAAGATCATTGATCATTCCCTGCAAGCCCATTTCACGACCATCATCTGGTGCATAAATACGGGTGATGCCATAATCCATTAATTCTTTGATTTCCGAAGGTAAAATAACGCCACCGCCGCCGCCAAATATTTTAATGTGTTCTGCTCCTTTTTCTTTAAGCAGATCATACATATATTTAAAGTATTCATTGTGCCCACCTTGATAAGAAGTCATTGCAATAGCATTTGCATCTTCTTGAATAGCTGTATTTACAACTTCTTCCACACTTCTATCATGCCCTAAATGAATTACTTCCACACCTGTAGATTGAATAATACGGCGCATAATATTAATGGCGGCATCATGACCATCAAAAAGGGAAGCTGCTGTTACAATTCGTACTTTGTTCTTGGGTTTATAGGGAGTGGTTTGTTGCATGTATTGTAATATTGTATTTATATAAGGAAATGCAAATTTACGAAAAACACTGTTAGAAAAAAGCTTCTATGTAACCTATCATTTTCTATTCAAAAAAATGTATTTTTATGAATTAATCCTTAAACTAAAAAGATTATGAAAAAAATTTACATTTTAATAATTTTGATATTTGCATTTACTTTTAATGCAAAAGCACAAATTTTCGAAGATGATTTTGAATCTTATACCCTTGGTCCCTTGGGAAATCAAAATCCTACAATATGGTCAACTTGGAGCGGAGCTACAAATAATGGTGAAGATATTACTGTAGTTGATGATCAGGCAAATTCTGGAACTCAATCAGGCTATATTGGTGCTGGAGAAGGACCTCAAGATGCTATGCTTTTATTAGGAAATAAAACTACGAGTATCTATACTGTTAATTGGAATATGTATATACCTTCTGGAAAAGGGGGTTACTATAATTTCCAAGAAGATCAGGATACAGATGCTTCTGGAGGTGTTTGGGCAATTAATGTTGTCTTTAACGAAGGTAATACTGATCCCGGACAAGGAATAATTACTGATGATGCAAACCCACCTAATACTATTGGTGTTTTTACATATCCTGAAGGTGAATGGTTTAGTGTTTCCAACGTAATTGACGTTGATAATGATACTGTAAAATTAGGTATTGATGGCATTATTGTTTATGAAGGCGCTTTTTACAGTGGAAGTAATTTAGGCGGTGTAGACTTCTTTGCCCTTGATGCTAATAATGAATATTATATTGATGATGTACTATATCAAGAAGGAGATCTTTTGAACAATACTGAATTTTCTGAAAATAAATTTTCTGTATACCCAAATCCAGTACAAGATTTGTTAAATATACGTTCTACTAATTCTGTAGATGCCGTGAAAGTCTACGATATCTTTGGTAAAACAATTCTTAATCTTAAGCCTGCTGAAATTTCTCCAAGCATTGATATGAGTTCACTTTCTTCTGGTGCCTACTTGGTGCAAGTAACTATTGGAAATGTTACTAAAACTGTAAAAGTTATAAAATAATAATTTAACATTCTATTTTATAGTAAAAACCCTTCTATAGAAGGGTTTTTTTTATCTTTAATTTCTATTTAAAATCTTACAATGAAAAAAATTCTCTTAGTATTTTGTTTTAGTTTTATATCCCTTTCATGTGCTGAACTTCAAAATGTAGTAAATACGTTGCCTGGACAAATAGGCACAGATCCCACCATGATATCTAACGGTTTAAGGGAAGCTTTAGATATGGGTATTGATAAACAAGTTTCAAAACTCACCCAAACTGATGGTTTTTATAAAAATGAATTGGTGAAAATTTTATTGCCATCAGAATTACAACAAGTAGATCAAACCTTGCGAAGTATCGGTTTGGCAAGTTTAGCAGATGAAGGTTTAAAACTTCTAAACCGTGCTGCGGAAGATGCCGTTAAAGAATCAACACCTATTTTCGTGAACGCGGTAAAGCAAATCACCTTTACGGATGCAAAAAATATTTTATTAGGGCCCGATAATGCCGCAACTTCTTATCTTGAAAGTAAAACAAATCAAGCATTATATAATAAGTTTAATCCTGTAATCCAAAACTCTTTTGCAAAAGTGGGTGCGGATCAAGTATGGAGTAATATTATTAATAGATATAATTCTATTCCCTTGGTAAATAAGGTAAATCCGGACTTGACCGATTATGTCACAAAACAAGCTTTAAATGGAGTTTATACAATGATTTCCATTGAAGAAAAAGATATTCGAAATAATATCGCAGCTAGAACAACAGCCTTATTAAGACAGGTATTCGCCCTACAGGACTAGTTTCGTTAACATTTTAACGATTTTCATTAAAATCATAAATATATTATGATACTATTAACCATGAGTTAGTAGAATATTTTTAATTCCATCCTTAATTTTGTTTTTCTAATATTTTGTATGATGATAGAATGGTTTAGAAAAGAAACAAGATTGGATAAATTGAAAAAGCGCTATGCAGATTTAATGAAAAAATCCTATAAAACTGCTTTAATAGATAAAAGCAAAAGCGATAAAGTACACCGTCAAGCCTATAAAATTTTCGAAGAAATAAAATATCTAAGTTTAAAACACGCAGATAAATAGTATTTTAATGTAGTGTTTTAAAATATTCAAACGCTTTTTGGAGACGCGAGCCATACCAGCTAAAATATTCTCCATCCACCAATATAACTTTTGTATTTAATTCCTTTTCCAATTTTTTTACGTCTTTTTCTTTAAAAGGAAAAGGCTCAGAAGACAATAGAATAACCTCAGCTTTTTTTAGTAATTCACTTTCAATTTCAGGATACCTTGAATTTGTTGATGTAATTATATTTTCAAAATGATTAAGCTGAAGTAAAGAATCAATAAATGTATTCTTTCCGGTTAACATATAAGGATTCTTCCAAATTACATAAGCTGCTTTTTTGAACGGTTTATCTTTTATAAAATTTAAAAAAAGCTCTCTTTCCTGTTCTATTTTAAAAATAATTTCTTCTGCTTTTTTTGAAACATCAAACAACTTTCCTAAGCTTTTAATCATTTCAATACTATCATTTAAAGTGATTATATCGCTTATCCATACAGGAGCTATGGTTTCTAATTTTTCAACCATTTCCTTTGTATTTTCTTCTTTGTTACAAATTATAATATCGGGAGAAAGTCTTTCAATTTTATCAAAATGAATCTTTTTCGTTCCCCCAACCACAGTTATTTCTTTCCGAATATTTTTGGGATGCACACAAAATTTAGTGATTCCTACTACATTTTCACGAAGTCCCAGATCAACCAATAATTCGGTTTGGGAAGGCACTAAGGAAACAATACGTTTTGGAGTTTTAGGGAAAGTAAGTATTCTATGCAGTTGATCTTTACTTTGCATTTAAAATAGCTTTCATTTGAAGCTGAAGTTTTTCAGCTTCAACTTTAGCAGCTTCAGCAAAATCGTCTTTATTTGACGCATAAATGATTCCGCGGGAAGAATTTACAAGCAAGCCAACATCTTTTGTCATTCCGTATTTACATACATCTTCCAAGCTTCCTCCTTGAGCTCCGATTCCTGGAATCAATAAAAAACTATTTGGAATTATTTTTCGGATATCCTGTAAGAATTCTGCCTTGGTTGCTCCAATTACATACATTAAATTTTTACTATTTTTCCAGGACTGAGAAGTTTGTAAAACCGTTTGATAAAGCTCTTTATTGTCAATTTTTTTTGTTTGAAAATCAAACGCTCCTTCATTAGAAGTCAATGCTAAAAGTATGGTATGTTTTTCCTTAAAATTTAAAAAAGGCTCAACAGAATCTTTTCCCATATAGGGAGTTACGGTAACGGCATCAAATCCTAAATCTTCAAAAAATGCCTTGGCATACATAGAAGACGTATTTCCTATATCACCCCGTTTTGCATCGGCAATAGTAAAAATTTCAGGGTGCTTTTTTCTTAGATATTTTATTGTCTTATTAAGGGTTTTCCAGCCTTTAAGACCATTGGCTTCATAAAAAGCTGTGTTTGGTTTATAGGCCACTGCAAGATGATGTGTGGCATCAATAATGGCTTTATTGAATGAAAAAATAGGGTCTTTTTCTTTTAACAAATGTGGAGGAATCTTATCCAGATCAACATCCAATCCAATACAAAGGAAAGAATTTTTATTTCTGATATTTTGAATAAGATCGCTTGTTTTCATTTCAATTTAAAGTTAAAAAGTTTCGCCGGCTTCTTTTAACTTTTCGGTATTACTAACCAATTGAAGCTCATTAATAATTTTTTGAATATCACCGTCAATAATATTGCTTAAGTCGTAAAGTGTCAAGTTGATTCTATGATCTGTAACACGGCCTTGCGAATAATTATATGTTCTAATTTTTGCACTCCGGTCTCCACTTGTAACCATCGATCCCCGTTTAATAGCGTCTTCAGCTTGCTTTTTTGCAAGTTCCATATCGTATAAACGTGAACGTAATACTTTAAAGGCTTTTTCCTTATTTTTATGTTGTGATTTTTGATCTTGACATTGTGCTACCAAACCTGTAGGAACGTGCGTTAATCGAACAGCAGAATAGGTCGTATTAACCGATTGCCCACCAGGTCCTGAAGAACAAAAATAATCGATACGCACATCTTTTGGGTCAATTTCTACATCAAATTCTTCAGCTTCAGGAAAGACCATTACCGTCGCAGCACTCGTATGAACACGGCCTTGTGTTTCGGTTTGTGGAACACGTTGCACACGATGTACTCCTGCTTCAAATTTTAAAGTTCCATATACATCATCACCTTCAATTTCAAGCTGAATCTCTTTAAAACCGCCACTAGTACCTTCACTAAAATCAACTACACTGGTCTTCCAACCTTTACTCTCACAGTATTTTGAATACATCCGGAAAATATCTCCTGCAAAAATACTGGCTTCATCACCACCAGTTCCGGCACGTATTTCCATTACAGCATTTTTAGAATCTTCGGGATCTTTTGGTACTAATAAAAATTTAATTTCATCTTCTAAAGAAGGAATTCTGGACTTTGCTTCTTCTAGTTGCATTTTTGCCATTTCAACCATTTCGGAATCACTGCCATCTGAAATAATCTCATTTGCTTCGTTAATATTATCGGTAAGTTCAAGGTATTCCTCGCGCTTATCCATCATTAAACGAAGATCTTTATATTCTTTATTTAGTTGAATGTATCTTTTTTGATCTGAAATAATATCAGGCTGGATGATAAGGTCACTTACCTCATCAAAGCGTTGTTTTATAATTTGAAGTTTCTCTAACATGTTCCTTTTTATAATCGTGCAAATTTACGATAAATAAGTGTAATTAAATTTACAGTAACAAAAATGAATATTGAAAGTTTTTGGTTTGCTTAAAGCCTAAGATCACTAATTTTTTATATCCTTAGAAGTCTCTTTTGTTGATTTCAAAAATGGAGTATTCAACCTTTCTTTTTTATTCTTAGACATAAAAGTATAATGCACAAGAATAGATAAACCCAAAAGCAAAAGACCCCTTGCTATATAAACCGAAAAATTACCATAGGCGATATCATAATAGCCTACTGCTCGAAACACATCAGCAAAAAGCATAATAAAAATAAAAACAGTAAAGACCAAAGTAGCTTTTGTGTTGAAAATGTGATTGTACAAAAGTGACATGAAAGCAACGATAACAGTACTCATGGCACTTAATAAAATAAATAAGTAGTTAGGCCTACTTAATATCTGGTCGTCTATTAATTGTACTAGTTGATATGCTAGATAGCCGTTTATTATAACAGTTATAATAAAAATAAAAAGTAAAAATGCATTCATTTTTTTTAAATCCACTTTGGGTAAAAGAACTACTATTAAAATTACAAAAGACAGAAAGTTTAGTGCCAATGCCAATGTTGCAAGTGTATTGTTTTCATACCACATAGTTGCAAAACTGGAAATTCCATATAGGATTAAAAAAAGCAATAATGATGATTCGGTTTTCTTTCTATGATATGCTAAAATAACTCCTAGAAAAGTAAAACAAATTATACCTCTTACGAGTCTATATATAAAAAAATCAGAAATACTATGATAGTACAAGCTTACACCAAAAAAAAGAACAAATAACACAAATAGTAGTAACTTATAATTAAGATGTTCTATAGTTGATTTCAATGTGATAACTAAAATTAAATTATTGAATTTTGTATAAGAAATTTAACCATAAAATATATTCTTTTCTTATTTATGAATAAATAAAACTACCCAAATCACTATTTATTGTGAGTTTCTTTTTTTCTGAAGTCTCCACTCGTCCAATAATTTGTGCTTCAATATTAAAAGATTTGGAAATTCTAATGATCTCATCGGCTATTTCTTCTGGAACATATAATTCCATACGATGCCCCATATTAAACACTTGATACATTTCTTTCCAGTCGGTTTTACTTTCTTCTCGGATTAATTTAAAAAGGGGTGGCACTTCAAACATATTGTCTTTTACTATATGTAGGTTATTTATAAAATGAAGAATTTTAGTTTGAGCTCCTCCGCTACAATGTATCATTCCGTGAATCTCTTTGGAAGTGAATTTTGAAAGAATCTCCTTTATCACCGGCGCATACGTTCGTGTTGGAGAAAGCACTAGTTTTCCAGCATTTATCGGGCTATTTTTCACACTATCCAATAAATTTTTAGATCCTGAATACACTAAATTTTCAGGAACAGAAGGATCAAAACTTTCAGGATATTTTGTAGCTAAACTTTTATTAAAAACATCATGTCTGGCTGAAGTTAAACCGTTGCTTCCCATCCCTCCATTATATTCGGTTTCATAGGTTGCTTGTCCAAAAGAAGCCAAACCAACAATAACATCGCCGGCTTTAATATTGGCATTATTAATAATTTTATTTCGTTTTATTCGTGCAGTAACTGTAGAATCTACAATAATAGTACGCACCAAATCACCTACATCGGCAGTTTCACCACCGGTAGAATGAATACTTACCCCAAACTTTTTAAGGTCTTCAATTAGTTCTTCTGTCCCATTAATAATTGAAGAAATTACTTCTCCGGGAATTAAATTTTTATTTCTTCCAATGGTAGATGACAACATAATATTATCTACAGCACCCACACAAAGTAAATCGTCCACGTTCATTATTAATGCATCTTGAGCAATGCCTTTCCAAACAGACAGGTCGCCGGTTTCTTTCCAGTACATATATGCCAAAGCAGATTTTGTACCCGCTCCATCCGCATGCATAACTAGGCAATAATCTTCATCTCCGGTTAAATAATCGGGAACAATTTTACAAAATGCTTGTGGAAATAATCCTTTATCTACATTTTTTATGGCGTTGTGCACATCTTCTTTAGCTGCTGAAACACCTCGTTGTGCATATCGTTTTGAAATTTCGTTACTCATAAGACAAAGGTAAAAAATAAAACCTCACAGAATTTCCATGAGGTTTATAATATATGGTGAAACTAAATTATTTAGTAAATAATAACTCTCTGTACTTTGTTAATGGCCAAAGTTCATCATCAACAAGTAGTTCTAGCTTATCACAATGATATCGTATTTCTTGAAAATAAGGCTTTACATCATCACAATATGCAAATGCCCGCTTTTCACCATCTTCAATTTTATTTGCTTTTTTACGCTCATTGATCATATCGGTAATTCCAATATTAATTTTTGAAATATGCTCAGAAATCTGCTCAATAAGGTGCATTTGTTCTACAGCGTATTTTTTAAAATCCTTGTCATAAATATTTTTTAATCCCTGTACATTCTTGATAAGAATATTTTGATATCGAATTGCAGTAGGAATCACATGATTTCTTGCAATATCACCTAATATTCGTCCTTCAATTTGAATACGAAGAGCATACTCTTCAACTTCTATCTCATGGCGTGCCTCCATTTCAATTTTACTCATAATACCAAGTTCTTCAAAAAGTGCAATCGTTTTTTTTGAAATCTTCGCTTTTAAAGCTTCAGGAGTTGTCTTGTTATTGCTCAAACCTCTCTTTTTAGCTTCTTTTTCCCAGGCATCACCATAGCCATCTCCTTCAAAACGGATGCGCTTAGAATCTTTTATATATTCTCTTAAGATATTAAATATAGCATCATCCTTTTTCATCTTCTTATCTTTGATAAGTGAATCAACCTTTACTTTAAAATCCATAAGTTGTTTTGCTACAATCGCATTTAAAACTGTCATTGGGTTGGCGCAATTGGCAGTAGAACCAACAGCCCGAAATTCAAACTTGTTTCCGGTAAAGGCAAAAGGCGAAGTACGATTTCGATCGGTGTTGTCTAATAAAATCTCAGGGATTTTACCAACAACATTCAGTTTAAGGTCTGTTTTTTCCTGAGGGGAAAGCTTTCCGTTTGTCACTTTTTCCAGTTCATCCAGTACATTCGTTAATTGAGAACCAATAAATACTGAAATAATTGCCGGAGGTGCCTCATTAGCTCCTAAACGATGATCGTTACTTGCACTTGCAATAGAAGCTCTTATTAATTCTTCATAATCATTAACAGCTTTAATAGTATTAATAAAGAATGTCAAAAACTGAAGATTTTTCATAGGAGTACTGCTGGGTCCTAATAAATTTACTCCAGTATTGGTAGCCAACGACCAGTTGTTGTGTTTTCCACTTCCATTAACTCCTTCAAAAGGTTTTTCATGAAAAAGTACTTTAAAGTTATGTCGATCTGCAACCTTGTCCATAACATCCATTAATAAAGAGTTATGATCAACTGCAAGGTTGGTTTCTTCAAAAATAGGTGCCAATTCAAATTGGTTTGGCGCAACTTCATTGTGCCTAGTTTTTACAGGAATACCCAAATACATGCATTCTGTTTCTAGATCACGCATATAATTTAGTACACGTGCCGGAATTGACCCAAAATAGTGGTCATCTAATTGTTGTCCTTTTGGAGAAGAATGCCCAAGCAACGTTCTTCCAGCAAGAGTAATGTCGGGTCTCGATGCAGCTAATGATTTATCGATAAGAAAATATTCTTGTTCCCACCCCAATGTGGCGTTTACTTTAGTTACTGATTTATCAAAATATTTTGCAACTGAAGTCGCTGCATTGTCAACACTTTGCAATGCACGAAGCAACGGGGTCTTATAATCTAAAGCTTCTCCTGTATAAGCAACAAACACAGTAGGAATACACAACGTAGTTCCATAAATAAAAGCTGGTGAAGTAGGATCCCACGCTGTATATCCACGCGCTTCAAATGTATTTCGTATTCCTCCGTTTGGGAAACTGGAGGCGTCCGGTTCTTGCTGAACAAGTTGTCCACCGCCAAACTTTTCAATAGCCTGTCCATTTTCAACAGTTTCAAAAAAAGCATCATGTTTTTCTGCTGTAGCTCCTGTTAAAGGTTGAAACCAGTGCGTATAATGTGTAGCCCCTTTTGTAATTGCCCATTCTTTCATTCCGGTAGAAATGTGATCGGCAATAGCCCTTTCAATCTTTGAACCCTTTTCGATAGCATCAACAACGCTCTTATAAGAATCCTTAGTAAGATACTGTCGCATAGCAGCTTCGTTAAAAACATTTTTCTCAAAAATAGCGGAACGTCTTTGTGGTTCCTCTACTTTAATAGGAATTCGACTAAAAGTTTCTTTTACAGCGTGAAATCGTAAAGTTGGCATAGAAAGAGAGTTTTTAAGTTATTTTGAATTTGAACAGGACAAAAGTAACTCAATTTTAAATATACCCCCTATTTTTTTATATTAAGTTATTAATAAAGTATGTTTTTTATCAACAACCCCCTTCTTAATTGTCACAAAAGTATTAAGACATTTGAATTAGACAAGTAAGCCCCCTTATTCGGAAAAAGCCAAACTAACAAAAATTGCATATGATATAATAAGAACCAACCCTTTTATTCGTCCCAATTCAAACTTTTTGGGAAGGAATGCTAACGGAATTAAAATAGCAGCAAAACCTATCATCCAGAAGATATCGTTTGTAAGTATTTCTTTGCTTTTTATAAATATGGGTTGAATAAGAGCTGTTACTCCCAGCACAGAAGCAATATTAAATATATTAGAGCCAATTAAATTTCCAAGAGAAATAGCTTTTTCCTTTTTTAACGCTGCAATTACCGAAGCCGCCAATTCTGGAACACTTGTTCCTACCGCTATCATCGTTACCGCAATTACACGTTCACTTATGCCAAAATCCGTTGCAATGGTAACGGCACCAGATACTAATAATTCACTGCCAAAATAAAGTGCAATTCCCCCAATAAGCAACCAGGTTATAATTTTAAAATAAGACAATTTTGAAAGTCCTTCATCAATATCGTCATCAACAGGTCTTGTTTCTCGTTCATTTTTAGCCCTTCGGATTAACAGATATAGATAAATTCCCAAGATTGCCAGAAGACCAATTCCTTCCCAACGATTCATTTGATTACCGCTTTTTAAGATAAAATATAAAGCAATCGACAAGAGCATCATCACTGGCCAATTGAACTTATAGAAATCCTTGTCGATAGACAAAGGAGCAATAACAGCTGTGATTCCTAATACCAAACCAATATTAGCAATGTTTGAGCCAATTACGTTTCCCAAGGAAATATCAGAAAAACCATTCAATGCTGCTTGAACACTTACCAATAATTCTGGGGCAGAAGTCGCAAAAGAAACCACTGTAAGCCCAATCATCATTTTCGAAAGGTGTAATTTAAAAGACAAAGCCACAGATGAGCGGACTAAAAACTCTCCTCCCACAACCAATAATAAAAAACCTAAAAAAATATAAAACCAACTCATAAAAGTGTATTGTGACGCGAAGATACTATAACATTTATGATTTTAAATCCTTGAATTATAGTTACAAACTATAGAGTCATTTAAACAACTATAAGTTATAGCCGAAAGCCTTCCCAAAAATCTTTTTTTAAGTTTATTTAAAGGGAATTCTATGAAGAAAAGACTAATTTTAAAAGTATTTAATAAATAAACGCGGAATGAAAAAGAAGTTTTTTAAAACCTTAGCGAAAATAAACAAAGTCATTCTTCCAAGTTTTACTAAAAAGAAAGTTGATCTAGCCAAAGCATCAAAATTGCAAATGGCAATTTTTGGGTATAAACTATGGGTAACAAAAAACGCATTGGACTAATAATGCAACACAGAAGCTACTTCGTGTTTTTTAAGTTTTTCTTTTCCTTTTAAAAAATCTAAAACCATTATAAAATTACACTGCACAATTTCACCGCCTAATTTTTCAACTAAATTACAAACAGCTCTGGCTGTTCCTCCAGTCGCCAATACATCATCGTGTATTAAAATCCTTTCTCCTTTTTCAATACTATCTTCATGAATTTCCAAAGTATCAATTCCATATTCCAGCGAATACGGTTCTTTTAAAGTGCTAAATGGAAGTTTTCCGGGCTTTCTAACCGGCACAAAACCAGCATTCAATTGTTGCGCAAGTAAGGTTCCGAAAAAGAAACCGCGGGATTCAATACCCACTACTTTATCAATTTTTCTATCGCCAACTAAGTCTACTAATTTTTTAAGACAAGCTTCGGAAGCTTTCTTGTTGGCCAATAAAGGCGTAATATCTTTAAACAAAACACCTTCCTTCGGAAAGTTTTCAATATCACGAATGTAGTCTTCAAGATTTATCATTCTGAAAATTAACTAATATAAATACAGTAACAAAATGGTTTAAGGATTTATTAATATCAAGTGTCAATAAAAAAAATCCAAGAAAATTAAGGGAAGTGAAAAAAAAAGCAAGCTAAAAGATTCAGCTTGCTTTTTTTATAGTGACCTCGCCAAGATTCAAACTTGGAACCTCCTGAGCCGTAATCAGAAATTTCATTATTTGTTAGTTATCTAACTCTTACCTAAACATTCATTAAGCCTATTGATTACGGCAAATATACTGTTTTCTGTTAATATCTGTTATCTGTTTGTTAATGCTTTTAGTGTGCAAATAGTGTGCAAATGGTTATATTTGTTTTAAATAAAAGACAATGAGCTATAACATATCAATAGTATTAGACAAAAGGCGTGAAAAAGTAAACGGTGCGTTTCCTGTTAAACTAAGGGTTTACAATAAGTCAGGTAATTTAAAGAAAGTAAAACTCTACTCTTTAAATATTGATTTATCAAATAACGAATTTGAAACCATTTGGATAAATGCCGAAAACAAAAGTTTAAGAGGTGCTAATAATGAAATGCGTTTAAAACTTCAAGCCATAGAAACAAGGGCAAATGATGAAGCAAAGGAAATGACTGTTTTTGACTTTACTAAATTTGAAACCAAACTATTTCGCAAATCTTCTGATAAAAATAATGTTAAGTATTATTTTGATTTAGCTATTCAAAAGAATTTGAAAAATGATAAAATTGGAACGGCTGAAAGTTATAGATGTACTTTCAATTCATTGGCGAAATTTAGTAAAACCAAAAAGAAGTGTGAAGTTGAAAAACTAACATTTGATGTTATTACAGTTGACTGGTTAAAAGAATATCAAGATTTTATGTTAGCCAATGGTAAAAGTTATACAACCGTTGCAATTTATACAAGAACTTTAAGAGTAGTTTTTAATAATGCTATTGAAAGCAATGATATAAGTAAAGATATTTACCCGTTTGGTAAAAACAAATACAAGATACCAAGAACCAAAAAAGTAAAAAAGGCTTTAAACTCTAAACAGCTTAAAACGTTGTTTGATGTTGAGGTTTTAAATGAGAATGAACAACAAGCCAAAGACTTTTGGTTTTTTAGTTATGCAAGTAATGGAATGAATTTTAAAGATATTGCGCTCTTAAAATATTCAGATATTAAAGAAGATAGTTTTTCATATTATAGAGCCAAAACATTTGATAAGACAGCCGAAAAAACCGAGATAACAATTTACTTAACGGACTTTACAAAAGGTATTATTTCAAAATATGGCAATAAGTCAAAAACTGGTTTTGTGTTCAATATTATAACTCAAGAAGATACGAGCCATAAGCAATACAACAAAATTAAAAACTACACTAGATTAATAAACGACCACATTAAAAGAATAGCCAAAAGGTACAATCTGCCGAACGATATTAGCACTTACTGGGCTAGACATAGCTTCGCCACAAATTCACTACGTAAAGGGGCAAGTATGGAGTTTATAAGTGAAGCCTTAAACCATAGCGACCTCAGCGTAACAAAGAATTATTTTGCAGGTTTTGAAGATAAAGCAAAAAAGGAATTTGCTAATTCATTACTAGACTTTTAGTATAACTATCAAAAATAATATTTCTTTTTAGTGGTGCATTTACTACATTACCTACATTAATAAGAATAAAAGACAAATGAGCATACAAAACAGAATATCTGAAATATTAGCAGATTGGAATTTCTTTCAAATCTATATTGAAACCAAAATTGGTAATATTTACGATGATGTACTTTCTACAGATGAATTAAAAAAAATAGACAGGGATAAAATCATAAGAGTAAACAACGGTGACGGCATTTTAACGCCAGAAAACTGGAATAACTTAAAAGATGTTTTCTTTATCCAAAGAATGGAAAGACACAAAAATAGTTATACTCAAAAAGAAAAAATAAAACTAGAATTAGATTACCTTGAAAGACTGCCAATAAACGAAACAGATTATAAGATTTTAAAAGATAGGTATAAAACTTACTTAGATGAAGTTTTGACTAAAAAGGATAATATTAAAGAATACCAACAATCAAGCAAAGGAGAACTTTATTTAACAGTTTTTGAAAGAATTATGCGAGAGTTAAATGTTATTGCATGGGCTTTTGAATGCCAATTTATGGAAGCTTCAAAAAGTGTAATTGAAACTCCAATGCTTCATTCTAAAGGTAGGTATTTGACGGGCATGTATTTCATTACTTCTAATGTTGAAATGCTTAAACTTCAATATTATATTACGTATTATACCAATCGTTTTGAAAACACTAATAACCATACCTTGTTAAAAAGGGAGCTTTTAAAAATTTCTGAAAAGGCTAACAATGTTCTACAATATTACAATGATAACTTAACAGCAAAGACTGAAATAGTTAAGAAGTTTCAAAAAAACATACCTCAACAGTATAAGGCAAGAAGTAAATATTTAGAAATACATAAAGGTAGAATAATAACTCACGATTTAAACCCTCAACATATTGTATTTGCTGAAGATTGTAAGCATCCAGACTGGAAAGAAAGCAATTTTAACTATGGAACTTCAAATAATGAACTCGCATTATTTTGTCAAAAACTCATTGACTTTATAAAAGATTTTGAAATACAAAAAACATTGCCACCAGACCAACCCAATTTTACTTTTACTAATAACTTCGATAAAGCAGAGCCACCAAGCAAGGTTTATGAATATTTCAATAATACATTAGTTAGTAAAGGCTATTTATCAGAAGAAGATTTAAAGAGTTATCTTATTTCAGCCTTTCAAAATGAAACACCACCAAAAGAAAAAATTACATTTTCTGATAGGCATATTGGAAACATTACAAGTATCTTTTATAAATATTATGCTGATGCAGATAATAAACACGGAAAACAAGAAGATTACGCTGAACTTTTAGGAGAATATTTTAAAGGTTTTTCAACTCAAAAAGTAATGAATAATTTTGCGAAAAGTAAATAATAAGTACGGAAGTAATACAGATTTACGTATTTGAATACGAACTTTACGGAAGTTTTTTAAACCTTGTAACAAACAGATAACTATGCACTTGTAACCTTAAAACAAGTGTAAAATGATAGTATTAAAATTAGAAGACGTACCAAATGCAGTCGCTGAACTTCAAAAAGGACAAAGCGAAATTTTAGCCTTACTACTTCAAAAGGCTAACGACAACAATCCTGAAACAGAAAACCCTTTAGGTATTAAAGAGGTTTCAACTCTTATCGGTAAGACCGTACCAACTTTGTATGGCTATTGCCAACGTAATGAGATGCCGTATCATAAGAACGGAAACCGACTAATATTTTTCAAGTCTGAGATTATAAAATGGTTAAAACAAGGGAAACAGAAAACGCTCACAGAAATAGATGCGGAAACAGATAGTTATTTGAGTAACAAAAATAAAGCGATGTAATTATGAAAACTCACAAAGACACCGCTACTATTTGTAATAAAAGACAATTGCAAGATAATAATAAAAGAACCCAACTAAAAACCATATTTAGCTATTTACAAAACAACGTTGCAACTGCTACAATGGTTTACAAGGCTACTGGAGTACCTCAAAAGTGTATTACAAGATATAAACGAGATTTAGAAAAAATAGGACGTTTAGCAGAGGTTAAACGTCAACGATGCAAGGTTACAAATTGCTGGGCGTGGTATATTACTACAAATGAAAATCTATTCCCAAAGTCGAACCAATTAAAAATGTTTTAAGCTATGAAAACTGATAAAACAAATATTGGTATTGATGAAATACTAAACGAAACAGAAACGCTACTAGAAGCCGTTGAAATGGATAAAGAACACCTAAAGCAAAACAAAGTTGAGAATATTTTAAATGAGATACTCAAGAAAATAGAAACTGTAAATTTTAGGGAGTACTGTACACTAGATAATGACAAAGACAAACTACAAAAGAAGCATTATCTAGTCGCTAGTATTGAATTGCTTTTAAAGAATGTAAACGATAACGGGTTTAGTCTTTGCCGTAAAAATGAGCAGATTTATTTATTTAATGCTGAATACTGGGAGAACGTAAACGATGAAGTTTTTAAGGACTTTTTAGGAAGTGTATCTCTAAAAATGGGCGTAGATAAATTTGATGCTAAACACCACCTTTTTAAAGATGACTTATACAAACAATTTATTGCAGATGCTGGGCTAAAAGAAATTAAACCCACCAACGGAACTACTTTAATAAACCTGAACAATGGCACGTTTGAGATAACACCAAAGAAACAGTTTTTAAGGCTGTTTAAGAAGTCCGATTTTTTAACCTATCAATTACCATTTGCTTATGACAGTGAAGCCACAGCACCACAGTTTAAGAGGTTTTTAGATGAGGTTTTGCCCGAACCCGAACTACAAAACATATTAGCAGAATATTTGGCGTGTATTTTCGTAAAGAATAAGAATATTAAAATTGAAAAGGTATTGTTATTACATGGAACTGGTGCAAATGGTAAAAGTGTAGTATTTGATGTTATTATGGCTTTATTAGGCAGTAAGAACGTTTCAAACTATTCGTTGCACTCGTTAACGGCTGAAAATAGCAAGTCGAGAATTAACCTACTGGATAAGCTACTAAATTATAGTAGTGAGATAAACGGCAAACTTGAAAGCAATATTTTTAAACTTATGGCTTCGGCTGAACCTATGGAAGTGCCAGTACTGTATAAACAAACTATTGTTGCCACCGATTATGCAAGGCTTATGTTTAACTGTAATGAGTTGCCCAAAGAAGTTGAGAATACAAACGCCTTTTTTCGTAGGTTTATAATTCTACCTTTTAGAGTTTCCATACCACCTACAAAACAAGATAAGGAACTTGCAAAACGAATAATTGAAACGGAATTGTCGGGCGTGTTCAACTGGGTTTTAAATGGTTTAACTCGGTTACTCGAAAACAAAGATATTACGCATAGTACAATCGTTGAGAATGAAGTACTACAATACAAAAAGGAAAGCGACAGCGTAATGATGTTTCTTGAAGATGAAAATTACCAAAAATCGGTTGAGTACGACAGACCGTTAAAAGAGGTATTTGCTGAATATAAAATCTATTGTTTAGATAGTGGTTATCGGTTATGTTCAAACCGTACGTTTTCAGGTCGATTAAAGAAAAGCGGTTATACAGTTGAGCGCAAAAGTTACGGCAATGCCGTTTATATTGAGCGTAATACTAATAATTCAGATGCTAACGATATTGATTTTTAATGTAGATAGTGTAGTAAATGCACCTCTTAAAAAAAACATTTTTTAGCGTTATGAATGATTATAGATACACATTAGAACCATACAACGGAATGAAAACCCGTTACCGTTGCCCTAATTGCAATAAGATAAAGCAATTTACTAGATACATTGATACACAAACCAACGAGCATTTAAGCGATGCCGTTGGTAAGTGTTCAAGGCTTGTAAAGTGTGGTTATCATTATAAGCCTAAACAGTATTTTCAAGATAACAATATTTCATTTGATAAAACCAAAATAAGCAACTACATAAAACCAAAGCCGAAACCAAAACCCAAAACAAGTTTTATAAAAGTTGATGTTATGGAAAAAAGCAAAGCCAGTAAACAGCCTAATTTCTTTATTGATTACCTAGCTAGTATTTGGAGTTATAAAGTTGCTTTTTATTTAGCAGATAAATACAATATTGGCACTTCAAAACATTGGAACGGTGCAACCGTATTTTTTCAAGTAGATAAAAATAATAATGTTAGAAGTGGTAAAATAATGCTTTACGATCCTTTAAACGGTAAAAGAGTAAAACAGCCGTACAATCATATCAACTGGGTGCATAAGGTTTTAAACCTAGACAGCTTCAATTTAGAACAATGTTACTTTGGCGAACACTTGTTAAATGAAGATACAGGCAAACCCGTTGCCATAGTAGAGAGCGAAAAAACAGCCATTATTTCAAGCGTGTATTTGCCCGACTTCATTTGGTTGGCGTGTGGTTCTGTTAATAATCTGAATGAAGCCAAAACCAAAGCATTAAAAGGGCGTAACGTGGTGCTGTTTCCCGACCTCAACTGTTTTGATTTATGGAATGATAAAATACCACAATTAACCAGTTTAGCAACTTTCAGAACCTCAACACTTTTAAAGGACAAAGCAACCGAAAACGAAAAAAAACAAGGTTACGACCTTGCAGATTATTTAATAAAATTCAAATAAATAAAAAAATGGCAAAGACAAAAAGTTTACAAAAGGTTACAGATATTGAGAAAGTAAAGACTAAAAAACAAATGCAAGAATTTTTAGAATTGAACCCAAAAGCTAAAGATAAAATGTGGGATTCTTTGTTAGACCGAATGAATAAAACTTATGGTGAAAAACTAGGTAATGAGTCTGACATTATGAATTTAATAGAGGAGTTTTATTTAATCACAAAGGGCGCAAACAATAAAGAAATAGTTGAAATGAAAAATCTTACCTATGAAACTAATCATAGCTTAATTACTAGTTATATTCATAATTATATTATAGAAAATAGATGTTTTCCCACAGTACAATACATTAAAGAAGATACTGGACTTTCAAGAACAACCGTTTACAAACATCTTGATGCGGGTTTAAAAAGCAAATACAACAAGTTGGTTAATGGTAAAATGGAACTTATGACCACTAAGGCAATGGAAAAACTTTATTTGATAGGTATTCAAGATAACAACGCCACAGCTTTAAAGAGTTTTATAGAACTAGCGGGAGTAACTGCAAAGAACAATACTACTAACAATTATATTCAAATAAATAATTTGAAGATTTCAAAAGATGATTTTAACCAATTACCAACCGAAACCATTTTAGAGATTGAAATGCTTATTTCTGAAAACATAAAATCAAAGTAGTTGCTTTAGCTATTACTTTTATCTTAATCATTATTAATTACATTTTTAAGTTTAGAAAGTTTGATTAATCAAACTCCTTTTCAATTACTTAGACCAAACCCTCGTAAAGGCGTAATAATTTTATTATCTTTATTTGAATTAATTGATAAAAAAATTAACGAATAAGTAAAACTGAAATGAATCAAGCAGACTTGAACAGTGATGATGAAAGAACTGAAGAAGAACTCAAAGCAGGTATGAAACGTTGGTGCGAATATAATGCCAGAAGAATGGATGCTTATTTTAAAGGCAAAGTAAACAAATTGCTGACTGACAATGAAATAGAAAGAATAGACTAGAAAAACTATTAGACAAAACAAATAAATCATCTATGAAAAAAATTATTTTACTACTTGTTTCTGTAACAACATTATCATGCGTTACACTACCTAAAATGGTAAGCGTTCAAGTTGAACCACAATCTGAAGAATTTTCGTCATCAAACAATCAAGATGATTTGTACATAAAGTCTAATACGTGGATGGTTGAGAGATTTAATAGTGCAAAATCCGTTGTTCAATTTAGTGATAAAGAGGGGGGAATAGTTATAGGGAAGTATTTAATGGCAGAAGTGCCTAATGTGATGGGTTATGGTGTTGTGTCTTATACAGACGTTTATGCAAGAATAAAAATACAAGTAAAAGACGAAGTTGCTAAAATTACGGTAACACCAGAACCGTTTAGTATTAAGTATAACTCAAAATCTGTAACTAGACCTAAAGATGATTTGTTTTCAAAACAATCTGCAATAAACATAATTAATGATTTAATTCTTGACTATGGGAATTTTATTAAGAATGACAAAACCCTCGATTTCTACAAGAATTAAAAAGTGTATAGCACTAGCAAGCTTTACAATGACACTCTACCAATTTAATATTCTGCCACAACAAGAGCAAGAAACAGTTATCTTCGAGCAATCGAAATTTTTACACGTAGTTTCTAAAGGCGGTCTTAAATACGGGCTTTATTCAAGAGATAAATTCTTTATAGAGGTTATTTGCAATTCTGAAAGTTTAAAAGTAATTGAGATTAATGCTTTCGAAAGAGGTCATCTAATTTCAAAATACTCTGAATGGATTAGACCTCAACTTAGTATTTCATAAATAAATCTGTATTAAATATTAGTTGTATTACAAAGCCATTGCCCCAGTTACGAATAAAAGAAACCCTAGTATTATTGGCAATACTATCAAACACCATACTAGCGTTGAGGTGTTACTTCTAATTCGCTCTAATTTGTTAATTTTTAACTGATTGTAATAAAGCAACTCTTTTTGCACCTCACTATCGGTTAAATGATTATATTTTTCATAAAACGCTTTTTTCTTTGCTGATGGAAACGGAATCCTAGATTTTTCTTCTTCGGTCATAATGAATTATCAATTAGACTATAAAACTAATGTAATAATTTTTTCATTCATTACGGAAATCCTCATTTTTAAAAATCAAGATTACCAGAAGGGTAAAATTACTTTACTTGTATGCTTAAATAAAAAGATAAATTAAAGCATTAAACTGCCTTAACTTTTAATAAGTATGCAAATTGTGTGCAAATGAAAAAACCAGCACTTACAAAAACATTGTAAAGTACTGGTTTTAGTAGTGACCTCGCCAAGATTCAAACTTGGAACCTCCTGAGCCGTAATCAGGTGCGCTATTCAGTTGCGCCACGAGGCCGTAATGGGGTGCAAATATAAAACATTACACACCATTAATGCAATTGAATTTAAAAAAAATGAAATATTTTAATTCAGATATTCTCGCTAAAAATTAAAAACCACAATTATAAAAGAAGTTATTATATAATTTCAGCGCTAAGGCCAGCTTCTAAAAGTTTTGTACATCGAGGTTTTAATTCCTCAAAGGCTCCGGTTTTTACAGTACATTTTCCTTTATAATGAACAATTATAGAACATTGCTCGGCTTGTTCAGGGCTGTGGTCGCATGCATAAATAAGCATATCTATTACATGATCAAATGTATTCACCTCATCATTGTACAATACAATTTCATTGTGCCTTTTCTCTTTTACATCAAGAAGTAAGTCTTCCTGTATCTTTTCTTTAACACTCATAACAAAGATATTATCTACTAAATTACAAATTTTGCTGCAATCCAGTTATTTTTCTCCTTATTATCAACGAAAGTAAATCCTAAATTATTACAAGTTTCAATAATAATAGGTAAGTCTACTTTGTAAAAACCACTTAAATAGAGCTCTCCAAGAGCTGAAAGACATTTTTTATACTCTTTCATATCTTCAAGTAGGATATTTCGGTTGATATTAGCAATAATCACATCGTATTTTTTTTCTGAAAGAAGCGAAGCATCACCAAGCAATACGTTAATATTATTACAATTATTCCTTTCTATATTTTCTATTGAATTTTCAACACACCAATCGTCAATATCTATAGCGTCAATGGCTGAGGCCCCACGCATTTCAGTCAAAATAGCTAAAACAGCAGTGCCGCAACCCATATCCAAAACAGTTTTATGTTTAAAATCGTTTTCCAAAATATATTGCAACATCATAAATGTAGTTTCATGATGGCCTGTCCCAAAGGACATTTTGGGTTCAATTACAATATCGTATTTAAAATTATGCGAAGGATGAAAAGGTGCTCTTACCGTACAGGTTTTATCGACTTCAATAGGACTGAAATTCTTTTCCCATTCTGAATTCCAGTTAACTTGTTTAATTTCCTTTTGTTGATATTCACATGTAAATTCTGAAGAAGAAAGTATCTGTATGTCTTTTAATATGTTTTCTTTCCATTCATCTTTTTGAATATATGCTGTAATGCCTTCTTCAGTTTCGACAAAACTTTCAAAACCTACCTCCCCTAATTCTGCAATTAAAATTTCAGCACCTGGTTCTTTTGGGCTTATTTTAAAATCGTATTCAATATATATATGAGACATTTTTTTATTGTTACTTATTTTTGAATGCGTTTATAATTTTTACAAAGTTTTCTGCATCTAAGGAAGCACCGCCAATAAGTCCGCCATCGACATCCGGTTGCGCAAATATTTCTGAAGCATTCTCTGGTTTTACACTTCCGCCATATAAAATGGAAACTTCATTTGCAATAGTTGATGAATATGCTTCTGCAATGGTTTTCCGAATAAAATGATGTGTTTCTTGTACTTGTTCCGAGCTAGCTGTCTCTCCTGTTCCAATTGCCCAAATAGGTTCGTAGGCAATGATAATATGTTTCCAATCTGAATTAGAAATATGAAATAGACCTTGCTGAAGTTGACGTTTTATAACATCAAAATGGCTTCCTTCTTTTCTATCCTTCAATTCCTCCCCAATGCAAAAAATTACATCCATATCATGTTCCAACGCTGTATTCACTTTCTCTGAAAGCAAAGCATTGTTTTCATTAAAATATGACCGTCTTTCACTATGCCCTAAAATTACGGTCTTTACCCCTACACTTTTTAGCATAGCCGCCGAAACTTCACCTGTAAAAGCACCTTTATTTGATTGGTGCATATTTTGGGCAACAATAGCCAAAGGATGTTCCAATGTTGATTGAAACGCATGGTATAAATTGGTAAAAGAAGGCGCTATCATAACGGTAACATCTTCAGGGAAAACCTGTTTTTTTAATTCTTTTAAAAGATTTTCTGTTTCTGCCAGATTGTTGTTCATTTTCCAGTTTCCGGCTACAATTTTCTTTCTCATGGTAGTATTTTTTAATTTCTAATTTTTGGATCCAACCAGCCGTAAATAATATCAACAAAAATATTTATTAATATAAACATGGTTGCAATAACTAGTACAGCTCCCATAATTATTGGCAAATCCAAAGTGTTAAGTGCGTCTACAATTTCTTTCCCCAAGCCATTCCACCCAAAAATATATTCTACAAAAACAGCACCCGCCAACATTGAGGCAAACCATCCGGATATTGCTGTTACTACAGGGTTTAATGAGTTTTTTAATGCGTGTCGTGTAATGATAGTGTAAAACGACAAGCCTTTTGCTTTAGCCGTACGAATATAATCTTGGTTTAAAACTTCAAGTAAGGAGTTTCGCATTAGTTGGCTAACCACAGCCAATGGACGAATTCCCAAAACAATGGCAGGTAAGATTAAATTTTTTAGTTGCAGATGTTTACCCTCACCAAAATCATCAACTTCGTATAAACTACCTGTCATATTCAATCCGGTGTATTTGTGTAATACAAACCCAAAAATCCAGGCAAAAATAATGGCACTAAAAAAAGAAGGTACACTCATTCCCAAAGTACTTATTAATTGAATTGATTTATCGATCCATCCATCTTTCACCAAAACTGAAATAATACCCAACAAAACCCCAAGAAACATTGCAATACATATTGCAGAAACAGCTAAGACAAAGGTATTGGGCAAGGTTTCTGCGATTACAGCACTTACTTTTTTTCCGTTTTTCTGAAAAGACTCTCGTAAATATGGAAATTTTACAACAACATCTGTATTTGCAACTATAAATAATTTTGTATAGGTGTATTTGTTTTCTGAAAGAAAGGTATAGTTGTCAGGATTTTTACTGTGAAATGACAGTGGGGAAAGATCGTTTAAATACTGTAAATACTGAATATATATAGGCTGGTCAAAACCATATTTCTTTTTTACAACTGCAATTTGTTCAGCATTTTCATTTTGTCCAAGCATCATTCGTGCGGGGTCTCCCGGAAGCAATGTAAAAAGTAAAAAAATCACGGTTACAACTCCAAATAAGGTGAGCAATGCATAGCCTGTTTTTTGAAGTATATAACCTGTCACGCGTTTATTGTTTTACATCTTTAAGCGTAAGGACTTTGTATTTAAAATCTTCACCATACAATAGTTTTGCATATTCTTCTTCAGTTTGAATAAAACCTGCTTTTTCTCTACGTTGATTTACCGATTCAGGATTTTTGATGGGCCATATATAATTACCATGAACTTCATCTGTTCTACCTTGAGTGCCATAAATTTGTGCTTTTCCTTCATTCATTAAAAAGCGGTCTTCCATCATTGCAGCTGCCGTGCCAGGAAGCTGACCCTCTGAAGCTGCTTTTTTTATTAGGGGTAAATATGTTGGGATTTTGTCTGGGTTATGTTGTAAAACCAACCACGCTGCTCTATTTGAATCCTCACCTACCATTGATGTTCCAGGATAACCTCTTGTATTAAATATTTGTTCTACAAATACCATATTGGTACTGTCCAATAAGCTTTGCATTGCCCATAAATCGCCATTGTATTCTTCTTCACTCATACCCATCTTCTCACCCATTTCTTTACGTTCTGCGGGATTTTCAATATGAATTAAATCACGATATCGCTGATCGAGCAATGAAATACTATCGAGACGTTTTTTTAATCCAAAATCAAGATTGGGCTTTGCGCTTTTTAAAACCTCAAGTTTTAAATCTTTAGCGTCGTTCCAGTGAAGTTTTTGAATTATAGTTCCTTTTTGAAGCTCTAAAACTGAAGGATTACTTCTTACAATAGTTTTAAGAGCAGTTTCATCACAAAAATAAAATTTGAAGTTTAGTTTATAGTTTTCAGCCAAATCTTCTGTGACGGAAGTAGCTGAAGACGAGAGGCCAATAACTTTATATCCCTTTTTTAAGGCTTCATTAGTTATTTGTTGAATATTAAAAAACCCATCTTTTTCACTATTTACTAAACTGTAAGCAACTACCACAATAAGGTGTTCTTCCTCTAAAAAACTTGTAGTATAATCTTCTCCATCTCTTTCTATACTAAAATCGTGAATGGGCGGCTCGTAAGGTTCCCTTAAAAATTCTGTATCAACCGAAATTAACTTACCTCCTTCTGGTTGTGGATCGGCTCCAGTGGTATTGGTTATTACCTTTTCCTCTCCATTTATATCGTATTTCCAACGATATTCAATTACGGGAGGTAACGCATCAGCCGGCACGGTCATATTTTCTGTAATATTAGCCCCAATTTTATACGGACGAAAATCAATAATAGGTAAATGTTCTAAAACCTGATATGTAATTCCCAAACAAAAAATAAAGGATACAAAAACAGTAAGACTTCTAATGTTCTTTGTGAAAAACGGGCTAATATGTCTACGCCCATAAAATAAAATCAAGATTAAAACTAGCAAGACAAGATCTTTACTAAAAGACTCCCAAGGTGTTAATTTTAACGCATCGCCAAAACAACCACAATCAGTAACTTTATTAAAGTAAGCTGAATAAAATGTAAGGAATGTAAAAAAGAAAATCATTAGCAAAAGACTCCAAACCGTAAATTTTCTTAAATATCCTACTAGCAACATTACGCCCAATAATACTTCAAAAATTACAAGTAAAATTGCGATTAACAACGCATAAGGAATTAAGAATTCAAGATTTAGAACTTCGGGAGCAAAGTAATCTTTCAGCTTAAATGAAAAACCAACAGGATCATTAAGTTTTATAAGTCCGCTGATGATAAATAATATTCCTACAAATATTCTTGAAATTCCTACTAGTATTCTCATTTTGTATAATTTAAATGTATTAAAGCAAATATGGCATAGTTTATCATATCCTGATAATTGGCGTCTATCCCTTCTGAAACCAATGTTTTCCCTTTATTATCTTCAATTTGCTTAACGCGTAATAGTTTTTGAAGGATCAAATCGGTTAAAGAGCTTACACGCATATCGCGCCAAGCTTCGCCGTAATCGTGATTCTTATCCATCATTAATTGCTTGGTAAAAGCAACTTTTTCATCGTATAATTGTGTGGCCTCTTCCAACGAAAGGTCCGGCTGTTCAACAAACCCTTTTTCTAACTGAATTAAAGCCATTATCGAATAGTTAATAATGCCAATAAATTCACTTGCCTCATCTTCATCAACTTTACGTTCACTATTTTGTTGAAGACCTCTAATGCGTTGTGCTTTTATAAAAATTTGATCTGTGAGTGACGAAAGCCGCAAAATACGCCACGCACTTCCGTAATCTTTCATTTTATTAATGAAAAGCGCTCTGCACTCTTCTATAACATCATTGTATTGTTTTGAGGTATCCGGCATTTTAGTGTGTAAAATTTTGCGTAAATTTCGCTTAAATAAATCAATTTAAAAAATTGAAGAATATCAATTGTAAAGGTACACTTATAGAACTTTCCATCCCAAAAGTGATGGGAATAATTAATGTAACCCCTGATTCTTTTTATGACGGTGGAAAGACATTTCAGAAAAAAAACATCTTAGAACAAGCTGAAAAAATGATTTCTGAAGGTGCCACTTTTCTCGATATTGGAGGCTATAGTTCGCGTCCGGATGCAGATGAGGTTTCTGAAGAAGAAGAAATAAAAAGAGTAATTCCCGCAATTGAAGCCATTTTAAAAGAATTTCCTGAAGCTTTACTTTCCATAGACACTTTCCGAAGTAAAGTAGCCACAAAAGCTGTAAATACTGGCGCTGCAATTATTAATGACATTTCTGGAGGAACCCTCGATCCTGAAATGTTTAAACAAGTTTCGTTATTGAAAGTTCCCTATATTTTAATGCATATGCGTGGAACACCCCAAAATATGAAGACGCAAACCAATTACGATAATATTTCAAAAGAGGTACTCACCTATTTTTCGGAAAAAATAGCAAAAGCTCATAAAGCAGGTATTAACGATATAATTGTAGATCCGGGCTTTGGGTTTGCTAAAAATGCCGAACAGAATTTTGAATTATTAAATAATTTGGAACTCTTTAAAAGTTTAAGTGCACCTTGCCTTGTAGGTATTTCAAGAAAATCAACCATTTACAATACCTTAAAAGTTTCTGCGGAAGATGCATTGAACGGCACTACGGTCTTACATACAGTTGCTTTATTAAAAGGCGCATCCATTTTAAGAGTTCACGATGTAAAGGAAGCGAAGGAATGTATAACACTTTTACAGAACTTAAAAACCGAATAGAATTAGTATTGATTTTTTATCCTATTTTTACAAAAAGCGACATCCATTGGAATTTTTAGATTTACGAATTATAGATATAGTAGATATTTTATTTGTGGCATTCCTGCTATATTATATTTATCAATTAGTGAGGGGAACGGTAGCAATTAATATTTTTGTAGGTATTGTAATTATTTATGCCATTTGGAAAGTTACAGAGCTTCTGGAAATGGAGATGTTGAGTAAAATTTTAGGTGGTTTTCTAGGAGTTGGGATGTTTGCACTAATTGTTGTATTTCAACAGGAAATACGAAAATTCTTATTAATGCTAGGTTCAACAAACTTTTCGGCACGCCGAAGGTTTTTAAAACAATTTCGTTTACTCTCTAAAGACAGCACAGGCACTACCACAGAAGTAAGATTAATAATTAAAGCCTGTAAAAAAATGAGCAGCTCCAATACGGGAGCTCTTATTGTTCTAAAAAGGAACAATAGTCTGGATTTTATTAAAAATAGCGGGGATAAAATGAGTTTGCAAGTAAACCAACCCATTATTGAAAGTATCTTTTTTAAAAATAGTCCGTTGCACGATGGAGCTATCATTATTGAAGGAAATGTAATTACGGCTACCCGAGTTATTTTACCAGTTTCCAACGATAGGAATATCCCGCTACGGTTTGGCCTAAGACATCGGGCTGCTGTGGGAATTACCGAAAAAACTGATGCGGTTTGTCTTGTGGTTTCAGAAGAAAATGGACAAATATCTTATTTAAAAGAAGGCGATTTTGTGCTTTATGACAATGTAGAAGAGCTTACCAATCTTATTAAAAAAGATTTAAGTTAATATAAATGCATTGTAAAAATTGTTCATACATTCTACCATTTGATGATAATTTATCGGGAAGATTTGAGGAAATAATTGAGGCACAAAAAGCGAAAAATAAAGTTTCTTATATTGCTTCTTCGGTCATAAACTGGATTTCATAAAGGTTTTTGTAATATCCATCCTTCTTTTTAAGAAGTTCTTTATGAGTTCCTGTTTCTACTATTTTACCCGCATTCATAACCAATATTTTATCTGCTTTTTTGATTGTAGCCAAGCGGTGGGCAATAACAATGGAAGTTCTTCCTTTGGTAATTTTTTCAGTAGCAGTTTGTATCATTGCTTCAGAATAACTATCTACTGAAGAAGTAGCTTCATCAAGAATTAAAATATTGGGTTTACTTACATAGGCACGTAAAAAAGCGATGAGTTGTCGCTGTCCAGAAGACAACATGCTTCCGCGTTCTTTTACATTGTAATGATACCCTCCGGGAAGACTTTCAATAAATTTATTTACACCTATGGCCTTTGCTGCCATAATCACTTCAGCTTCAGAAATATCGGGGTTATTTAACGTAATATTATTAAGAATTGTATCTGCAAATAAAAATACATCCTGTAGTACAACTGCAATATGCCTTCGCAAAGAATGAAGTCTATATTCATTAATAGCAATATTATCTATTAAAATTGAGCCGCTGTTAATTTCATAAAACCGATTCAACAAGTTTATGATTGTAGATTTTCCTGCTCCTGTAGCACCCACAATTGCAATAGTTTCACCGGAATTTACTGTAAAAGATATACCTTTTATAACTTCTTCATTTTCGAGATACCCAAATCGTACATCTTTAAACTCAATGAGTCCATTTACATGATCCAATTCAATAGTACCTTCGTCACTAATATGAGATTGGGTATCCAATATACCAAAAACACGATTTGCAGCCACCATACCCATTTGTAAGGTATTAAATTTATCGGCTATTTGACGTAAAGGTCTATAGAGCATTTGTGTTAATTCGATAAACATAGTGATAATACCTAAGGTGATAACTCCGCCGCCAATAGTATTTAAGCCACCATACCATACCAATAGACCAATAGCTATCGAAGAGGACATTTCAGCAATTGGAAAGAAAATTGAGTTATACCAAACCGTTTTTACCCAAGCTTTTTTATGTTTTTCGTTTATTTCTTTAAACCTTTTGTATTCGGTTTCTTCCCGTGTGAAAACCTGTACGATCTTCATTCCGGTAATGCGTTCCTGCACAAAGGAATTTAAATTTGCAACTTGATTTCGAACATCTTCAAAAGCTACTTTCATGGCTTTTTGAAACACTCTCGTTGCGTAAATAATAAAAGGTAAGATGGCAAAAACAATTAAAGACAACCTCCAACTTTGTGATAGCATAAAACCGGCAATTACCACCATTTTAAGAAGATCACTTATAATCATAAAGAGTCCTTCACTAAAAATACTAGAAATCGTTTCAATATCATTTACAGCGCGGGTTGTTAATCGCCCCACCGCACTTTTATCGAAATACTTCATTTTAAAACTCATCATTAAATTGAAGAGTTTCACCCGTATATCTTTAATTACGCTTTGACCCAACCAGTTCGCATAAAAAATAAAAGCAAATTGAAATATAACTTCTAAAAGAAGTACCCCGGCCATAAGGAGAATATAAAATAGGAAGCCATCGCCATCTTTTGGTACTATAGACTCATCTATGGTTTTTTTAAGTAAAAGAGGTCGTAAAATCGCAAGCACAGACATAATAACAGCTGTAAAAGCAACAAAATAAAATGTCCCACGATACGCATTTGTAAATGACATTAATCGCTTGAAAAGCTTGAAATCGAATGTCGTTCCTGAATCTTTCATATTATTCTCTAATGAGATAGGGGGCTATTAATTTTCATTCAATAAAAATCTCTTTTGGGTAAACTACCTTGGTTAAATACAATCCGTGAGCCGGAGCTGAAGCTCCTGCATTACTACGGTTATTACTTTCAATAATTTCTTGCAATTCCAAATAGGATATCTTTCCGTAACCAACTTCTAAAAGTGTTCCTACAATGGCGCGAACCATATTACGTAAAAATCTATCCGCAGTAATGGTAAAGATTAGCTTGTTTTCCTTTTCTTCCCAAACAGCTTTTTCTATGTTACAATAATACGTTTTTACCTGCGTTTTGGACCTTGAAAAACATTGAAAATTTTTATACCCTAATAAGTATTTTGAGGCATTATTCATTAATTCTACATTAGGTTTCTGATAAATTTGATATGCAAAGTCTTCTGAAAATGGATCTTTTTCAAGTGAAATTACATATTCATATTCCCGCTGAATCGCATCAAATCGTGCATGAGCATCTGGTTTTATCCTAAAAATATTTTTTACTGAAATGTCTTTCGGAAGAAAAGAATTCAATCTAAAAACAAGATCAATTACATTGTCGATTTCATCAAAATCAAAATGTGCGAATAATTGTTTGGCATGAACACCTGTGTCTGTTCTGCCAGCACCTGTTAGTTTTATCTTTTCGCGAAGTAATGTAGAAAGGGTTTTACACAACACTTTTTGTACACTAATTGCATTAGGCTGAATTTGCCAACCGTGATAATTTTTACCCTTATAAGCTATTTCAATAAAATATCGCACTGAATGGTTTATTTTTGAAAAGTACAAAAGTACAAAAGTAACAACCTAATAAATTGATTTGAAAAAAATACTTCTCCTTAGCGATACACATAGTTATATAGACGAAAAGATTTTAAAATATGTAAAACTCGCAGATGAAGTTTGGCATGCCGGAGATATTGGTGATTTAAAAGTTACTGATACTATAAAAAAACTAAAGCCGTTACGAGGCGTTTACGGAAATATTGATAATGCCGAAGCCCGTTCTGAATTTCCGCTACACAACCGTTTTTTTTGTGAAGGAGTTGATGTTTGGATAACTCATATTGGAGGATATCCCGGTCGATATAACCCTTCCATTAAACAGGAAATTTATTCAAATCCGCCCAAGCTTTTTATTTGCGGCCATTCGCATATATTAAAAGTAATGCCCGATAAAAAAACCGGATTATTACATATGAATCCTGGTGCAATTGGCACTCATGGTTTCCATCAAGTACGTACCATGCTTCGGTTTGAAATTAATGGCGAAAAAATTGAAAACCTTGAAGTAATTGAATTTAAAAGATAAAAAAACCCCTAAAGATGGCAATCTTTAGGGGTTCGCACTAATTTACTAAGATGTGTGGTTAACGTAAACGATCTACAGATTTTACAAGGTCTTCGTCCTTTTTAATAGCCTTATTGGCCAGCACTAAAAAAACGATAGAAATGATAGGAAGTAACACCCCAATACCCTTCTCTGAAACCAAAGTTTCTCCGGATAAAGTTAGCGTCCTGTAAACGAAAACTCCCAGTAATATAAAGTTTGATACTATGTTTAAACGGTTTAATACAAATTGTAATTGCCGTTTTTTAAAACTCAAAATTGAAATTATTGCCAACGCAATTGAAACAAATATTAAACCAAAAACAAAAGGTTCATTCCGTTCAATAATGATTGTCCCCGCTTTATCTTGTACTATTGGAAACCAAAGGTACATAGCCCCTATAATAAGGGCCGAAATAATAATATAAACAGTTTGAATGCGCTGTAACATTTAATATAATTATTTTTCAGAAACAAAAATACTGTTTCTTTTTAAAAGAAATAAATGTAAAATTTAAATTTTTGTTGTATAATTGCAGTATCAATACGTAACCAATTCAATAAGGGTTACTTAGTCTTCGATTATTTTTTCAACTAAATTTACCTTCACAAAGGATTCATAATATCAATTAAACTTATAGTATTTTACATGTTTGAAATTTCAGAATTAAAAACACAAAAGTTACCTGAACTTCAGGAACTTGCCAAAGCATTAGGTGTTCCTAAATACCGCAGCTTAAAAAAATTAGACCTTGTATATCAAATATTAGATTATCAAGCCGCAAATCCCAAGGCCATTAAGGAAGTAGCCGCTGTTGTTAATAGCTCAACAACTCCAACTTCCAGCAATGACGGAAAAGAAAAAGAATCTAAAAATGATTCGAGGCCAAAACCTAACGATAGGCCTAAAAAACCTCATCCTAAAAACACAGGGACTCAAAAAACCCGAGATGACAAAAAACAATCTCAACCTGTTCAGAAGAAAGATAGCAATCAAGATAAAAACGATAAATCTTCCAACGACAAAGAGAATCGACAAGAAGCTCCTCGGAAAAATCCTCCACGAAAAGACGGCAATAAGCATCCTACTCCAAGAGAAAATAAAAAGGATTCTCGTAACGATAACAGAAATGATAATCGGAACGACAACCGTAATGACAATAGAAATAATGGAAATAAGGATAATAGAAATAGATACCGAGAACCAGACTTTGAGTTTGATGGCATCATAGAAAGTGAAGGAGTTCTAGATATAATGCAGGATGGATACGGTTTTCTTCGTTCGAGTGATTATAACTATTTGTCTTCACCTGATGATATTTATGTTTCTCAATCTCAAATTCGTTTATTCGGATTAAAGACAGGAGATACCGTTTTAGGAGAAGTTAGACCTCCAAAAGAAGGGGAAAAATATTTTCCACTTATAAAGGTTAATAAAATTAATGGGTTAAGTCCAAATGTAGTTCGTGATCGCGTTTCATTTGAACATTTAACACCACTTTTTCCACAAGAAAAATTTAATCTTGCCGATAAGCAAAGTACAATTTCTACTCGTATTATCGATCTTTTTGCTCCTATAGGAAAAGGACAAAGGGGAATGATTGTTTCTCAGCCTAAAACTGGTAAAACTATGTTATTAAAGGATATTGCCAACGCAATTGCGGCAAATCATCCTGAGGTTTACCAAATTATTTTGCTAATTGATGAACGACCTGAAGAGGTAACAGATATGCAACGAAATGTAAGAGGCGAAGTAGTTGCTTCAACTTTCGATAAAGAAGCTACCGAACATGTACGTGTTGCAAATTTGGTTATAGATAAAGCAAAAAGACTGGTTGAATGTGGTCATGATGTTGTAATCTTATTAGATTCTATAACTCGTTTAGCTCGTGCATACAATACGGTACAACCTGCCAGCGGTAAAATTTTAAGTGGTGGTGTAGATGCAAATGCATTGCACAAACCAAAGCGTTTCTTTGGTGCAGCCCGTAATATAGAAAATGGAGGATCATTAAGTATTATTGCTACCGCACTTACTGAAACAGGTTCTAAAATGGATGAAGTTATCTTTGAAGAATTTAAAGGAACGGGTAATATGGAACTTCAGTTAGATCGTAAAATTTCAAACAGAAGAATTTTCCCTGCTATCGACCTTACCTCTTCAAGTACACGTAAAGATGATTTATTACTTGATGAGAAAACAATTCAAAGAATGTGGGTGCTACGTAAATACCTTGCCGATATGAATCCTGTAGAAGCAATGGAATTTATAAACGATCGTATTAAAAACACCCGTAATAATGAGGAGTTTTTAATTTCTATGAACGGTTAAACAATACCTATATAAAATAATTAAAAAAGCTGTTGAAAATATTCAACAGCTTTTTTTTATGTCTTTAGTTAACTAATCGTAAACGTAAATAGATATAAATCAATGCAAAAAAAAAGTCCCACAATATTTGCGGGACTTTAAATTTTAAGAATCTAAATTATTATACTTATTGCTTAACTACTTTCTTAGTAAGAGTACCAGCAGAAGTATTTACATTTAAAAGATAAACACCTCTAGAAAGATCAGCAACACTTATTTGTCCGTTTACAAGAGTAGCTCCAGTGTTTTTTCCTAAAACGTCATACAAAATTACGTTGTTAACAGTAACAGAAGCTGGAACTTTTAGGTTAATAACACTATTTGCAGGGTTAGGATAAATCGATACCTGTGAAAGCGCATTACTATCGATTCCTAAAATATCATCACCAGTTACTGTAATGTAAAAATGTGCATCAGCAAAACCAATGCTTGTAGCAGTTACGTAATCAGGTACACCGCACGCAACTGATTTCAACCAACTAAAAGAGCCCGCAGTATTACCCACAGTACCACCAATAAAGAAAGAAGCAGCAGGAACAGTAATTTCAACAAATACAGCTTCAGTTCCACTAGGAATAATTACTGGAGTGTCAAATGTATAAGCGAAGGCAGTTTCGTCAGTACCCGTTGGAATTGTAACAGCTTGAGAACCTACTAAAACAAGTGTACCCTCATCAAAAGTGGCATTAGAAAGATAAACATTTACAGTAGCTGATGTTTCCGCAGAGTTGGTCTGAACTCCTATTTCTCCAGAATTCAATTGAAAATCATTTGTTACCCCAAAATCTGCCATAACAAAATTCCTACCCCAGTTATTATCTCCAGAGGGACAGCCAACACTACTTGTTCCGGTAATCGTAGTGTCACCATCATTTAATTCTAAGGTTGTTTGAGCATTTGTGATAAAAGTAAATAACACAGCACAAACCAATAAAGTAATTTTTTTCATAATTTTTGTTTTTATAGTTTAAATATCTAACAAATATAAGAAGCAAATAGCAATAAAATAGTAATATTTGTTAAAAAATATATAATTTATTAGATATTATAATTTAAATGCAAAAAAAACCCCACGCTAGTGAGGCTTTTAAAATATAATAAACTTAGAAAGGAATTATTGCTTAATCACTTTTTTAGTAAGTATTCCTGCAGAAGTATTTATATTTAATACATAAACCCCTCTGGAAAGACCCGTAATATTAATTTGTCCATTAATTAGGTCAACACCTGTATTTTTTCCAAGAACGTCATAAAGTACAATATTGTTAACTTCAATACTAGATGGAATTTTAAGATTAATTAAATCAGAAGCTGGATTAGGATAAATTGAAATCTGCGACAATAAATTGTCCTGAACACTTAATGGCTGGTTGTTTACAGAAAACATTCCAAACTCAGCATTTAAAGCAGTTGTAGAGCCAACTAAAGTTGCTGTTCCTGTAGCGGTATCTACGGCATGAATTCCACCTGTTCCACCACCAGTATATGCTGACATATAAATAGTATCATCTTCATGATCAATTGTGACGTCTTGAGCAAAACTTATATCGACACCCAATGGACCTATAGGCGTTGCCAACCCCGAAGTAAGATCAACAGAGTAAAGCAAATCGTCACCTATGTCTGCCATATACGCATTTCCTGCTGTGTCAATTTCTAACCATATACCTAAAAGGTTTCCAGTTCCTGTACCAATGGGAGTAAGTGCCCCCGTAGTAATATCTATACTGTACAATTGAGTTATAGTTCCATCGGTACTCAATGCATACCAAATACCATCACTATAATTATATGCCAAACCAGATGGTGTTGGGGCTGATCCTACCAATCCTGTTATTGCACCTATTGCAGTATAAGTACCACCTGTTTGATCCACTTGAATTAATTGTAGATTATCAAAATCCAATGCAAACAAATCACCGTTTTGATCTGTATCATCAGCAAAACAAGATGTCCCTAAAACGTTTATTGTATTAAAAGTATTAAATGGTGGCGTTGGCCCAAATGTACCGAAGTTATCTCCGTTTCTTACATCTAAGGCTACAAATTCAGTAACTGTTCTATTAACAGCACTTATATCATCACTTATATCCTGATGTTGATTTGCAAAATAATCATTCAAAATGATTTGCTCTTCAATGGTGAAATTATTATTTATAACCATTTTTTCAGAAATTGGAGAATTTGAAAGAGCATGTAATCGATCAAGAAGAGAATTTAAATTACTATTTTGCGCATTTAAAGTAAAACCCAAAATAATTAATAATAAGGTTAATGTAGTTTTTTTCATAATAAAAATTTTAGAGTTAGAAATTAGTCTATCAAATATACTAATCGAACTCATTAAAACAACATTTTGTTAAAAAAAAATATACATATATCTTTAAAAACTAAATAATTACAAATATTTTTATATTTTATGTTAAAATGCATTATAATCTTAGTTGGATTTTTCCTGATGATCAGCTGTACATCCGAGAAAAAAGACATCAAAAATTTTGATTTTACTACTACTTTTGAAAAATCTAAGGGGACAGAAACCGCAACTTACACTGAAATTGTTGAGTATTATGATAGGCTTGCAAAAGAGTATACCTCGATCTCCGTTTACACCATGGGAAAAACCGATAGTGGCGAACCCTTGCAACTCGTGACCTACAATCCAGACAGGACTTTTGAGTCAGAATTTTCAAATGATCGTGAAAAGGTTGTAATCCTTATCAATAATGGCATTCATCCTGGGGAAAGTGACGGCATTGATGCTACCATGATGCTATTCCGCGATTTGGCCAACAATAAAATTAAATCGCCCAAAAATTCAATCATAGCGGCAATCCCAATTTATAATATAGGCGGCGCTTTAAACAGAAACAGTACAACCCGAACAAATCAAAACGGACCAAAAGAATACGGTTTTCGTGGGAATGCTCGCAATTACGACCTTAACAGGGATTTTATAAAAGCAGACACTAAAAATGCAAAGGCTTTTACTGAAATTTTCAGAACCGTAAAACCCGATGTATTTATTGATAACCATGTAAGTAATGGTGCCGATTATCAATACACATTAACTCATTTGTTCACCCAACACAATAAACTTGGCGGAGAACTTGGCAATTATCTTCAAACGAGTTTAATGCCGGAATTAATAGATTCATTAAAACAAAACAAATGGGACATTACTCCCTATGTTAATGTTTTTAATAAAACTCCGGATACCGGATTTTCTCAGTTTATGGATTCCCCAAGATATTCAAGCGGGTATACAACACTATATAACACCTTGGGAATGATGGTGGAAACACATATGCTAAAACCTTATAAGCAACGTGTAGAAGGCACTTATGAGCTAATGAAAAGCATGATAGCAATTGCCGATAATGATTTTAATAAAATAAAAGAGCTGCGAAAAAATTCATTATCAAAGTATAACCCAGGAACTTATTATCCTATTCAGTGGGAAGTAGACAGTTCAAAAACCTCAACATTGGCTTTTAAAGGTTTTGAAGGCGAAATGATAGACAGCAAAATAACAGCTAGTAAACGATTAAAATACGATAGGGATAAGCCATTTACCAAAGATGTAACCTATTATGACAATTTTAAAGCTACAGATTCGGTTATAATCCCTACTGCTTATATTATTCCAAAAGGATATTGGAATGTAATTGACCTATTAAAAGTGAATAAAATAAAGATGAAACCCTTTTCGAAAGATACGGTTATTACAGTAGAGGTATATAAAATTAAAGACTACAAAACTGTTCAAGACCCGTATGAAGGGCATTATCCACATTATGGGACGCAGGTTGAAACTATTACTGAAGCCATTACCATACATAAAAATGATATGTTAGTGAGTACCGATCAAGAAGGTGTTCGTTATTTATTAGAAACCTTAGAGCCTGCTGCTGTAGATTCATTTTTTAATTGGAATTTTTTTGATACTATTCTTCAGCAAAAAGAAGGGTTTTCTCCTTATGTTTGGGAAGATAAAGCAGAAATTTTTCTAAATGAAAATCCAGAAATAAAAGTACAGTTTGAAGCAAAAAAGAAAGCAGAACAAGCTTTCGCTAAGAATTGGTATGCGCAATTAGATTGGATACATAAACAATCTTCTAATTATGAAAGGTCACACCTTCGTTATCCTATCGTTAGGGTGCGTGGTTAAATATTCTTTAGGAAAAAGAAGCTTTATATTTTCATAAGAATCCCGAAGTGCTTTTTGTGATTTTTCAAAGTTTTTCCACTTTACTTTTTTTATCCCTTCTCCTATTTCTGGAGTTAATGGCCCGTCGTATGTGGTTGTCATTTCGTACCAATACGTAAGCTTTAATTTAAATTTATCGTTTCTTTTAAAAACATGATATGTTTTCATAATAAAACGTTTAATTTCAAGATCTTTTACTCCTGTTTCTTCTTCAGTTTCACGTATGGCAGCTTCTTCATAGGTTTCTCCTTTTTCTATTTTCCCTTTGGGAAGGTCCCATTTTTTATTCCTTCTTATAAAAAGTATTTCATTTTTATCATTAAAAACCATTCCGCCTGCAGCTTCTACTACTTTTAATTTTTTCCGAAGATAGCGCTCTAATTTTTCAGGATTTTTATGATAAAGGTTTATATATAACAACTCCCCCTCATTTATTTTATTTATAAGTTTTTTAAATTTTGCCATCTTAAGTGGAATGGCTTTATAATGTTCACCGATATTTTTCTCAGTAGAGAGAATGATAGGAATATCTTTAACAAAAACTTTATACATTTGCAGTATGATATTAAACAAAGAATCGGCTCAAAAAACAGCTGAATTATTATTGCAAATTAATGCAATTAAATTACAACCACAAAACCCTTTTACATGGGCATCAGGATGGAAATCTCCCATTTATTGTGATAACCGGATAACGCTTTCGTATCCTACAATCCGCAACTATCTTCAACAAGAGCTTTCCCGCCAAATTGAAGAAATATACGGAAAGCCCGATATGATTGCCGGGGTGGCCACTGGGGCGATTGGGATTGGTGCCCTTGTAGCAGATTATCTTAACCTCCCTTTTTGTTATGTTCGGCCGGAAGCAAAAGGTCATGGCAGGCAAAATAAAATTGAAGGTTTTGTGGAACCCAATCAAAATGTAGTGGTGATTGAAGATCTAATCAGCACCGGAAAAAGCAGTCTACAGGCAGTAGAAACTCTTAAAGAAGGAAATTTAAATGTAAAAGGAATGATTGCTATCTTTACATACGGTTTTGATGTTGCTGAAGAAAATTTCAAAAAAAGTGAAGTTACATTACATACCTTAAGTGATTATGACAACCTTTTGGTTGCAGCGGAAAAATCTCGTTATATTTCTAGTTCAGATGTAACCCTTTTATCCAAATGGCGTCAGGATCCTGAAAACTGGGATTCCATATAAAGTTTTTAAGCTTCAAATAATTTAACAACAATAAAGCACAATGAAATTAAACAGTAAAAAAATTACGGTTCAAAAATCGGCTCAAGAGCTTTTTGACTTTTTAACCAATCTAAATAATTTTGAACAACTCATGCCTGAAAACATCAGTAAATTTGAAGTTATTAGAGAAAACGCCTTTGTATTTGCCCTTAAAGGAATGCCAGAAATTGCTTTAGAAATAAAAGAAAAAGAAGCTCCAAATAAATTGGTGTTAGGCGCAATAAGCGATAAGATGCCTTTTACCCTTACAACAACTATTGATGAAATAAACGAGACCGCATCAGAAGCTGAGCTGCATTTTGAGGGAAAGTTTAATACCATGATGACAATGATGGTAAAAGGACCTTTGACCAAGTTTTTAGAAACACTTTCTAGTAAAATGGAAAATATATAAGTTCGTTTAAAATAATAACTTTATTTCTTTCATCTGATATTTCTCAAGAACGTTTTCATCTGTATCCAATAGAAGTTCACCGCTTTCTGTAACCCCCATTATAACACCATTGAATTTTTTACCAGAAGGAGTTTCAAAGGTTGAAACTTTATTTTTCTGAAAAAGAAATTCTTCATATTTAGATTTTAATAAACTTACATTTCCCGAATCGATTTGTTTTAGTTTCAGAAATATTTCTTCTGAAATTTTTTGTAACACTTCATTTAAATCAAACAAATTTCCTGAAGAAAGATACATGGAGCCGGCTTGTGGTAAATTTTTAAAACTTGTTTCGTTAACATTCAAACCAACTCCTATAACAGAGGAACTTACTTTTCCTGAGGCTTCAATTTGGTTTTCAATTAAAACCCCACAGAGTTTTTTATTATCTGCCATTATGTCGTTAGGCCATTTTATTGAAACATTGGGAACTTTCAGTAATGTTAAGGCTTCTTTTATACCCAAAGAAACAGCAAAATTAATATATGATTGATATTGAATGGTGAGATGTGAAAACCTCTTAAATATACTAAAAGTAAGGCTTTGTCCCACTTTAGATTGCCAGATAGTTCCCATTTGCCCCCTACCTCGCACTTGTTTTTCAGCGACTACAATTATACCATCAACAAGAACTTCTTTTTTACTTAGTCCTTTAAGGTAAGTATTAGTGGAATCAATGGCATTAAGTTTGATTGTTTTCAAAAGTATAAATAATGTATGAATGTTACTTCGTTAAAGCCTTTCAAGAAACAAAAAAGTAATAACTTTACAAAAATAAATAATTTTAATGTCTAAAAAAGAAATAGGAACAGATCAACTTGTTACTCATATTATAAAAGGGATTGAAGAAGTTAAAGGACAAAATATTGAAATCCTTGACCTTAGAGATATTGAAAACACTGTTTGCGACTATTTTATTATCTGTGATGGAACTTCAAATACACAGGTAAATGCAATTGTAAATTCAATTCAAAAAATAGTAAGTAAAGCCCTAAAAGATAAAGCCTGGCATATAGAAGGAAGCGATAATGCCGAATGGATTCTAATGGATTACGTTCATGTAGTTGTACACGTATTTCAAAAACACATTCGTGAATTTTATGACATCGAAGGATTATGGGGCGATGCAAAATCAGTTAAAATAGAAACAACTTATTAAAACAACAAAGCCAAATGGCCGAAGAAAATAAAAAGAAACCCGAAATTAAAAAACCAAAATTTAGTGCCTACTGGATTTATGGAGCCATTATCCTTGTCTTTTTAGGCATTCAATTTTTTGGAAATAGCTGGTCTCAACCTGTAAAAACCACTCAAGGTGAATTTCAAAAGTTTTTAAAGGAAGGGGATGTAGAAAAAATTGAGATAGTTAATAAAAAAACTGCCAAGGTTTATCTTACACCAGAAGCCCGTCAAACAGATACTCATGCAAAGAAAACAGAGAATTCATTTTTAGCACCAGGGGCAAATGAAGCTACTTACCAATTTGAATTTGGTGACCTTCAAAATTTCGAAAACGATATAAATCAAATCAAGCAAGAAAATAACCTTAGCACAAAAATTGTCTGGACTACAGATAGCAATATGTGGGGGGAACTCTTGCTAACATTGCTTCCTTTCGTTGTTATTATTGGTATCTGGATCTTTATAATGCGAAGGATGTCATCAGGTGGCGGAGGTGGTGCCGGGGGGCAGATTTTTAATATTGGAAAATCTAAAGCAAAATTATTTGACGAAAAAACCGACGTAAAAACATCTTTTAAAGATGTAGCCGGTTTGGAAGGTGCAAAAGAAGAAGTACAAGAAATTGTAGATTTTTTAAAAACCCCAGAAAAATATACAGCCTTAGGAGGTAAAATTCCTAAAGGAGCTTTATTGGTAGGACCTCCAGGAACAGGAAAAACCCTATTGGCAAAAGCCGTTGCTGGTGAAGCAAAAGTTCCATTCTTTTCTCTTTCAGGTTCAGACTTTGTAGAAATGTTTGTTGGAGTAGGTGCTTCCAGAGTGCGAGATTTATTTAAGCAGGCAAAAGAAAAATCTCCTTCTATTATTTTTATTGATGAAATTGATGCCATTGGCCGTGCTAGAGGAAAAAATAATTTTTCGGGCTCTAATGATGAACGGGAAAACACGCTAAACCAGTTGTTAACCGAAATGGATGGCTTTGGCACTAACACAAATGTTATTGTAATAGCAGCAACAAATCGTGCCGATGTATTGGATAAAGCATTAATGCGTGCCGGACGTTTTGACCGACAAATATATGTTGACCTTCCAGATGTTCGTGAACGTAAAGAAATTTTTGAAGTTCACCTTCGTCCTATTAAAATAGACGATTCCCTTGATCTTGAATTTCTAGCAAAACAAACTCCTGGTTTCTCAGGAGCAGATATTGCCAATGTATGTAATGAAGCGGCTTTAATTGCTGCAAGACAAGAAAAAGAATTTGTAGGTAAACAGGATTTCCTTGATGCAGTAGACCGTATTGTAGGAGGACTTGAAAAGAAAAATAAAATAGTTACAGCTGACGAAAAGAAATCCATTGCATATCATGAAGCTGGTCACGCTACCGTAAGTTGGATGCTTGAACACGCAGCTCCATTGGTTAAAGTAACAATAGTGCCACGGGGACAGTCTCTTGGAGCAGCTTGGTACTTACCGGAAGAAAGATTAATTGTTCATCCAGAACAGATGTTGGACGAAATGTGTGCCGCTCTTGGAGGGCGTGCAGCAGAAAAAGTTATCTTTAATCGAATTTCAACCGGAGCCTTAAGTGATCTTGAAAAAGTAACTAAACAAGCTCGAGCCATGGTGACTATTTATGGATTGAACGATAAAATTGGAAACCTTACTTACTACGATTCCAGTGGGCAAAATGAATATAATTTCTCAAAGCCTTATAGCGAAAAAACTGCCGAAATGATCGATAAAGAAATTTCAAACCTTATCGAAACGCAATACAAACGCGCAGTAGAACTTCTTGAAAATAATAAAGATAAACTCACAGAGTTGGCTAACGTTTTATTAGAGAAAGAAGTAATCTTCAAAGACAATCTTCAAAAGATATTTGGAGATCGACCTTATAAAGATCGAGAAGAAGAAGAAAAAGTGACAACAACCTAATTGTTGTTGCTTTCTTTTTATTTTTCTAAAGTTTACATTTCTGAACGTTTTCTTAAAATTAGATTTTATATATTTGAAAAACACATAAATAAAAAAAATACGTTATAAATGAGTCTATTTAAAAGACTTTTAAACCCTAAATCTAAGTCAGAAAATAAAAATAAAAATTCTGACCACAGTAAATATTTCCCAGAAGAGAAGCTCCCTATAGACGAAAAATTCACTTATAATTTTACCAATAACGGCGGTAAATTTCTCTATTGCGAAAACCTTGAAGAAGCCTTAGATGCTTTTGATAATATTTTACTTGAAAATGATTGGTACGAAAGAGACGTATTTTGTGTGAACAAATCATTAATTTCAAGATTTGACGGGTTCAATTTAAATTTCGTCAAAAATTCTGAAGCTACTTTTTTTCTTTCAACCTGTGAATCTTTAATTTCTAATAATGGTTCAATTTTGCTTTGTTCCAATCAAATCAAAGAAAAAAAGCTTAACGAATTACCTTCAAATTTTATAATCTTTGCAACTACAAGTCAGTTAGTTGAAACTATAAGCGAAGGACTTCGAATAATAAAAACACAAAGTCAAAACTATATACCAAGTAATATAACTACCATTCAGGACTTTGAAACTAATAAAGAAAAGGACTTTATGAGTTATGGAAGTAGCACAAAAAACTTATATTTGTTGCTATTGGAAGATTTATAATATGAAGGAACTTATTGTGCGATCCATATCGGGAGCTTTATATATCTCGATAGTTATTTTCTCTATGTTCACTTCGCGCGAATGGTTTATGGGACTTTTCTTCGTCCTAGCATTAATTACCCTAAATGAATTTTTAAAACTTGTACACCTCACCAGTTATTTGGCATATATTTTACTTGCTGCGGGTCTGTATTTTTTAAGCTATCGTGTTTTTGATATTAGTGCAGTATACCTTTTTCTTATTCTCTCTTGCTTTGTAAATCTTTTTCTTCTGAAAGATGTTTTATGGGTAAATAAAATACCCATGTTTGAAAAGAAAAAATACATTACTGTAATTTTCTATATTATAAGTGGCTTTGTATTTCTCACACTTATTCCTTATACTAATGGGGAATTCATACCAAAAATTATAGTGAGTGTATTTATACTTGTTTGGGCTAACGACAGCTTTGCTTATATTATAGGGAAGAATTTTGGAAAACATAAATTATTGGAACGAATTTCACCAAAAAAAACCGTTGAAGGTTTTTTAGGAGGATTAGGTGGTGCTATTTTAGCAAGTTTTATTATTTTTAAATACATAGAAAACTATACGCTTTTAGAATCTCAAAAATATGATTTATGGGTTTGGGTAACTATGGCAATTATTGTTTCGGTATTTGGTACTATAGGAGATTTAATTCAATCAAAATTTAAAAGACAAGCAGGAGTAAAAGACAGTGGCGTTTTAATGCCGGGACACGGAGGTTTGTTTGACAGGCTTGACAGTATTATTTACACCAGCCCTTTTGTATATGCTTTTCTAGAAATTATAAACTATGTTTCATAAAGAGGGTCATAAAATTATTTTAATAGCATTAGGCTTGTGTATAGCATTAAGCCTATTGGCCAATATTTTTGTAGAAAATGCTACAATTAAAGGAGGCGTTGTCATTGCGCTTATTATTTTACTATTACTTATTTTACAATTTTTCAGAAATCCAAAAAGAAACTTTTTATATAATGAAGCCCATATTCTTTCTCCTGTTGATGGAAAAGTAGTAGTTATTGAAGAGGTTTTTGAAAAAGAATATTACAACGAAAAAAGAATTCAGATTTCAGTCTTTATGTCTCCCATAAACGTCCACATTACGCGTTATCCTGTAGGGGGAGAAGTTGTTTACACCAAATATCATCCCGGTAAATTTCTCGTTGCGTGGCATCCTAAATCTTCTGAAGAAAACGAACGTACCACAGTGGTTGTGAAATCTAAGAATTTTGGCGATATTCTTCACAGGCAAATCGCCGGAGCTATGGCAAAAAGAATTGTAAATTATGCTGAAGAAGGACAAATTGTAAAACAAGCTACAGACAGTGGTTTTATAAAATTTGGTTCCCGTGTTGATGTATTTTTACCTTTAGATGCAAAAATTGAAGTTTCACTCAATCAAAAAGTAAAAGGAGGTACTACAATTATTGCTTCAAAATGAATTCAATTGAGATAGATATTGCTTTTAAACAATCTGTAGAAAGCATTAATAAACATACAGAGCCATTTCCTGCCGATTTATTATTGAGGCTCTACGCCTATTATAAACGTGCTACAGACGATCAGGATATGCCAAATAGTAGTAACCCCTTAATAATTGCCTTTAAAACTAATGCCCTCTTTCAAACTCAGGATTTAAGTCCCGATGAAGCAAAAGAGTTATATATTGAAACTGTTAAACATTATTTTTTATACCGAAAATAAAAAAAGGACAGTTTAAAACCGTCCTTTTTTATATTTATAAAAGTTGAAATCCTTATGCCTGTTGGGCCTTATTGAATTTTATTTCATATTCATCAATAGCTTCTACAATTTTTTCTACATTTTCTGAAGCTTTTTGATGCGCTTTCTCCATTGCCTTTTCAAGGTCTTTATCCGGATTTTGAAAAAGATCGGTAATTACATGGTTTATTTTGTCAATAATGCTTTCTTGACTGTTCTTAATATCTTCCAGTTTAGAAAGCATATGTTGCATTTGATCATATTTAGCTTGTTCCATAATTGTAAATTTTTATCAAGATACAATCCCAAAATCAATGAGACTTTAAATTAACGCGATTTTATAAAAAATTAAGGGTTTTTAACGCCTTTATTTCAAACTTGCTAAGCTTGTTTTAATAGTTTCAATTTTTGAAAGGGCATCTGCTTCCTTTTGTTTTTCAATAGCTACCACTTTTTCAGGGGCACTATTTACAAAACGTTCATTTTTAAGTTTACCTTGAACACTTTTTAAAAATCCTTCGGTATATTTTAATTCTTCAGTAAGCTTTACAATTTCCTCTTCAACATTAATAACACCAGAAATAGGTATAAAATATTCGTTAGATTTTACACGAAATGTAAGGGCTCCCTCAATCTTTTCAGAAATATAATTGTATTCTGAAATATTACCTAGTTTTTTAATAACGGCATCAAATTGTGTAGAAACCTTATCATTATTAATAACAGATAGGTCTATTGTTTCTTTAAAAGAAATATTTTTTTCTTTTCTAATAGTCCTAATTCCTGAAATCACCTCTGAAGCAACTTCAAATTCTTTAATGATTGTCTCATCAAAATTTTCTAAAACGGGCCATTTTGAAATAATAAGCGCCTCTTCTGAATTTCTAGGGGTTATGTGTTGCCAAATTTCTTCAGAAATAAAAGGAACAAACGGATGTAAAACCTTTAAATTTTCTTCAAAAATAGCAATAATAACGCGTTGGGTCTTTGCTGAAATAGGCTGGTTATATTCAGGTTTTACAATTTCTAAAAACCAAGAGCAGAAGTCATCCCAAACTAATTTATAGGTCGACATCAACGCATCACTAATCCTGTATTTACTGTAATGATCTTCAATTTCAGCAAGAGTTTTTTGAAATTTATTTTGGTACCATTGCAATGCAATTGTGGCTGCTTCGGTTTCTTCTTTTTCTTCTGAAGTTTCCCAACCTTCAATTAATCGATATGCATTCCAGATTTTATTTATAAATCCACTTCCTTGCTTACATAGGTCTTCATCGAACATAAGATCGTTTCCTGCAGGCGAACTTAGTAACATTCCCACACGAACTCCATCGGCGCCATATTGTTCCATCAACTTTATAGGATCGGGTGAATTACCTAACGACTTGCTCATTTTACGTCGTTGTTTATCGCGAACAATCCCCGTTAAATACACATTATTGAAAGGTTTTTCATTTCGATATTCATAACCGGCAATAATCATTCGTGCTACCCAAAAAAATAAAATTTCCGGAGCTGTTACAATATCATTGGTAGGATAATAATAATTTATCTCTTTATTCTCCGGTTCTAAGATTCCATTGAATACACTTATAGGCCATAACCAAGAAGAAAACCAGGTGTCTAGGGCATCGGGATCCTGTGTTAGATCGGAAAGTAACATTGTATTATTTCCGGTTTTATCTTTAGCCAAAGAAAGTGCAGTTTCAGCGTTTTCAGCTACGACAAAATCTTCTTTTCCGTCGCCGTAATAATATGCTGGAATTTGTTGTCCCCACAATAATTGTCTAGAAATATTCCAATCGCGAACATTTTCCATCCAATGGCGGTAGGTATTTATAAATTTTTCAGGAACTAGATGTACATCTTTTTCTATTACAGCATCTAAGGCAGGTTGCGCCAATTCTTTCATTTTTAAAAACCATTGATCACTCAGTTTGGGTTCAATAACAGCACCTGTGCGTTCACTGGTTCCTACTTTATGAAGGTGTGTTTCAATTTTCTCAACAATATGTAAAGCTTCTAGTTCTTTTATAATTTCTTTTCTCACAACAAAGCGATCTTTCCCTTCGTAATGCATTCCGAAGCTATTTAAAGTCGCATCATCATTAAAAATGTCAATGACTTCCAATTGATGCTTATCTCCCAACATTTTATCATTTTCATCGTGTGCAGGCGTTACCTTTAAACAACCTGTACCAAACTCAACATCTACATATTCATCTTCAATAATAGGAACAACACGATTAGAAATAGGCACAATGGCATTTTTACCTTTTAAATGGAAGAAACGTTCATCGTTAGGATTAATACAAATTGCTGTATCCCCCAAAATAGTTTCAGGACGGGTGGTGGCAATAGTTAGATGATTGTTACTGCCTTCAATCTTATAATTTAAATAATATAGATTTCCTTGTTGTTCTTCATGATTTACTTCTTCATCAGACAAGGTTGTTTTAGCCTGTGGATCCCAATTAACCATACGGTACCCACGATAAATATTGCCTTTGTTATAAAGATCCACAAATACTTTAATTACGGAAGCTGACATTTCATCATCCATCGTAAACTTTGTTCGTTCCCAATCACATGAAGCGCCAAGTTTTTTAAGTTGTTCTAGTATGATACCTCCATGTTTATGGGTCCATTCCCACGCATGTGCTAAAAATTCTTCGCGAGAAAGTTCAGCTTTATCAATTCCATCAGCCTTTAATTTTGCAACTACTTTTGCTTCTGTTGCAATAGAAGCATGGTCTGTTCCCGGTACCCAACAGGCATTAAAACCTTTTAAACGCGCACGACGAATTAACACATCTTGAAGCGTATTATTTAACATATGACCCATATGAAGCACTCCGGTAACGTTTGGTGGCGGAATTACAATTGTATAAGGCTCTCTTTCATCGACTTCTGAATGAAAATAATTATGTTTCATCCAGTAGCTATACCACTTATCTTCAATTTGTTGAGCATTGTATTTTGCTTCTAACGCCATAATTTGGTCTAATTTTTGAGAGTAATCTGCAAAAGTAAGGATTACTGCAAGATTATAAAAGTGAATAAGTTATTTTGCAGATTGTAGAAAAGATACCTATTTTAGCCTTACTAAAATTTTAAATTATGAAAAAGTTAGTTTTAATAGTAGTAATAGCATTTATGGGAATTGCTACTTCTCAAGCACAACAGGCAAAAATTAAATTTGAGTCTGATACTGTAGATTACGGAGACATTGCCAAAGGCAGTGATGGAGTGCGGGTATTTAAATTTAAAAACACGGGAGATGCCCCTTTAATTATAACCGATGTTAAATCAAGTTGTGGTTGTACTGTACCTAAAAAACCAGACGGACCTATAGCAGCAGGAGCATCAAGTACAATAGAGGTTAAATATGACACCAATCGCGTTGGCCCTATTAGAAAAACAATAACTGTATATTCTAATGCAGATGAAGCTATTATAGCTCTAAAAATTAAAGGAGAAGTACTTGCTGCAGATAAAAGTGTACTTGAAAAAACAAAATAATATCTTTAAGATGAATTAAAAAAACCGGCTTTAAAAGCCGGTTTTTTTTATAATACCTCTTTTAATATAAATTTAAATTTCATATTTTCCCCATTACGGTTTATTTCCATAGAAATTCTTTTTCCTGCTTTGGAATAAAAAAGATCCATCAATTCATATAATTTATAATTATAAGCAGGAGTTCCATTTACCGATATTACCTCATCATCTTTCACAATACCTGCTTTATATGCGGGAGAATCCTCTCGAATTTCACTTACTACAAACTTGGGGGCTAAAAAAAAAGTAACAATATCCCTGATAGGTATAGAAACTGTATTTGAAAATCCTTCAGACTCTTTGGCTTCTGCTTGTATAAAGTTTTGCTTGCTAATTTCTTTAATAGGTGATATCCCATCATGTTCAATGGTTAGACCGCTCATGTTATAGAAAAAAGGGTCATTAAAATTGGCATTCTTTTTCAATACCATTTTCTTTTCCGGGTAATTAAATACTACCGAAAAACGTTTCATAATATCTCCGCCAATACTTCCATCTCTTTCTTCAAATAGTTTAATATTTTCTATCGCACTTTTTTCAGGATATGCTACTTTTACATTTTTAAATTTAAACTTCCCCAAAGATATTTCAGGAAGTTTAGAACGTTTGCCATAAATATTACCACTCAATCCAAATCCTAAAAAATCTTTAAAGTAATTTTTATTAATCTCGTCTATTTTATTTTCTTCATTATGAAGCCAAAAGGCATCACTTGAACCGGTATCCACTAAAAAAGTAGCTTCATCCCTTATGGAATCAGATGTAATACTGGCTTTTATATACGGTTTATTTTTATGAAAAATGATATCAAAATCTTCACATTTTCTACATTTTCTTTGTTTGTATTCCTCAGGTTTATAAACGGTAATTTTTTTTGAAATATAATTTATTTTCACAACAAAATTTTTAAAAAAATCATAGCCTAAAATCCCATGAACAGCGATTCCCATTCGCGGAGATAAATTGAGATTGGATTCAAAAATAAAATATAAGGTATGATCAACATCTAGTGTATTTCCAATTTTCAAGGTGTTGTTTTGACTTTTTATAGCCTCTACACTTCCCCCTTCGCCAAGTCCGCGAAGCCTAACCCGCTCGGCATCATTAATTTGAAGTGAATCTTTATTTGCTAGGCTAAACAGAATAGTTGAATTAACTCCCGTATCCAGTAAAAATGATAGTGGGGTGCCATTTACCTCCACCGATACTACGACTAAATTATTAACTAATTCAAAAGGTATTTTATCCTTTTTTTTATTTTCAAGCAAGACAAATCCTCCTTGCGCAAATCCTTTTATAGCAACGAAAAAGAGAATTCCAAGTAAAAGAAAAATATATCTTATTTTTTTATTCATGTATATGAATACTCAAGATATTAAATTTTAATGTATCGAACCTCATATAAGGTATGGATTTATTAAATATATTTCGCAACTTTGCCCCAAACGTAATAATATATGCCAACTGTATCAAATAAGGGGAAAAACATGCCGGAATCACCTATTAGAAAATTGGTTCCCTATGCCGAAAAAGCCTATAAAGCGAATAAAGTAGTATACCATTTAAATATAGGTCAGCCCGATATAAAAACTCCGCAAGTTGCTATGGATGCCGTGGCATTACATAATTTAGAAATTTTAGCATATACACGCTCTGAAGGTTCTGAGGAGTATAGAAACAAAATTGCCAAATACTACCATAACAATAAGATCCCTGTTGAAGCAGAAGATATTATTGTTACTACTGGTGGAAGTGAAGCACTTTTATTTGCCATGGGGAGCATTACCGATATTGGTGATGAAATAATTATTCCTGAACCATTTTATGCCAATTACAACGGTTTTGCAACTGCTTCAGGGATAAATATAGTTCCGGTGATTTCAAAAATTGAAAATAATTTTGCCTTACCCCCTATTTCAGAATTTGAAAAATTAATCACCCCAAAAACAAAAGCTATATTAATTTGTAATCCGGGAAATCCTACAGGATATTTATATTCAAAAGAAGAAATACAAAAACTCGCCGAAATAGTAAAAAAACATGATCTGTTTTTAGTAGCAGATGAAGTATACCGGGAATTTATTTACGACGGTTATGAGCATTATTCAATTTTGCAAGAAGAAAGCTTGGCAGAAAACGGAATAATTATAGATTCGGTTTCTAAACGATATAGCATGTGTGGTGCGCGAATAGGGTGTTTGGTTTCAAAAAACAAACAGGTTATTGCAACAGCTTTAAAATTTGCACAAGCCCGTTTGAGTCCTCCAACATTTGCGCAAATTGCTAGTGAAGCAGCCCTTCAAACCCCTCAAAGCTATTTTGATGAGGTGATTGTGGAATATCAAGATCGGCGTGATACGCTAATAAAACATCTTCAAAAAATTCCCGGCGTAAAAGTTGGCATCCCAAAAGGAGCTTTTTATTGTATTGTAGAACTTCCTGTTAAAAACACTGATGCTTTTGCCCAATGGCTTTTAGAAGAATTCGATGTAGATGGTGAAACCCTTATGGTAGCACCTGCTGCTGGATTTTATTCAACACCAGGGGTAGGATTAAATCAAGTTCGTTTAGCCTATGTACTGAAAAAAGAAAGTTTGGTAAGAGCTGTTGAAATTTTAAAAATTGCTTTAGAACAATATCCCGGCTAATGCGAATTGAAAAAAACAAATCGCTAAAAAATTATAACACTTTCGGAATCGATTGTAAAACGACATGTTTTGTTTCAGTTTCTACGGTTGCTGAATTAAAAAAAACTCTTGCAGAAAATAAAGATAAAAACCTGTTTATTTTAGGTGGAGGCAGTAACATGCTTCTCACAAAAGATCTTGATGCTTTTGTAATTCATATAAATTTAAAAGGAATTGAAATCCTTTCCGAAGAGGAAAATTTTGTTCATTTAAAGGTAATGGCAGGCGAAAACTGGCACGAATTTGTTTTGTATTGCCTTAAAAACAATTACGGCGGTATTGAAAACTTATCTCTAATTCCCGGAAATGTTGGGAGCGCACCTATTCAGAATATAGGAGCATATGGCGTTGAGCTAAAAGACACTTTTGAAAGTTGTAAGGCTGTGGAAATTGAAACCCAAAAAGAAAAAGAGTTTAGTTTTGAGATGTGTAACTTCGGCTATCGAAATTCTATATTTAAAAATGAATTAAAAGGGAAGTATATAATTTCAAGTGTGACATTCAAACTTACAAAAGTGAACCATAATAAAAACACTTCGTATGGTGCAATTCAACAAATCCTTACTGAAAATAAAATAAAGGATCCTTCAATAAAAGATATTTCAGATGCCGTGATCGCAATTCGAAAATCTAAATTACCAGATCCAAAAATTTTAGGAAATAGTGGTAGTTTTTTCAAAAACCCTATAGTTGATAATGATACATTTCAGGAATTTAGAAGAAATAACCCCGAAGCTCCATTTTATGAAGTTTCTCCTATTGAATATAAAATTCCTGCAGGCTGGCTTATAGAAAAAGCAGGCTTTAAAGGAAAACGTTTTGGAGATGCTGGCGTACATAAAGACCAAGCATTGGTGTTGGTAAATTACGGTGATGCTACAGGTACTGAATTATGGGATTTAGCTATGGAAATTCAGAAAAAAGTAAAACAGCTTTTCAATATATATATAGAACCTGAAGTAAATATCTTTTAATCAATATTCAAAACTGTATCTATAATGTGCAAAACTCCGTTTTGTCCCTTTATATCACTTTTTCCAATAATTGCTATTGTACCTTGAGGATCTTTTATTACAATTTCATTGCCATCCATAGTAGCAGTTAAAACCACACCTGAAAGAGTTGTTAATTTAGTGCTGCCATTTTTCTTAATATCTTGAACTAAAGTTACCGAGTCGATCATTCCCTCAACAATATGAGTTTTTATAACTTTTTCAAATACATCCTTATTTGTCTGGTTAAACAGAGCATTGTACTTTTCTTTTTCAAGTTTTTCAAAAGCTGAGTTTGATGGTGCCAAAATTGTAAAAGGTCCTTCTTCTTTTAAGAATGTATCAATCATACCAGCCGTTACCAAACAGCTTGTAAATGTTTTAAGTTCTGGCGTTGCCATAACTTTTACCATTATACTATTATTTAATTTGATTTTTTCGGCAGAAGGTGCCGGTCTTTCTTTTTGAACAACTGTTCGCGATTTATTTGAATCATTTATTACTTCTTCCTTGGGATCGTTTTTACACGCAGATAATAGTAGTACGGATAAAACTATAAAGGAGGAAAAATAGTGTTTGTTTTTCATAATTAATTTCTTGTTAAGAGACGCTAAAAATAACCAAAAAACGGGCATATAAACAAGAAAGATTGTAATTTTGTATTCAAAATAATATTATGGGAATATTAATCATCACCTTTTTGTTACTATCACTTGCGGTTGCTGGTATTGCAATAAAAATATGGGGTAAAAAAGACGGTAAATTTGCCGGAACTTGTGCCAGCCAAAGCCCATTTTTGAATAAAGATGGAGAAGCTTGCGGATTTTGCGGAAAAACTCCAGAGCAGTTTGAATCTTGCACTGAAGAACCTCACAAATAATTAAAAAATTACTTTCCTTGTATGGTGCTACTTTACATTTTTGTTGCGGTGGTAATAATAAACTGCGCTTATTTTTTACTTTTCTCTAAATTTTCATTTCTAAATATTTCAGAAGAAACCAAAACATCCAGTTTTCCGGTTTCCTTAGTTGTTTGTGCAAAAAATGAAGCCGAAAATCTAAAAAACCACATTCCCCAGTGGCTTCAACAAAATTATCCAAATTTTGAGCTTATTCTCGTAAATGATGCTTCCTCCGATGAAACCTTGGAAGTTATGGAGTATTTTGCTGAACAAAATTCAAGAATTCAAATTGTAAATGTAAAAAACAATGAAGCCTTTTGGGCCAATAAAAAATACGCTCTTACACTTGGTATAAAAAGAGCTAAAAATCAACATTTAATTTTTACAGACGCAGATTGTAAACCCAATAGTAATGCTTGGATAAGCCATATGGTTTCAAGCTTTTCTGAAGAAAAACAACTTGTTCTTGGCTATGGTGGATATCAACAACTTCCCGGTTTTTTAAATAAAATAATCCGTTTTGAAACACTATTAACAGCCATACAATATTTTTCATACGCAAAAGTTGGATTACCCTATATGGGAGTGGGTCGAAATTTAGCTTATACCTCCAAACTTTTTTATGACACCAAAGGTTTTATGTCTCATATAAAAGTTCCCTCGGGAGATGATGACCTATTTGTAAATGAGGCAGCGACAAAAACTAATACAGCAATACGTATTTCTGAAAGTTCATTTACCTATTCAATTCCGAAGAAAACATGGAAAGCATGGAAGTTGCAGAAAAAAAGACATACTAGTACTGCTAAATTTTACAAACCACAACACCGATTTTTATTAGGTATGTATTATGTGTCCACCTTACTTTTTTGGTTATTGGGTATTGTATCACTTCTATTATTAGATTGGAAAGTCCCTGTAATCTTAATTGGTTTACGCTTTTTGATTCAATACATCGTAATAGGAAAAGGAGCTAAAAAATTAAAAGAAAACAACCTCATTCCCTTATTACCTTTTTACGAATTATTTTTAGTCTTCATTCAATTGAGTATCTTTATTTCCAATAGTGGATCAAAGCCCTCACAGTGGAAATAGAAAAGGACGATATTCTTCAACATATTATTAAAGCTAAAAAAGGGAAGCAATCTGCTTTTAAATTTTTATTAGATTATTTTTGGAATGAAGTTTACGGTTTTCAGTTAAAACGTGTAAAAGATGAATACGAGGCCGAAGATATTACCATTGAAACCTTTGCCAAGGCTTTTGATAAAATTGAAACCTTTGATGAAAATTACGCTTTTGCCACTTGGTTAATTGCTATTTCAAAAAATATTCAAATAGATAAAAGTCGAAAAAAAAATGCATCTATTTACCGCCAAACCACAAATACTTCAGAAGATTATATTGAAAAGTTAGTCGACCATTCCCCTACTCCTGAAGATAAATTGATAACCGAACAAAACCTTGCCGAACTACTTAGGTATATAAAAGAATTAAAACCTCATTATCAAGAAGTAATAAATCTTAGGTATTTTCATGAGATGAGCTATAATGAAATTTCCGACACCTTACAGGAACCACTTAACAATGTAAAAGTAAGATTGTTAAGAGCCCGTAAATTACTCGCTGAAATAATCACAAGCGAACATACTAAGTAACATTTTCGATAACGGTATCCTCCTATTTTCTTAGGATTCTTTGTACCTTTGTTTTCCAATATGAGCACAGAAACTATAGCCCTTAAAAAACCTGAACCCAAACCAAAATGGCTACGGGTAAAACTTCCAACAGGTAAAAAATATACTGAGTTACGCGGACTGGTAGATAAATATAATTTACATACTATTTGCACATCAGGAAGCTGCCCTAATATGGGGGAATGCTGGACTGAAGGCACCGCAACTTTTATGATATTAGGAAATACATGTACCCGTTCCTGTGGTTTTTGTGGCGTTAAAACCGGCAGACCCGAAACTATAGATTGGGATGAACCCGAAAAAGTAGCGCGTTCTATTAAAATAATGAACATTAAACATGCTGTTGTAACATCAGTTGATCGGGATGATTTAAAAGATATGGGGTCAATTATTTGGGCTGAAACCGTAAAAGCAATTCGTCGGATGAACCCTGAAACAACATTAGAAACTCTTATTCCTGATTTTCAAGGAGAAACCAGAAATATTGACCGAATCATACATGTAAAACCCGAAGTGGTTTCCCATAATATGGAAACCGTTAAACGCTTAACCCGCGAAGTTAGGATTCAGGCAAAATATGAAAGAAGTCTGAATGTTTTACGTTATTTAAAAGAAAATGGTATCGAACGAACAAAAAGTGGAATCATGCTTGGTTTGGGTGAAACTGAAAAAGAAGTAATTGATACCATGAAAGATTTACGGGCCGTGGGACTTAATATAATAACCATTGGCCAATACTTACAACCTTCAAAAAGACATTTACCCGTAAAAGAATTTATTACGCCTGATCAATTTAAAAAATACGAAACGATAGGTCTCGAAATGGGTTTTCGTCATGTTGAAAGTGGTGCTTTGGTAAGATCTTCTTATAAGGCCCAAAAACATCTTACTTAATATTGAATTATAGATGGAGCAAACCATTAAAATAGGCATCAACGGTTTTGGACGTATTGGCCGGAACGTTTTTAGATTATTACTTAATCATCCCACCATTAAAGTCGTTGCTGTTAATGATATCGCCGATGCAAAAACGCTAAGCCACTTACTTAAGTACGACAGTATTCAAGGGGTTTTAAAAGAAGAAGTTTCCGTTAACGGAAATACAGTAAGTGTTGGAAATAAATCTTTTCAGTTTTTTTCAGAAAAAAATATTGAAGATATTCCTTGGGAAAATATTGATATTGTTGTTGAAAGCACCGGAAAATTTAAGTTGCGCAAAGATCTTGAGAAGCACTTAAAGAATAATGTGAAAAAAGTTATCCTGTCTGTTCCTCCCCTAGAAGATGATATTAAAACAGTGGTTTTGGGAGTAAATGATTCTATTCTGGATAATGATGATACCATTATATCAAACGCTTCCTGTACGACAAATAACGCCGCCCCAATGTTAATGGTTATTAATGAACTTTGCGGTATAGAACAAGCCTATATTACAACGGTTCATTCTTATACAACAGACCAAAGTTTACATGATCAACCCCACCGCGACTTGCGCAGAGCAAGAGCCGCAGGACAATCTATTGTTCCAACAACAACAGGAGCAGCAAAAGCTTTAACTAAAATTTTTCCGGAATTATCTGATGTAATTGGTGGTTGTGGAATTCGTGTGCCAGTTCCAAATGGTTCTTTAACCGATATTACACTTTATGTTAAACAAGAGGTTAGCATTGAAGCCATAAATGATGCATTTAAAAAAGCTTCGGAAGGAAATTTAAAAGGAATTCTTCAGTATACTGAAGACCCTATTGTTTCAATAGATATTATTGGTAATCCTCATTCTTGTATTTTTGATTCGGGAATGACATCTATTGTTGGAAAGTTAGTAAAAATAATAGGTTGGTATGATAATGAAGTAGGATACTCCTCAAGAATTGTAGATTTAATCCTACAGGTTTCGAGGAAATAACTATATTTATCGCTGAAGTAAGCACTAAAATGGATAGTTTTTTAAAAAAATATAAACACCTTTTATTTTTCCCAATCATTTTTTTGGCGACTACCGGAGATTTTTATGCTCAGGAAACTCAACAAGATTCAATCTTACTTGTAAAAAAATATAAAAAAGAAGCTACTACTGCAATATCCAATCAAAATTATGACGAGGCGGTTATTAAGTTTAATGAAGCCAGCAAGCTCCTTTTCTTTTTAGATGATAATAGTCTTAAGATAGAAGTGTATTGGAGTAATGCCGAATTGCATTATTCAATTCAAAATTATAAAAAAGCTTCCTTAGAAATTAAGAAAACCCTTTCGCTTTTAAAAAAAACAAACAACAACAAAAAATTAGCAGAGGCTAATGCACTCTACGGGAGTATACTTACGCAGCTTGGAAATTATAAAGATGCCGAATTCTATTTAAAAGAAGCAGATAAAACTTTTACCCAACTTGAAGATGAAAGAAATAAAGCCAAGATTTTATTGGCGATGGGAGTTCTTGAATTGAAAAAAGAAAATTATTCTACGGCACTCAATTATTTTGATGCTGCAATTCCTATTTTCAATTCCTTTAAAATAACATATGAAGAAGCTTTTTCTCAGCTTTATAAAGCTGAAGCTTTATTAAACCTTAATAATGATGAAGCCAATAATAATCATATAGCCCAAGCGAATTTGGCTTTAGAAAGAGCTATAAAAATAATTGAGTCAAATAATTTTCCTAAATTAAAAATAGAAAGCTATAAAATATCTTCTCTCATCGCGATTAATGAAAATAAAGTTTTCGACGCACAAAAATTTATTCAATTATATTCAGTAAAAAAAGACTCTCTTTATCAGGTTTATTTTACAGCAATTTCGAATAATACCGATGCCGACCTAAATCTGGGGGAACTAACCCAACTTATTGCCACACAACAAAATGATTTAGATAAGAAGAAACGCTCTATCAATTTAAATAAAATGACTACGGGCTTAAGTATAGCCTTAATAATCATACTTTCACTTTTAACACTTTCATTATATAAAAACAATAATTTAAGAGCTAAGGCCAATGACCTTTTACAAGATAAAAACACCGAATTACAATTAGCAAAAGAAAAAGCTGAAAAAGCATCTCTAGCCAAAGCACAATTCCTTTCTACAATAACCCATGAATTAAGAACACCTTTATATGCTGTAACTGGACTCACGCATTTATTGATGGAAGAAGACCCGCTTGCCCATCAAAAAGAACATTTAAATTCCTTAAAATTTTCAGGTGATTATTTATTATCCCTTATTAATAATATATTGGATTTAAACAAACTGGAAGCTAATAAAGTAGAAATCGAAAAAACTACTTTTAACCTTCAAAAACGTATTAGTGATGTTCTTATCGCATTAAAAAAATCTGCTGACGACAGAAAAAACAAAATTAACCTCGAGTTTGATGAAACTATTCCTAATAAATTAATAGGTGATTCTTTAAAACTCTCTCAGGTCTTAATAAATTTAATTAGTAATTCATTAAAGTTTACTCAAAATGGGGCCGTTACTGTTCGTGTTCAAAAGCTAGATCAAAAAGAAAATAAAGTTATGCTTCATTTTGAAATTGAAGATAATGGAGTAGGAATTTCAAAGAAAAAACAAAAAAGTATTTTCGAGACTTTCTCACAAGCTTCTTTACAAATCAACAGGAAATTTGGCGGGACTGGTTTAGGGCTTTCTATTGTAAAGAATCTTCTAGAACTCATGGGAAGTAAAATTCAATTGGAAAGTCAATTAGGAAAAGGATCTACATTTTGGTTTAATATTAGTTTTGGTATTTCAGAAGAATTAAAAGATGAAGAAACACTAAGCACAGCGCTTCAACCAGCAGATTATCGCTCCCTTGAAAACAAAAATATTTTAATTGTTGAAGACAATAAAATAAACCAGATGATCACAAAAAAGATTCTGGAAAAAAATAAAATAATTTGTATGGTTGCCGACAATGGAATGGATGCCATTGATCTAGTTAAAAAACATGAATTTGATTTAATTTTAATGGATATTCATATGCCGGGAATTAGTGGCGTTGAAGCCACCCAGAAAATACGCACTTTTAATAAAGATATTCCAATTATTGCTTTAACCGCTGTCACAATTGATGAAAACCTTGATGATTTTTACCGAGCAGGTTTTAATGAAATTATTCCAAAACCTTTTAAAACGGAAGAGTTTTTTGAAAAAATTTACCGTACTATTGAAAGTAGAAACATCTCCGTTGATGAGTAAAAAGTATTACAAAATAATTTTAGTAATGGTTTTTTTAAAATAAGACTTTTGCCCATTTAAAATAATCGTTTTAATTGGCAGATAGTAAAACGCGTATTTTTCTAGTTTATCTTTTAATCTCATAAAATCTTTTTCGGTTGTAAGAATAATTTCCTTTTCTTTTAAAGATTTAATTTCTGAAGAATTAAAATCATGATGATCAGCAAATTTTTCATGATCAAACTGAAACTTCTTTTCTTTTAAAAAATCGACTAAAGGTTTTGGATTTGCAATTCCGGTAACTAGAGTGAATTTTTTGCCCTTGAGATATTCCAACGGCAACGTTTCAGAAATCCCGTATATGGATTGGTCATATCCAATTTTTGAAAAATATATTTTTTGATGAGGTTGTAGCTTCAGGTTAAACTGTATTTCCTGTAATTTTGAATAAGCCACACCATCAGGGCATTTAGTTATAACAATAATATCTGCTCGTTTGGCTCCATTTTTAGGTTCTCTCAAATTTCCAGTGGGTAACATAAAGTCTTCAATATAAAGATCGTGAAACGGTGTTAATAAAATATTGAGATCAGCTTTCACTTTTCGGTGCTGAAAAGCATCATCCAATAAAATTACTTCAGCTTTTTCTTTAAGAATTTTTATTCCTTCCCTTCTATCTTCACAAACAGCAACAGTTACATCTGGATAGTTTTGTTTAAATTGAAGGGGCTCATCGCCTGTTTCTTCCGCAGTACTTTCGGTAGCTACTTCTAAAAAACCGGAAGTTTTTCTTTTATAACCCCTACTTAAAACCGCAATTTTAAAGTCATCCTTTAGAAAATCTATTAAAAATTCGATCATAGGCGACTTCCCGGTACCTCCCGTAGAAAGGTTCCCTACACATATAATTGGAATAGTATAACTACGGCTTTCCAGCCATCCCCTATCGTAAAAATAATTTCTAAGTGCAGTAATGCCACCATATAAAAGAGAAAAAGGAAAAAGGAGTTTTCGAAAAACGTTCATGTAACGAATGTACTAATTCCCTCGAAAAATTAAATGTTTTTTTATTATTTCAATTAAAACCTGTAATATTCTGAAAATAATAAACCCTTATCTTTACACGAAAGAAATAAATATGACGATAAAAGAAGTTATACAAACCCTTGAAGAAATGGCTCCTTTGGCCTATGCTGAAGGTTTTGATAATACTGGGCTGTTAGTTGGTGATGAAAATAAAAATATTACAGGCGTTCTCGTCACTCTCGATACGTTAGAAGCAGTTATCGATGAGGCAATCTCCAATAATTGTAATTTAATTATAAGCTTTCATCCTATAATTTTTTCAGGACTAAAAAAATTAACCGGCCAAAACTATGTGGAGCGTGTTGTACAAAAAGCCATAAAGAATGATATTGCTATTTTTTCAATCCATACTGCTTTAGATAATGCTTGGAATGGAGTAAATTCTATGATTTGTGAAAAATTAGGATTAATAAACCGATCTATTTTAATTCCTAAAAAAGAGACCATAAAAAAACTTATTGCGTTTGTTCCAATTTCAGAAGCTAAAAAAGTGCGGGAAGCATTATTTGATTCGGGTGCCGGAGAAATAGGAAATTACAGCAATTGCAGTTTTAATATTCAAGGAACCGGTAGTTTTAAGGGAAATGAAAATTCAAAGCCGGTAAAAGGTAAACAAGGAGAAATTCATTATGAAGAAGAGGTCCAAATTGGTGTAACATTCCAAAAACACTTACAATCTTCAATTTTAAAGGCTCTTTTTAAAGCACATCCCTATGAAGAAATAGCTTATGAAATAACAACCTTAGAAAACCAAAATCAGCACATTGGCATGGGAATGATAGGAGAATTTAAAAACGAAAAAACTGAAGAAGAGTTTTTAAGTCTTCTGAAAAAAAATATGAAAACTGAATGTGTGCGTCATTCAAAATTAAAATCAAAAGATATAAAAAAAGTAGCTGTTTTAGGAGGAAGCGGTAGTTTTGCAATTGAAGCGGCAAAGAGTGCTGGTGTTGATGCTTTTGTTACGGCAGATCTAAAGTATCACGATTTTTTTAAAGCCGAAAACGATCTGTTTCTGGCAGATATAGGGCACTATGAAAGTGAACAATACACAAAAGAGCTATTACATTCTTTCCTTACAAAAAAAATGATTAATTTTGCAGTCGTTTTATCACAAATAAACACAAATCCTATTAGCTATTTTTAAAATATGGCATCAAAAACTGAAATTACAATAGAAGAAAAGTTAAGAGCACTTTACGATTTACAATTAATCGATTCCCGAATCGATGAAATTAGAAATGTGCGAGGAGAGCTTCCTTTAGAAGTTGAAGACTTGGAAGATGAAGTAGCGGGTATGAATACTCGTATGGAAAAACTTAAAGAAGATCTGGCTGTAATCGAAGAGCAAATTAAGGAAAAGAAAAACGGTATTGAAGAATCGAAATCCTTAATTAAAAAATATTCAACCCAGCAGGATAATGTTCGGAATAACCGAGAATACAATTCTTTAAGCAAGGAAGTGGAATTTCAAGAACTTGAAATTCAATTATCTGAAAAGCATATTAAAGAGTTTAAAGCTCAAATCGAGCAAAAAACCCAAGTGATTGAAGAAACACAAGAACGTCTTGACGGTCGTTTAGATCACTTAAAGCACAAGCAAGGCGAATTGGACGAAATACTTTCAGAAACTGAAAAGGAGGAAAAATCATTGATCAAAGAATCCGAAAGTTTTGAAAAGAAAATTGAAGAACGTCTTGTAAAAGCCTATAAAAGAATACGTACCAATGTAAAAAATGGCCTTGCTGTTGTTGCAGTGGAACGTGGTGCTTCAGGTGGATCCTTTTTTACAATCCCTCCTCAAGTACAAATGGAGATTGCAAGTCGTAAAAAAATAATTACTGACGAACATAGCGGACGTATATTGGTAGATCCCGATCTTGCCAATGAAGAAAAAGAAAAAATGGAGACATTCTTTAAAAAAGTAAAGTAGACAACTTCATTTAAAATATAACAAAGCCTTCACAAAATGTGGAGGCTTTTTTTGTTACATTATGAAAGATTTATCTTCAAATCACGACATAGTTAAAAAATTAATCATGAAAAAGTACCCTATTCTATTATTCGCAAGTATTTTATTTGCCCTAAATGTTTCTTGTAAACCTTCAAACGAAAAGAATAAAGAAGCCGAAGCAACAGCCCAAAAAGAAATCAGTCCGGTACAGCCTGAAACCCAAGATGGTTTAGCCCATGCCTATTTCGCAAGTGGTTGTTTTTGGTGTGTTGAAGCTGTTTATGAAAGTGTAGAAGGGGTGAAAGAAGCTTTTTCTGGCTATAGTGGGGGTAAATCACAAAATCCTACTTATGAAAATCACGCAGATCATGCCGAGGCAGTTGAGGTTATCTACGACCCTGAAGTAGTAAGTTTCAGTCAATTGGTCGATGTTTATTTTGGCTCTCAAAACGTGACACAAGTAAACGGACAGGGCCCTGACAGAGGTTCTTCCTATAGATCCATTATTTTTTATCAAAATGATTCGCAAAAACAAATTATAGATGAAAAAATTAAAGCTTTAAATAATATCTTAGAAGGAGATAAAGTCGCCGCTCAAGTGATGCCTTTTCAAAAATTTTGGACAGCTGAAGATTATCATCAAAACTATGAGAAAAATAATCCTGAAAACCCATATATTCAAAATGTATCTATCCCTAGAATTGAGCGTTTTAAAAGCAAATTTCCACAATTACTGAAAGAGAACAAATCACATTAACCTATTTATTGATTCTAATAAAATAATAAGTAACTCATATCGGCTTTTTTAGCTATAAAGTTAAACACAGGTTAAAAAAATTGTAGTCCATTAAAAATTATTGTAGTTTTAATGATACTAATTTTAAAAACCGACTTTTATGAGAGATTTAATCTGGTTAATTGTAGTAATACTGATTATTGGATGGGCTGTAGGATATTTTGCCTTTGGCGAAGCCGTTGGAAGCCTTATTCATATTCTTTTAGTATTAGCTATTATCGCTATTTTATACCGTTTAATTACTGGTAGAAGGCCTTAAAAAACTAACATTTAAATTAAAAAAAACAATATGAGAAAAGTATTTTTAATTTTATTTGCTGCGGGTTTATTAGGAACGAGCCTTGTAAGCTGCCGTGAAAATAAATCAGTAGGTGATGAAGTATAAGATGTTGCAGATGATATGGAAGATGCGGTAGATTAATTTTCTACTACCCTATTTGTAAAAGCCCTTTTATTTTTTAAAAGGGCTTTTATACATTATATCCTTTTGCTAAAAGCTCTTTATATTTGGGATGATTCTTTATATAACCTGCTACAAATGGGCAAAGAGGTATTAACTTTAGATTTTCTTCTTTAATTTTCTTAAATATTTGTTTTATCATTTCAGAAGCAATTCCTTTTCCCTCTAATTCTTTAGGGACTTCCGTATGTGTTAAATAAATTTTATCTTGAGCAACTATATATTCTACAAAAGATAAATTATCTTCTATTTTAAACTCAAAACGTTTCTTTTCTTTATTATCAATAATATTAACTTCCATTTTCTATTTTTTATGAGAACCATCACAAAAAGGCGTGTTCCCTGTTTTTCCACAACGGCAAAAAGCAGTAATTTTATTTTTCTGCTGTTCACTTCCATCTAAATGATAAACACTTAAAGCTCCATATACCATTAAAGGACCGTTCTCCATTACTTCAATTTTTGTTGTGATATTGTTTTTATTTTCTTCAGCACCTTCAACGTTTCCGGTGGCATTCATATAATAATTTAATGCCCCGCTAGGACATTTTTTCACCGTTTTTATAATATCATTTGTATTTGAATTATCTACTTGAATCCACGGTTTTTCAGTAGTTTTAAATACTTCCGGTAGATTACCAACACATTTTGCTGAATGAATACAGAACTCCGGTTTCCATGTAACCGTTACTTCTCCATTTGAATATTCTTTTGCTTTAGCCATACTTAAAAATACGAAAATTATGTCATCAAAAGTAGTTTCCTTATTTTTACTGAAAAATAATTCATAATGAAAAATCTAATATGCTGTTTGTGTCTTTCATTTATTATTTTAAGTTGCAAAAACAATCAAAAATCTTCTGAAAGTTCTGGAACGGAAACAACTTCTGAAGAAATTTCAACCGAAAGTATGTCCACAGCAGAAAGAATAGCTTATGAAAACGGATATGAAAACTGGAAAAATGTAGAAGAGATCCAATTTACTTTTAATGTAGATAGAGGCGAAAAACATTCTGAACGTTCGTGGATTTGGAAACCCAAGACTAGTGAAATGGTTATGATGAACAAACAAGACACTGTCAACTACAATCGTAAACAAATGGATAGTATTTCTAAAAAAACCGATGCAGCCTTTATAAATGATCAATATTGGTTGTTAGCCCCATTTAACTTAGCTTGGGGCAAAGGAATGGAATTTTCTGAAAAAGAAAATGTAACTGCTCCTATCTCAAACGAAAAACTAAATATATTAACCATAACTTATGGAAATGTAGGTGGGTATACACCCGGTGATGCGTATGATTTTTATTATAATAATGACTATAAAATAAAAGAATGGAATTACCGCCAGGGAAATGATAGCCTTCCTACAATGACGACCACTTGGGAAGATTATAAGGATTTTAACGGAATTAAACTTGCAACCATGCATAAAGACAGCACCGGATCTTTTAAATTATATTTTACAAATATTTCGGTAAAATAATATGGAGAACAACGTAAACTATGCACGGCAACAAGACCGCGAAGATTCTTTAAAACATTTTCGTAACAAGTTTCATATCCCAAAAGATAAAACTGGAAAAGAACTCGTGTATCTCTGTGGAAACTCTTTGGGGTTACAACCCAAAACTGTTTCAGAATATATACAACAAGAACTTACAGATTGGGCAAATTTGGGTGTTGAAGGCCATACGGTAGCAAAAAACCCTTGGATGCCATACCACGAATTACTAACGGCGACCATGGCAAAAATAGTAGGCGCAAAACCTACGGAAGTGGTGATGATGAACACGCTTACAACCAACCTGCATTTGATGATGGTTTCCTTTTACCAACCTACAAAAACCAAATTTAAGATCGTAGTTGAAAGTGATGCGTTTCCTTCAGATAAATACGCTGTAGAAAGTCAGTTAAAATTTCATAACATCGATCCCAAAGAAGGATTGATTCTGTGGAAACCCAGAGAAGGTGAAGAATTATGCCATTTAGAAGACCTTGAAAAAATAATGGAAAAGCAAGGCGATGAAATTGCATTGCTAATGATTGGAAGCACCAATTACTATACAGGTCAATCTTTTCCGCTAAAAAAAATAACCGAATTAGGTCATAAATACAATTGTAAGGTTGGTTTCGATTTGGCTCATGGCGCTGGAAATATTCAGCCCAATTTACATGAATCGGGGGCCGATTTTGCAGTGTGGTGTAGCTACAAATATTTAAACAGCGGTCCTGGAAGTTTGGGAGGATGTTTTGTGCACGAACGCCACGCCAATAATAAAGATCTAAAAAGATTTACAGGCTGGTGGGGGCACAACAAAGCAACACGATTTAATATGCGTCATGAATTTGACGCGTTGCCAGGTGCAGAAGGTTGGCAATTAAGCAACCCTCCTATTTTATCGATGGCAGCAATTAAAGCATCACTGGATGTATTTGCAGAAGCGGGTTTTGAAAACATTCGGAAGAAATCTGTGAAGCTCACCAACTATTTAGAATTTTTAATTGAAGGACTAAATGATGATCGAATCCATATTATTACACCAAAAAACCCAGAAGAACGCGGTTGCCAATTATCCATTCAGGTTAAAAATGCTGATAAAAATTTACACACAAAATTAACTGAAGCCGGTGTTATAAGTGACTGGCGCGAACCCGATGTAATTCGTATCGCTCCTGCCCCACTTTATAACAGCTTTGAGGATGTATTTCGGTTTTCAGAAAAACTGAAAGAAACTTTAAAATAAATGAGGAATCTCCCCGAGGGCTTTGAGTGGGACTAAGGCATTTCCGAGGCAGAAGGGTTCCTTGGAGGTCTAATTATAGATAAACCTACAAGGTTAGGAAAACCTTGCAGGTGGTTAGGAAAACCTTGCAGGTTTAAATTAAATAATATAGAATGAGCAAAAATCAAAACATAGTAATTATCGGTGCCGGACTTTGCGGAAGTCTGCTCGCCTTACGAATGGCTCAAAGAGGATATAAGGTAACGCTGATAGAAAAACGTCCCGATCTTCGCAAAAAAGAACAAGATGCCGGTCGTTCCATAAATCTGGCACTTTCTGACCGTGGCTTGCGCGGTTTGCGATTAGCAGGAGTTGAAGAAGCCGCCAAAAAACTATGTATCCCTATGCACGGGCGGATGATCCACGATAAAGAAGGCAATACATTTTTAAGTAAATACAGCGGCCGGGAAAATGAATATATCAATTCTATTTCGCGTCCAGGGCTAAATATGTTATTATTGGATGAAGCCGAAAAAATGCCGAATGTTATTATCATTTTTAATCACGGTTGTAAAACGGTTAATCTTGAAACTGCTTCTGCCACTTTTAAAAATTATGATACAGGGATAGAAACTACCTTTTCAGGAAATATAATCTTTGGTACCGATGGCGCAGGTTCTGTTGTGCGTAAAAGCATGTTCAACGACAAAAAGTTTCTTTTCAGTTTTTCGCAGGAATGGTTGTCGCACGGCTATAAGGAAATTTCAATTCCTGCTGCTGAAAATGGTGGCTATCGTACTTTTAAGAATGCATTGCATATATGGCCGCGAGGAGAAGATATGTTGATAGCCCTTCCTAATTTAGATGGCAGTTTTACCGTTACTCTTTTTCTTCCGTATGAGAATAGTGATTATTGCTTTTCGAACCTTACAACACCGGAAATGGTAAATGAATATTTTAAAAAAGAATTTCCCGATGTTATAAAGTTGATCCCAAACCTTACCGAAGAATTTTTCGGAAATCCCACCGGCCCTTTAGGAACCATAAAATGTTCGCCTTGGAACAGCTATGGAAAAACTTTATTGTTGGGAGATGCAGCGCACGCAATTGTCCCGTTTTATGGACAGGGAATGAATGCATCTTTTGAAGATGTGGTAATTTTTGATGAAATTTTAGAGCAGCACAATGATGAAGCCGACTGGAAAACCATTTTTCAGGAATATGAAAAAGCCCGAAAAAAAGATACCGACGCGATTGCAAGTCTTGCCGTAGATAATTTTCATGAAATGAAAGAGCATACTGCTAGCGCTTTATTTCAGCAAAAAAGAAAACTTGAAACCGCTTTTGAAGCAGAATTTCCGCAAGAATATTATTCCAAATACTCATTGGTTACCTTTAACGAAACAATCTCGTATGAAGAAGCCATGAAAAAAGGGCGGGCACAAGACAAAGCGATTTTAAATTTATTTGATGATGGAAAACTTTCAGAAGAAATGAGCTTACGAGAAAAATTGAAGTTAGTAAAGAAAGAAACCAAAGCCATATTACATAATGATGAGGTGGCAGGTAATTTAAAATAATTAAAATGAGCAACAAAAGTAGATTGGTAGAAGGCAAAGCAACACCCCGAGGAGCTTATCCACATGTAAAGCGCGTAGGTGATTTTATATTTATTTCGGGGACAAGTTCACGGCTACCAGACAATAGCTTTGCAGGAGTTCACCAAGTGGACGAAATGGGAAGTATGCGATTGGATGTTCGGGAACAAACCCGAGCGGTACTGGAAAATATAAAAGATTATCTGGCTACGGAAGGAGCTACGATGAAAGATGTGGTTGACGTGACTAGCTTTTTGGTAAATATGAATGATTTTGCAGGATACAACGAGGTTTACTCCGAGTTTTTCAATAAAGAGACCGGTCCTACTCGAACAACTGTTGCCGTGCATCAATTACCGCATCCATACTTACTCGTTGAAATTAAAGCGATGGCGTATAAACCGCTAACTTGACCTGCAAGGTGTTGCCGAAGGCCTCCTTGTAGGTCTTTAATTCGCAAATAAATAATACCTACAAGGTTTTGGAAAACTGGAAGGATATAAAAAATAACAAACTGATTTTGAAAATCCTAAACTATATAAACGGTGAATATGTTGAGCCTTTAAGCAAAAAATGGCTGGACAACTACAATCCCAGTAATGGAGAAGTGTATTCGCAAATCGCAGATTCAAATTCTGATGATATTGCAGAAGCTTATAAAGCTGCTGAAAATGCATTTCCGGAATGGAGCAATACCACCATCGACGAACGTAGCCGAATTCTTCTAAAAATTGCAGATTTAATTGACGAAAAAATGGTTGATTTGGCAAAAGCAGAAGCTAAAGACAATGGAAAACCATTAAGTTTAGCTTTGGCTGTCGATATTCCCAGAGCGTCGAGTAATTTCCGCTTTTTCGGAAATGCCATCACCCAATTTTCAAGTGAAGCTCATGAAAGTGTTGGGCTGAATACTATGAATTTCACGTTGCGCCAACCTCTTGGCGTCGTAGGTTGTATCTCGCCTTGGAATCTTCCTTTATATTTATTTAGCTGGAAAATCGCTCCCGCCATTGCCGCAGGAAATACCGTAGTTGCAAAACCTAGCGAAATTACGCCTATGACCGCATATTTATTGGGGAAAATTTGTACCGAAGCTGGACTTCCAAAAGGCGTTTTAAATATTGTTCACGGTACAGGACCTTCCGCAGGACAAGCCATTGTGGAACATCCTCACATTAAAGCAATCTCTTTTACAGGAGGCACAAAAACAGGTGAGCATATCGCACGTACAGCAGCACCTATGTTCAAAAAACTATCGTTGGAGTTAGGCGGAAAAAACCCAAACCTTATCTTCGCAGATTGCAATTATGAAAAAATGCTGGCGGTTACAGTACGTTCTTCATTTGCCAATCAAGGGCAGATTTGTTTGTGCGGAAGTAGGATTTTTGTAGAAGAAACCATCTATGAAAAATTTAAAAAAGATTTTGTTGAAAAAGTAAAGAGTTTAAAAATTGGCGATCCATTTCATGCCGAAACCAATATAGGCGCTTTAGTTTCAAAACTACATATGGAAAAAGTACAATCGTATATTGCATTAGCTGAGAAAGAAGGCGGAAAAATTTTATATGGCGGAAAAAAAGTAACTATAAAAGGTTTAGAGAACGGCTATTATTTGGAACCTACTGTTATTGAAGTTTACGATAATAAATGCCGCGTAAACCAGGAAGAGATTTTTGGACCTGTTGTAACCCTCATGTCTTTTAAAACTGAAGAAGAAGCTTTACAAATGGCGAATGGTGTAAAATATGGACTTTCTGCTACCTTGTGGACCAATAACCTCAACCGGACAATGCGGATTTCAAAAAAACTAGAAACCGGAATTGTTTGGGTGAATACTTGGTTGAATAGAGACCTAAGAACACCTTTTGGAGGAACAAAAGATAGCGGCGTTGGCCGTGAAGGCGGTTTTGAAGCACTTCGATTTTTTACAGAAGCAAAAAATATTTGCATTAAATACGAGTAAAATAAAATAGATACTATGAATTTAGATTTAAAAAATAAAAACGCAATGATCTGCGGAAGTACCGCAGGCATAGGAAAAGCCGTAGCTAAAGAACTTGCCTCAATGGGGGCAACCATAACTTTGGTTGCCCGAGATGAAGAAAAATTAAAAGAAACCCTTATAGAGCTCCCTTTTCAAGATGGACAAAAACATAATTATATAGTTGCAGATTTTAATGATCCTGTTACGTTAAAAGAAAAAGTTACCCAGGCTGCTGAAAATAAACCCTTTCATATTTTATTGAATAACACCGGAGGTCCTAAAGGCGGACCAATCTTTTCTGCGGAAACTGAAGAATTTACAAATGCTTTTACACAACATTTGGTTTGTAATCAAATTTTGGTACAAGCGTTAGTACCAGGAATGAAAGATGCTGATTACGGAAGAATCATAAACATTATTTCCACATCAGTAAAACAACCTATTGATGGATTGGGCGTTAGTAACACAATTAGAGGTGCCGTAGCAAATTGGAGCAAAACATTGGCAAATGAATTGGGACAATATGGTATAACAGTAAACAATGTACTTCCGGGGTTTACGGCTACAGATAGACTGGAGGATATTGTTACAAATGCTGCAAAAAAAATGAACAAGAATGAAAGAGAAGCTGCCGAATTTATGAAGAACCTTGTCCCAGTTAAACGTTTTGCCCAGCCGGGAGAAATTGCCAATGCAGTTGCTTTTTTGGCTAGTGAAGCCGCCAGTTACATAAATGGAATCAATCTTCCTGTTGATGGTGGAAGAACAAAATCTTTGTAACTTTAGAAAATGAAACGAAAACTACGAATCAACGGCCATTCACATTTACTTCCATATCCGGAAGAAATTCCTCAGTTTATGAAGGACAAAGGAATTTTTTGGGTAGATAAGGATCGTAAATTCATGCTTCAAAAAAACTGGAGCCGTCCGGTAACCGATTCAAGCTTTTTTCTGGATGAAAAATTGGAATGGATGGAACGCTTCAAAATTGATCACGCAGTCGTTTTAAACCTTTCCCAACTCTATGGAAACGGTTTACGCGTAGAAGAAATGAAGCAGGCATTGCGTTTTCAAAATGATTTTAACGCCAAGGTACAACAAGATCATCCATCAAAATTCACATGCGGTTTTGTAGTACATCCGGGATTTGTTCGTGGAGCACTATGGGAAATAGAACGATGTGTGGAAACTTTGGGCCTGCAACTTTTATGCTTACCAACACATTACATGGATACAATTGGTACGTGGCGGTGTATTTTTGATGAAGAGAACGAGCCTATTTTTGAACTTGCCAGTAAGTATAATCTCGCGGTGGAAATACATCCCTATGACGGGGAAAAATTTATTCTTTTAGAGAATACTTCGTGGCGATTTCACCTTATATGGATGTTGGCGCAATGCGCTGATGCCTATCATTTTTTAACATTGAATGGCTACGCAGACAAATACCCCAATATGCGTACATGCTTTGCCCATGGCGGACAATTGGCACAGATAAACTTAGGAAGAAGAATTCAAGGTTTTGATGGGCGTCCCGATCTTTTTGAAGGAAAATCACATCCCCGAAAAGCTGTAGGTCACAAAAATATTTTCTTTGACACGTTGGTTCACGATACTGGATCGTTAGAATTATTGGTGAAAAATCAGGGGTCTAAACAAGTTATTATGGGTCTGGACGACCCTTATCCTTTAGGAGAAATGGAAAGTGTTATTCAATCTTCATATCCGGGGAAAATCTTGGACCTTGCGATGGAACGTAAAATACTGACTTCAGAACAATGTGATGATATATGGGAAAACAATGTAATTCAATGGCTTTGCGGTGATGATGAAGAAGCAAAGAAGAAATTGTTAAAGCGAATTGAAGGATAATGGATTTTCTTCCTGAAAAAATATCTGATTACGTAGAATTTCATTCACAACCAGAACCGGAATTACTTCAGCAACTGAACCGGGAAACCTGGCAAAAAGTATTACAACCGCGAATGTTGAGCGGTCATCTTCAAGGAAGGATTTTAAGCATGTTATCTAAATTAATCCGTCCAAAAAATATTTTGGAAATTGGCACATATACTGGTTATTCGGCCTTATGTTTAGCGGAAGGAATGCAAAAAGAAGGAGAACTTCATACCATTGATATCAATGAGGAACTATTTGATCTGCAGCGAAAATATTTTGATAAATCGGGTTACGGAGAACAGATTTTTCAGCATTTAGGTAATGCCCTGGAAATAATTCCGAAGTTGGATAAAAAATTTGATTTGGTATTTATAGATGCCGATAAATATAATTATCCGAATTACTTGGATATCATTTTACCAAAGTTATCGTCTGGTTCTGTAATTTTAAGCGATAACGTACTTTGGAGCGGAAAAGTAACAGAGGTAATTGATATAGACGATATAGACACTAAGGCTTTAGTTCTTTATAATAAACTTCTTAATGAGCATCCAAAACTGGAAACAGTTTTGTTACCTATTCGCGATGGATTAACAATCTCTCGGGTGAAATCATTTTAGTTTTATTTTTTTTAAGAAGCACTTAGAACTTTCTTTTAATGGGGCCGGTGACCTCGTCTACATCTTCTTTTACTTTATCAATTTCTTTACGAACGTCTTTAGTAATATCGATATCCTTCATGTGCTTTTCGGCTCCTTTTGATATCTCAGATTTAATATCGTTAGTTGCATCTTTAATTTGGCGCATTCCTTTTCCAAGTCCGCGGGCAATTTCAGGCACTTTATCAGCACCGAATATCAAGAGCACCATAAAAAGGATAAAACCAATCTCTGCTCCACTAATAAATAAGAAAATAGCCTGTGCAATCATATTACAAATATAAATAAGTTAGCAGGTATAACTATAAAACCCCCGTTAAAAATAACGAGGGTTTTACTAAATATTTAATAAAAATTAATCTTGTTCTGTATCTTGCTTAAATTTAGTGAATTCCCCTAACTTCTTACGCTGTGGCCAGCTGTTGTTAGAAGTATCAATATCGGCTGTTTCTTCGTCAGGATCTACCATTATTTTAGTTATTTCCTTATCTGAAGCAATAACTTTTCCTACTGAAGTATCATTCTTTCTCCAGATTTGAGGTGGATATGTAACTCTTTCGGTTGTGCCGTCACTATAGGTGTATTCAGCAATAATAGGCATTGGGATACCACCCGGTTTTTCAAAAGTCACTTCGTAAAAATACTTTGGGCTTTTAAGGGCTGCACGTTCTTCAGGAGTCATATTATCCATAATATATTCCTGAAGTGTTGTAACATCATTTAAAGTAGAATTTTTCATACTTTCATCAAAATCTTCACTTCCTTCTTCAACCATATAAACCAATGGTGGAAGATCACTTTCTTTCATACCTCTTTTTTCCATCATATCACGAACTTGTGAACTCATTTTTGAAGTTACATAAAAGGTTTTTACTTCTTTTACTCCTATATCTACGTAATCTGTAGAATAGAACCATTCTCTCCAGAACCAATCTAGATCTACCGCTGAAGCATCTTCCATTGTACGGAAAAAGTCCTCAGGAGTTGGGTGCTTAAACATCCAGCGTTGCGCGTATGTTTTAAAAGCGTAATCAAATAAATCGCGACCCATTATAGTTTCACGTAAAATATTTAATCCTGTTGCAGGTTTAGCATAGGCATTCGATCCAAAATTATAGGTATTTAAACCTTTTGTCATAATAGGAGCCATTTGATCTTGATCGCCTGACATATAATTTACAATATTCTTAGCAGGCCCTCTTCGAGAAGGATAAGTTTCATTAGGAGCGATGGCAGCAGGATACGTTTTTCCGAAATCTTGTTCAGCTACATATTGTACAAATGTATTAATACCTTCATCCATCCAAGTCCACTGGCGCTCATCACTATTTACGATCATTGGAAAATAATTATGTCCTACTTCGTGTATAATAACTCCAAACATACCATATTTAGTACGTTCGCTATACGTTCCATCTTTATCAGGTCGGCCGTAGTTCCAGCAAATCATTGGGTATTCCATACCTTGATTTTTAGCGTTTACTGAAATAGCTTTGTTATATGGATAATCGAATGTCATTCTTGAATAAGACTTCAAAGTACTTGCAACTAGTCGCGTAGAATAATCTTCCCAAAGTGGGTTTCCTTCTGGTGGATATAAGGAAACTGCCATAACATCACGGTCACCAATTTTAACAGCCATCATATCCCAAATATATCGCCTTGAAGTTGCAAATGCATAATCGCGAACCATTTCGGCCTTAAATTTCCATGTTCTAGTATTGTTTGAAAACCCTTTGGAAGCTGCTTCTGCTTCTTGTTGAGTTACTATAATTACAGGTTTGTCATAAGATTTTTTTGCTTGTTCGTAGCGATCCATCATTTCTTTGCTGTAAATATCTTTTCTGTTTTGAAGAACCCCAGTTGCATCTAAAATATGATCTGAAGGTACAGTTATACTAACATCAAAATTTCCAAAGGGTAATGCAAATTCGTCACGACCCCAAAACTGACTATTCTGCCATCCTTCAACATCGTTGTAAACGGCCATACGGGGATAAAATTGAGCGATTACATATCCTCTGTTTCCATCTTCAAATTCTTCATAACCACTACGTGCACGATCAGTAACGTGATTATTTATATTATACCACCATTTTATAGAGAAAATAAATTTTTCACTTGGCTGAAGTTTTTTGGGCATTTCAACACGCATCATCGTTTGGTTGATTGTATATGGTAAAGGATTTCCTTTTGGTCCTTTTACTTCCATTATTTTAAAACCACCATCATATGGATTTCCCATATAAGTATTTACAAAGCTACCTGCCATATCTGCTGGAGTAGCACCACTTGATTCGATTAATGGAGTTTTTGAATCTTTAGCCCGTACATTCTGGTCTAATTGTACCCAAAGATATTCCAATACATCGGGAGAATTATTAGTATAGGTAATGGTTTCAGAACCCGATAGTTTTTTATTTTTATCATCAAGGTTTACATTTATTACATAGTCTGCTTGCTGTTGATAGTATTGTGGTCCGGGAGCACCACTAGCAGTACGAAACATATTAGGAGTAGAGAATTCTTCATACAACTGTTTAAAACGATTGTTATTTGTATGTCCGGGTTTACGGGTTTCGGTTGAATCTTCTTGTGCATAAGTCATTCCCGCTACAAGAAATAACATGACAAGAGATAAGTATTTGACGATTTTCATACTGTGTAATTTTGATTTAAAATTTAAGTTGATAAAAATAAGTTTAATTGATTGGTTAAGATTTGTTTAATTGAATTTTAACAATCCTTTAGGATTATCAATATCAAGGATAAGGCTTTTTCTACGTGAAGAGGTTTTTAAGTGAATAATGTTTTGTTGTTCCGGAAAAATATCCATCAATATTTTATTTTCGACTTCAATCGAATTTAAGCTATTAACTTCTTCTATTTCAATATATACCTTTACAGTTTCAATATCATATTCTTTTCCCAAGTAATTCATTTTTACCGGTTTTCCATTTACCGAAATGTTTAATTTTTGAAGAATATTTTTTTTCAGAAGTTCAGCATCTGCCTTAGTTTCTTTTTTTGAAGCTAATGAAATTGAAGGATCGTATCGTTTCCGAAGTTCTTGTTCAATATCGTCAATAAAAATTTTGGTAATAATCTGCAAGGATTCTTTTTCGGCTACATATTCAATATCTGTAGTGCTTACATAAAATTTATGTGCAGATGTCGATCCAGTTAATAAGGGGAAAAGTAAAAATAGTAGCGCTACTTTTAAAAATTTCATGATATATATATATTAAAGTGTTTGACGTAATTGAATCTTAAATGTTACAAATATTATTCCTTTTTATTTTTTAAACGGGAAAGGTATTCTTGGCTTTTATCTTTAAATATAATTAGTACTTTAGTGTAATTTTCATTTTTAAAATCGGCTGAAAGTGAACTGGTTTCAACACAAAACAATATAAAATCACAAGAACGATTGTCGGGAATTTCATAAGCTTCTTTCAAAAAATGCTCTGGGTAAAAATTCATTATTACTGCAGCAGAAGTATTTTGACCTTCCCACTTTCTTTGAATTTTTAATTTTTTATAATACCCACTCATATATTTATATACCGCTTCTATATTAATATTGGTAGGAAAAAACGCTGCTACTATTGGAACGATTTTTTCTTGAGGTTTGCCTTTAAAACCAGGAATTCCAACATCATCAAAATCGATTTTCTTTTCGGTTTTAATATTTTTCAGATCGGTTGCCAGATTACCAGTTAAATTTGGGCCAAGATTAACTTCTTCCAATTCAATTACCAATTCTGTTAACTGAATAATGATTATTCCTTTTGAAATATCTTCTTCTGAAATTGTAATTTTTTTCGGAATATATTTTATTGAAGAAATCAATAATGTATCAAGTTTATTTACTTCAATTGAAAAGTTACCATTTCCATCTGTAACCGTATTGAATCGTGAAGTGGTATTTAATATATGAATTCCTTCTACGTCTGTTTCGTTTGTAATTTTTCCGTGTAAGACTTCTTCTTGTGCTATCGCATTGGCAGTAACAAGTAAAAAAATTAATAATAAAGATAATTTAATAATTCTCACTTCGAGTTTTATAGATTTTGGCCTGTTTATACATAAAATCTATAAGCTGCATCTCATTTTCAGGTTTGAGTAATTTTTTATCCATACCATTCTCTTGAACAAAAAATATAAAGTCATTTACTTTTTTTAATGGAACATCAAAAGTTGCAGCAATATGATCTTGGGTAAATCTTTTATGTAAAGTTTTAGGTATTAAATCCTTAGGAACTGCGGCACGAGGAGCTTCTTTTTCTTTTTTAGGAATTATAGCATTAAGCAAAATACCAGCTATCGCTAAAAAATTTACACCGGTATATTGTTGTTGGCCGTTATGAAATGCCTCTTCAGCTCCATTTCCTCTAATTGAAGTTTGTGTATCATCCCTAAAATTATAGCCGTACTCCATATCTTCATAAGCGATGTCCCATTCGGGTAAATCTATGGTTTTTATTTTATTTACATCTACAACCAAATTGCCACTTAGATCATATTGCCTTACCACAACCTCATCCAATTGATTAATGGCGGGATTAAGATACATCGACATTTTTTTTGCATCAATAACACTTTTGTCAATAATAAGTGTAAACGAATTATATTGAATAGCTGTTATTAAAACACGGTCGTTTTCTGCCATTTCCAAAGAAAATAAACCTGTGGTGTCTGTCACGGTTCCTTTTTGTGCTGATATATTATAAACGTTTATTCCCTCTACTTCAGCACCCGAAGGGGCTGTGATTTTACCTTGCACTTTTACTCGTTCCACATTTTGTGAAAAACCATAAAGAGAAAATATTAAAAAGAAAAGAAGTAATAGTTGCTTCATCAGCTAAAAATACATTTTGTTTTCTTACTAAAGTCTTAAAGGTTTAAGATGGTTTGTTAAATTTGTATTTTTAAAGTTATGAAAAACCTAATTGTTGCCAGCACTTCCACTGTATATAATGGAAAATACCTTGATTATTTAACCGAAGAAATTGCAATACTTTTTTCTGAAGTTGATGAAGTTGTTTTTATTCCCTTTGCCCGTCCAGGAGGAATGTCTCACGATGCTTACACTCAAAAAGCAGCTGAAGCATTTTCAAAATTAAATAAAAAAGTTATGGGAATTCACACGTTCAAAAATCCTGAAGAAGCTTTAAAAGAAGCAAAAGGTGTTTTTGTAGGTGGGGGAAATACCTTTCTTTTGGTATCTCAGTTATATAAACATCAACTTATGCAACCCTTACGGGAAGCTATTTTTAACGGACTTCCATATCTAGGAACAAGTGCAGGAAGTAATATTTGCGGCGTTACCATGCAAACCACTAATGATATGCCTATTATTTATCCTCCCTCTTTTAAAACACTGGGGGTTATTCCTTTTAATATTAATGCACATTATTTAGATCCCGATCCAGATAGCAAACATATGGGAGAAACTCGTGAAACAAGGATAATTGAATTTCATACCCAAAACACAATTCCTGTTATTGGATTGCGCGAAGGAAATTGGTTACGGGTAAAAGGGAATGAAATAAAATTAAAAGGAGAACATAAAGCTCGTATTTTTCATCAAGGCAAACAACCTTTTGAATTTGATTCGGAAAAGAATTTGGATCAGCTTTTTAATTAATCTCTTTTACAAAATGATACCCTTTGGCTACAAAACCTTCATTATAGAAAAATTTATGTGAAGGAAAATTATGCACATAACTGTTTAGCTCTATCCAATTGCAATTTTTCTCTTTGGCATATGCAGTTATAAAGTTCATTAATTTTTTTCCAATGCCTTTATCCCTATAGTTTTCACTAATGATCAAATGGTCTATTTCAATATTCTTTCCAGCATAATGTCTTGTTTGAAACCACATTCCACAAACCCCGATCAAATTATCCAAATCGTAAATTCCGATACATTCATAATTTTGCTGTGCCATTTCAAGCACACGGTTTTTTAAAATATCTTCAGCAATAGAGTAACTGTTAAGAATATTTAGAAACGGAAGAATGGTTAAAATTTCAGAAGTTGGAATTATCCTAAATGAAATGGGCGTATTTTTCAAATTAATAGTAATTTTAAGGAATTGCTAAAGTAAGAAATGAAAAGAAAAGATTTTATAAAAAACACCGCCCTTTTAGGAATTGCTGCATATTTATTACCCAACCTATCATTTGCTTTTTCTGAAGAAAAATTTACTCGTAATCAATTAATAGGAAAAGGGAATCCTGATATTATAGGTGACACCTATACTTCAAAAATGCATAAGGATACTTCTGTAGCTTTCAAAAAAATGAAAGATGCCGCAGCTCTTGAAAATATTAATATTGAAGTAGTTTCAGCATATCGAAGTTTTCAACGTCAAAAAGAAATTTTTGAAGGAAAATATAAACGATATACAGATCAAGGTTCAACACCTATAGAGGCTATTGAAAAAATAATAGAATATTCTACAATTCCAGGAACATCAAGGCATCATTGGGGTACCGACCTTGATATAATCGACGCCAATGTTCCAAGACCGCAAAACGTGCTTCAACCCGAACACTTTCATGGCAATGGGCCATTTTGCAAACTCAAAGAATGGTTGAATACGCACGCAAATTCTTTTGGTTTTTATGAAGTGTATACCGATAATGCCAATAGAAAAGGTTTTAAATATGAGCCGTGGCATTTTAGTTATGCTCCAGTTTCAGAACCTATGCTAGAAGATTACAAAAAACTCGACCTGAAGAAAATCCTTCTCGAAGAAAAAATAATGGGAGCCAAGCATTTTTCAGAAAGCTTTATTAATAAATATCGTTCAGAAAATATATTGGACATCAATCCCGAATTACTTCCTTAACTTTAATACTATCTTTGTATCATATTCAATGAGATGAACAAAAAAGTCCTTTTACTAATTCTCGACGGTTGGGGAGTTACGCAAAATAGTGCGGTTTCTGCTGTTGCCCAAGCCAATACTCCTTATATAGATTCCCTTTATAATAAATATCCAAACGCACAGCTACTTACCCATGGCATGAATGTTGGTTTGCCAGAAGGACAAATGGGAAACAGCGAAGTAGGGCATATGAATCTGGGCGCAGGTCGAATTGTATACCAGGATCTGGCAAAAATAAATCTGGCTCTTAAAAACAACACCTTAAAAGACGAACCCGTTTTAAAAGAAGCCTTTTCTTATGCCAAAAAGAACAATAAAGATATTCACTTTCTGGGATTGGTTTCAAATGGGGGTGTGCATTCACACATAGACCATTTAAAGGGATTGCTCACTGCTGCCAATAATGAAGGTCTTAAAAATGTATACGTTCACGCCTTTACAGACGGCCGTGATGTAGACCCAAAATCGGGTGCAGGGTTTATTGAAGAGTTACAACAACACCTCGATAAAACTACTGGAAAACTAGCTTCGATTATAGGGAGATATTATGCCATGGATCGTGATAAACGCTGGGAACGTGTAAAAAAAGTGTATGACGTTTTACATTTTGGAAAAGGAAAATATGCCACAAATGCATTAACTGCGATTCAGGAAAGTTATGCTGAAGGAATTACTGATGAATTTATAGAACCTATTGTTCTAACAGAAAACGATAAACCTATTGCTACAATTAAAGAAGATGATGTTGTTATCTTTTTTAATTTCCGAACAGATCGAGGGCGCCAACTAACCGAAGTATTGACACAAAAAAACTATGAAGGTTTCGGAATGAAAACAATTCCTTTATATTATGTAACCCTCACTAATTATGATGACTCTTTTAACGATATTAAAATAATATACAACAAAGAAAACCTTCATGATACTTTAGGAGAAGTCCTAGAACGAAATGGAAAAACCCAAATCCGTATTGCTGAAACTGAAAAGTACCCACACGTAACTTTTTTCTTTTCAGGTGGAAGGGAAATTCCTTTTAAAGGAGAGAAACGGCTTCTCTGCCCTTCTCCGAAAGTAGCTACTTATGACCTACAACCGGAAATGAGTGCTTATGAAATTCGGGATAAAATTATTCCTGAAATCGATGCCAAATCTGCAGACTTTATTTGTCTTAATTTTGCAAATCCCGATATGGTAGGCCATACTGGTGTTTTTGAAGCAGCGATAAAAGCCTGTGAAACTGTGGATAAATGCACTCAACAAATTGTAGAAACTGCTTTAAAAAATAACTATACTACAATAATTATTGCCGATCATGGAAACAGTGAAACCATGCGAAATCCTGATGGTTCTCCGAATACTGCACATACCACCAATCCTGTTCCATTAATTCTAGTCGATTCGGAAATAAAAACAATACACAATGGAATTCTAGGAGACGTAGCACCTACCATTTTACAGCTTATGGGAATAGAAAAACCCAAAGCTATGACACAAAATTCATTACTCTAAAAAAATATATAAAATGAAAAAATTAGCCTTTTTAGCAACAGCCTCATTATTAATCGCTTGTAATGCTTCAAAAAAAAAGGTGAGCTCTTCGGAAACCACTTCAACTACTTCTGCTTCTGTAACTAATTCTAATTCAGAACAAATAGAAAAAATTTCTGAAGACATTAATGTTACCGTACCTTATAATGGATCGGAAATGATGCTGGGTATTGCAAATAGGGCCGGTTTTGAAAGAGCACCCTTTAATAGTTGGTTCGACAAAAATTTCGACACCTATACCGTTGATCAAGCTACCGTTGAAAAATTCAACCCATTCCTTAAAGATGTGAAAATTAAAACGTTTATGGGAACTTGGTGTGGCGATAGTAAAAGGGAAACTCCTCATTTTTATAAGGTTTTGGACGCAGCTGGTTTTAATTATGACAATCTTACCTTAATAACTGTTTCCCGCCAAAAAGATACCCCACAAGGTTTTGAAAAGGACTTAAATATTCTCCGTGTTCCTACCATTATATTTTATCGTGAGGGAAAAGAAATTGGGAGATATGTTGAATACGCAAGAGAATCTTTAGAAAAAGATATGTATGCCATCCTTAATGGTGCAGACTATAAACATTCTTACGACAATTAAGTTTCAGCATCGGTTTATTTCTTTGTAAATTTGCCGTTTACATTTTTGCAAAACGAAAACGAAATTAAAAGTAGGCAGTTTTTCAAAAGAATTATAAAAAACAATAATGATTATACCAAAGACCAGAGAAGAAATAGAGTTAATGCGGGAAGCTGCTTTGGTAGTTTCAAAAACATTGGGAATGTTGGCCAAGGAAGTAAAAGAAGGTGTTACCACGAACTATCTCAATAAAATTGCTGAAGAATTTATAAGAGAGCAAGACGCTATTCCTGGATTTTTGGGACTTTATGATTGTCCGTCAACATTACTAACCAGTGTTAATGAAGCTGTAGTTCATGGGTTACCAACCGATACACCTTTAAAAAGTGGCGATATAGTAGCTATTGATTGTGGTGCTATAAAAAATGGATTTTATGGCGATCACGCCTATACTTTTGAAATAGGTGAAGTAAATCCGGAAATAAAAAAATTATTGAAAGTTACCAAAGAGTCTTTATACATAGGTATTCGGGAATTAAAATCTGGAAATCGTGTTGGTGATGTGGGATATGCCATTCAAAATTACTGTGAATCCTTTGGTTATGGTGTGGTGCGTGAACTTGTAGGTCATGGATTGGGTAGAAAAATGCACGAAGACCCTGAAATGCCAAACTACGGAAGAAGAGGAAGAGGTAAAAAATTTATTGAAGGAATGACTGTTGCCATTGAACCCATGATTAATATGGGAACGCATCGCATTCAACAATTGGATGATGGTTGGACAATAATTACACAGGATAAAAAACCTAGTGCGCACTTTGAACATGATGTTGCCATCGTAGATGGAAAACCGGAGTTGCTTTCTACATTCGCTTATATTTATGAAGCCTTGGGTATTAAAAGTGATGAAGAAAATGAATTTCGGCAGCAGCAATTGACATTGTAAGACTTTTCAATGCAAAAAATATTTAAGTTTTTTCTGAATTTAATTCCACGTACCCTTCTTATTCGTTTAAGTTTTTTGGTACGTCCTTTTGTTGCTTTCTTTTTGCGTGGCTCAAAATATACCGATCCTATAGATGGAAATTCATTTCGGAAATTCCTTCCGTATGGATATGAAAATGTTAGAGACAATGTACTTTCCCCAACTACCCTTTCACTAGAACGTCATCGTTTATTCTGGTTGTATTTAAAAAATGAAACCTCCTTTTTTACTGAAAAATTAAAAGTGCTTCATTTTGCGCCAGAACAGGCATTTTATGTCCGTTTCAAAAAAATGAAGAATCTTGATTATACTACAACCGATCTCAATTCACCAATTGCCGATGTAAAAGCAGATATCTGCAAGCTTCCTTTTTCTGATAATACATACGATTTTATTATCTGCAATCATGTGTTGGAACATATTCCCAATGACAAAAAAGCTATGGAAGAAATTTATCGGGTCTTGAAACCTGAAGGTACTGCAATATTGCAAGTTCCTTATGAAAAGGAACGGGAGTATACTTTTGAAGACGATAGCATTACCGATAAAAAAGAACGCGCTCGTATTTTTGGACAATACGATCATGTAAGGGTTTATGGAATGGATTATTTTAAAAGATTAGAAAGTGTAGGTTTTACTGTCTTAAAAATTGATTATACCGCACAACTTTCGGAAGATGAAATTGAAAAATATAGATTGCCAAAAGGAGAACTCCTTCCTGTTTGCAAAAAATTAGTTCACTAGAAATTTCTTAAAACCATCGGTTATAAAAACTTGATGCTGATTCAAAGAATCGGTATAAGTTAAGTACGCTTCAATCCCAGAGAGTGATTTTAATAAAGTCTTCGATTTTTCGAGTCCCAATGCCATAAAAGAAGTAGCATAAGCATCAGCCAAGCCACAGGTTTCTGCAATAACTGTTGCACTTGTAACGTCACTTTTTTCAGCAGAGCCTGTTAATGGATTTATGGTATGCACATATTTTTTTCCTGTAAGTGAATCTATTCTAAATTTTCTATAGTTGCCCGAAGAAGCCATCCCTTTATTTTCTAGCACCACCTTGTTTGCAACACTACGATCTTCCAATTGAGAATCTACCGTTTCAATACCAACGATCCATGGTTTCTCATTTGAAACATTTTCCCCTTTAGCCAAAATTTCACCTCCCAATTCAATTAAGTAATCATTAACTCCTTTTGCTTCGAGATAATTTCCTAAACAATCAATTCCGTATCCTTTTGCTACAGCATTGAAATCGAAATAAATTTGCGGATATTCCTTTTGGATCTTGTTTTCGGAAGTGAGTTTTACCTTATTAAAACCTACAAATTGAAGCAGGGAATCTAAAGTGGTACTATCAATTTTCTGAAGTGGTTTTAAATCGCCAAAACCATAGGCATTTCGCAAAACGCCAATAGTTGGATCAAAATATCCCTTGGTTTTTTTGTGGACTTCTTCTGAAATTTTAAAAACGTCTTTAAAAATTTTATCTACTATCACGGTAGAATCTCCCCTGTTAATTTTGGAAATATCACTATCATGCATATAGGTGTTAACGGATTTATTCACGGCGTGGAAGACGGAATCAATTCCTCTTTCCGAATTAAATTCTTCCGAAGAAAAAAACTGGATAGTGTATGTAGTTCCAAATGCGTTTCCTTGTAAAATTGTAGCTGTTTTTGAATCTTTCCCACAGGAAATAAACAACAACAATATTGGAATGTAATAGATAAATTTCATAAAATTTCTTGTAAACCATTATAAACCATAGTGTAATCTTCGCCTTTTATAACGGGTTTTGCATAATCATTTCCATATCCTAAACCCACACCTGCGTAATAGGTTTTAGCGTCAAATTTTAAAGCGTGTTCTTTGATAGTTTGCATAAAAACAGGATCGTAAACATTGGCATCTTTAGGATAAGAAACCGCACGAACGATTACAAAATGAAGATCTTTATTTTTTAATGCAACAAACTGGGGTTCTTTTCCCAATTTTGAGTTTACACCCAGAAATTCGAATCCATTTTCTTCGAGGTCCTTGCCTACGATGTTCATGGCAAGATTGTGTAATTCTTGTTCTGTAAGTTCTTCGCTCATATATAAACTACAAAATTAGTAAATCAAGAATAAAAAAACGCCTTCATGATGAATGAAGGCGTTTTTCTATTTAAGAAGTTTATTATCCTCCAAAATCGTCAAATCGTATATTTTCATCTGGGATACCGAAATCTTCTCCCATTTTTTGAACCGCTTGGTTCATCAATGGAGGTCCACAGAAATACAATTCTATATCTTCCGGATATTCGTGTTGATTTAAATAGTTATCAATTACAACTTGATGTATAAAACCAACAAAACCATCTCCTGCTTCATCGTGGATATCTTTTTTTACTTTCCAGTTATCTTCTTCCATTGGTTCAGATAATGCTAAGTAAAATTTAAAGTTTGGAAATTCATTTTCCAATTCTTTAAAGTGGTCTAGATAAAATAATTCTCTTTTTGAACGTCCACCGTACCAATAAGTTACTTTTCTTCCTGTTTTAAGGGTTTTGAAAAGATGGTATAAATGAGAACGCATAGGTGCCATTCCTGCTCCACCACCTACATACAACATTTCAGATTCGGAAGGATTGATAAAAAATTCACCATAAGGTCCTGAAATAACTACCTTATCATCTTTTTTACAATTAAAGATATAAGAGGAAGCAATTCCTGAATTTACATCCATCCATCCGCCTTTTGCACGATCGAACGGAGGCGTTGCAATACGAACATTTAACATGATCTCTCGTCCTTCGGCAGGATAAGAAGCCATTGAATATGCACGTTCAATGGTTTCAGGATTTTTCATCACCAAGGGCCAAAGCTTAAATTTGTCCCATTCTTCCTGAAATTTATCGGGTCTTTCGTGTTCTTCAGGGTGTGCGGTAATATCCATATCTTCAAACTTCACTTCGCAAGGAGGAATTTCAATTTGAATATATCCACCCGCCTTGTAATTCATATCTTGAGGAATTTCTATTACAAATTCCTTGATAAAAGACGCTACATTGTAGTTACGAACAACGGTCCCATCCCATTTTTTTATTCCGAAGACCTCTTCAGGAATATGAATATTCATATCCTGCTTTACTTTTACTTGACAAGATAATCGGGCTCCTTCTTTTAATTCTTTTCTACTGAAGTGAGGCGTTTCTGTAGGCAATGCCTCTCCGCCACCAGACAATACATGACATTCACATTGAATACAAGTTCCACCACCCCCACAGGCAGAGGGTAAAAATATTTTTTGGCTTCCTAAGGTGGAGAGTAAGGTTCCTCCAGACTCTACTTCTATCTTTTTTTCATCGTTTATTGTGATGGTTACAGGACCCGAAGGAGATAGCTTTTGCTTTGTGAAAAGTAATATTGCTACCAAAAGTAGTGTCAATATCAAAAAGGCTACAACGGTTGCAACTATAATCCCTAATGTGCTTGCTGCTAAAAACATATTATTCTTGTGTTATTTCTGAAACTGAAACTGTTTCTTTGGATTCGACACTTTCTTGTTCAATTTTTTCGATTTGCATTCCTACGTTGGAAGCTTCATTATCTAAAGACGGAGCTTCTTCATCACCTCCTGTAAGCATTCCACCAAAACTCATAAACCCAATGGCCATTAAACCGGTAATGATAAAGGTAATTCCTAAACCACGAAGGGGCGCAGGTACATTTGAATATCGAATTTTCTCACGTATGGCAGCAATGGCCACAATGGCTAAGAACCATCCTATTCCTGAACTAAAACCGTAATTAAGAGCCAATCCTAAAGTTGCGATATCTCGTGACTGCATAAATAAAGATCCTCCCAGAATTGCACAGTTTACTGCTATTAATGGAAGAAATATTCCAAGTGAATTGTATAGTGAAGGTGAAAATTTTTCTACTATAATCTCTACCAACTGCACCATCGTAGCGATAGTAGCGATAAAAAGGATAAAGGAAAGGAAGCTAAGATCATAATCTGCATATTCTTCGCCCAACCAAGTTAAAGCCCCTTCTCGTAAAATATACTGATCCAACAACCAGTTAAGAGGTACTGTAACTGTGAGTACAAATATTACAGCAGCACCCAAACCTACAGCTGTGCTAACTTTTTTGGAAACCGCAAGGTAAGAACACATCCCAAGGAAATATGCGAATACCATGTTATCTACAAAAATCGATTTAAAAAATAATTCAATGTGCTCTAACATATTATTTTATTTTATACTAGTATTCTTAATGCTGTAACTGCATGTCGCCGTTACAAGTGAAGAAAACGATTTTTTTTAATGTTCTTCTATTAGTTCTTTATTTCTACTACGTTGTACCCAAATAATAATTCCAACCACTATCAATGCCATAGGAGGCAATACCATAAATCCGTTATTCTCATACCCAATAGCATATAGACCGGATTTCTCTACAGGATCTCCTAATACTTTAAAACCAAATAAGGTTCCAGAACCTAATAGTTCTCTAAAGAAACCTACAATAATAAGAATTAACCCATATCCAGCTGCATTTCCAATACCATCAAGAAAAGATCTCCAAGGACCGTTTCCTAAGGCAAATGCTTCAAAACGGCCCATGATAATACAGTTGGTAATAATCAACCCAATGAATACTGAAAGTTCTTTACTTAATTCGTAAGCAAATGCTTTCAACACTTGGTCTACCATAATCACTAAGGTCGCAACGACGATCAATTGTACAATGATTCTAATTTTTGAAGGAATTATATTCCGCATTAGCGAAATCACTACATTTCCCATCCCTAACACAAACATCACTGAAACAGCCATCACAATAGACGGTTTTAATTGTGCAGTAATCGCCAATGCAGAACAAATACCTAATACCTGAATAGTAATAGGGTTGTTATCTGCTAACGGATCGAGTATAAGTTTACTATCTTTTTTAGATAATAGTGCCATAGCTTATTTGTTTAAAGTTTTAAAATAAGGTACATATTGCTTCACGTCTTTTCTAAGCATTGCAGTCACTCCGTTTCCAGTAATGGTTGCACCCGCCAAAGCATCTACCTCATTATCGCTTTTGTCGGTATTTTTAGGGTCGTTATTTCCTTTTGCTACATCAATTCCCGTAAAAGCGTCTCCGTTTAAGAACTTCTCTCCGGTAAAATCGTCCATGAAATAACGTTGTTTGATCTCTGCCCCTAAGCCTGGAGTTTCTCCTTTATGATCAAAATAAACTCCTTGAATGGTCATCGATTTATCTACTGCAACAAATCCCCAGATTGCATCCCACAATCCTTTTCCTCGAACAGGCATCACGTAGATTTCTTTACCATCTTTTTCTCCCACAAATAGAGGCAATCTCCTTTTGTAGCTAGGATCTTTTGCTTTGGTCTCTTCTTTTTTAAGATCTATTAAGTACGCTTCTGGATTTTCGGTGACCTTATCTCCTTGAATTACCAATTGTTTTGTGATGTACTTGTCAAACTGTGCCTGAACCTTATCTGTAGAAATAAAATTTACATCGCTGGGTGCTTCATTTTCATTGATACCCATTGCGTAAAGAATATTTTGTTGTTTTTCAAAACGTTCGTTTTCTTTTACCAAAGGTTTCAATCCGCTCGCAAATCCTGCCAGTAGAGAACCCACCACAATAACCATAATAATGGCAAAGATGATGGTATAACTATTTTTATCTGTGTTAATTGCCATAATTAAGCCGTTTTAACTTTTAGACGTTTCATTCTTTTCTTAATGTTTCCCTGCAAGACATAGTGGTCTATGGTCGGTGCAAATACGTTCATTAATAATATTGCAAGCATTACGCCTTCTGGGTAGGCAGGGTTAAACACCCTAATAAGTACCGAGATAAACCCAATTAATAACCCGTAGATCCATTTACCCTTATTGGTTTGCGAAGCAGTTACAGGGTCTGTTGCCATATAGACAATACCAAATGCCAGACCACCCATAAGTAGGTGTTGCCAAAAAGTGGTACTCATCAAACTGTAGAATTTACTAGTTTCAGTAATCCAACCGGCATCTACCACACCGTTAAAAATCAATCCCATTACCAAGGCTCCAATTACAGAAGAAAGCATAATTCTCCAACTTCCTATTTTTGTGAAGATGAGGAAAAGTCCGCCTAAAAGGATTAATAAAGTGGAAGTCTCTCCCACCGAGCCGGGAATAAAACCATAAAACATATCCCAAACATCATGGCCTAACGGATTACTTTGTGCCAAGCTTCCTAAAATAGTTTCCCCTGAAATAGCATCCGGTTGTCCTGCCATTGCTTTTGCTCCGTGTACCCATACTTTATCCCCACTCATCCAAGTTGGATAGGCAAAGAATAAAAAAGCACGAATAGTAAGCGCGGGGTTAAGTATATTCATTCCTGTACCACCAAAAACTTCTTTTCCAATAACAACTCCAAAGGCTACTGATACTGCTAACATCCATAATGGAATATCCACAGGCATAATTAATGGCACTAACATTCCTGTTACCAAATACCCTTCTTCTACTTCATGTTTTTTAATTACGGCGAATAAAAATTCGATCCCCAATCCTACTACATAAGAAACAATAACCAACGGTAATACTGTCCAAGCTCCTAAAATAAAGTTTTCCCACGTAAGAAAGTTTCCAAAAAGGGACACTTGCCGTGCTATTCCATTTGCAGCATCAATTGCCGCATAATGTTGGTACCCGGCATTGAACATCCCGAAGATTAAACACGGTATCAAAGCGAGAATAACAGTGTTCATGGTCCGCTTTAAATCGTCTGCGGCACGTAAATGACCACCGGAATGGGTGGTATCATTAGGTAAATACAAAAATGTGTGCAGTGCGTTAAACGCAGGCTCCATTTTTGTGCCTTTGAATTTTTGCTTTAGCGTATGTAATTTTTGTTTCAATCCCATAGCATTATCCTATTTCTTTATACATTAAATCCAGACCGTTTCGTATGATTTGTTGGTGTGGTTGTTTCGATACACAAATAAACTCGGTGAGTGCAAAATCTTCAGGAGCTACTTCGTACATTCCTAGAGCTTCCATAGCATCCAGATCCTTAACCATACAAGCTTTTAAAATTTGTAATGGATAGATATCCAACGGAAAAACTTCTTCATAATTCCCGGTTACCACAAATGCTCTGTGTTCTCCATTTGTATTGGTATCCAATTCAAATTTTTTATTTGGGGTTAACCAAGAAAAGGTAAGTGCCCTTGTAACAGATATCTTATTTCCTATCGGTTTTGCCCATCCAAAAAATTCGTAATCGTCTCCTTCAGGAATTACGGTAACCGTATTATTATAGTATCCCAGATGTCCTTTAGGTGAAATTTTAGTTCCGGTTAATACGTTTCCACTTATCACTCTTACGTTTTCTTCATCTAATCCCGAATCATAAACAAAGGTAGAAACCTCAGCTCCTATTATAGTTTTATAATATTTAGGGGTTTTTACTGAAGATCCGGCTAAAGCAATAACGCGTTCTGCATTAAATTTCCCAGTCAACAACAATTCACCAATAATAACAAGGTCTTGAGGAGCGATTGTCCAAACAGTATCTCCTTTATTGACAGGATCTATTTTAGCAATCTGAGTACCTACATTTCCTGCCGGATGCGGTCCTGAAACCTTATGTAGTATACAGTCTTTTAATCCAGCTAAAGGAGAGCTTTCTATACTTCCTATGGAAATATGCACAACTCCATCTGTAAGTTTGCTTAACGCTGTTACTGCAGCTTGAATTTCATTTTCTTTCCCTTTTAAGGTAAAGTCGTAATCGGCTGCCAAGGGTGCCGTAGTAAATGCTGAAACAAAAATAGCTTTTGGCGATTCTTCAGGATCTGCGATCACATCATACGGGCGTTGCTTTATAAATGGCCAACACCCTGAAGACAATAAATGTTTTTTTATTGTAGGCGCATCGGCAGTATTTACACTTACAACTTCAAAATTCTTATAAGTATCAGTTGAATCTGCTTCGATTTCCAAATTTAAAATAACGCGCTTTGCACCTCTTTCAATTTTGGTAAGTGTACCACTTACTGGGGAAACAAATTTTATTTCCTCGTTACTTTTAGAGTAAAAAATAGTATCGCCAGCTTGTATTTTCGCCCCTTCTTTTAACCCCATTTTAGGCGTAATAAGGTGAAAATCAGAAGGTCTAATACTGAAGGTTCTTGAGCGCGGTGCTTTGGTAAGAGTTTTCTCCGCTTCGCCCTTCAACCGAATTGTAAGACCCTTTTTAATCTTAATGTCTGTAGACATAGGATATTTATATTAAAATTCTTTTTAAACCCGAACGGATTTCGAGAGTGCAAATTTATAAATTTAATATAGCAACGCATAATAATTGTTTATAATTTTCCGTATAAATACTGCGATTTTTATTTGAATATATTTAAGGCATATATTTTGTTTATATTTAGCCTCACAAATCTGCAACTATGTCAAAGAATATATTATCCATTCTATTTATTTTTTATACACTTTCTCCTTTGTTTGCACAGGTAGAAGAAAAATCAGCTCCTTCCTACATTCGCACAATACAATTTAGCGGAACTACAAAACAAAGCCAACTTCCTATGATAAATTTAGGAGAACGCCTTGTTCTTACTTTTGATGCTTTAAATGGCAAGGAAGAAGATTTTTATTATGTAATTACACACCATAATTTTGACTGGAGTCCCAGCGATCTTTCAAAAAGCGAATACCTTAATGGTTTTGATGATGTTAGAATTGAAACCTATGAAAATTCATTGAATACCCTTCAAATTTATTCAAATTACCAACTTACCATCCCCAATCGCGAAACCAGAGCAATTAATAAAAGTGGTAATTATTTACTCAGTATTTATAATGACGAGGGAGATATTATTTTTTCAAGAAAATTCATGGTTATTGAAAATATTGCAAATGTAGGTGTAGAAATAAAACGTTCTCGTGACTTAAAACACATAGAATCAAGGCAGGTTGTTCAGTTTTCAATAAACTCACCTTCATTATTATTAGTCAATCCAAAACAGACTGTAAATACTCTAGTGCTTCAAAACAGTAATTTAAAAACTGCCATAACTAATTTAAAACCACAATATACCCTTGGCTCAGAACTTATATATCGCTATGATAAAGAAGCTGCTTTTGGAGGTGGAAATGAGTTTTATAATTTCGATAACAAAGAAGTAAGGGCTGCCAGTAATGGAATTAGAAGTGTGGGAGTTAGTGATATATATGAAAATTACCTATATACCAATATCGCAAGAAAAGACAGGCCATACACTTACAATCCAGATATTAATGGAAACTTTGTAGTAAGAAACATAGATGCACAAAATGATAATATTGAAGCTGATTATGTACGTATATTTTTTAGCCTTCAATTTTTTGAAGATATAGGCGATAAGGAATTACACATTTACGGAAATTTCAATAATTGGACTATCGATGGAAGCACTTATATGAAATATGACGAAAAAAGTGATACCTATAAAAATACACGCCTTTTCAAACAGGGTTTCTATAACTACAAATACGTTCTGGTTAACAGGGATGGCACTATAGACGGAGGAGCTATCGGTGGCGATTTTTGGCAAACCGAAAATGATTATACGGTCTTGGTTTATTACAGGGATCTAGGAGCCCGTTATGATAGAATTATAGGAATGGGATTCTCAAATTCTACCAATATTACAAGTTTTTAAGTAATTGTTATTCTTAAAATTTTGAAGCCCTAGTATTTAAAAAACAAAAAGTGAATTTCCTTATATTTATGCGATGAAGGAAAAAAATTTAATTGAAAGTAATTCGCGAAAGGCCATAAAATATCGTGGTCCTGAATGCCTTAATTGTGGACATCCTTTAGATTTAAGCGATGTATATTGCTCTTATTGTTCTCAGCTTAACAGTACAAAACAACTTTCATTAAAAGACTTTTTGGGTGAATTTTTAACCAGTATTGTGACTTATGATTCGCGTTTGCGATATACCATAAATGACCTCCTTTTTAAACCTGGTGTCATTACCCAAAATTATGTAAATGGCCAACGGTTGAAATACGCCAATCCCTTCAGGTTTTTTTTAAGTATTTCGATCATTTTTTTTCTATTACAGGGGGTTATAAATACTTTTTTTCCTTCAGAAGACAATAATTTTACAACTCAAAAAGAAAATACAAATGGTCCTATTTCGTTCTCATTTAGCGATAATAAGAAAGATGAAAACACAAAGGATACAGCAGTGTTAATTGCTAAAGATTCATTGGGTGTTGTGGGTGATTCCATTAAAAATGAAACCAAAAAAGACAGTACGGCTGCTTTTGAATATATTTCAGAAAAAAATCTGGATACCCTTTCCTTTTTTGAAAGCACCTTAAAAAGGTTTGAGTTATATCAAAATTTTTATGAAAAACATAAAGTTAAAAACCCATCAATTGCACTAGACAGCCTTCATCATCAAAAAACATTTTATAATAAATGGATGTATTCAAAAAATAATACAATTGAAAAAATTAAAGAAAATCCTAGTGATTTTGTGAATTATATTAGCACTAAAGTGCCTTTTTTTCTTTTCTTTTTCGCTCCATTTTTTGCACTTTCCTTTTGGATTATTTATTCAAAACAAAAACACTCCTATATAGAACACATGGTTTTCCTCTTCCATATTTTTAGTTTTCTATTTCTTACCCTGCTTTTATCTATAATACCAGATTCACTTATAGGAACTGATGTTTTTGCAGGCATAATTTTTGGGCTTATTGCCCCTTTCTATTTTTACAAAGCACTTCGTAATTTTTACAAACAAAGCCGTGTTAAAACTATAATTAAATTTGTATTTTTAAATATTGTATTTGGAATAAGCGCCACTTTTGCAGCACTATTATTTTTTGCCGTCACAGCCGCAATTTATTAATTATGGTACAACTAGTTACACAGGATATAAAAGTTTCAGTTGAAACAAATTTTGAAGGCACATTTTATAAAAGCAATAAAATGAACTACGCTTTTGGATATACCGTAACTATTGAAAACCTAGGCAAAGAAGACGTACAGCTATTAGCCCGTTATTGGCGTATTAGTGATGCCTTAAATAATGTGGAGGAGGTAGAAGGCGAAGGCGTTATTGGCAAAAAACCGGTAATTCATCCTGGGGAGAGCCACACCTATAGCAGCGGTTGTTTATTAATATCGCCATTTGGCGCAATGAAAGGTTTTTATGAAATGCTAAATCTTCAGAACAACCAAACATTTAAGGTTTTAATCCCTTCATTTAAGTTAAGCGCTCCTCATGCAATGAGTTAAAATAATTGCTTAGTAATAGTTTTTTGTTGTTGTAAATCTTCATACCTCATATCCGTGATTCCAGAGTGAACAATTTGAGTAATGCTTTTTGTTTTTACAAAAACACGGTCCATTACTAAATTGGTCTCAATATTTCCTTTACCTGCTGTTTTATGAAATCCCAAAAGCTCTTTTTGGGAAGGATTTTTATTTTCCTGCAAGAATCTTGAAAACCATTTTTCGCGTTCTTCTTTCATAGCTTCAGTATACAGTAACGAAGAAGACCAGATTTGAGCTTCCAAAGATTTTTCAGAAAAATGTGCTTTTATTCCGTCCCAAACCAATTCATATAGATGCAGAGAGTTTTTCCAATCGACCATAATAATAGTAAAAGGTTCTATTCCTTTAAAATTATAGGTTTCAATTTCAGCTACGGCATTTTCAGAAGTTAATAGATCGGTAACAATAATTCCTCGGCTCATTCGATACTTCTCTTTACGTTCGTGAGCCGCAAAACCACCATTCATCAAACAAATTAAACGTTTACGCTTACTTGCGCCAATCCAAGTTCCTCCGGCAAGCTCATCTTTTGGAAAAAGTAGCTCCACTCCGTTTATAGTATACACTTCGGGAGAAAGAGTTTTCCTACCAGGCGCTTCATCACGATTTGAAGTTAATATAAAATCTGAATTAGATTTTGGAACAAAAGTTACCGTACACATAAAAGTAATGTCTGATTTCAATTGTGAAACTTACAAAAAATCAATCGATTAAAAACGTTAAGTTATCGTTATAAGCCTTTCAAATTCCTTATTGAAATTTGTACCTTTGCATTCATTAAATAAGAATAGATTAAAACAAAACACCCATGGGAAAAGGATTTTTTGAAGTACCAATAGCAATAAATGAGCCCGTTAGAGATTATGCTCCCGGCTCTCCGGAACGAGATAAAGTTTTAAAAGTGTATAAGGAAATGTACAATAGCACTGTAGATGTACCTTTATACATTAACGGAAAAGATATTAAAACAAAAGACACAGCTACGATGTCTCCTCCACATGATCACAAACATGTTTTGGGAACCTATTCTAAAGCTAATAAAAAACAAATTCAAGAAGCCATTGATACTTCTTTGGAAGCTCGTAAAAAATGGGCTGATATGCCTTGGGAACAACGCGCCGCAATTTTTCTTCGTGCAGCCGAATTGATTGCCGGACCTTACAGAGATAAGATTAATGCTGCGACCATGTTGGGACAGTCAAAAAATATATATCAAGCTGAAATTGATGCTGCTTGTGAACTTATAGACTTCCTTAGGTATAACGTTCAGTTTATGACTGAAATTTACGCTGAACAACCGGAATCAACCTCAGCAGCCTGGAACCGATTGGAATATCGCCCGTTGGAAGGTTTTGTATATGCCATCACTCCTTTTAATTTTACTGCTATTGCCGGAAATCTTCCTGCAAGTGCTGCTTTAGTGGGAAATGTGGTAATATGGAAACCTAGTGATAGTCAAGTATATTCAGCAAAAGTAGTTCTGGATGTATTTAAAGAAGCAGGTGTTCCAGCTGGAGTTATAAATATGGTAATGGGAGATCCTGTTATGATTACTGATACTGTTTTGGCAAGTCCTGATTTTACAGGAATTCACTTTACAGGTTCAACGAATGTGTTTAAAGATATCTGGCAAAAAATAGGAACCAATATTCATAATTACAAAACCTATCCTAGAATTGTAGGTGAAACAGGTGGAAAAGATTTTATTGTAGCCCATAAAACTTCAAATCCACAACAAATTGCAACTGCTATTGCTCGTGGTGCTTTCGAATTTCAAGGACAAAAATGTAGTTCGGCCAGCCGTTGTTATATTTCTGAAAGTATTTGGAAGGATGTAAAGACAAATTTAATTGCAGATGTAAAAACCTTTAAAATGGGTTCTCCAGAAGATATGAGTAATTTTATTACTGCTGTAATCCACGAAGGTTCTTTTGACAAACTTGCAAAATACATTGATAAGGCCAAGAAAGCCAAAAATGCTGAAATTATCGTAGGTGGTGGTTATGATAAAAGTAAAGGATATTTTATTGAACCTACCGTAATTGTTACCACAGATCCAAATTACGAAACCATGTCAACAGAATTGTTTGGCCCTGTAGTTACCATCTACGTTTTCGAAGATAAAAACTGGGAAAAAACATTACACTTGGTAGATGAAACCGGACAATACGCATTAACCGGAGCTGTATTTAGTGAAGATCGTTACGAACTGGAAAAAGCTATTAAGATCCTTCAGAATGCTGCAGGTAATTTTTATGTAAACGACAAGCCAACAGGTGCTGTTGTAGGTCAACAACCATTTGGAGGTGCTAGAAATAGTGGCACAAACGATAAAGCGGGAAGCAAATTAAACCTTTATCGTTGGATCTCTCCACGAATGATAAAAGAGACGTTTGTTACGCCTACAGATTATAAATATCCATTTTTGGGGTAATATTTTCTGAAGAAAAATATAAAAGCACTTACATTTCGTAAGTGCTTTTTTTGTACCTTATTTTGATGAAATACTCCATTAAAAATAAACAAACTGTCTTTGATGATCATTACAAAATGACAAAGGCAGAAGTTACTTATGAAACCTTTTCTGGAGGTATAATTAACACAAAACGACTGGCTTTTGAAAGGGGAAATTCGGTTGCTATTTTGTTAGTTGAAAAAGATACTAATAGCGTTTTACTAACAAAACAATTTCGTTATCCTACTTGTAAAAACAATGATGGATGGATTCTTGAAATTCCAGCGGGTTCTTTAGAAGAAAATGAAAATCCGAAGGAATGTATTGAAAGGGAGGTCATGGAAGAACTGGGCTATTCGATAAAAGACCCAAAATTAATCACTGAATTTTACACTTCTCCGGGCGCTTCAACCGAAAAAATATCTCTTTTTTATGCTGAAGTAACTTCAAAACAAAAAACAGGAAATGGCGGAGGAATGAAAAATGAACACGAAGACATTCAACTTGTAAAAGTTCCAATACATGAACTTGACGAAAAGATTTCAGAAATAAAAGACGCCAAGACGCTGATTGCTTTTCAGTTTTTAAAACTCAGAAAACTACCCTGATATTTTATTTTTTATATTTCAAAGGTAAGTGCACTAAGCTTTTGGTTTCAAAAAAATCCTCTTCAAAAAAATCTTGCAATGAATAAATAGTAGCTTTTGGGAAACCGGCAAGTTCTTCAGTAAGATCGCCTCCTTTTAAATAAAGGATACCATTTTTAAGGTCATGATTGCTTTTTTTAGCGATGCGGCCTTTTACCCAAAAGGTAAAGGTTTCCATTTGTGCAACGGCCCGGCTCACTATAAAATCATATTGATCTGTTATAGTTTCAACACGAGCATTGGTGATTTTTACGTTTTCCAGTTTTAATCCTTCTGAAACTTCTTCAACGACTTTTATTTTTTTCCCAATACTATCTACCAAATGAAAATGAGTTTCAGGAAATAAAATTGCCAAAGGAATTCCGGGAAAACCTCCTCCGGTTCCTACATCTAGAATTTTTGCTTTTGGGAGAAAAGATTGCACCTTAGCAATTCCCAACGAATGAAGTACATGCCGTAAATATAATTCATCGATATCTTTGCGGGAAACAACATTAATTTTTAAATTCCAATCTTGGTATAACTCTTGAAGCAGATTAAATTGATTTACCTGATTTTCAGAAAGGTGTGGGAAATATTTTAATAGTATGTCCATAAATGCTTATTCACTGCAAAAGTAGGATTTCTTTCATAATTTAATACATAGAAGCGTTCATTTTACAAGGAAGATGCTTATTTTTGCCGAATCCTTTTAAAGGAACTCTTTTTTAAAAAATTAATAATTTGACAAATAAACAAATTACCTTTTCGAGAGTAGACTCAGCCAAGTTTTTTAGGACTCTCAACAAACGTGTTAATAGTTATTTTAAAGATAATAATATATCACGAACCGGAAACTGGAAACTTCACCTTAAAACAGTTGTGATGTTTTCTATTTATCTAACTCCATATTTTCTATTACTTACACTTGACCTTCCAGGTTGGTCGCAATTATTACTTACCCTTGTAATGGGTGTAGGAATGGCTGGCGTTGGAATGAATGTAATGCACGATGCCAACCATGGCTCTTATTCTTCAAAAAAGTGGATAAATAAAGTAATGGGAAGCAGTATGTATATTCTTGCTGGAAATGTTTATAACTGGCAAGTACAACACAATGTACTTCACCATACGTATACCAATATCCATGGTCATGATGAAGATCTTGAAGCCGGAAGAATACTTCGTTTTTCAAGGCATGCTAAATGGCATCGCTTTCATAAATTTCAACATGTTTACAGTATAATTTTATATGGCCTGCTTACATTTAACTGGGTACTTACAACCGATTTTCTTCAAACAAAACGGTATTTGGCGCGTAAATTATCCTACGGAAAATTTCCAAATCCTTTTAAACAATGGAGTGTTTTGGTTGTTACAAAAATGCTGTATATAGGTGTTTGGATTGTAATTCCTATCCTATTTTTCGACATCTCTTGGTGGAAAATTTTGATAGGCTTTTTTGTAATGCATTATGTGGCCGGATTAATTTTAAGTATTGTTTTTCAATTGGCACACGTAGTTGAAGATACAGATATGCCTCTTCCTGATGCAACTGGTAACATGAAAAACACATGGGCAATCCATCAGTTGTTTACTACCGTAAATTTTTCGCCTAAAAGTAAAATCATGAACTGGTTTACAGGCGGTTTGAACCATCAGGTAGAACATCATATTTTCCCTAATATTAGTCATGTTCACTATTCAAAGATTTCTGAAATTGTAAAAAGCACAACCAAGGAATTCGATCTTCCATACCACGAATACAAAACTACTCGTAAAGCGCTTATAGCACATTTTAAACACTTAAAACAAATGGGGTTAAAACCCTCTTTATCTGCTTAATTTTTTATGAATCCAAAACTTTCTACCCGCATTAATGAAATGTCAACCTCTGCAACATTGGCCATGGCCGCAAAAGCGAGGGAATTAAAAGAAGAAGGAAAAGATATTATCGGCCTTAGCTTAGGAGAGCCGGATTTTACAATTCCAGATTTTGTAAAAGAAGCTGCTATTCAGGCTATTAATAATGACTTTCATTCCTATACTCCTGTAGATGGTTACGCCGATTTAAAACAAGCTATCATTACAAAGTTTAAGCGAGATAATAACCTTACGTACAACCCTTCTCAAATTGTAGTTTCTACCGGAGCAAAACAATCGCTTTACAATCTGGCAATGGTATTGTTAAATGAAGGAGACGAAGTGCTTTTACCTGCACCTTATTGGGTAAGTTATAATGATATTGCAAAAGTTGCAGGCGGAATCCCAAAAGAAATTAAAACGTCTATTTCAAACGATTTTAAAATTACTGCAAAGGAATTAGAGGAAGCAATTACGCCTAAAACCAAGATGATAATCTATAGTTCTCCTTGTAACCCAAGTGGTTCGGTATACAGCCGAAAAGAACTGAGGGCATTAGCAGATGTTTTAGTTAAATACCCTGATATAATAGTAGTTAGCGACGAAATTTATGAACATATAAACTTTGTAGGCAAACATACTTCCATGGCAGAGTTTGAAGATATGTACGACCGCACTGTTGTAGTAAATGGAGTTTCTAAAGCCTATTCTATGACCGGATGGAGAATAGGATATATTGGAGGTCCTGAATGGATTGCCCGCGCCTGTAACAAAATGCAAGGACAAGTTACCAGTGGTGCTAATTGTATTGCGCAAAAAGCTACTATTACGGCTTTGATAAATCCACCAAGCAAGATAAAATATATGGTTGACGCTTTTAAAAGAAGAAGAAAATTAATACTGAATCTTTTATCGGAAATTCCAGGTTTTAAAACGAACGAGCCTGAAGGTGCTTTTTATGTTTTTCCAGACATTTCTTATTATTTTGGAAAAACACTTCGCGGAAAACACATCAATACCGCCTCAGAATTCTCTCTATATCTTCTTGGAGAAGCTAGAGTGGCAACCGTTACCGGAGAAGCTTTTGGCGATTCAAATTGTATACGGATATCATATGCCGCTTCAGAAGATGATATTAAAGAAGCTATTAAACGAATTAAAGAAGCTGTCAATTAATAATATTCTACTAAATATAGCCTGAAATAGTTTTCCAATGTTAAAAAGAATCTATGGGCTATTTCCTATCATTAAATTATTATCTTAGCGAGAAAATTTAAAAACAGAGATATATACCTCTCTATTTTTAAGTGACTTATTCATTTTTTATTCATTTCAAATCTCCCTTTATGAAATCAAAAATTACACTCTTACTTTTGTTACTAGCCTTTACATTTACGGCAAATGCACAAGATCAAGATGGCGCAAATGCAACCTTTTTCTCACAAGCAACTTCTATGGAAACAATTCCTTCAATTGCTTCAAGAACTGAATTGGCTCCTGCAACTACAAAATATGAAGAAATGCAAGACGGTAGGTCTTCTAAAAATAAAGTGATTCCGGGTAAAGATCCCCAAATTGAGGATGACTATTTTGCCAGAAATCCCAATAGGCTATCACAAAAAATACCAGGTCGGGTTCCTAGTATTGTTTTTGACGCTGCTCAATCAAACTCAACTCCTACTGATCCAGCAGGAGCTGTAGGTCCAAACCATTATGTAATGGTTTTTAATACAGGTTTTAGGATATTTGATAAGAATGGAGACCCTTTAACAGGTCAGCTAGGTACCTCAGTAATTTTCCCAAGTGGTGGATGTTGTGACCTTACGGTTTCTTATGATAATGCTGCCGATAGATTTGTAATGACATTTTTGGGTAGTAGTGTACAAGTAGCTGTTTCGCAAGGACCAGACCCTGTAAATGATGGCTGGTTTACCTATAGCTTCCCTATGAATACAGATTATCAAAAATTATCTGTTTGGAGTGATGCTTATTATATGACTGCTAATAAAAATTCCGGAAGTGCGAGTACTAGTGAAGTAGTATATGCCTTGGAAAGAGATAAAATGTTACTTGGAGACCCTTCCGCACAAATCATAGGATTTCCTTTACCAGGAATAACTACTAGTGGTTTTTATAGCCCTCAGGCTTTTAACGTAAGCAATTCAAATTTACCTGCTGCCGGAAATGCTCCTATTGTATACCTCCAAGATGATGCATGGGGTGGCGTTTCAGAAGACCATGTTAAACTGTGGACTGTAGATGTAGATTTCGTTACACCAGCAAATTCAACAATTTCAGCTCCCCAAACAATAGTTACAACACCGTTTATTTCTGTTTTTGACGGAGGTAGTTTTGTAAATCTTACACAACCTAATGGCGGAAGTTCTGTAGATGCACTGCAAGCTACCATTATGAATCAGGCACAATTTAGAAAATTTGGAGATCACAACTCTGCCATCTTTAATTTTGTGGTTGATACAGATGCATCATCTGCAGAACTGGCAGGAGTTCGTTGGTTCGAATTACGCCAAGATAACGATGGACAACCTTGGTCTTTATATCAAGAAGGAACTTATACCTCGCCAGATGGTAAACACGCTTGGCATGCTAGTATGGTAATGGACATTCAAGGTAATATTGGTATGGGCTATACGGCTATGGGAGGTACCACAAACCAGACGTTGAGTTCTTACTATACTGGAAGATTTGCCAACGACCCTTTAAATACTATGACAGTTATAGAAGAATTAATAGCTGCAGGAGGAGGTAATATTCCAAGTACACGTTATGGAGATTACAGTAAAATAGATGTAGATCCGGCAGACGATAAAACCTTTTGGTTTATTAATGAATATTTTAATGGAGGCCGTAAAGATGTAGTAGGTGTATTTAAAATAGCACCTAATTTTAATAATGATTTAGGCGTTGTTAGTATTGACACTCCAGCAAATGGAACTTTAACCAATGCTGAATCTATTACTATTACTGTATTTAATTTTGGTGAAAATTCCCAATCAAATATACCTGTATCTTTAGTCGTAGATGGTGTTACACTTGCCAATGAAGTTTTTGCAGGCCCCGTGGCATCAAACACTTCAGAGCAATATACCTTTACAGCTACTGCAGATTTCTCAACGGAAGGTCAAACTTATGTAGTTGAAGCTTCCACCAACCTTTCAGGTGATGAGGATCCAGACAATGATAGTGTAACCAGAAACATTACCCATATTTTCGCAAAAGATATTGGCGTTACTGAAATAACTTCACCAAATGATGGCGAAAACTTAGGAAATGAAGATGTTACTATAACTATACAAAACTTTGGAGCTGCTGCTCAATCAAATTTTGATGTTTCTTATAAGATTCAAGGACAAACTGAAGTTGTAGAAACAGTTGTTGGTCCATTGGCACCAGGAGCAACAATATCTTATACTTTTAACCAGCAAGGTGATTTTTCAAATGTTGTTATTCATACATTAACCGCTAAAACTTTGCTTGCTGGCGATTCTGTACCTAGTAATAATGCTGTGACAAAAACAGTTGCAAATTATTCTTGTTCTTCTGAAACAAATAGTACTACACAGCCAATTGGTCCTAATCAAGGTACAGTTACGGAATCTGTAATTTCTATTACTGATGATTTTGTAATAAATGACGTGAATGTAACCTTAAATCTTACACATACGTTTGATGGAGATTTAGATATATTCTTAATTGCTCCAGATGGAACTCCAGTAGAATTGAGTACCGACAATGGTGGAAGTGGTGAAAACTTTACTAATACTGTCTTCGATGACAGTGCAGCCACTTCAATCACTACGGGGAGTGCTCCATTTACAGGAAGTTTTAAACCTGAAGGAAGTCTTTCTACTTTTAACGGAATGCAATCTTTAGGAGACTGGACACTTTCTATAACAGATGATGCCAATAGTGATGGTGGAACCCTTCTTGATTGGTCACTTCAAATTTGTGAGGAATCTATACTTTCAACATTTGATAATATTTTAGAAGATGCAGATCTATTGGTAATAAGTGAAGGAAACAATCATTTTAAAATTCAATTTCCTACCAAAACTATTACAGAGCAATTAACATTTTCTGTCACCAATATGTTAGGACAAACCTTGGCAAGTTATAACCTTGATAATGAAACCGGAAAAGGATACGAATACGACCTTGACATGTCGTATGCCGCTTCTGGTGTTTATTTGATAAGATTAGGAAACAATGAAATGTCTAAAGTGAAACGAATTATTGTAAAATAATAATTCATCTTAGTTATACAAAACCCAAAACATTAAATTGTTTTGGGTTTTTTTTATTATTATTAGATGACAAAAAATAAAGATGGCTAAAATTTTATTATTGGGAAGCGGCGAACTTGGCAAAGAATTCACCATAGCTGCACAACGAATAGGGCAAACGGTAATTGCTGTTGACAGTTACAAAAATGCCCCTGCAATGCAGGTAGCGCACGATTATGAAGTAATAAATATGCTGGATGGAAATGCGCTGGATGCTATTGTTAAAAAACACAAACCAGATTATATTGTACCTGAAATTGAAGCTATTCGAACCGAAAGACTGTACGATTATGAAAAAGCTGGGATTACGGTAGTGCCTTCAGCAAAAGCAGCTAATTATACCATGAACCGTAAAGCAATACGCGATTTAGCTGCTAAGGAATTAGGGTTAAAAACTGCTGAATACCGATATGCCACTTCAGCGGAATCACTTAAAAAAGCAGTTTCGGAAATAGGAATGCCTTGTGTAGTAAAACCCTTAATGTCTTCCAGCGGAAAAGGACAAAGTACTATTAAAACAGAAGCCGATATTGAAAATGCATGGGCATATTCGCAAGAAGGTTCTCGAGGTGATGTAGCCGAAGTGATTGTTGAAGCTTTTATAAATTTCAATTATGAAATTACATTGCTAACCGTTACACAAAGAAACAATAAGACACTTTTTTGTCCCCCAATAGGTCATCGTCAGGAACGTGGCGATTATCAAGAAAGTTGGCAACCGGCCAAAATGATGGAAACTCATTTACAAAAAGTTCAGGAAATGGCAGAAAAAGTAACCTCTGCTTTAGGAGGAGCTGGAATTTGGGGAGTAGAATTTTTTGTAGGTGATGATGGCGTATATTTTTCTGAATTATCTCCAAGACCTCATGACACAGGAATGGTAACATTGGCCAAAACTCTTAATTTTAATGAATTTGAACTACACCTTCGAGCGGTTATTGGACTTCCTATTTCTGAAATTACGTTAGAGAGAATAGGCGCGAGTGCTGTTATTTTAGCTTCAGGAAATTCTAAGAACCCTACTTATAAAGGACTTGAAAAAGTAGCAGAAGCTCCAAAAGCAGATTTTAGAATCTTCGGAAAACCTACTTCAAGACCGTATAGAAGGATGGGTCTTGTAATTACCTATGATACTGTTGACGGTAATATTGTAGATGTTACTGAAAGAGCCAAAGAGCTCGCCAATAAAGTGAAGGTTATACTTTAGTTTATCGGTTTCTCCAGAAAAAAGGTGTCAATAATATTAAGACCGTAAATAATTCCAATCTGCCTACAAGCATTAAAAAACTCGACCACCATTTGGCGGCATCGGGTAAATTTGCATAATTATTCACCGGACCTAGATCTCCCAAAGCCGGACCAATATTCCCTAACGTAGAAGCAGCTCCTCCAAGAGCTGTATTAAAATCAAGCCCAAGCCAAGAAAACACTAAGGTTCCTACGATAAAAGTTAGCATATAAAGTATAAAGAAACCAAGCACGTTAAACACAATAGCTTGAGGAATGGCTTTTCGGTTATACCTTGTAGGTAAAATAGCATGAGGATGTAACGTTCTTTTGAATTCCAAAAGACCATTTTTTATCATAATAAGATGTCTCATGATTTTAATTCCCCCAGCCGTCGATCCTGCCGAACCTCCCAAAAACATTAATCCAAAAAAGAAAATGGTTAAAAATGGAGTCCATAAAGTATAATCTGCAGTAACAAAACCAGTTGTGGTTACAATGGTTAATACTTGAAACAATCCATGCCGAAAAGAACTTTCAAACCAACCCCAAACCATAGGGTGTGCAATACTGGAATCTGAAATATCTGCTTGGAAATAGATAATAAACCCAGCAGTTATAGAAAGTCCTACTATAAATATTGAATACAACCGAAATTCTTCATCGCGTAAAATTTTATTAAACTTCCGCTTGAAAGCAAAATAGCTCAATACAAAATTACTTCCGGCCAAAAACATAAATACAATAATTATGTATTGAATTACCGGTTTATTATTCCAGTAAGCAACACTGGCATTTTTGGTTGAAAAACCTCCGGTGCTTAATGTGGACAAGGAATGATTTATCGCATCAAAGAAACTCATTCCTGCAATTTTAAGAAGTATAGTCTCAGCCAATGTGTAGCCCACATATATAAGCCATAACCTTTTAGCAGTATCAGTTATTCTGGGATGTAATTTATCGCCTCCAGGACCTGGGGCTTCCGCGGCAAAAAGCTGCATCCCCCCTATTCCTAATAAAGGCAATATAGCAATAGCCAAAACAATAATCCCCATACCTCCTATCCAATGGGTAATACTTCGCCAAAATAAAATTCCTTTGGGAACGATTTCTATATCATTTAAAATAGTGGCTCCTGTAGTGGTATAACCACTCATTGTCTCAAAAAATGCATCAGTAAAACTTGAAATAGTACCTGTAAACAAATAAGGCAAAGTACCCACCAAGGCCATAAAAATCCATCCAAAAGTTACAATAACATATCCTTCCCGCTTTTGAATTTCTTTACGGTGGTTTCGTGTAAGAAACATGATAACTCCTCCAATAGCAAGTGCTACAAAACCGGCAAAAAGCATTTCTTTTAAAACCCCATCTTTATAATAAAAACTTACAGTAGAAGATAATAACATAAAACCGCCATTAACCAATAGCAGCAATCCCATTAAATGTGAAATTATTTTGAAATTGAGTTTAGAAAGTGAACTCATTTTACAAAAAGTTTTTCAACTTTACCTATAGATTGAGGTAAGCAGCATACTACAATTCTATCTCCGCTTAAAATTTTAAAATCCCCTAAAGCAATAATACCTTCTCCGCCACGTACTACTCCACCAATAATTGCAGAGCGTGGAAAATCAATATTTTTGATTATTTTATTACAAACCTTTGAGGTAGGCGATACAATGAATTCCAAAAGTTCGGCATTCATATTGTTTAATTTTGTCATAGCAACCACTTCTCCTTTTCGCACATATCGGAAAATATTATTGGCAGCCAACAACTTTTTATTTATTAAAGTATCAATCCCTATTGAATGCGAAAGTTGAAAATAGTCCATATTTTCAACCAAAGCGATTGTTTTTCTTACGCCTTTTGATTTAGCCACCAAACAGGACATAATATTTGTTTCACTATTACCGGTTACGGCAATAAAAGCATCCATATCTTCTATAGATTCTTCCTGAAGCAATTCTACGTTTCTTCCGTCACCATTAATTACCAAACAACTTGGTATATCATCGGCAATTTCAAAGGCTTTTTCTTTATCGTTTTCGATTAATTTTACGTTAAAGCTATTCTTACAAAGATCGTTCGCAGTTTTATAGCCAATTTTACTTCCGCCCAAGATCATTACATTCCTAATATCTTCACGGACTTTCCCTGTTAATTTGTAAATTTCTTCTACTCCTTGTTTGGTGGTAGTAAAATAAACTTGATCGCCTTCTTTAAATTGGGTGTCTCCACGCGGTATTAAGGTGTACTGGGTTCCAAAGCGCTGTATTGCAATAGGAACATATTTTAAAGAAGGAAATAATTGTCCAACTTCTTTTACCGTTTTTCCAACAAAAGAGGTTGTTCTAGATAAACTTAAACCTATCATTGTAAGCGCACCATCTTCAAACTCGTAGGTGTCATTAAATGCACTTTGATTCAATAAAAGCTCAATTTCATTGGCCGCAAGTGATTCTGGCGAAATCAATTCATCGATACCAAATTTTGTAAAACCGGCTTCTTCTTTCTTATCAATAAATTCGGTATTTGAAATTCTGGCAATAGTACGTTTTGCGCCCAGTTGCTTTGCCAAAACACAAACGGTTATATTGGTAGTTTCACTAGAAGTAACAGCAATTACAAGGTCGGTTTTTTGAACACGGGAATCCTTTAAAACAGCAATTGATGTAGCATCTCCGCGAACCACTCGAATGTCTAAATGTGTATCGGCATTGGCTAAAGATTCCCTGTTAGTATCTATTAGCGTAATATCCTGAGATTCGAAGGAAAGGAGTTTTGCCAAATGAAATCCTACTTCGCCGGCACCGGCAATAATAATTTTCATATATAGTTATCCATAAATAAGATTACAAAGGTAGATAATTTAAAAATAGTTATTTGTGCATTATTTAACTGTCTATTTTGAATACATTTTTCTTTCAGCTATTAAAAAATATGTAGTTTTACCGCCGCTATTTACTATGGAAAAAAAAGTCACCCCGTATAAAGGTTCCAACCTGAACAAAAAAGAACAGGTTGAACAGATGTTTGATACTATTTCAGGTAATTATGACGGACTTAACCGCGTAATTTCTTTGGGAACTGATGTTAAATGGCGCAAAAAAATCATTACAATGGTGAGTGCCCTTCAGCCTGATAGTATTTTAGACATTGCTACAGGAACGGGAGATCTTGCCATAAAGTTTGCTGAAAGCACAAAGGCTTCAAAAATTGTTGGTCTGGATCTTTCTGAAGGAATGCTATCTATAGCAAGAAAGAAAGTTGCAAGCACCCCACTTTCTTCAAAAATTGATTTTATAAAAGGGGATTCTGAAGCCTTACCATTTCCTGACAATGCTTTTGATGTTATTTCTGTTTCTTTCGGTATACGTAATTTTGAAAATCTTGACAAAGGCCTTTCAGAAATCTATCGGGTTCTTAAGCCCAAAGGATTGTTTGTAATTCTTGAAACATCCGTTCCTACAAAAACACCTTTTAAACAAGGGTATCATTTGTACAGTAAAATTATTTTGCCGTTAATTGGCAAAGTCTTCTCAAAAGACAAAGTTGCATACAAATACTTAAGTGAAAGTGCTTCGGTTTTTCCTTATGGAAAAAAACTCAACAATATTTTACTGAAAATCGGGTTTATAGAAGTGAAAAATAAACCACAAACTTTTGGCGTAGCAACCATATATACCGCTACTAAATAAATATGAAGAAATTATTTTTTCTACTTCTTGTTGTACTTTTTTCGCAAAATACACACGCACAACTATTTAACAAAGAGCGAATAGCAAATGATGCCTCTGGTGGAAAAGGAGATATTGATAACCAATTTCTTACGTGGGGCTATTTTTTAGGTTTTAACAATTACGATTTTAAATTTGAATACATAGATCAAGATACAGATCAAACAACAGAGGTGCTTGTAGAGCGGGAAGCTGGATTCAATGTAGGTCTTGTTGGGGATATGAAGATTAATAAATATATAAACCTTCGACTGGAGCCGGGATTATATTATACTTCACGAAATCTACGATTCCCAAATCTTGAAGAAGAAAAAGACTTTTTACGAGAAGTAAAATCAACCTATATCCATGTTCCCTTGCTTGTAAAGTTTTCTACAAAACGCCTAAACAATATTAAACCTTTTATTGTGGGTGGAATTTCTACTTCTCTTAACCTTTCGAGTAATCAAGATAACCCTGAAGACAATGAACAAGGAAGGTTTAGAACTACAAAATATACCCACTATTACGAAGTAGGTTTTGGAATAGATTTTTATCTTTTTTATTTTAAATTCACACCTTCTATACGAGGGGTTTTTGCAATAAATGACGAATTGGTAAGGGATGACGATCCAAATAGTCCGTGGACTGGTAACATAAGCAGTATGACATCAAGGGGAGTTTTTATTAATTTCACTTTTCAATAAAACCCCGTTTAAACTCACTTAGCAAAATAGCCGTAGCTGTAGCAACATTAAGGCTTTCTGTTTTTTGTTCTCTTCCAAACTGAGGAATTGTAATTCTTTCTGTCAACAGCGCATTTATTCTTTCTGAAATTCCATTGGCTTCGTTACCCATTACTATAATGGCATTTTCGGGTAAAGTTTGGCCATAGATATTATTTCCATCCATTACGCCACCATATATTGGAAGGTCACTGTTTTTTATAAATTCTGAAAGGTTTACATAATATACTCTTACTCTTGCTATAGAACCCATAGTAGCTTGAATAACTTTAGGATTGTAACAATCTGCCGTATCTTGTGAACATACAAGTTGTGAAACTCCAAACCAGTCGCATAATCTAATAATGGTTCCTAAATTTCCAGGATCGCGTATAGCATCAAGTGCTACTATTAATCCTTCAGTATTGATTGGTTTTTGCTTCGTAATTTCAAAAACAGCCAAAGCCTTATTTGCAGTTTTTAAAAAGCTAATTTTAGTAAGCTCATTTTTAGTAACATTAAATATGCTTTCAGAAATATCTTCAGTGTTTTCCGTAGTAAAAAGAGAGTTTAAGGTTAATCCGCCTTGACGGAGTTCGGCAATAACTTTAGGTCCTTCAGCAACAAAAAGCCCTGTAGCATCGCGGTACTTTTTTTGTTGTAAACTCGTTATCAATTTTATTTGTCCTTTACTAACCAAAATATAGTATTTTTGAAATGAGCGAAAAAAGAGTTAAAATTAACCACACTACTTAATGAGAATTTTGTCTGAACATTTTAAAAAATATTTAACCTATCAGATGAAATGGAATAAACCAAAATCTTTGACCCAAAACATCACAAAAATATCATTAATTGTTGGATTAATCCTGTTATTAATTTCATGTAATGCCGTAAAATTTGTTCCCGAAGATAAATATCTACTTACTGAAAACACTATAATTGTTGATAGCACACAAATAAAAGATTTAGGCGTTTTAAGTCAAATTTCACAAAAACCAAACCCCACAGTTCCACTTATTGGCGTACCTATGGGGCTATATATCTACAACCTTGCAGACCCAAAGCCTGATTCTACTTATTTAAAATGGCTGTACAAAAAACCTAATCGCGAGGAAAGACTAATACGGTTTCTTTCAAAAAAACAAGTAGACGAAATAGGGAACAGTTATATAGGTTTTAATAAATGGCTCCAAAAATCGGGAAATGCCCCTGTTATTATTGAAGACAGTAAAAACAAAAAATCTGTAGAACGCTTGAAGCGCTACTATGCCAGTTTTGGATGGTTTAATACCGAAGGAAAATATGAAGTTAACAAAAATGAGACTAAAGAAAAAAGAGCTTCGGTAACGTATAAATTAAAACGGCATGAACCCTATTTTGTGGGAGATTCCCTTGTAAAGAAAATCAGTTCTCCCGTAGTAGATTCATTATATAAAGAAACGGAAAATAATTCCTTTATAAAATCCGGAAAGCAATATGCTGCAAATGATTTTGTAAATGAACGAGACCGGTTGACAATTCAATTTCGAAATTCTGGATTGTATTATTTCGATCAGGATTATGTTGGTTTTGAAGGCGATACAGTGCAAACAGGTCACAAAGCAAATATGACCCTAATTATTCCGGATCGAAAAATCAATGAGAATGACAGCACTACTACTGAACCTTTTAAAGTACACACCATCAATGAAGTTCGTATAATAACAGACTATACTTTTGCCAATCAAGGTAAAACATTTAAAGATTCCGCTGCTTACAAAGGGTATAAATTATTCAGTTATGACCATTTATTATTTAAGCCAAAAGCAATTACTGATGCCATTTCAATAACTCCCGGTAAGATTTTTAAAGATATAGATCGCACCCTTTCATATAACCAAATAAGTGATCTAAAAATATTTAAATATCCCAATATCACATATCAAGAAGATCCTCAAGATACGACCGGCACAGGTTTAATTGCCACAGTTTTATTAACACCTAGGAAAAAATTCGGTTTGGGGGCAGATTTTGATGCATATACATCTTCCATTCAACAATTTGGTATAGGTTTTAGTGGTAATATTTTATTTCGAAATGTTTTTCGCGGTGCCGAAACCCTTCAAATTTCAGGACGTGGAAGCGTAGGCTCGTCCAAGGATGCAGCCGATAATCAAAGCGGTTTTTTTAATATTTCAGAAATTGGTGGCGATGCAAAACTCTCATTCCCTAGAATTCTATTCCCTCTTAATACTGACAATATAATTAAAAAATATATGTCGCCCTCAACTAGTATTAGTTTAGGCGCAAGTGCACAAAACAATATTGGTTTAGACCGGCAAAATATAAATGCGATCTTTAAGTACCGATGGAAACCTTCAAAAATTAAAACGTATTTATTGGATTTATTGAACATTCAATATGTGCGTAATTTAAAAACTGAAAACTATTTTAATGTATATCAAAATTCTTTCGATCAATTAAATGATATTGCCCGACAAACAGAAATTTCAAATCCCGGCGCCATAAACCCTAGTTATTATAGCCTTGACGATAATAATAATCTAAATTTAACTATTCCCAACGGCACAAATAATTTTATTAATGATGTCACCAATAATAGTATTGAAGAAATTCCACGAACCTCTGATGATTATACTACAGTAAGCAATATCGATGAACGCAAAGATAGACTTACGGAAGATAATTTAATTTTTGCAACAAATTTTTCTTGGATACGTGATTCCAGAGAAAATATATTCGACATAAACTTTTCAAGACTCCGCTTTAAAGTAGAATCGGCAGGAAACCTCCTTTCAGGTATTGCAAGCTTGGCAAGTGTTAAAAAAAATGCCGACGGAAATTATAAAACCTTAGGTGTCGTTTTTTCGCAATACATAAAGTTTGAAGGTGATTATATTAAACATTGGGATTTAAATGACAAAAATGTCTTTGCAATTCGAACATTTGCCGGAATAGCGATTCCCTACGGCAATAGTAATAGCATACCGTTTACCCGAAGCTATTTTGCCGGAGGCGCAAATGATAATAGAGGTTGGCGGGCTTACGACCTTGGCCCTGGAAGTAGTGGTGGAAATAATGAGTTTAATGAAGCAAACTTTAAAATTGCTTTAAATGCTGAATACAGATATACAATTTTGGGATCTTTTAAAGGAGCTTTTTTTGTTGATGCCGGCAACATCTGGAACGCATTGGATAATGTGGACGATGAAGCTTCAAAATTCAACGGCATAGCAGATCTACAAGAACTTGCCGTTGCATCTGGCTTTGGTTTACGATACGATTTTGGCTTTTTCGTACTCCGCTTCGATGTAGGATTTAAAACCTATAATCCCGAAAATCCAAAAGGGGAACGTTGGTTTAATGAATATAATTTCCCGAATGCTGTCTATAATATTGGAATCAACTATCCATTTTAAACCATTAAAATTTGTTATTTTTGTTAGCTAAAAGAATATCTCTATGAGTCATTCCATTTTACCAGGCGTAGCAACCGGAAAAGAAGTTCAAAAAATACATCAATTTGCAAAGGTGAAGGGTTTTGCCATGCCAGCAGTAAACGTAGTTGGCTCCGATACAATAAATACGGTTATTGAAACTGCGGCTGCCTTGCACGCTCCAGTAATCATACAGTTTTCAAATGGCGGTGCTCATTTTAATGCAGGAAAAGGGCTTACCAATGAAGGTCAAAAAGGTGCTATAACAGGAGGTATTGCAGGAGCAATGCATGTACATGAAATGGCAAAGGCATATGGAGCTACTGTAATTCTTCATACCGATCATTGTGCAAAATCCCTATTGCCATGGATCGATGGATTATTGGATGCAGGAGAAAGATATTATAAGAAAAACGGCATCCCATTATACAGCTCACATATGTTGGATCTTTCTGAAGAACCAATTGAAGAAAATATTGAAATTTCCAAAAAATACTTACAACGCATGAGTAAAATGGGTATGACCCTGGAAATTGAATTAGGAATTACCGGAGGCGAAGAAGATGGTGTTGATAATAGTGATGTTGATTCTTCTAAATTATATACCCAGCCCGAAGAAGTTGCATATGCCTATGAAGAGCTAATGAAGGTTAGCGACCAGTTTACTATCGCGGCCGCATTTGGAAATGTGCACGGGGTATATAAACCCGGAAACGTAAAATTAACTCCTGTTATACTGAAAAATTCTCAGGAATACGTTCAGAAAAAATTCAATACAGACCACAATCCTATTGATTTTGTTTTTCACGGAGGAAGTGGTTCTACTGTTGAAGAGATAAGGGAAGCGATTGGATATGGAGTTATTAAAATGAACATTGACACCGACTTGCAATTTGCTTTTACGGAAGGAGTTCGCGATTATGTAATGGACAATATTGACTATCTTAAAACCCAAATAGGAAATCCTACAGGAGACGAATCACCCAATAAAAAATATTACGATCCCCGAAAATGGCTTCGTGAAGGAGAACTTACCTTTAGGAAAAGGCTAGAAAAAGCATTTGAAGACCTAAACAACGTTAACACTTTATAAAAACCCCAAACTAATTTCAATTTTTAGAAATTAAAATTTAAAACCCTTATATATGTCTTGGTTTAAAAGAACAAAAAAAGGAATTCAAACCCCAACCGAAGAAAAGAAAGATGTACCAAAAGGCCTTTGGTACAAATCGCCCACAGGAAAAATAATAGATTCTGAAGAACTGGAAAGAAATTTTTATGTGAGTCCGGAAGATGGTTACCATGTAAGAATAGGAAGTAAAGAATATTTCGAAATTCTATTTGACGATAATAAATTTAAAGAATTAGATAAAGATCTTACCTCTAAAGATCCCTTAAATTTTGAAGACAGCAAAAAATATGTAGACCGTTTGAAAGATGCCCAAGAAAAAACGGGGCTTAAAGATGCGGTAAGAACAGCTGTAGGAAAATCAATGGGCGAAGACCTAGTCGTTGCTTGTATGGATTTTAGTTTTATTGGTGGATCTATGGGAAGTGTTGTAGGCGAAAAAATTGCACGAGCCGCAGATTATTCACTTCAGAATAAAATACCATTAATGATAATTTCAAAAAGTGGCGGTGCTCGTATGATGGAAGCTGCACTTTCTTTAATGCAATTAGCAAAAACAAGTGCAAAATTAGCCCGTTTGGCTGATGCAAACATACCATATATCTCATTGTGCACCGATCCTACTACGGGTGGAACAACAGCTTCTTTTGCTATGTTGGGCGATATTAACATTAGTGAACCAGGAGCTCTTATAGGATTTGCAGGTCCTAGAGTAGTAAGAGACACTACAGGAAAAGAACTTCCTGATGGTTTTCAAACCGCAGAATTTGTTTTAGAACACGGCTTTTTAGATTTTATAACACAACGAAAAGATTTAAAACAAAAAATAAACTTATACCTAGATTTAGTTTTAAATAGACCTTTACGCAAAAAAACAGCATAAAAAAATGCCGCTATATAGCGGCATTTTTTATACTTAGGCTTATTTAATTTATTAAAATAGGATACTCTTGACCATTAATAATAAAGGTTACGACATTGTCACATTCACCATCTCCAAAATCTAAAGTCCCAGTAATTCCTTCTTGAGTTACATCAATTTTACCTTCAACTATATATCTACAAGTTAATTTTCTCACTAGGTCTTGTGTAACTACTCCACTTCTTTCAAATCCGTTTGTAAGCGTAGTGTTCCAATTTCCTGTAATATGATATATATTGTCTTCCCAAGTTCCACTTCCTACACCACTTACCCATTCGGCAATACGAGTACCCGTTCTATTTGCTGTAATATCTGTATTAGGAAAACTAACCGTGATATCTGAATTTACTGTAGATTGAGGGTTTCCATTTTCATTGGCTATCTCACGAAGAATTTCACCACCGCCTTGAACTCCATTACCATTAAAACTATAATTTTCAAAACTATAAGTGATAGTTCTAGTACCACTTATTATAGGTCCATACTCAAGAAGTATTTTCCCAGATACTATATTCCCATTGTTTAATTCACAGGATGTTCCAAAATCTAATATGATATTCCCTCCATTTCCGTTTGGGGTTATTGTAATTACAGTACATTCTGGGAAAAAAGAACTGTTAACATTTCGTGTTTCTTCTTCATTTTCAACATAACCATTTTCCATGATATTAAATGTATTTTCTAAAATTACATCGGTTTTTGCTGCGCGTGTTGTATTTACAGCCGAATAATTTACGCCGGTAGTTTCTTCTGGTGTTTCTTCTTTATCACAACTGATAAAGAAAACAAAAACGGCCAAACAAGATATTTTGAGTGTTTTTAAAAAGAAAGTTTTCATAATTCATTTATATGTTTAGGTTACTGTCAAGCCTATAACGTATAAATATCAAAATACTTATTTTTTATTATTAATTAATTACAGAAAAAACTAGTTATTTTAAGGAGGTTTTGTATTTTTGCCGCTTGATTGCCAAAGAGGTACTCATTACATAAAAATTATTTAAATAATATTGGCATGTATTTAACAACAGAAGCTAAACAAGAGCTTTTTGCAAAGCACGGAAAATCTAAAGATGATACCGGCTCTGCTGAAGGGCAAATCGCATTGTTTACACACCGTATTTCGCATTTATCAGAACATCTTAAAAGAAACCACAAAGATTACAATACCGAACGTTCTTTGGTAATGTTAGTTGGAAAGCGTAGATCGCTTTTAGATTATCTAATGAAAAAAGACGTTTTAAGATATCGTGCAATCGTTAAAGAATTAAATTTACGTAAGTAAAATCATAAGGAGTGCTTTTTTTAAGTGCTCCTTTATTTTTATCCCGAATTTATTTCAGGATTCCTTCGTGTTAAAACGAATTTTTTTTAAAATATATTTCCGCCAAAGTTTATCCTGAGCGATAGTCGAAGGGCGGGAATAAATACAGAAAAGCTACCCTAAGTTTTTCATTGGTCAACCACAACAACACAACAACACTACGGCTGACACACAGCTGTTGACCATTTTTAACCGTCCATTTTATGGACAAAATGAAAAACAAAATGATACCTAAAGTATTTAAAGAGGTCATTGACCTAGGTGATGGACGAGAAATTACCATCGAAACCGGAAAACTGGCAAAACAAGCCCACGGGTCTGTTGTTGTTCAATCCGGAAAATGTATGTTGCTTTGTACCGTAGTTTCAAATTACGAACAAAAAGATCTAGATTTCCTTCCCTTAACGGTAGATTACCGTGAAAAATTTGCAGCTTCAGGTCGCTACCCAGGCGGTTTCTTTAAAAGAGAAGCAAGGCCAAGTGACGGAGAAGTATTAACCATGCGTTTAGTAGACCGTGTATTGCGTCCTTTATTCCCTAAAGATTATCACTCTGAAACACAAGTAATGATACAGTTAATGTCTCATGACGATGATGTTATGCCAGATGCAATGGCAGGATTGGCAGCTTCTGCAGCTATTCAGCTTTCAGATTTTCCTTTTGAATGTGCCATTTCTGAAGCACGTGTAGGAAGAGTTAATGGTGAATTCGTTATAAATCCTAACAGAGCGCAATTAGAAGAATCTGACATCGATATGATGATAGGTGCTTCAGCCGATTCAGTAATGATGGTTGAAGGTGAAATGAAAGAAATTTCAGAAGAAGAAATGGTTGAGGCCATTAAATTCGCTCACGATCACATTAAAAATCAATGTGCTGCACAACTTAGGTTAGCTGAGGCTTTCGGAAGAAAAGAAGTACGTGAATATCCTACTGAAAGAGAAGATGAAGATCTAGCAAAAAAAGTTCATGATATGGCGTACGATAAAGTATACGCTATTGCAAAAGCTGGTTCTGCAAAGCACGAAAGAAGCGCTGCCTTTTCTGAAATAAAAGAAGAAATTAAAGCTACTTTTTCTGAAGAAGAACTTGAAAATTTTGGAGAGTTAGTTTCAAGATATTATCGTAAAGCTGAAAAAGCTGCTATTCGTGACCTTACCTTAAATGAAGGTTTACGTTTAGACGGTCGTAAAACAGATGAGGTTCGCCCAATCTGGTGTGAAGTTGATTATTTGCCTTCCACACACGGTTCAGCGATCTTTACACGAGGAGAAACTCAAGCCTTGGCAACAGTTACTTTGGGAACTTCAAGAGAAGCAAACCAAATTGATATGCCTTCTTTTGAAGGAGAAGAAACTTTTTATTTACATTATAACTTCCCTCCTTTTTCAACCGGTGAAGCTAGACCAATTCGTGGAACTTCCCGTAGGGAAATAGGTCACGGTAATTTGGCACAACGCGCCCTAAAAGGAATGATCCCTGCAGATTGTCCTTATACAGTACGTGTGGTTTCAGAGGTTTTAGAATCTAACGGTTCGTCTTCTATGGCAACAGTTTGTTCTGGAACCATGGCATTAATGGATGCAGGTATTCAATTAAAGAAACCAGTATCGGGAATCGCAATGGGATTAATTTCCGATGGTGAATCTGGAAAATATGCAGTATTATCTGATATTTTAGGTGATGAAGATCACTTGGGTGATATGGACTTTAAAGTAACCGGAACGGCTGATGGTATAACCGCTTGCCAAATGGACATTAAAGTAAAAGGACTTTCTTATGAAATTCTTGTAAATGCATTAAAACAAGCGAGTTCTGGAAGATTACATATTCTTGGCAAATTGACTGATACAATTGCAACACCAAATGCAGATGTGAAGTCACATGCTCCAAAAATGGTATCGGTTACAATTCCTAATGAATTTATTGGCGCATTGATTGGACCTGGTGGAAAAGTTATTCAAGAACTTCAAAAAACTACCAAAACAACTATTGTAATTAATGAAGATCCCGTTACTGAAGAAGGTATTGTGGAAATTTTAGGTACAAACCAAGAAGGAATTGATGCTGTATTAGCAAAAATTGATTCCATTACATTTAAGCCTGTTGTAGGTAGTGTATATGAAGTAAAAGTAATCAAGATGTTAGATTTTGGTGCTGTTGTAGAATATATTGATGCTCCAGGAAATGAAGTATTGTTACACGTATCTGAATTGGCATGGGAACGCACCGAAAATGTTAGCGATGTAGTTAACATGGGTGATGTTTTTGATGTAAAATATTTTGGTTTAGATCCAAGAACACGAAAAGAAAAAGTATCTCGAAAAGCACTTTTGCCAAAACCTGAAGGTTTTACAGAAAGACCACCTCGTTCTGATAGTAATGACAGAGGAAGAGATAATCGCGGAAGGGATAACCGAGGCCGTGATAATCGTGACCGTGATAGAAAAAGAGATTAATTTCTTTATAAATTTATAATAAAAAAGCCTTCATTCCTGAAGGCTTTTTTATGCCATAATGGCAGGTCATACAGTATAATGTTGATTTTCAGACATAATAGCATAGTATTATAATATATTAACAAGGATTTAAAGTTTCTCCTACAATTGGCTTATAACCTTGGCTATCACTACTTTTTGGGTCAGATAATATTATATTTAAAAAAATAACTGTTTCCCGCACAGTCCTTGCAGTTAACAAAGCTAACTATATAATAAACTATGAAAGTATTAGTAATCGGAGCAGGAAATATGGGTTTAACCTATGCGGAAGGAATGGCAAAATCGCCTTATTTAAATCGCAGGAACTTAATGATTTTTGATGTTTCGCCTGAAAAAACTCTAGAATTAAGTGAAATCCCACATTTTGATGTTTATAAAAAAATTGAGGATTGCCTTCCAAAAGCGGATGTAGTTTTTATAGCTGTGAAACCTTATCACAGTGAAGAACTGTTTAATTCAATAAAAGAAATGGTAAATGATAATCAGTTGTTTATTTCTTTAATGGCTGGTATTACAATTAACACTATTCAAGAAAGTTTGGGAATTAAAAAAGTAGTGCGTGCAATGCCTAATCTTCCTGCAAAAGTAGGTTTGGGAATGACTTCCTTTACTGAATCAAAAGAAGTGAGTCGCATTGAATTAATAATGGTTCGCAATCTTCTCGATACCACAGGAGAAGCTATTCATGTTAAAAATGAAAACTTTATAAATGCTTCAACAGGTATTTCCGGAAGTGGACCGGCATATGTGTTTTATTTTATGCAATCTATGATGGAAGCTGCCTTGAAAATGGGCTTTTCAGATAATGATTCCAAAGCATTGGTAACCCAAACATTTGAAGGTGCCGTAGCATTATTTAATGATTCTGATCTTTCCCCAAATGCTTGGATGGACATGGTAGCTTCAAAAGGAGGGACAACTCGTGCTGCCTTGGATTCCATGGAAGACAATAACGTAAAAGAATTAATTAAGGAAGCTGCATATGCAGCATTTAACCGAGCAACAGAGCTCGGAAAATAAACAAATACCAAAACTAAAGTTATGAATAAAAAACGAGTGGTTATAAAAATAGGAACCAACGTTATGACAAACAGGGATAACAGAATTGTTGGACCAATTTTAAATGAATTGGTTCGTCAAGTTGCTGAATTATATGAAGATGGGTTTATGCCTGTCTTGGTTTCTTCAGGATCTGCAATTGCGGGAAAAGAAGTATTGGGCGAATGTATGGCCAAAGATGATTCTACCCGTAGACAAATTTATTCTTCCGTAGGTCAACCTCGTATGATGCGTCATTACTATAGTTTATTTCATGATCACGGAATGCGTTGTGCCCAGATTTTGGCTACTAAACGTGATTTCACTCCTGGAAAACACAGCGAAAATATGATTAACTGTTATGAAGGTTTGCTGGACGAAGGAATTGTTCCTATTGCAAATGAAGATGACGCTGTTTCATTAACAATGTCTATGTTTAGCGACAATGATGAATTGGCAAGTCTGGTAGCAGAATTAATTAAGGCCGACGCCTTAATTATACTTACCGACACTGATGGCTTATATACTGGCCATCCCGATGATGAGGATTCAGAAAAACTGGATAAGGTACATCACGAAGAGGAAGTAGAAAAATATGTTCAAAAATCTCGAAAAGGTGAAGGTGAAGGTCGTGGCGGAATGAAATCGAAATTGAAAATTGCCAAAGATACTGCCCGGAAAAATATTCCTACCTATATCGCAAACGGAAAAAGAAAAAATGTAATTGTAGATATTTTGAACGGAAAAGACATCGGAACAAAATTTTACTAATAAAATTAATAACTTAAGAGAGATAATATGAAATTGATAGATACAAAAATAAAAAATAACGTATTAGAGTCTATGATTAAAAACATAGACCAAAATAGAGCTTCCATTTTAGAAGCCAATAAAAAGGACCTAGAGGCTTTCAAAAGAGACGATCAAGCATTGTATGATCGCTTGGTGGTTGACGATTCCAAAATTGACGGAATGATAAAAGCCATTCAAGAAGTAAAGGCTCAAGAAGATCCTGTAAATCAGGAAATTTCCAATAGCACCTTAGACAACGGCCTTAACATTATAAACCGAACAGCTCCTTTTGGAACTATCATGATTATTTATGAATCAAGACCAGACGTTACTGTTGAAGCAGCCGTTTTAGCTTTTAAAGCCAATAACAAAATTTTATTGAAAGGTGGAAAAGAAGCTTATAACAGTAATAAAGAATTAGTAGCCTGCTGGCATAAATCGCTTGCTGAAAATGGCTTGGAAACCGATTGGATAAAGATGTTGGAATTAAACCGGGAAGAAACACAAGCGTTTCTTAAAAATCCGGATGAGCAATTAGATCTTATTGTTCCCAGAGGTGGAGAACGTTTGATCAATTTTGTAAAAGAAAATGCAAAATGTGCCGTTTTGGTGAGTGGAAGAGGTAATAACTTTTTATATGTTGCCGAAGATGCTGATTGGTTAAAAACACTTCAGGTGATTTTAAATGCAAAAACTGATAAAATCTCAGGTTGTAACGCCTTGGATAAAGTTTTAGTAGATAAAAAACTTCCCAATTATGAAACACGCCTTCTAGAATTAAAAACTGTTTTGGAAGACGCAAATGTAGAGATCTTGGTTGATGAAGAAATAAAAAAAGTGCTTTCAGAAAAAGAATTAATTCCTAATGAAGCAACATGGCATGAAGAATTTTTAGCACTAAAAATTGCCATAGGAAGTATTGATAATATAGATGAAGCCATCTCAAAAATAAACAAATACAGTGGTGGTCATTCAAGTGTTATTCTTACCGAAGACGATCAAAAAGCAAAACTATTTATGGAAAATGTGGATAGTGCTGCCGTGTATCATAATGCTTCAACACGTTTCACAGATGGTGGGCAAATGGGTGTAGGCGCTGAACTTGCTATAAGTACAGATAAACTGCATCATCGAGGACCTTTAGGTTTAAAACAACTAGTTACTAATAAATATTATGTGTTTGGGGAAGGACAAATTCGGGTATAAATAGTAAGAATTATAATTTAATACAGATAAAGCCTTTCAATATGAAAGGCTTTTTTTATATCGTGAAGTTAATGAAATATTAAATTTTTAATATAGGTTTGTAACCTTTTTAAATCTATTTACGTATAACTAAATACGTAAGTAACAATTTAAACCTACAAGTAAATATCTTAGATGAGACAACTTAAAATCACAAAGCAGGTTACCAATCGTGAAACTGCATCCCTAGACAAATACCTTCAAGAGATAGGAAAAGTTGACTTAATTACCGCAGATGAAGAAGTTGAATTGGCACAACGTATAAAAGCGGGTGACCATATTGCTTTGGAAAAATTAACCAAAGCAAATCTTCGTTTTGTTGTATCGGTAGCTAAGCAATACCAAAATCAAGGATTAACCCTTCCCGATTTAATTAATGAAGGGAACCTGGGTCTTATTAAAGCGGCACAACGTTTTGATGAAACAAGAGGTTTTAAATTTATCTCCTATGCGGTGTGGTGGATTCGTCAATCCATTTTACAGGCATTGGCAGAACAATCACGTATTGTAAGATTACCTTTGAACAAAATTGGCAGCATCAATAAAATTAATAAAATGTATGCCTTTTTGGAACAAGCCAATGAACGCCCTCCTTCGGCAGAAGAGATTGCGAAAGAATTGGATATGACCATTAATGACGTTAAAGAATCTATGAAAAATTCTGGTCGTCATGTATCTATGGATGCTCCTTTGGTTGAAGGCGAAGATTCTAATTTGTACGATGTATTACGAAGTGGGGAGTCTCCAAATCCCGATCGTGCATTATTACATGAATCGCTTCGTACTGAAATCGAACGTGCTTTGGAAACTCTTACTCCACGAGAAGCAGATGTAATTCGATTATATTTTGGATTGGTTGACCAACATCCAATGACCTTGGAAGAAATTGGTGAAACCTTTGATCTTACCCGAGAACGTGTCCGTCAGATTAAAGAAAAAGCAATTAGAAGGCTAAAACATACTTCAAGAAGTAAAATTTTAAAAACGTATTTAGGATAAAACCTAATAAAATAACAAACAGTATTTTTTCGCGTAAGTGAAAATTTCATACTGTTCGTTTTTTGATTGATGAATGACCTCCGGCTGATTACCGGAGGTTTTTTTATAATAAATATGTCCTGCGATTTAAAATTCGGTAAAACAAAATTTTAATAAATTTACCGAAGACATCTATTAACTTAATTCTTTCTATTTTTGCAATTACAATAAAAATATTATGTCTTCAAAAATTATTGCTCCATCTATTTTAGCTTCAGACTTTGCCAATCTTCAATCGGAAATTGAAATGGTTAATAATAGTGAAGCCGATTGGTTTCATTTGGATGTTATGGATGGTGTATTTGTCCCCAATATTTCCTTTGGAATGCCCGTAATTGAAAGCATTGCTAAACACGCAAAGAAACCTTTGGATGTACATTTAATGATTGTACAACCCGAACGATATATTAAGGCATTTGCAAAATTGGGCGTAAATATACTTACAGTTCACTATGAAGCATCTACTCATTTACACCGCTCCCTTCAAGAAATAAAAAATGAAGGAATGCAAGCAGGTGTAGCTATTAACCCTCATACCAATGTTTCACTTTTAGAAGATACTATAAACGACATAGATTTAGTATGCATGATGAGTGTAAATCCGGGTTTTGGCGGACAAAGTTTTATTGAAAATACCTACAATAAAATAAAACAGCTTAAAAATATTATTGAAAAAAGAGGGGCTTCCACAAAAATTGAAATTGACGGGGGAGTTACTAGTAAAAATGCAAAGCAATTAATTGATGCCGGCGCCGATGTATTGGTAGCGGGAAGTTATGTTTTTAGCGCAAAAAACCCATCAGAAACCATCAGTGATTTAAAAAAGCTTATTCAGTAAAAAAACTCACTATTCCCTATTAGAAAAGCCCACTTCAATTTATTGTAGTGGCTTTATTTATCTTTGTAATAAAACAAGAAAAAATTGACAATAGAAAAAGATGTTTTAATCATTGGTGCCGGCCCCATTGGTATTGCCTGTGCTTTGGAATGTAAAAAAAAAGGATTGGATTATATCGTAGTAGAGAAAGGAGCGCTCACTAATTCTTTATTCAACTATCCATTAAATATGTCTTTTTTTTCAACTTCGGAAAAGCTTGAAATCGATGGTATTCCTTTTATTAGCACCAACCCAAAACCCAACAGAAATGAAGCTCTTGAATATTATAGAAGAGTTGCAGTTTCTAATAAATTAAAAATCAATTTATACGAGAAAATACGTTCAGTAAAAAAAGAAGGTGATTATTTTTTTGTTACTTCTGAAAAACAAAATTACAAAGTAAAAAATCTCATTATAAGTACAGGTTTTTACGACATACCTAAAATGCTGAATGTTCCTGGGGAAGAATTACCAAAAGTAACACATTATTACAAAGAAGCACATCCCTATGTTATGCAAAAAGTGATTGTAGTAGGCGCCAGCAATTCAGCTGTAGACGCCGCTCTTGAAATTTGGCGAAAAGGTGGCGAAGTAACTTTGGTGGTTAGAGGTCCTGCGATTGGGGAACGTGTAAAATATTGGGTGAAACCCGATATTGAAAACCGAATAAAAGAAGGAAGCATAAAAGCTTTTTTTAATGCTAAAATAACCGAAATTAAACAAAACGAAGTCATCATTTCCACACCAGAAGACGAAAAAAAAATCGCGAATGATTTTGTAGTAGCACTCACAGGATACCGTCCTGATTTTTTATTCTTGGAGGCTATTGGCGTAGAAATTTCCAAAGACGGAAAAAACTTTCCGAAATATAATACCGAAACCATGGAGACCAATGTAAAAGGATTGTACCTGGCAGGTGTTATTTGTGGAGGGATGGAAACCCATAAATGGTTTATTGAAAATTCGCGGGTGCACGCAAAAATTATTGCTGAAAGTATTGCAAAATCTTAATGTCTGGTTTAAAAACTTTCAGCGATAGTATTAACAATTTATGTTTTTGAACTTTCACCTTTAAATTGTTGAGAGCTATTTTTAAACAATACATTGAAAGTAGTAAGACTTCCATAGCACCTTGTAATATATTGTTGAAGATCTATTTTATCTGCATCTGCAAGTTCTTTACTGGAATTTATTTTTTGTTCCATTACCCGTAAACGATCGCGTAACATTACAATTTTATGAAAAAAAGTATCAATAGAAATTTCTTTATTTGAAAGGTTAACATCTGCAGGCTGTAAGATCATAATCCCATTTTTCCATTTATCGGCAATGGGTACTATTTCACTAACGTCGCTCCATTTTTTTAAGATCTCCCTAAGGCTTTTTTCAACTTCATAAAAGCTTACACTATCCACTTCGTCTTCCGCGGCTTCAATTATTTCTATAATTGCACTGTTTATCTCGCTAATAACAGAAATAATGAAATAATGATTGAAATTCTGTATATCCGTTAAGTATCATAATCCTGTAATATTAGCAATAACTACTCTTTCAAAGAGTTTGTCTTCAAAATATCTTCGATTGAGTTTGTAAACAAACTCGTCTAAATATAGTTGCAAGTATTTA